>Ga0209323_10000111_pt1 | contig 47597 bp, 34 predicted proteins | sample Rifsed19ft2_FD_184014 | JGI IMG/M metagenome (GOLD analysis project Ga0209323, IMG submission 184014) | Soil microbial communities from Rifle, Colorado, USA - sediment 19ft 2 (version 2) | ecosystem: Environmental > Terrestrial > Deep subsurface > Rock core/Sediment | place: Rifle, Colorado...
GGGAACGCCCTCTTCGAGATCCTGACGCCGCAGGCGGACTACGACCCCGTGCGCGCAACGGCGGGGGCGAACGTCGCCGCGGACATGCGGGCCGTCGGGATCAACGCGGTGTCCCGCCCGATGGCGTTCGGGGAGATCGTCAACAGGATCAACGCACACAATTTCGACCTCTACATCCTCGGCTGGCGGGTGGGAGGGACCGACCCGGACTACCTGTTCAGTTTCTTCCACAGCTCGAACGCCGGGGTGAACGGGCAGAACTACCCCGGGTACAACAACAGGACCTTCGACAGCCTGATCACGAGGTCTCGCGCGGAATTGGACCGGAATGCGCGCCAAGGCTTCGTGTTCGACGCGCAGCGGCAGCTCGCGATCGACCGGCCGTACGAGGTGCTCTACTACCGGACGAACATCGAGGGGTACCGCCAGGACCGGTTCGTGAACTGGACCGTGTCCTCCGGCACGATCTGGGGCTACTGGTCCCTGGAGGGCATCCGGCCTCCGTCCGCGCGGGCGCTGCGACCGTCGATTTCCGCGGAGTCGGCCACGCGGTCGGGGGCGCGGGAGACGGTTACCGTGACCGTGTTCGACCATGAGAACAACGCGCTCGCTGATGCCAATGTCACCTTCTCCGTCGCCGCGGAGAACGATCAGGGGAACGTGTCGATTGGCACGGGCCCGGAGGCGAAGAGTGTGTTCGGGTTCACGGACCTCAACGGCCAGGTGCGCGCCACGCACACCGCGGCGGTCGTGGACCGGGAGACGCAGGTCGTGATCGACGTCGTCGCCTCCCATCCGGAATTCCCGGATCCATCCGCACGGAGCGCGGTCGTTCGGGTGTTCCCGTTGGGCACGGCCTTCCTCTCCACACGGGCGGATCGGCCGCTCGGAGACCGCTTGGATCGGGGCACCCAGCTCCCGCTGAGCATCACCGTGAGCACCTTGACGGACCAGGGTCGCATCACGGTGTCGGATGCGGTGGTGACCGTGTTCATCACGCGTCCCTCCGGCGCGTTCATCGGCGACCTTACGGCGGATCCGGCGACGGGGAATGCGTCGGAGCTGGTATCGGTTACCCTGACCGCGAGGTCGAACGCCACGGCAGGGGACTACGAGGTCTCCGTGACCGCCGACCTCATCGGGTACGAGTCCCCGCCGACCACGCCGTTCCTCATCACCGTCGTGGGGCCGACCACGGGGCCCCACCGATGCCCTGACGGTCGCTACGTGAACGATCCGTCGGAGTGCGTGGGACCTTCCACGCCCGCGCTCGACGTCGTGTTCATCCTCGCGGCGATCGGCTTGACGGCGCTCGTGGTTGGAGTCGTCGCCCAGCGGAAGAGGCGGAGCTAGGGCTCCGTCCCCTTACGTTCCGGTCGCTCGATGGAGTGGGGGTCTCGGAGGACGGAGAGGTCACGATGCGGCTTCGCACGTTCCTGGTGCGGCGGTTCATCCAGACGGCGATCACCCTGGTCATCGTCCTCGTGATGATCTTCGTGATCTTTCGCCTGATGCCGGGGGATCCGACGCGGTTCTTCATCCGCCCGGGGCAATCCGCCGCGGACGTGGACGAGCTCCGGGTCTCCCTGGGATTCGCGAAGCGCGTCCCCGCCCCCGGTAACGGATACCAGGCGTACTTCGCGACGGCCTCCCAAGGCACGTATGAGATCGCGATCACCGCGAACGATACGCTCGGCCGATCGCGGCTCTTCTACTTCCACCACGTCAAGCAGCTCTCCTCCGTGGGCCCGATCGCGATCGTCGATGCGCGCGCCGCGAACGGGGACCCGCCCTCCGCGGTCGAACCCCTCCAGGGCATCGCGATTCGCGCGACGCTGCTCAACCTGCCGCCAGGCGTGGAGAATGATGTTTTCGCGGCGGAGCTGACGATCACTGCCGGGAGCGTGCTCGTGAACGCGTCCACCGTGACCGCCCAGAACCGCAGTGCGGACTTCACGTGGGCTCCTCCGAACGTGGGCACCTTTTCCTTGACCGTGAGGTTCACAGACACGAACACGTCCGAGGCCTACCCGGCGGGCTTCGCGGGCGTGTCCGCCAATCCCGTGGACCCGGCGCCGTTCCGCCTCGTCGAGGAGCGACTGCTGACGGGATGGGTCAGCACCGCGTTCGATCGTGCAAACGTGACGATCAACGTCACTTCCACGGGCTCCACGATCCGCGGCCCCATCGCGCACATACGGAGCCCGACCGGCGAGATCGAGGACGCGTCGATGTTCCATCCATCGGTCGTCGTCAGGACCAACGTCCTCGAAGAGTTCTGGTCGTATATGTCCTCGATGCTCGTCGGGGACTTCGGTCGCTCCCCGTACACTCAGGATACGGTCTGGAACGCGATCGCGACCCGGGTGGGGCCGTCCCTCCTGCTGTTCGGAAGCGCGGTGATCATCTCCTACATCCTGGGGATCCTCATCGGGACCGTGCTCGCCTGGCGGAGGGGCTCGAAGATGGAGCTCAGCGCCATCGTGGTGAGTCTGTTCTTCTACAGCATGCCCGTGTTCTGGTTCGGGCTCATCCTGCTTTGGGGGTTCGCGTTCTCCCTTGATTGGTTCCCCCTGGGCGGGTTCTCGACCGCCGAGGCCAAAGCTGCGGGCGGATTCACGTATGCGGCCAGCATCCTCCACCACATGGCGCTTCCGCTTCTGAACCTCGTGATCCTCGGGCTCGCCGGCCACGTGCTCCTGATGAGGAACAGCATGCTCGAGGTCATGGGCGAGGACTACATCACGACCGCCAAGGCGAAGGGGCTCAGCGAAACGCGGGTGATGTACCGCCACGCAGCGCGGAACGCGCTCCTCCCCGTGGTGACCGCGTTCGCCCTGAGCATCAGCGGGACGATCAGCGGCGGCGTCCTCACGGAGACGATCTTTTCGTGGCCCGGTATGGGGAAGTTCCTCGTCGAATCGACGATCGCGCAGGACTTCCCCTCCGTCCAGGGTGCGTTCTTCCTCCTCGCCCTCTTGACGATCATAGCGAACTTGGTCGCGGACGTGCTCTATGCGTACCTTGACCCGCGCGTGAGGCTCTGACATGGCGAAAGAAGTCGCCGGAGGCATCCCTCGGAGCGGTTCGTTCGTGCGACGCCTTCGCGATCGCATGGCAGTCTGGCAGCGCGCATTCCTCAAGAGCTGGAACCTTTTCAAGGCGTCCCGGATTGGGGTCGTGGGCCTCGCGATCATGGTCGCGTTCGTGATCCTTGCGCTCGCCGCGCCGTTCATGGGGCTGCGCGACCCGATCGGATGGAGGGCACCGGACGAGGACGTGATTGCACCGCAGCCGTTCTGGCAGACGGACTCGTCCCAAGCGTCCACGGACTTCTTCGGCGCGCCCCCGATCACGCAGCCGGTCGCCTTCCGGGTCGTGCCGGAGAGCTTTGAGCCCCCCACGGATCGGCTGTATGTCGCGGCCGAGAACCGGCTGTACGCGATCAGCGCGGGCGAGAACGAGCAGGGGAAGAACGCATGGGGAACGCCGAGGTACTTCAACGTCCGGGACCCGACGAACCTCTTTAGGCGCATTTCCGCGCAGCCGCTCCCGATGAACTTCGGGGACTACTCGCTGGACGTGCCGGACTACGAGTTGTATCTGGGGACCGACGACGGGACCCTGGTCATCATCCGGGACGTGGGGGACACGGTCCCCTTCGGCGACGAGTTTGTCCATCGGATCCCACTTGACGGGAGGATCACCGGAGTCGCGGCGTACAATGGCGACATGGCGGCGTCGATCAAGCCCGGCACGCTTCCGGTCATTCCAGCGATCCGCGGGTCGGCCCTGTATGAGCACTATGAAGGTCAATCGTGGATCTCGGAGTCCGTGGACTCCTCGGGCGACGACGGGCAGTTCGCGTCCCTCGCGCTCGACTCCTCTGGAAAGCCTCATCTCGCGTACTACACGATGTGGGCAGGCCTGCCCAAGGTCCTCGTCCGCGGCGGGGGTGGGTGGAGGGTCTTCAACACGACCGCGACCCTGGAGCCCTCGTCGAACACGGTCAACGTAGGGCTGTACACTTCCCTGGCGATCGGATCCGACGACCGACCTCGGATCGCATACTACGACGAGAAGGACACCTCGCTTAAGTTTGCGTCGTGGAACGGGACGGGCTGGAACGTCTCGTTCGTCGAGGATGTGGACGATGTCGGCCGGTTCGCGTCGCTGGCCCTGAACGCCGCCGACGCTCCGAGAATCGCCTATCTTTACAGCTCGGGCGCAGCGCAGGAACTGCATGTCGCGACGCTCAACGGCGCCATGTGGGACGTCGATGCCGTGGACCAGGGATCCGTCGGGCAGTACGCCTCGCTTGCCCTCGATGGAGCGGGCGATGCGCACGTTGCGTACTACGACGAGGCGGCGGGCTCCCTGAAATACGCTCGCGAGCTGGGCGGCGTGTGGCTGCCTCCCGAGACTGTGGATCAGGGGAACGACACTGGGCGTTATGCATCCCTGGCCGTCGACGCAACGACGGGTCAGCCGCACATTGCGTACTACGACGCGACGGCCGGCGCGCTCATGTATGCGACGAACTCCACCGGGTGGGTGCGGGTCCTCGTCGACGACGCCGCCGATGTGGGCCTCTACGCGTCGATCGCGCTGAACGCAACGGGACCCGCAATCGCCTATCACGATGCCACAGACCTGGACCTGAAGTATGCGTGGCTCGAGGGGGGCGCGTGGAACGTATCCACGCTGCGCTCCACTGGGCACTCGGGCCTGTACAACAGTCTGCGCTTCGACGCCGCGGGTCGCCCGCGGATCGCGCACTACTCGTTCGTCGCCGGCAGGACGGCGAAAGACCTCGTCGTCGTCGGGACGGAGACGGGGAAGCTGTACGCAATCGACGTGGGAATTCCCCGGGTGATCAAGAGAGTGCCGCAGGCCGTCCCGCGAGAGCAAGTGGTGGATCAATGGTGGTACCGAGTCCGCTGGGTCGCGGACTTGGGTGCCGAGGTCCACCTCGCAGCCTCCCCCCTGAACACGCGGACCAGCGTCCCCCTGTTCTCCCCCGCCTTCCTCGAAGACGGGTCGGTCGTCTACGCCGGCACCGCCGACGGTCGGATGGTCGCGAACTACACGTCGAACGGCACCGCCTACTGGGACCGGGGATCAGTATTCGTTGGGAATCCGTGGTCCACCGCCCCGGTGGCGCAGAACACCTCCGAGGGGCCGATGACGGGGAGGTGGGTGGTCTACGCGGGGTCGAACCATGGGGATGTCGACGGGGGAGGTCCCGCACCGAAGGCCACGCTCCTGTTCGCGCGGGATGCGACTTCCGGCGATCCACTCACGGAGTGGGAGGCGGACCGGCCGGAGTGGGCGCCGTTTGACTGGGGGGCACCAGTCGAGCCTCCCGGGACAGGGGCATCCGACGGTGGCAACCTCACACAGCCCACGGTCGAGGGACCCGTCGTCTTCGTTGGTTCCACGAGCGGACGCCTGTACTCCATCCGTCGGGATGCCGTCGGCGGTGTCCTTCCCGGGAGCGTCGAGTGGATGTACCGGGACGAAGACCTCATCGAATCGGGGATCCAGGCGCAGTTCACGAGCCCCGCGGTCGTCGTGGGCGCGAAGGGGGTCCTCGTCGTCTCCGCGAACCACGACGCCGGGACGCCGGCCCCTGCGGACGACCGGGGCGTGTTGTACTCGATCAAGCTCAAGGGATTCCTTTCTTGGAGGCAACCACTCCCCGCCGTCTCCTCCGGGCAGCCTGCCTCGTGGAAGCCCAAAGGCCTCAGCTTGGACGAGAACGTGTGGATCGCCTTCGGGAGCCCGTCGATCACGGGCGTCGCGGCCTTCCGCACCACGGGCATCTTCCTGGCCCCGTCCCCGCCCTCGTGGATTCGACCGTACCCGAGCGGGAACCAGTACTGGCTCGGCCTCGACAACCAGGGACGGGACATCTTCAGCCAGCTGATCTGGGGATCTCGCATCGCCCTCCTCGTGGGCTTCCTCACCGCGTTCTTCTCCGTCGTCCTCGGGGTCGTCGTGGGCCTCGTCGCGGGCTACGTAGGCGGAAAGGTCGAGGTGGTGCTGATGCGGTTCACGGATGTCATCCTCGTCCTCCCCACGCTCCCGCTCATCATCACGCTCGCGGCTGTGCTCGGCACGTCCATATGGAACATCATCCTCGTGCTCTCGCTGCTCGGATGGCCCGGCATCGCGCGGATCGTCCGGGCGGAGGTCCTCTCCCTCAAGGAACGCCCGTTCATCGACAGCGCGCGGGTCACGGGCGCGAGCACGACCCGGATTGTGTTCCGCCACATCGCGCCGAACGTCATGCCGCTCGCGTTCCTGTACATGACGTTCGCGGTAAGCGGCGCAATCCTCGCGGAGGCGTCCCTGAGCTTCATCGGCCTCGGGGACATCAGCACGATGTCGTGGGGCATCATGCTCTTTTATGTCTCCCAGTCGCAGGCGCTGACCTCCTGGTGGTGGCTCCTCCCGCCCGGTTTGGCGATCACGCTGATCAGCCTCGCGTTCTTCCTCGTCGGCCGCGCGTTCGACGAGATCGTGAACCCGCGTTTGCGGAAGAGGTGAGCAGATTGGGGGATCCGCTCCTGAAGGTGGACCATCTCAAGGTCTACTTCAAGATCCTCAAGGGCACCGTCCACGCCGTCGACGACGTCACCTTCAACCTCGAGCGGGGCCAGACGATGGGGCTCGTCGGTGAGTCCGGGTGCGGGAAGACGACGATGGCGTTCGCGGTCACGCGGCTCCTGCCGACCAACGGGCGCGTCCTCGGCGGCGAGATCGTGTTCGACGGTCAGGTGATCGTGCGTGCGGACCTGCCCACGGAAGTCGAGGACGTTCTCACGAGGCCGGACTGGGAACCACGGCTTGAGGAGGTCCTTCGACGGGAGGAGGCGGAGTTCGCGGCGTTCCGGACGGGCGGCGGCCAGATCCTCGAGGCGGAGGAGCAGATGGAGGACGAGTACGCGTTCCACGGGGAGATCCAAGGCATCCTCGCGCAGCACCGGGCGACGCCGGACGAGGCACGTGACCGGCTGCGCCGGCTGACGGGACAGCACATGCGGGGCCTGACCGCGGGATACCGACGACGCCGGCGCGAGCGGGAGATCGAACGGCGCATCGCCGCCATCCGATGGTCGAAGGTCGCGATGATCTTCCAGAGCGCGATGAATGCGTTCAACCCCGTGTACCGCGTCGGCGACCAGATCGAGGAGGCGCTCTTCACGCACTTCCCGGACATGACGAAGGAGGAGTCCCGCGCGCGGGTTCTCGCGCTGTTCGACCTCGTGGGGATTGATCGTTCCCGGGTCGATGGGTTTCCCCACGAGTTCTCCGGCGGCATGCGGCAGCGGTCCATGATCGCGATGGCCCTCGCGTGCAACCCGCAGCTCCTCATCGCGGACGAGCCGACCACGGCGCTGGACGTGATCATGCAGGATCGCATCCTCGCGGAGATCCGGGATCTCCAGAAGGAGCTGAACATCGCGATGATGATCATCACCCACGACATCTCCGTCGTGGCGGAGGTCGGGGAACGGATCGGGGTCATGTACGCGGGGAAGCTGTTCGAGTACGGGAGCATCCAGGAGATCTTCGAGAAGCCCGCGAATCCCTACACGATCGGGCTGCTGTCCGCGTTCCCCAGCATCAAGGGCCCGCGGCGGAAGCTCCGCTCGATCCCCGGCTCGCCCCCGGACCTCTCGAACCCTCCGTCCGGGTGCCGTTTCCACCCGCGGTGCCAGTTCGCCCAAGAGGTGTGCCGCCAGGCCGAGCCGCCGATCGTCGAGGTGGCTCCCGGCCATCTGTCCCAGTGCCATTTCGCGCGAGAGATCTACGAGGGGACGCTGAGGGGTGCCTAGGTGGTCGAGGCCGAGTCTCGCGCGCAGGCAGAGGAACCCGAGGGCGACGTGATCTACCGCGTGGACAGCCTCGTGAAGCTCTTCCCCGTCAAGGCGGGCTTCATGGGCTCGCTCTTCGGCCGGGAGCAGTTCGTCCACGCCGTCGACGGGATCTCGTTCGAGATCCGCCGGGGCGAGATCCTTGGCGTCGTGGGGGAATCCGGGTGCGGGAAGACCACGACGGGCCGGCTCCTGGTGCGGCTCGAGAATCCCACGGAAGGCTCCATGATGTTCCGGGGCGAGGACGTCGCCAAGCTGCGCGGCGACGAACTGAAGCGGTTTCGGCGCCGCGTCCAGATGATCTTCCAGGATCCGTACGAGTCCCTCAACCCGAGGTTCACCGTCTTCCAGACCGTGTCCGAGCCGCTCATCGTGCACAACGTCGGGGAGACGTTTGCGGAACGGGAGGACATGGTCGCGAAGGCCCTCGAGTCCGCGGAGCTCAAGCCCGCGGAGGAGTTCACCTCCCGGTACCCCCACGAGTTGTCCGGCGGACAGCGCCAGCGCGTCGCGATCGCCCGCGCGCTCGTCCTCCGTCCCGAGTTCGTCGTCGCGGACGAACCCGTGTCCATGCTCGACGTCTCGATTCGCGCGGGAATCATGAACCTCATGCTGAACCTGCGAGAGCAGTACGACATCCCGTTCATGTTCGTCTCGCACGACGTGTCCGTCACGCGGTACATGAGCCACCGGATCGCGGTCATGTACCTGGGGCAGATCGTGGAGCTCGCGCCCGCGGAGGAGGTCATCAAGAACCCGATGCACCCGTACACGGAAGCGCTCCTGTCCGCCGTGCCGGTGCCGGACCCGGGCGCGAAGCACGGGCGCGTGGAGATCAAGGGCGACCTGCCGTCCCCGATCAACGTGCCGCCGGGCTGCTCCTTCCACCCCCGGTGCCCGTACCGCCGGGACGTCTGCACGGAGGTCCGCCCTCCGCTCCGCGAGGTCACGCCGGAGCACTTCGTACAATGCCACTTCGCCGGCGAGATCATCACGAGGAAGCCGGACGACCTCGTCCTCGAGGAAGGCGTGTGCGCGGTGTGCGGGAACCTCGTCGCGAAGCGGACGAAGCACGTGACGTGCAACTGCCCGAAGATCTATCACGAACAGTGCGCGGGCGAAACGGGCTCGTGCCCGACGTGCAAGAAGGTCTTCTGAGGCCGCCATGCACGGGATCGCCCGGGTTCTGGCGGTTGCGTATCTCATCCTCGCCGCCTTCGCGGCGGCCGTGTACGTCCAGATCACGGCGAACTACGTGAACGTGGCGGGGGTGCAGGAGGGCCTGGAGCGGGGCATCGGGGTCTCCTCGGTCTGGCTGAACTGGACCGGCAACGCCTCGGACCGCGCGATCGCGGTCGTGAACTTCTCCGTTCACAACGTCGGGAACGTGGCGGTCCTGATCGTCGGGATCGACTACGAGTTCCACATGGACAACGTGTACGATCCCCGGGACCCGTACCACCTGGACAAGCTGGAGGCCACGCGGATCGCGTACATCTCGATCAGCATGACGCGGGCGGAGGGGATCGAGGTTCGCGCGGGGGAGTCCCGCACCGTGTCGTCGACGGTCTTCGTCGTTCCCGGCACACCGGAGGGGGACGAACGCATGTCGCGGTTCGACCGTCCGGACGACCTCCAGCGGTACCACCCGTACCTGTCGCGCGCGCGCTTGTTCTACACCTTCGCGGCCTTCGAGCTCCCATACGCGGCCGTATACATCGCTCCGTTCTACGAGACCGAGGGGGTGGTCCCGGATGGATGATGCGCGGAGGCGACGGATTCGTCGATGGTTCCTGATCCTCCTGTGGACGTTCCTTGGCGCCCTGATCGTCGGCGCGTTCTTCCTCATGGCGTTTTTCCAGTCTCTGTCGCCGATCCCCGTGGGCGAGCCCGGCGCGATCATCCTGTTCGTCAGCCTCTTCACCGGCTTCATCCTCGGCGTCCTCCTCACGGACGAGGAGATCGTCGTGGCGGCGGGCGCCGGCGTCCTCACGTCGGCCGAGGCGGTCGTCCTCATCGCGGCGTTCCTGTTCAGCCCGGTGTTCGCGGGAATCGTCCCCGCCGACCGGGCGTTCGCCGCCTTCTCCGCCTCGCAGATCCTGCTGTCGACGGTCCTGCTGTTCCCGTTGTCCGTGGTGGGCTCTGTGATCGGTCGCGGGATCGGGGACTCGTTCCTCCCTTCGCCCCGGATCAGGCAGGAACTGGAGGCGCTGCGGGAGGAGACGCGGAGATGGCACGAAGCCCTGGCACAGATCGAACGCCGCCAGGAGGACGAGCCCCCGGAAACCCGGGGGAAGGGTTAATCCACCGCCGCCAAATGCGCCGCGCGGGCCCGTGGTCTAGCGGCTATGACGGTGCCCTTACAAGGCGCAGGTCGTCGGTTCGAATCCGACCGGGCCCATCGAGCGGCGATGGAGATGTGCGCAGAGGGAGTACTCTAATAACCATCCATGATACGCCGCGTGTGGTCGGGGCTTGGGAGGTCCTTCGCCGTCACCTGACGATCCGGAATGTGCTCCTCGGGGCGGTGGCGCTTGGGATCATGTTCCGCCTGGCCAGTTTCGTATCGAGTCGCGTACTCGCGGACGCCAGCGGCTACGCCGTGATGGCGGACGGCCTGCTTCAGAACGGCGAATTCATCATGCCGCTGGGGGAGGCTTGGTCCCTGGACTGGAGTCCCGCGTACAGCCATCACTACTCCCCCGCGTACGCGGCCTACTTGACGCCGTTCGTCGCCGTCGGGGGACTCAATCCCTGGACGATCAAGTCCGCGTCCCTCCTCTCGAGCCTCGGCATGGTGTTCGTCGGATGGTGGGCTACGAACGACCTGTACGGTCGTCGCAAGGCGCTCTTCGCTGCCGCCGCGGTCGCCCTCGATCCCATCCTCTTGTCCGCGAGCGGGACGGGGTACAGCGAGAATTTCCTCACAATCCTTTTCGTCCTGACGATTTGGTCGATCCTGAAGAGCCTCAAGGATGGGCGCTTCATCGTCCTTGCGGGACTCCTCGCGGGTGTGGCCTACCTGACGAAGGGCGTCATGGGCTGGTTCTTCCTCATCGCGGGGCTCGCCGGCCTCGGCTGGCGGTTCCACTACATGGGGTGGAGGGTGTTCCGTGACCGACACTACCTGGCGGCGATCGGGATCTTCGGCGCGTTCGTCGCTGCGTGGGCCGGCAGGAACCTGGCTCGGTTCTGGGATGGATCGCTCGGGGGGCTTCTTTCCTCGTGGCAGAGCAGCGCGTATTTCGCCATCTCGACGGACCGGGCTGCCGCAAGCCCTGGCGACCTTGGTTCATCCTCGTCGTTCGCTTACCTCTCTACGTCGCGTTCTTCCTTCTCATCGGTGGCCTTTGGGTCCGCGAGCTGCGGCGCCTGCCCCGACTGTCCGACGAGCATTACAGCGGCCTGTGGCTCGCCGTCGGGCTGACGTACCTCCTGGCCTGGATCATCTCCGGCATCCTCTGGGTCCACGAGCGGAACCCCGTCTACTGGCTGGACCAGATGCGATACGTCGTGGTCGCGAACGTCCTCATCGTGTGGTTGATCGTCAAGGACGCGGATACGGAGCAGCGCGTGTTCAAGAGGAAATTTGGCGGGACGTTGCTGGTGCTGCTCGTCATGTGCCTCGTCGTGTCCGCGCAGCCCGCGCCGGGGGTGTTCGACGCCTACGAACGGTTACGTGAGGACGCGCGTCCGGGCGACGTGGTCGCGATCGAAGGACTCCCTCGATACGAGGTCATGGTGAACGTCGGCCCTCACCTGACGTACGTGAGGTACGAGCCCGGCGTCTCCGCGGACTACATCCTCACGTCGAATCTGGCGGCGCAGTATCCCGGATATGCCCTGCTCGCTTCCGGACACACGACGAACGCGGTCGACGGGGTCATGCCAAGATTCGACGCCGCCGTTTGGCAGAGAGTACCCTAGCCGGACCCCGCGAAGCCCAGGATTGTGCGGCCGGTGTCCCTCACTGGCGATAGTCGGACCACCGAAACCGGGCCTCGACGCGGAGCGCCGGAAGCAGGCCGAGATCCGTCCCGTCGAGGAGGTGCAGCCGCGCGCGGTCCAGGGTCACGACGTCCGGTCGCATCAGGGGACCGAGGAGCTTCGCCCGCACGTCGTTGAAGGGGGTGCCGCCGCACAGCTCGTTGAACGAGGGAACGCACACGGCCTCCTTCGGCATCTTCGGGTACCGCTTGTGCTTTCGTCGGAACGGGACGCGGACCCACGCCGGCTGCACGGTCCTCCCGCCGAGCGCGTCCACGAACACGACGGCAGGATGATTGTGTCCCATGATCAGCACGCGCGCCTCCATCACGGATTTCGCGGGCCACGCGTGCCCGTGGACGAACGCCGCGTCCCCGATACGGAAACCCGTCGGGCGGTGAATCGTCACCTGCTCCGGCACGTACCGGCGGAGGAGCGCGTCGTGGTTTCCGGAGGCGATGTGGACCTCGTCGACCGCGTCCGCGATCTCCTGGAAAAAGATCGGGATGTCCCGTCGCTCGAACGGGGACACGCCTGGAATGTAGTGTTTGACGTCTCCCAGGAGGACGAGCGTCTTCGCGCCCGTCGCTTCCACCGCAGCACGAAGCGCCCGCCCGAGCTTCCGGGTCTGGCTCGGCAGGGACACGCCCGCCTCGTACAGCGCCCCCTCGAGCCCGATGTGGAGGTCGGCAACCGCCAGGATGTCGCCATCGACGAGGATTGCGGTCGTGTCCGGAACGGGGACGAAGGACACGCGGGCACGAGGTTTGGTGGCGGTTTAAGGCTGCCGATGGCGGCCTGGATCCTCACGGCCTGCATGGAGGACGAGCCACCAGAACCCTCCGAATCGGGGAACCGCTGGGAGGCGGGTTCCGCACCATCTGCATGTCGCCCTCCCGACGGAGAAATGGAAACCGACCGGAACCTGCGTGCCGCATCGGGGGCAGCGCAGATCGGCCTCCTCGTCTGGGATGATCTCCATTCAGCCGCCCCGTTCGTCCATCATCGGTGGATGGCGGCAAAAGCGTTGTCATCCCCACCGCGCCGGGGTCAGAGGAACTTCTTCAGGACGCGAGGCACGCGGTCCGCGACGTCCTGCGCGGTCATCCCGTAGCTGAGGTCCTCGAAGGCGAGGTCGCCCGCATGCTTGTTCGTGAACGCGGCGATCCGGGCGGCGTCGAACGGGGCCGCGCGCTTCGCGAGCAGCCCGCCGACGAGCCCCGCGAGCACATCCCCCGTCCCGCCGACGGTCATCCCCGGGTTCCCGCCCTTGCAGAACTTCAGGCGCTCACCGTCGGTGACCACGTCCACCGCCCCCTTCAGGAGGATCGTGAGCCCCGTCCTTCTTGCGAACGCCTCGGCGACCCCCGCTCGTCCTTCCAGATCCGTAGGCGGCTTCTCCCCGCTCACGACCGCGAACTCGCGCGCGTGCGGCGTCATCACCCCGGATCTGCCCGCCAGCGCGTCGAGGCGCCCGGAGAACGCCGGGAACGCGTCCGCATCAATCACGATCGGGACGGTCAGTCCTCGCGCGATCTCCCGCACCGCCTCGAGCGTCGCGTCGGAGTCCCCGAGCCCAGGTCCGATCACGACCGCGTCCATGCCGGATGCGAGGTCGAGCACGGTGACGACGTCGGCACGAACGAGTCGACTCCCTCCGAGGGGGTGGACGATGAAGCTCGTGGAGAATGAGGCGATGATCGGGTACGCGGTCGTCGGCGTCGCGATGTGCACGACGTCCGCGCCGATGCGGTACGCGGCCCACGCGGCCAAGGCGGGCGCGCCCGTGAAGGGTCCGCCGCCGACCACGAGCAACCGTCCGTTCTCCCCCTTGTGCGAGTCTGCTCGCGGCACCGGGTAGAGGACGAACTCGCCCGGGCCGATCGTCCGCTCGACCTCCCTCGGGATGCCGATCGGGGTGACGAGGATACGGCCCGAGTTCGCATCCGTCATGCCTGCCTTGGCGGCGTGGAGGGCCACCGTGACCGTGGGCGTCACCGCCACGTCGGTCCCCAAGCCGCTGGGCACGTCGACGGACAGGATCGGCCTCCCGCTTTCGTTCATCGCGCGAATCAGCTGCGCGTAGGGCTCGCGGACCGCTCCGTGCGTCCCGATCCCGAGGAGGGCGTCGACGATCACGTCCGCATCCCGCAGGGATCCCGGGTCCGCATCCGCGACGGAGACGGGGACCGCGTCCTTCACCCGTTCGTAGTTCGCCAAGGCCTCCGAGGTCGAGATCTCGGAGGGGGGCCTCGCGAGCAGAACCGCGACGTCGCAATCCGGCTTCAGGTACCGCGCGGCGGTGAGACCGTCTCCCCCGTTGTTCCCCGTCCCGCAGACGATCAGGACCTTCTTCCCCTTGGCGGCGAACTCCCGGAGCACCGCCTCCGCGACCGCGCGCCCCGCGTTCTCCATCAGGTCGAGGATCCTCACGCCCATCCATTCGGCGTTCCGGTCGATCACCCGCATCTCCGCCGGAGCGATCACGGGCCGACGGATGCGGGGTCCCGTTCTTTATGGTTGCGGGAACCCTCCGACGCGGGAGAGGTTATTACCGCCGGTCGGCATCGCCGCGGGAGTGGCCGTCCGCTCGTGGTCCCGCGGCCTCACGCGGAACATCGTCCTCCTCGCGGTCGCGAGCCTCCTCACGGACGTGAGCAGCGAGATCCTGGTCCCGCTCCTCCCGCTGTTCCTCCTGACCCTTCCGGACCTTCCCCCCGGGTTCGGATACCTCGTGATCGGCGTGATTGAGTCGATCGCGGAGAGCCTCGTGTCCTTCCTCAAGATGGTCTCGGGCCTCGTATCGGACCGCCTCGGTCGACGGAAGCGCCTCGTCGCGGCGGGGTACGGCCTCTCGACCGCGATGAAGTCCCTCCTCCCGTGGGCCGCATCGTGGCTCCACGTGCTCGGCGTCCGGATCGGGGACCGCGTCGGGAAGGGCGTGCGGGACCCGCCGAGGGACGCCCTCATCGCGGAGTCGACCCCGCCGGAGACCGTCGGGAAGGCGTTCGGGTTCCACCGGGCCATGGACACGACGGGCGCGGTGCTCGGGCCGATCCTCGTCCTGATCCTCTTCCCGGTCCTGTCCTCGACGCGCGGGAGCGATCAGGCCTTCCGCGACCTCTTCCTGATGGCCGTGATTCCCGCGTTCGTCGCGTTCCTCGTGGTCCTGGCGGTCAAGGAGGTCCGCGCAGCGCCTCGGCGGACCCTGCGACTCCGGTTAGGCCTCCGTGCCCTCCCCATCCGCCTGCGGCTCTTCGTGATCGTCGCGGGACTGTACGCCCTCGCGAACTTCACGCTCCTCATTCCCATCATCGTCGTCCGAGACGCAGCCGTCGCGGCAGGGTTCTCGCCGGAGGCCGCCCAGACCCTCGCGATCTTCGAATACGTTCTGTTCAACATCGTGTATGCGCTCCTGGCGGTGCGGGCAGGCACGCTGTCGGACCGGATCGGGCGGAAGCCCGTGATCCTCGCTGGATACGCGGCGTTCGTAGGAGGGAGCCTCGGGTTCGCGACGGTCGGGACCCCGTTCGCGTTGATGTTGTGCTTCCTCGCCTACGGGATCGCATATGCGTTCGTGGAGGGCACGCAGCGCGCGCTCGTCGCCGACCTTGCGCCCGGGGATCTGCGTGCGACGAGCCTGGGCACGTACCATGCCGCGGTGGGGGTTGGGAAGCTCCCGGCGTCGATCCTGGCGGGTGCGCTCGCGACCGTCGTTGCCCCATGGGCGGCGTTCCTGACCGGAGCCGCGATCGCGTCTATGGCGGCGGCCCTGTTCGTCGGCACGTTCGCCGAGGCAAAACGTTGAGGTCACAGGGTCCACGCGCGGACGGACATGACCACGGCTTCTCGGACTCCGCACGCGAGGCCGTACGCCGCCAACCTATCGGACAGGTCCGCCAGGGCAGGCTGCGGCACATCCCGCATCGGGAGGATTGCGACCTTCACCCCTTCACGACCCCGAGCGGGACCATGCGAGCGACGATCTTCGTCAGCCCCGCGCCCTCCGCGACGCGCACGACGTCCTCCACGTTCTTGTACGCTCCCGGCGCCTCTTCGACGATCCCGGCCTTGCTGGCGGCATGCAGGTAGATGCCCTTCTGAGCGAGCGCCTGCCGCACCTCGTTCGCGCGGAACGTCCGCTCCGCCGCCTTTCGAGACATCTGCCGCCCGGCGCCGTGGCATGAGGATCCGAACGAGCGGTCCATCGACGTCGGGAGGCCCACGAGGACGAAGGAGCACGAGCCCATGTCTCCGGGAATGAGGACGGGCTGTCCGACGTCGCGGTATTTCGCCGGCGTCTCCGGATGGCCTGCGGGGAACGCTCGCGTCGCGCCCTTGCGGTGAACAAGCACCTTCACACGCTTCCCGTCGACGTTGTGCTCTTCGATCTTCCCGATGTTGTGACACACATCGTAGACGATTTCCATGCCGAGCGACTCGGAGGATTGGCCGAGGACTTTCTCGAACGACTGGCGCGTCCAATGCGTGATCAGCTGGCGGTTCGTCCACGCGAAGTTCGCGCCAGCGCACATCCCCTTCCAGTAGTCCGTGCCTTCCTTGCTCCCGATAGGCGCACACGCGAGTTGGCGGTCGGGGAGCTCGATCTTGTATTGTTCGACCGCGTCCTCGTGGCGGCGGATGTAGTCCGTCGCGATCTGGTGGCCGAAGCCGCGTGACCCTGTATGGATCATGACCGCGACTTGTCCGACGCGGCCGATGCCGAGCGCCTCCGCCGCACGCTCATCGTAGATGTGGTCGACCTTCTGAATCTCGAGAAAGTGGTTTCCTGCGCCGAGACTGCCGACTTGGTCGACGCCCCGGGCGCGTGCTTTCGGGCTGACCTTGTCCGGGTCTGCGTCCCCGAGGCAGCCGAGGGCCTCGATGCGTTCGCGGTCCTGCGACCAACCGTATCCGTTATCGATTGCCCACCCGACGCCCTCGACCATGATCTTCTCTAGGTGCGATGCGGAAAGCGCGATCTTCCCTTCGCTCCCGACGCCGCTCGGCACGTTCACGAACATTGCGTCCACGAGCTCGTGGATCTTCGGGCGGACGTCCGCCTCGGTGAGGTCCGTGCGGATCAGGCGGACGCCGCAATTCGAGACGATGAACCCGTCCGCAATGAAGTTGTGGTGCTTGTTCGTCACGGTAAAGTCGTAGACCTCGTCGACGGGAACTTCCTCGATGGAAACGATGCGGTCCCAGACGACGCCAGATCTGCCCGCGGTCTCCTGGAGCGACTTCAGAAACTCCGGGAACGTGGGAAACGGCGGGGTCGCGCGGGGCTTGCCTGTGCGGCCGTTCAGGCGGTGTTCGAGGAAAGGCGGACGGACGAACAACCCCGCGAGAGCCTCGAGGATTCTCGCGCGGGAGACGCCACGGGCCCTCAGCTCTCGAGCGGCGTGAGCTGACTCTAACCGGTGACGAAGCACCATTTCCTTCAGCGTGAGGTAATAGGCGGCTGCGTTTGACAAGAACCGCTTTTCCGCGTGATACTCGAAGTTGATCGTGGAGTAGAATCGGATTAGGCTCGCACTGTCTCCCGCAACGCGAATGGAGAACCGGTTCGAAGGTTCCCCGCTCCCGGGCACCCGAAGGCGCTCGCTCCTCACGCCCCTGACTCGGATGCCAAAGTCCCCGACGAGTCGACGAATCTGTCCGACGAAGGCTCTTCCTGACTCCTGGAAGCCATCCCGCTTCGATGCGGAGAATGCAGGGGACCGCAGGTTGAAACCGTGACCCGACACGCTCGCGGGAGAGCTCATCTCCGCGCCGAAAAGGGATGCTAGGAACAGGCGCTTCTGCCAGAGAGGCAACCGGAACATCCAAGGGGGGAGCTCGAAGTCCTGTTTCGCTTTGTTCCCGACGGGGAGACCGAGAGCGTGGAGCAGAGCTGTGAGCGAAGCAGAGTTCACCCGGATCCAAGTCTCGTGAACGTCGAAACCGTAGCGCTTGCCATCCTTGTCCAATGCGTGATGGCGCGTCCTCTCGTAGATCCGGGAGGGCCGGAATCCCAACCGCGCGACGTCCTCGCGGACTTCCCCAAGATCCTCTTCCCTGCCATAGAGGGCGATGCCGGCCGCTCTTGGTTCGATGGAGGCGTGTCCGTCGCCGAGAGCGAGGCCTAGGATCTTCAGGAGGTACGGAAACTTCGGATTCCGCGGACGAAGGGGAATGAGTCCGCGCGTCCGTAGAGATGGAGTCACTTGAGCGAAGCTGCGCGGGGAGAGAAACCGAGCGAGGTCGTCCTCGGCCACCACGACCTCCTCCGGCGGTTCTTCGAAGTCCACGCCGCGGAATGGGTACACGGCCACAGGGCGGTCCCCGACTTCCTTGAGGGGCACCATACCGCCCGGGGTGAGGAAGGGATGGTCCGCCGTGGCGGTAATGTCCACCCCCGTGGCGGTGCGGACTTTGTAGGCGACGTCCGCACGGAAGCGCATGTACGCGGCGATGTCCGTGGCGGTCGTTCGGTGGTTCGGATTGACGCACGCCAGGCGAGAGGCCTGCCACTTGTCGTCGAAGTCCGCGATGCGCAGGCGGTATCCCAGGGCGGTGAGAACATGCGAATCCTTAGCAAGGCAATTAATGTCATATCCGATACCGCCCGGCGACACGACGCCCTCATTCACGTCAAACGCAGCGACCCCGCCGATCGGGAATCCGTATCCCCAGTGGATGTCCGGCATCGCCATCGCCCTGCCGACGATGCCCGGCATCGTCGCGACGTTCGCGACCTGCTCCGGGGCCTGGTCCTGGAGCGCGCCCGATAGGAGCGAGTTGTCCACGAACATGAGCCCGTCCGTCCGCATCTGTGGCTTGTAGCTACGGGGGATCTCGTATCGGAACTCGTCGAGCTTCCGTACCGGACCCTTCCATTCAGGCATGCGCCATACTCCAGAGCGAAAGCCTACCGGAGAGGGCGATAAATACGTTTCCGTGGGGTGGGCAGCCCATCGGGAGGAGCGGGGTGGTCATGCCGCGGGCCGGGATCGAACCGGCGACTTCGAGATCTTCAGTCTCGCACTCTCCCAAACTGAGTTACCGCGGCGCGCCGTCGCGAACGGGGAGACCGCCTTAAACGTTTCCGCCTGCGGCGCAGCACCGTCGGATTTCCGGTCCCGCCGCTCCCCGTTCCACATCCAGGGAATCAATGCGGAGAGGGTCTCCCACTCCATACGTTTTCTTCTCGGGCCCGCATAATCTCATCAACACGGTTATATACCGTTCCGCCGGATTGGGCCGCCAACCGGGAGCCCTCCCGGGGTTGGGTGATCCCTCTTGCGACGCCGCCTCCGACCCCGCAAGCGCTGGAACGACGAGGGGGTCGCGTCCACCGTCGGGACGATCATGGCGCTCCTCGTGTTCCTCACGTTCCTTTCCCTCATCACGAACCAGTACGTGCCCGTCTGGATGAAGGACTCCGAGGCGGCGCACATGGGCGAGGTGCTCGGTCAGCTCGGGGACTTCAAGAGCGACATCGACACGCAGATCCTCGGTGCGCGGGTCTCGGCGCAGCTCGGCCAGAGGTACCTCCCGTACACGTCCTTCTCCACGATCAAGCTCGGCGTCGACGGGGTCCCGATCTTCTCGTCCCCCACGATCGGGGAGCTCCAGATCAACCAGCAGGCGGCGCCGTGGACCGTGTGGTTCCGCTACAGCGCCGGCGGGAACAACACGACGGTCCCGGAGGGCACGTCCTGCAGCCTTTCGGACGCCGACCAGGTGTGCGGCGGGCACGTGCGCCTCCGTGTGTTCAACCGGTACTTCCCGCAGCAGACGATCGCGTACGAGAACGGGGCGCTGATCCGGTCCCAGTTCGACGGGGAGGTCATCAAGGGGGAGCCGACGTTCGCGGTGTTCCGATCGAACACGAGCGTCCAGGTGGACTTCACCCTGGTCCGCCTCTTCGGTTCGGGCGGGGTCGCCGGGATCGGGTCCGAGGGGCTCGCCGCCCGCGTGAGCGCCGCGGATCTCCAGGAGTACACGGACATCAACACCGCGGTCTGGGTCAACCATACGAGCCTGTTCGGCCCCGCGTGGTACCGGTTCCTGAACGCCACCCTGGCGGCGGCGTACGACGTGACGACGGACCTGTATCAGAGCAACCCCGACTTCACCTACAGGGGGATCTACGGATCGGGCGGGCAGCCGATCCAGCTCCGCGCGGACAATCCGATCTACCTGGTGGAGTCCGTTTGGGACTCGGGGGCGAGCGTCTACGACGTGACCGTGGAGTTCAAGCTCGATGAGGCCGGGGACAGCGTGGCCGTCCTCCCGGTCGGAGCGTTCCGACTGCTCCACGCGTTCGCGGACGTCCAGGCCGGGGAGCAGGGCACCCAGGTGGGGGGCTGACCCGGGACATGGCGCGCGGGAGGCGGATCCGCAAGGTGATGATGCCCAAGGGCGCGATGGCGGTCACCGCGAAGTGGGAGGGCACCCGCGGCTCGTACCTCACGAAGGTCGCGGACATCGACGAGGGTCGCATGGAGGAGGTCGAGGTGTTCGCGATCCGGCAGCCGTTCTCCTACGGGCGCGTCGTGTACGACCGCCAGCGGGCGGAGTACGTCTACGAGTGCTGGGAGCCGCAGCTCGAGGAAAAGGAGCAGACCCTCCTGGACACGATCAAGGACGCGCTGAACCGGACGCTCGAGTACGAGTGGGAGAAGATGGCGGCGAAGGACAAGGAGCAGTACCTGCAGGAGGCGGTGGAGTCCTTCCTGAAATCCCGGGGGATCAAGCTCGATCCGACCACGCGAGAGAAGCTCGAGTACTACATCACCCGCGACTTCGTGGGATACGGGCCGATCGACGCCCTGATGACGGACGCCCGGATCGAGGACGTGAGCTGCGACGGCGTCGCGATCCCCCTGTTCATCTTCCACCAGAAGTACGAGTCCGTGAAGACGAACGTCGTGTTTCCGGACGAGGACATCCTGAACAACTTCGTCGTCGCCCTCGGTCAGCGGTGCGGCAAGCAGATCTCGGTGGCGGCGCCGATCCTGGACGGGACGAGCACGGAGGGCCACCGCGTCCAGGCGACGTACGCCCGGGAAGTCACGACCCGCGGCTCGTCCTTCACGATCCGGCGGTTCAAGGAGAGGCCCTTCACGCCCGTGGACCTGATCAAGTTCGGTACCGCGAGCCCGGAGATGGTCGCCTACGTGTGGATCGCGGTCGAGCACGGGGAGTCCATGATGGTGTGCGGCGGTACGGCGAGCGGGAAGACCGCCACGCTGAACGCGGCGGCGTTGTTCATCCGCCCCGGCGCGAAGATCGTCAGCATCGAGGACACGCGGGAGATCAACCTGCCCCACGAGAACTGGATTCCCGGCACGACTCGGTCCGGCATCGGTGAGCGCGGCGCGGACGGGAAGGCGCCGGGGGAGATCGACATGTACGACCTCGTGCGCGCAGCCCTCCGGCAGCGTCCGAACTTCATCATCGTCGGCGAGGTCCGCGGGAAGGAGACGTACACGATGTTCCAGGCGATGGCGACGGGCCACCCGACGATGTCGACGATGCACGCGGACAGCGTGAAGTCGATGGTCAACCGGCTGGAGAACCCGCCGATCAACACGCCGAGGATCCTGCTGACGGCGCTGAAGTTCGTCGTGATCCAGAAGCACGCGCGCGTGGGCGACGCGACCGTGCGACGGGTGACGCAGATCGTGGAGCTCGTGGGGTTCGAGCCGGAGACGAACGAGCTGATCACGAACACGGTGTACGAGTGGGACCCCGGCACGGACTCCTTCATCTACAAGGGGCACTCGTTCCTGTTCGACGAGATCATGGAGATGAAGAACATGACCCACGAGGAAATGGAGCAGGAGTTCCAGCGCCGCGTGGACCTCGTGAACTACATGGTCGAGAAGGGCATGAACGACTTCCGCGAGATCTCGAAGGTCGTCGTCTCGTACTACCAGTACCCGGAGGAAACGGCGAAGCGGGTCCGCGGCGAGATGGGGTGGGGGCGCGACTCCGTACCGCCGGGTGCGCTCACGGGGGGCGGGGGCCTTGGCTGAGGGAATGACGTTCGACCGCCTCGAGACGCGGAAGACCCTGACGAAGACGAAGCGGTTCCGATCCAGCTCGGAGGAGACGAAGCTCGCGGTCCATCACCACCTGATCCGGCTACCGAAGGGCGCAAAGCCGGTGACCGTCCCGCTCACGAAGTACCAGGAGTTCTGTTGGCGGGTGATGGGCCCGTTCGTCCTCTCCCGGTACAAGGAGAACGAGGACCTCGAGGAGAACCTCGTGAAGGCACACATCCGGATGCGCCCGCAGGAGTACCTGGCGTTCGCGTGGATGTCCGTCACGATCCTGGCGGTCGTGGCCGCCCTCCTGGCCCTCGTCGTGGGAGTCCTGTTCTTCGCGCTCAACGTCTCGATCGGCGTACTCCTCGTGATGCTGTTCGTGATCGCCGGGCTGCCGCTGATCCTTGGGTACATCGTGTTCTTCGGGTTCCCAGGGGGAATCCTGTACAAGGGGAAGCCCGCCACGGGGGCGAAAAAGCGCGCACGGAAGATCGACGCCCGGATCAGCTCCGCGATGTCGTTCATCTCCGCGATGGCCTCGGCGGACGTCCCCGTCGACGTGATCTTCAAGGAACTCAGCCGCCAGTCCGTGTACGGGGAGGTCGCCAAGGAGGCGGAGTGGATCACCCGGGACACGGAGCTGTTGGGCGTCGATATCCTCACGGCGATCAAGCGGGGCGCGGGGCGAAGCCCGAGCGGGAAGTTCCAGGACTTCCTTCAGGGCGTGGTCACGACGAGCACGTCGGGCGGCCAGCTGAAGCCGTACTTCCTCCTCAAGGCGGAGCAGTTCGAGAGGGAGGACCGCCTGGGGATGCGGGCGAAGATGGAGACGCTCGGGATGCTCGCAGAGGCGTTCGTCACCGTCGTCGTCGCATTCCCCCTGTTCCTCGTCGTGATCATGGCGATCATGGCCCTGATCAGCCGCGGCCAGAGCGAGTTCGTCGTCACCCTCCTCTACGTCGTGGTCGGGCTGATGATCCCGATGTCCCAGTTCGGATTCATCTTCGCGATCTGGAACATGGAACAGGAGGCCTGAGGTGGCGCGGAAGGATTTGCAGGAGGCCCGCGTCCGGCTGTACGAGAAGAAGGACCGGACGCGCTGGGTCTTGCTGCTCAGCGCGGTCCTCATGGTGCTGTTCCTCTTCGTCGGGGTGCTGAACCTGATCGGCTCCGTGAACACTTCGCTGCGACCGACCGACGCCCCCGTGCTGCGGTTCTTCACGTTCGTTGTGATCGCCCTCGCGGGTTTCGCGGGGCCGTACGGGTTCTACGTGGCGCGCAAGCAGAAGAACATCAAGCAGATCGAGCGGCGGCTGCCCGAGTTCCTTCGGGACGTCGCAGAGGCCGGGCGGTTCGGGATGACCCTCGCGGAGGCGATCGTCGTCGCGTCCTCCGGTCGGTACGGGAAGCTCACGCCGGAGATCAAGAAGATGGCCGCGCAGATCAGCTGGGGGGTCCCTGCGGCGGAGGCGCTCCGCCTGTTCTCGCAGCGCGTCGACACGCCCATGGTCAACCGCGTCGTCAGCATCATCGTGAAGTCGTCCGACGCCGGGGGCGATGTCGCGGACGTCCTCACAATGGTCAGCCACGACGCGAAGGAACTCCAGCTCACGGAGGACGAGCGAAAGATCTCGATGTCCACGTACATCGCGGTCATCTACATCTCGTTCCTCGTGTTCTTGGTCACGATTTGGATCCTGAACGTGACGTTCCTCCCGAAAATCCGGGAGACGTCCGCGTCGCTCGCGGAGAGCGGCGGGCTGGGCGGCGAAAGCCCGTTGGCCGAGGACGTCGAGGGCACGATCCTGAGCATCCAGCTCGCGTTCTTCGTCGCCGCCGCCGTGCACGCGCTCGGCGACGGGATCCTGGCGGGGGTCCTCGACAACGGGAAGGTCGCGAACGGCCTCCGTCACTCCTTCATCATGCTCATCATCGGGCTCCTCGTGTTCCAGCTCGTGTAGGGTGAACCATGGCCTCGTCCGGGAAGGACTACCAGAGGGAGATCGAGTCGCTGAGCCGGAAGGAGGTCAAGGCCGCCGCCGAGCTCGCTGAGGCGAAGGAGGCGCACCGGGAAGCCGCGCAGATGCTCGACAAGATCGGGGAGAAGAAGCGGAACGCCCTGTTCGCGGCGCTCGACTCGATCAAGAAGCGGTACTTCCACCGCCTTCTGGGCCCGAGGGGCGTCAAGGTGCTCGCACCGCGCGTGACCGGCGTGACGGAGGCGACCCTGGGGAAGGTGACGACGATCCCCCGGATCGCGGACCCGAACCTCCAGGAGATCGAGGTCTCCCCGGTCCTGCAGAACTACTCGTACGTTCGGATCCTCTACAACACGATGGTGAACGAGTACTTCTACGAGGTCATCGAGCCGAAGCTCCTCGAAGAGGAGGATGAGCTCCTCGGGGTCCTGAAGGACATCCTCGTGGAGAACCTAGAGCTCCTCGACGATTCGAGCCCGAAGGAGCGCGAAACGTACCTGCGTCGCTCCGTCGACGGCCTGCTCCGGGAGCTGGGGGTGAACCTCCACGCGGTCAGCAAGGAGCGCGTCATGTACTTCGTCCTTCGCGACTTCATGCGGTACTCCGCGATCGACGCCGTGATGATCGACTCGAACGTGGAGGACGTGAGCTGCGACGGCGTGGGGATCCCCTTCTACATCTACCACCGGAAATACGGGTCGATCCCGTCGAACCTGAAGTTCGAGGACGGCGCCGAGCTGGACCAGTTCGTCGTCTGGCTCGCGCAGCGCTGCGGGAAGCACATCTCCGTCGCGCAGCCCATGCTCGACGCCACGATCCCGGACGGCTCGCGCCTCCAGGCGACGCTTGGGAAGCACGTCACGAAGCGCGGATCCTCGTTCACGATCCGGCGGTTCCGGGAGAACCCGTTCACGCCGCTGGACCTCGTCCGATTCAAGACGATGAGCCCGGACATGATGGCGTACCTGTGGCTCGCAATCGAGAACGGGAACTCGATGCTGATCTGCGGCGGCACCGCGAGCGGGAAGACGACGACGCTGAACGCGATCCTGCTGTTCATCCCTCCGCAGATGAAGATCGTGAGCATCGAGGACACGCGGGAGCTGAACCTGCCGCACGAGAACTGGGTGCCCCTCCTCACCCGGGGCGGCTTCGGCGGGAAGACCGCCTCGGGGCGGGCGGCGGGCGAGATCGACATGTTCGACCTGCTTGCGGCGGCGCTCCGGCAGCGGCCGCAGTACCTGATGGTCGGAGAGGTGCGAGGGCAGGAGGCGTTCGTCGTCTTCCAGGCGATGGCGACGGGGAAGTCCGCGTACACGACGTTCCACGCGGACGACGTGCAGTCCATGGTCCACCGGCTCGAGAACGACCCGATCAACCTGCCGCGGGCGCTCGTGGCGGCGTTGGACCTCGTCCTCCTGCAGGCGCAGGTGAAGGTCGGGACGGACATGACGCGCCGCGTGAAGGCGCTCATCGAGATCGTCGGGACGGACCCGGAGTCGAACGAGCTGATCACGAACTCCGCGTACACGTGGAACCCCGCCGACGACACGTTCAACTACAGCGGCCACTCGTACGTGTACGAGAAGGTCATGCTCGCGCGGAACTGGACCCAGCGCCGGATGGAGCAGGAGGTGAAGCGGCGCATCGACATCTTCGAGTACATGAAAAAGATCCAGGTCCAGAACTACCGCGAGGTCGCGAAAATCGTCTCCTCGTACTACAAGGACCCGGACGAGGCGATGAAGGTCGTCCGGGACACCCTGTCGGGCCAGGCCTCGGGGCAGTCCGCCGGCTGACCGACCGTTGCGTGGAACGGAGTGTCGTCAAGCGACGGATCGGCCGCCGAGCCGGATCGTCGAAACCTCGTGACCCAGGCGGTGCGCGCCGAGGGAAGCGCAGGGGGAGCGGGTGTGGAGGAGCCTAGATCTCCTCGTCCCCGCCCTCCTTGTCCTCCTCGCCGAGGGGCTTTCGGATGACCTTCTTCTGCACGACGGGAGCGCCCACGACGGGCTTCTTGACGACCTTCTTCGGAACCGCTTCGGACGGGAGTCCGGCCTCCGCGCCCTCCTCGAACTCGGCGGGCTGGGTCGGCTGGGCCACGGTGCGCGTGGCCGGAGAGGGCGGCTTGGCGCCGGGCGGCCCTCCGACCTCCTTCAGGAGCGTCCCGCACTTGTGGCAGACGACCGCGGTCACGGAGTTCAGGGTGCTGCACACGGGGCACGGCTTGCTGCCCATGCGCCGCATGTCCTCCTCCTCGCGGAGCCAGTTCTCGAACGTCACGAACGTGGGCTGCGTGCGCCACCAGTCGTCGAATTCCCGGTCCGAGAGGGTGCGCCCGAGCTCTCGCGAGGCCTCCTCCTGGAACCGGTGCTTGACCTCGTCGTACTGGTTCCGCATCTGCGCCTCGTAGTCCTTCATCTCAACCTCGCCGGTGGCGAACTCGACGCCGCACTCCGGGCACTGCTTCACGTCGACGGGGATCCACGCCTTGCAGTTCGAGCACTTCGCCATGTCCTTCTCGAACTCGACGCCACACTTCGGGCACTTCACGGAGTCCTCGGGGATGTACTCGCCGCACTCGCCGCACTCGACGAGCTTGCCGAGGCCGATGAACTTCAGGTACGCGGTCCCGCCGCCGATCAAGATCGCCGCGCCGATGATCACGACGAGCCAGAGCCACACGGGGAGGCCGAGGAAGAGCTGGTCGAGGAAGCCGCGCTGCCGTTCGACCGTGATGGACACCAGCGCGATTGTGAGGGACGGGCCGGTGGCGTTGACCCGGATCCGGTACGCGCCGTCCGGTGCGTCCTCGGGGACCGTGATGGGGCCGGAGATCAGCCCGGCGGTCCTCGTGCTCTGGGTGACGTAGGGGTTCGCTCCGGCGACGGCACCGCCCGTGGAGGTCTGGAGCTGGATCGTGACGTCGATGTTCCCGAGGGCCCGATTGCCGGCGTCGCGGATGTAGCCCTGGACGAAGATCTCGGCCCCGGGCGGGAAGGCCGTGCCCGCGATGGGCGATTCCACGGTAATCCTGCCAGCCGGGGGCGACACCGTCCCGTTGGGGTTGACCGTCACCACGTTGTTCGTCTCGTTCGACTCCAAGATCAGGTTGCCCCAGTCCACGACCGCAAACACGAACTGGTTGGATCCGGACTGGCGGATGGGAGTCGTGACCTGCACGGCCACGAAGATGGTCTGGAAGGCGTCCACCGCGAGGCTCGCATTCTGGCCGAGCGCGACTAGCGGATCGCCGCTCCAGTTCACGGCGACGACGATCCCGGTCGCGGGCGTACCGCCCAGGTTCGTCACGTTGACGTTGACGACGAACGGGGATCCCATGAAGATGGGGGGCGAAGGCCCGCGGAGCGCGATCGTGAGGTCGGGCTGCGAGGACACGTTGAACTGGCGGACGCGCGCGTTGTCGGTGAAGTCGTAGTCCGTGTTCTGGGCGGTGTCGTTCGCCGACCTCACCATGAGGAGGACGGTCCAGACGCCGGGGGTCGTCGGGAGGAAGGAGACGACGCGGTCCGCGGTCGCCAACGGGCCGACGCCTACGGTCGTCGTGGTCCCCAGGAGGGTGCCGGCGAGCGTGTACACGCCGAGGACGGCGCCCGCGGCCGGGCCCGTGCCCGTGTTCTGGACGCGCACCGTGATCAGGAGCGGGTTGTTCGCCAGGGGGGTCGGGGGCGTGAACGTGACGACCGGGTCCGCACCGAGGGTCAGGTCCGGCCACAGGAAGAGCTGCAGGCTGAGGATCCGGATGTTGTCGGTCTCGTTGACCTCCGCCTTCGCCCCGCCGTCCGTCGGGATGCCCAGGGGCGGGTCCACGACCGCGGAAATGAGATGCAGCCCGTCCACGGACGAGAATGGCGTCCATCGGCAGGTGAACTCCAGGGTGGTGTTCGCGCTGATGTTCTGCGGACCGGCGGTCCCGATGAACAGCTCCGAGTCCGCGTAGAACTGGTGGTCGTTGTCCATGAACCCGTTGACGTCCGTGTCCACGTCCGTGTCGTAGCAGTTCACGGTGACGTCCCGGACGATGATCGCCCCTTGGTTCCGGACCGTGACGACGATCCGGAGCTCGCGGTCGACGGGCTGCAGCGGCACGTCGTTCCCGTTGTCCCCGTCGAACCGGACGGCCGTGATCAGGAGGTTCGGCGTGAGTTCGGAGAACACGAGGGTGATCGTCGTGTCCTGCAACACGAGGCCCGTCGGCTCGGGGAGGGGGTCCGGCTGCCGCCAGCGGGTCTCCACGAACGCAGCGCCCGAGGCGCGGTACGTCGCTCGCACGAGGGGCGGCAGGTCGCCGTACCGGTCCTCCGATGCCGCCCGGTACAGGAGTACGCCGGCGGTGACGTCGACGAGCCACGACGTGTTCGTGTTGAAGTAGCAGTCGGATGGGGCGCACACGGTGGCGGGCTGCCACACGGGCGGGTTCGCGGCGGTGTTGAACCGGTCGAGGCCCAAAACGGTCGGCACGCCCTGGAGGGTCGTGCCCGTGCCGTCGACCGCGACGACCGTGAGCCACCAGTATCGCACGACGTGGGCGCTCTGCGTCAGCATGCCGGCCCACCAGTCCCCCGGCTTCGTGAGGCCGACGGAGGTGAGGTGGACGACCTGGTCACCGCCGAACACGAGCTGGCTCGTGAGTGCGGCGTTGAACGTGATGTTCCGGATGTCGAAATCGACAGCGACCAAGCCCGGCGCGTCGGACGCGAGCTGGATCGTCTGGACGCCAGGGAGGGTGGAGGTCCAGATCCGGCTCGTCGCCGTCGTGTCGATGTGGAGCAGGTCTCCGAGGAGCGTGTCGTCGCGGAGGGTGGCGTTGATGCCCCGAGCGATCACGTCCCCGTCGATCGTGGAGTCGGACACCTCCAAGACTCCCCTGCTGTAGAGCACGCCCTTGCCCTGCGTGTCCAGGTTGAAGGTCGCGTTCGTCGCCGTGAGGCGGCCGCCGGGGGCGACGTACACGACGAGGGGCCAGTTGCTCGAGAGGCTGGCGTCGACGAGCGAGAGGCTGCCGCCGCCGAGGACCTTGATGTAGTACCGCCCGCAGCTGTCCTGGTCCTGGACCACGGACAACGCGGCGTTGTCGATGTCCACGGGTCCCGTGATCTCGATGCTGCTCGAGACCGCGATGTCCGCGTTGATCGTGCCGCTCGACCAGGTCACGTAGTCTGCGGGGTACACTTGGACGGAGGTCGCCACGAGGTTGTTCGACTCGTACGGCCCGCCCAACGGTCCCTCCTGCACCGCGTTTGGGGGGTCCAGCTGGACTCCGATCGTGTGCGCCCCGCACGTCGCAAAGGAGGGGACCGCGACTGCGGGAGTCGTCCACCGTTGGCCGACGGGCAGGCCGGTGAGGTTGTTCTGCTGCCCGCCGACGGGGACGCCGTCGACCGAGAACTGGACGCCAAAGGGACCCGCGTCCGCTTGCCCGCTGTTCCGGACGACCGCCTGGAGGGTGATCCCCGCCTGCTGCACCCGCGGGAACGGGTCGCTCAAGGTGAGGTCCTGGAAAGCGGTCACGAGATCCGGCGCGGGGGCCACGATCAGGACGTTGGACCGGAGATTGTTCGTCTCGAGGTAGGGGAGCGGCTCCGGGATCGCGTCCGGGGGCACGGGGTCCGCCCAGGCCCACACGGTGAAGTTGCCCGTACTCGTCGGGGTCCAGTTCACGGAGGCGCTGCCGACGCCGCCAACGTCGATGAAGGGAATCGTCGCACTCGCGAGGGGGGTGTCCGAGGCGGTGGGCTGGGAGCCCTGGACGTAGAAGTTCACGTTGACGTTCGTCGCGTTGTCGTCCCCGATGTTCGTGACCCCGGCGATGAGCTCGACGGGGTTGTTCAGGAACCCGGGGGCCGGGTCGAAGCTGACCGCCGTGTCCAGGTCGGGGCCGAACGGGGTCACGCTGAGCTGGTAGCCCTTGAGGTTGTTCGTCTCTGGGAAGACGCCGGGCCCCTCGATAATCCTCCCGTTCGGGAAGAGCGGAAGCTCCGCCGGGTCGACGGACACGCGGATGATGTGATTGCCGGCGGCGGCGTTCACGAGTGTCGCGTTGACAAACTCAAGACCGAACGGCCCGATGAACGGAATCGTGGTCTCATTGAGGAGCGCGGTGCCATCGTAGACCTGCACGATGACGCTCGCGGCACCGCCCGCGCCGAGGTTCCAGACCGGAGCGGTAATCTGGACCGTTTCGCCTTCCTTCGGGGTCGCGGGGGAGAAAATGGGCGTGTCAGGTGTGAGGTCCGGGAGGAATTGTTCCAGGGTGAGGAGCTGGATCAGCACGGACTTCGAGGCGTTCGCGTCGTTCATCGAGGGATAGGCGGAGAAGGTGAGGGGCGAGGACCCTGCGTCGGGAGGCTTGGTCGCATCCAGCTGGAACGTTCCGACGAACCGGGAGTTCACGCCCGTCGAGGGGTCGATCCAGTCGGAGACGAGGGGCATCCGCGCGGTACCGTCGACGCCCGTCACGTTCCAGTCGAGGGGGGTCTTTCCGAGATAGGTCAGGACGTTCGCCGGTGGCGTGGGTGCCCCGCCGTTGTCCGTGAAGTTCGCGTTCCCGGACTCGGGGCCCGCGAAGAGGGCGCGGACGTTCGTGCCGTTCACGGGGACTCCGTTGAAGTCCCCCACGCGCACGTTCGCCCAGCGATAGAGGTAGGCCGCCGTGCCCGGACCCGATGTGAACGCGGCGATGGCGGCGTCCTGGGTTGGGGGTCTCTCGGTCGTATCGAAGGTGACGCCGTAGAGGAACGCTCGGGCTGTCCCCGTGAGGTCGACTCGGTTGTGCGGTCCCACAGGAGTGGCGACACAGCAGAAGTCGGCGGCAAGGAACGTGTCCACGGCCGTGAAGCGCGTGGAGCCCTGGAGGCGGATGTGCTGCCGAGGGCTGCCTGTGAACGAGCCGCTCTTGTTCTCGTAGAGATCGCGGGCCTGGGATGCGTAGAAGAAGGCGGTGCTCGAGTTGAACGTCAGGCCCGGTCCATCGTCATTGTCGTCGAATGCGTCCGACCCCGTTACGAATATGGTGCCGAGAGCGGTTTCGGTGTTCCGCAGGATGCTCCCGTTCCGGAAGGTGATCGTGGAGCCCGGCGATCCCGTGAACGTCCCCGGGAATGCGAATGTCGTCGCGTCTGCGAGGAACCACCCGGAGACGTTGATCGCGAGATGCAAATAGGGGTTTACCTGGAAGGTCTCGGTCCACACCTTGCTGTTGATGAACGTCAGTCCCCCTTGCGGGACTCCGCCGGCGACGGAAATCGAGTAGATGTGGGCCGTATCTTCCACGAATTTCAGCCCTCCGCGGATGATTGTGAGGTTCCCCGTGTTCGTGACCTGGAGGTTCCCGTCCATGACAATCACGGTGTCGGTGCAGACCTGTGTGTCCGTGACGATCCAGTCCCCGGGCGTGGGAAGGCCCGAGCGGTCGCAGTTCTGGGCGGCCGCCGGGCGCGCGGGCCAGCCCGCGATGCCCACGAACAGCGAACCCGCCAACATCCCGAGGACGATCAGATTCAACGCCTTCGCTCCCGCCGCATTCGTCGTCATGAAGTCACTCCCGGTCCCTGCTCCCGAGGGTCGGGCACCCGAGGGAGGAAGGTTACCTTCAGCCGAGCCAAATTTTCGCTATTTATAGGTAATCGACGGATTACCTTTTCCCGGCTCCACGGGTGATTCTCACCGCCGATTCCGACAACCCTTAAGAGCGCGGCGCGGATTCGCCGGACAGGGACGGCCGTGGCGGAACCGTACGACGTGATCGTGGTCGGTGCGGGCCCCGCGGGGAGCCTCACCGCGCGCTACGCGGCCGCGGGTGGCGCGCGCACGTTGATGATCGAGAAGCGCCAGGAGATCGGCTCGCCCGTCCGGTGCGGGGAGGGCATCGCCCGCCATTTCCTCGACGAGTGCGACATCGCGTACGACAAGAAGTGGGTCGCGCAGGAGGTGTCCGGCGCGAAGGTCATCTCTCCGAACGGCGGATCGTTCAAGATCGACGAGAAGTACGCGGGGAACGAGGTCGGCGTCGTCCTCGAGAGGGACGGGTTCGACAAGGCCCTCGCGAAGGACGCCGCGAAGGCTGGCGCAGACATCTGGGTGAAGGCGACCGCGGTCGGCCTCCTGAAGGAGAATGGGAACGTCACGGGCGTTCGTGTGAAGCGCCTCGACGAGGAGCTCAACCTCGCGGCGGGATGCGTCGTGGCGGCGGACGGCTTCGAGTCCCAGGTCGGGCGGTGGGCGGGGATCAAGACCCTCCTGAAGGCGGGCGACATCACGGGCACGCTGCAATACCGCCTCACGAACATCGATCCGGACCCGGACTTCCCGCACTACTGCGAGTTCTACCTGGGGAACCAGGTCGCCCCCGCGGGGTACGTGTGGGTGTTCCCGAAGGACGAATGCACCGCGAACGTGGGCATCGGCGTCTCCCTCAACCGCCTCAAGGGGAAGACGGACATCAAGATGTACCTCGACCGGTGGATCGCGAAGGACGCCCGGTTCCGGCGCGCGCAGTGCCTCGACATGGTCACGGGCGGCGTGAGCACATCGCCGCCGCTGCCGGAGACCGTACGGGACGGCATCGCGATCGTCGGGGACGCGGCCCGCATGATCGACCCGATCACGGGCGGCGGGATCGGGAACGGGTGCCGCGCGGGCCGGATCCTCGGGGAGGTGCTCGGGACGTGCGCGCAGACCGGGGACTTCTCGAAGGACGCGCTCCAGGCGTACGAGAAGGGATGGCGCACGATCCTCGAGGAGCAGCTGTGGCGGAACTGGGTCGCGAAGAACAAACTCGCGACGCTCACGGACGCCTCGTTCGACAAGATCATCGACGTGCTCTCGACGGCGAACCTCACGAAGCTCTCCGTGCACCGGATCCTGATCGCGATCAAGGAGCGGTACCCGGAGCTCGTGAAGGAATTCGAGGACCTCATCTAGTTTCGCGGCGAAACGCGTTTCGTCTCAATTGGTGCGAAGTCGTTGAGACCGTCATAGCCTCCCGTGCGTCCAGCGTCGGAAGGCCACTTCGTCCTAATTGGTACGAAACCGTAGCGACGGGTCGTTCGTCCGAAGCATGCCGGGCCAACTCTCGCCCAGGGATGCATGGGTCACGACATGATCGACACCGTTCAAGCGGAGAAAGTCTCGGAAACTTTGCAATCGAATCGGCGTAACGAACACGACAGACTGGCCGAGATATCGAACGCCGTCCTGTTCGACGAGACCTGGATACTGATAGCGCTTCCCATTGGATAGCTTCGAGTAACCGAAAACGAAGCGCCGGACCCTTGCGCACTGCGCCATGTTCCGGCTATCTACGTCCCACGTCACGATGTATCCTGCCATCGGTTTCCCCCTTTGGCGCCGAGCACGACGGATAGACGACTGACGGGCCATGTTTCGCTCCAATTGAGGCGAAGGGCGCAGGGGATATGGACCTGGGAAGGGGAGCTAGGCGAAAGTGAAAGCGCGTCACGCCGGACGTTTAATAACGCACCGCCGATACCGCGCCGGATGACATACGCGCGCCTCACGGAACTGTCGCCCGCGGACGACGAGAAGGAGGTCTCCGTCGCCGGCTGGGCGGAGGATGTCCGGAACCTTGGCGGCATCGCGTTCGTGATCCTGCGACAGCGCGAGGGCACCCTCCAGTTGGCGGTGCGGAAGAAGGAGCAGCCCGCGATCTTCGATCTCGTCGCAGGCCTCACGCGGGAGTCCGTGATCGCCGCCACGGGCGTGCTGAAGGCGAACCCGCAGGCGCGGAACGGATGGGAGATCTTCCCCACCGCCCTCGAGACCCTCAGCTCCGCGGCGGCGCCCCTCCCGCTCGGCGTCGTCGACAAGGTCGGGGCGGACATGGACACGCGCCTCGACAACCGCACACTCGACCTGCGCAAGCCCGAGCGGCGGGCGATCTTCCACGTCCGCGACCTGCTGCTGCGCGGCATCCGGGAGTACCTCCACCGCCACGGATTCGTCGAGGTCACGACGCCGAAGCTCTCGGGTGCCGGCGCGGAGGGCGGCGCAACCCTGTTCCGGACGGATTACTTCGGAAGGGACGCGTACCTGTCGCAGAGCCCGCAGCTGTACAAGCAGATGCTCATGGCGACGGGCCTGGACCGCGTGTTCGAGCTGTCCCCTGCGTTCCGCGCCGAGCCCTCGGACACGGTGCGCCACGTCACGGAGTTCCTATCGTTCGACGCGGAGGTCTCCCCGATAGCGGATCAGGAGGATTTCCTGAAAATCCTGGAGGGATGCGTCGCCCACGCGATCGCGCACGTGAGGGAGCACGGGAAGGCGTACCTCGAGGCGTTGGCGGTGGACCCGAAGATCCCCGCCCTCCCGCTCCCGCGAGTCCGATACGCCGACGCCCTCGGGATGGTGGCGGCAGAGGGGAAGACGATCCGGGACGGGGACGACCTCGACACGGAGGCGGAGAAGATCCTCGGGCGCTCGATGGCGGCGAAAGGCCACGACCTGTTCTTCATCACGGAGTACCCGACCGCGATCAAGCCATTCTACGTCATGGCGAAGGATGACGAACCCGCATACTCCCACTCCTTCGACCTCGAGTTCAAAGGGGACGAGATGGCTTCCGGGGGGCAGCGCGAGCATCGGTACGACCGGCTCGTCGCACGGATGCGGGAGATGGGGCTGAACTCCGACTCCTTCGAGTTCTACCTGAAGGCGTTCCGATACGGGATGCCGCCGCACGGCGGGTGGGGCCTCGGGATCGATCGGCTCGTGCAGAAGGCGCTCGACCTGCCGAACATCCGTGAGGCGATCCTGTTCCCGCGGGACCGCAACCGGTTGGTCCCCTAGCGTCCCGCTCGCTATCGGAGCCGGGTGATCCCCCGCACGCGGTCAAAATCGTCGTCGAAGGAGACGATCGTCCCGATCCGCCTCCGCCCCATCAGGACCAACGTCGCGCAGTCCGTCACGGAGAGCCGGCCGTCAAAGCGCAAGTGGAAGGTCATTGCCTCCTCGAGGAGTCCCCGGGTCACGAACTCAACCTCGCATTCGTCCAGGAAGTACTGGAATAGGACCTGGGCGGGAGGCCCCCCTCGGCGGGCACCGACCAAGGTGACCGCTTCGTCCACGACGAAGTCCGACACGACGAAACCCTCGGAGAGCCCCTTCTTCAGGCGAACCGCATCTCGGTGCCAGCGGTCCTTACGGTCTGCAAGAGCCACGAAGTACGAGGAGTCACCGACGAACACGCTGCCCCCTCTGAAGCCGGCGTTTGTCGGCCACGGCGTCGCCGCCCACGGCGATGAGGCCCGTGATGTCGTCGATCGTTCGTCGCCGTCGCGGTCGAACGACGATCGTCTGCCCTTCGATCGCCCAGTCGAGGAGGTCGCCCTCCTCGATCTTGGAGGCCTTCCGGACATCCTTGGGGACTACGGTGAGGTATCCCTTAGAGACTTTGCTTCTGCCTAGTGTCATCGAATCACTAATGGAGTTCACAGGTACTTAATCTGTTCGTGACCGCATGCCGAACCCTGTGGTCGGAGCGAAAACGCCTTAAGTGCAACCGGCCATCCAATCGACGGTTCGAATGAAGGAGTTCAAGATTTTTGTGAACAACAAGACGGGGGAGCTCGCGCGCGTCACGGAGGCGCTGGCGGCGCAGGCCGTGAACATCCTTGCGCTCTCGAGCGAGGGCGGCTCCCCGAATGCGTTCCTGCGCATCGTGACGGGGGATGTGGCGACGACGGAGAAGGCGCTCAAGAAGAGCGGTCTCTCGTTCGAGCTCAACGAGATCATCGACGTCGAGCTGATCGACCGGCCGGGGGAGCTTGCGAAGATCGCGCGCCGGCTCGCCCGTCAGGGCGTGAACGTCGAGTCCATCTACATCCTCGGGACGAGGGACGGGAAGACGCGGATCGCGATGACCGTCTCGGACTTGGGCAAGGCGAGGGCCGCGGTCGGCGGCTGAAACTTTCGCGCCCCCCACCGTCACCGTATATATCCGGGACGCGCGTTGCCGCCCCATCGGGGATGGGCCGTGCCGGACCGCGTGGCGAAGGGGAACCGACTCCAGGTCGCCGCGCGGAAGCTCCTCGAGGCGGAGGGGTACACGGTACACACGGCCGTGCGGAGCGTCCAGAAGCGCGGCCCTTTCTGGTACTCCCAGGCGACGGACGTCTTCAACGCATTCGACCTGATCGCGACGCGGATCGAGGGCCCGCGGCCGCTCCGCTTCGTCCAGGTCACGACGGACAACAACGTCTCCGAGCGGGTGAAGAAGGTCGACCCCGTCCCGATCAACCCCGCGGTCGCGAGCGTGGAGATCTGGGGGCACCACGGGGGCGCGCGGCGCCTCGATCGCCGGTTCAAGGACAAGAAGGTGTGGCTGCCGCGGAACTACTTCCAGATATACTACAAGGAGCGGAACTGGGAGATGCACCCGGACGACCGCGTGTTCGTGAACGCGGAGGTCGCCGCCAAAGCCGAGGCGAAGACCCCGGAGCCGGTCCTCGCGGTGGTGGCCCCGAGGAAGCGCCTCCGTGCGGAGGCCCGCCAACGGTAGCGGCGGAGATTCAATGGCCAGAGACAGGGACGGTGGAGCGAACGCCGCAACCCTTCGAATCCGAGAGGACACCCTAAGACGTCTCAAGAACGCGAAGGAGGAGACGGGCGCTCGGTCCTACGACGAGCTCATCCTGGGTCTGCTGAAGAAGGCCGCGAACCGGAAGTCTCGCTTCGGAAATCATACGAAGATGGAGCCGTTCCGGCATGATCGGACGTCCCACCAGGACTGAGGCGTCACCCCTTGATCTTGCGGTGCTTGAGATCCCCGCCAAGCCTCCCAGGTCAGAACGGCCGGAGCCCGAGCGAGACCTTCACCATCCCCTTCCGGCCCTGACGGTCGACCTCCACGTCCACCGTTCCGCCGACCTTCTGCGCGCCCAAGGCGGCGACGAGGTCGCCGAGATCGTCGACGGCATCCCTGCCGACGGCGGTGATCACGTCACCCTCGCGAATCCCGGCCGCCTCTGCAGGACTGCCCGCCGTGACGTTCGTCACGAACACGCCGCGCGTCCCTTCGGGGAGCCCGTAATACGCCGCCAACCGGCGGTTCACGTCGTATCCCGCGATGCCGAGGTACGCCCGCTGGACGCGGCCGTGCTCGATCAACTCGAGCGCGATCTCCTTCGCGGCGTTGATGGGGATCGCGAACCCAATCCCCTCCGCCCAGGGCAGCGTGGCGGTCGTAATCGCGACGACGCGCCCGTGGAGGTCCACGAGCGGGCCTCCGGAGTTCCCCGGGTTCACCGCCGCGTCCGTCTGGATCACCTTCAACCCGTCGCCGTAGTCGCGGCGCAGGCTCCGCCGCAGGGAGCTGACCACGCCCGTCGTGACGGTCGGACCCCCCGCCAACCCGAGCGGGTTCCCGATCGCGAGCACCGGCTGCCCGACGCGAAGGACGTCCGAGTCCCCGAACTCCGCCGCAGGGAGCGAGCCGTTCTCGACCTTCACGACCGCGACGTCCGTCTCCTCATCCCCGCCGACGACCGTCCCCTTCAGCACGCGCCCATCCGGGAGCGTCGCCAGGATCTGCTCCGCGCCGTCGACGACGTGGTGGTTCGTGAGGATGTGGCCCTGCGGGTCGAGCACGACGCCGGATCCGACGCCCCTTCGGGGGAATTGGCGGAACGGCGGACCGCCCCAGTGCGGTTGGCTCCCGATGTTCACGACGCTCGCCGCCGCCTTCTCGACCGCCGACACGTACGCGTGCTCGAATTCCTCGACCGCTGAGAGGCCCATGCGGAGGCCATCGCGTCCGCCGTCCATGTTGACCGAGTTCGGGCGGCGTCGGTCACGCCTCCGGCGCGGGAGGCGGCCCCTCCGCACTCATAGGGGTCGTCACGGATCCGATGATCGTCGTCTCGTCACGGGGGCGCGCGGCATACGCCGCGCCCGCGCAAGAACGGTCCGCCGCCAATCGGCACGTTTTTACCGCCAACCCGCCGTCCGGGTCCCGGATGGACCTCCCCGCGGGAAAGCTCCAGAAGAACCTCCCGGGGGGCAAGGGCGTGTTGGCGGCGGTCGTGAAGGACGCGCGGAGCGACGAGTTCAGCGGGATGATCCACACCTCCGTGTACCGGGGGGACACGCACGCGGACGGCGTCCTCCTCTTCCGGAACGGGGAGGAGGTCCTCGCGGGCCACCTGGAGGGGGAAACCGCCACGAACGGCCCCGACGCCGTGCGGGAGATCGCGCGCGACTCCCTCAGCGACAACTGCATCGTCGAGGTCCGCTCGTACGACTACAAGTCGTCGCGGATCAGCATCCCGCAGCTCGCGGAGACGCACCCGGAGGCGAAGCTCGCCGCGCCGCCGGAGTACGCCTCGATCCTCGCGGAGCTCGCGTCGGAGGAGGAGGAGCGGAAGCGGGCGCGCGCGAAGGAGCAGCAGGAGGCGCGGAAGCGGGAGCAGGACCTCCTCGTGAGGGAGAAGCAGCTGTTCCAGAAGAAGTGGGAGCTCGAGAAGGAGCACGCGCGCTCCGAGGAGGAGGCGAAGGAGCTCGCGGACCTCCGCTCGGACCTGGCGGCGCTCCGGGAGCAGAGCTCGGCGGTCCTCCACCGGTTCGCAGAGTCCCGCGAGAAGGAGATCGGCGCGGAGGCGCAGCTCAAGACCGCGTGGGCGGACGTGGAGCGGGGTCGCGCGGAACTCGAGGCGCAGACGACGGCGCTCGACGCACGGGGGCGCGATGTCGCCGAGCGGGAGACGACGGTCGCGGCCCGAGACGCAGCGCTCAACGCGCGGGAGAAGGACCTCCGCGCGGTGCAGGAGACCGTGGCGGGGGAGCGCGCGCACCTCGGCGAGCTGTCCGAGTCCCTGGCGGCGGAGATGGCGAAGCTCGCGGAGGCGCGGACGTCCTTCGACGCGCGGGTCGACGAGGCGGTGCGGCGCGAGGCGGCGGTCGACGCCCGGGAGCGGAAGGCGACGCAGTGGGAGCAGGCGTTGCGCCTCCGCGAGGAGCGGGTCGAAGGGCGCGAATCCGAGGCGGAGGGCGCGCGGGAGCTGTACTCCGCGCGGGCCGAGGAGCTCGGGAAGCGGGAGAAGGAGGTCGCGGGGTACGAGGCGAACCTGAAGAAGGAGATCGCCGCCGTCGACGCCTCGCAGGAGGACCTCACCCGGCGCGAGGCGTCCGTGCGGGAGCTGACGGAGAAGACGGACAAGTGGCGGAAGACCCTCGGCGAGCGGGAGAAGGCGGTGCAGGAGCAGGCGGACCTCCTGGAAAGGGACACGAAGGCCCTCCACGCGTCGCGGAAGGAGTTGGCGGTGGAGGCTCGCGCGCACGAGCGGCGGGAGCGGGCGATCGCGGAGCGCGAGAAGCGCATCGCGGCATCCTCGGCGGAGCTCGAGAAGGGGCACGAGGCGCAGGCGAAGGCCGCGCACGAGACCTCGAAGAAGGCCGACGACCTCGACGCCCGGGAGGAGCGGCTCCGGAAGGCGGACCGCGCCCTGAAGCGTCGCACGGACGAGGTCGAGGCCGTGCGGGCGCGGCTCGCGAAGGCGCAGGAAGCGCTCACCGCGAAAGAGGCCGCCGTCGCGTCCAGGGTCGAGGCGTTCGAGGAGAAGGGCGCGGAGGCGAAGGAGGAGCTGGACGCACGCTTCGAGGAGGCGGAGGCGCTCACCGCGAAGATCGGGCAGCGGGAGACGGCCCTGCAGGGCCGCGAGGCGGACCTCCGGCGGCGGATCGAGGAGATCGAGGTGCTTGAGGAGGACCTGCGGCTCCGGCAGAACACCCTGAAGGACCTGGAGGGAGAGCTCGCCGCGGAGCGCAGGGCCCTCGGGGCGGACGTGGAGAAGGACCGGGCGCGCGCGAAGTCGGAGTGGCAGAAACTCGAGGGCGCCCAGGTCGATTTCGAGAAAGCGGCGAAAGCGCAGGACGCGCGGGAGGCGATGCTCGGGAAGCGAGAGGCTGCCCTGGCGGGCCAAGAGCGGGAGCTCGGGAAACGCGAGGACGAGATCGCGGAGAAGCTCGGGCAATGGGAGGACGCCGCCGCGCGGAAGTCGAAGGCGCTCGCGGAGCAGGAGCGGGGCGTGAAGGCGCAGGTCGGCGGGCTCGCGCGCACCTCCCGGGAGCTGGAGGAACAGGCCGCCAAGGTGGCGACGGAGGAGAAGGCGCTGCGGAAGGCGCGGGACGAGCTGCGGAACCGTGCCCGTGCGATCGACGAACGCGAGGCGGGGCTCCGGGCGGTCGAGCAGCAGATCGACAAGAAGCGCAAGGACATCGAGCGCGTCCGGGAAGGGCTCAAGAAACTCGGCAAGGGTTGAGGCCCTCGACCGGGCAGGGCCCCGGACCGTCCTCTCTCCAGGACTCCGCACCACAAAGTACTAACGAGCCACTCCGGTAGCAGCGCTCCATGAAGATCGTCCCGGACACGAGCGTCCTCATCGACGGGCGCGTCACGCGGCTCCTGAAGGAGGGCCGCTGGGACGACGTCGACGTCCTGATCCCGGAGGCCGTCGTCGCGGAGCTCGAGGCGCAGGCCCACCGGGGCATGGAGACGGGGTACGACGGGCTCGAGGAGATCCGCGCGCTCGCCTCGAAGCCCGTGAAGCGGATGCGGATGCGGTTCGCGGGCGCGCGCCCGACGTACGACCAGGTCCGGCTCGCGGACGGGGGGGAGATCGACGCGGTCGTCCGGGACCTCGCCCTCCAGGAGGGAGCGCTCCTCGTCACCTCGGATTGGATCCAGGCCCGCCTCGCGGAGGCGAAGGGCGTCCAGGTCGAGTACCTGCGGAAGGACCCGAAGATGTCCCTGGACCAGCTCCGGATCCTGCGGTACTTCCACCCGGACGTGATGTCCGTCCACCTGCGCGCGGGCGCGAAGCCGCGGATCAAGCGCGGCAAGCCCGGGGCGATGGAGATCCAGGAGGTCGACGAGCCCGCGACGGAGGAGCGCGCGCTCCGTGAGATGGCGCGGGAGATCGTGGAGACCGCGCGGGTCCACCCGAAGGGGTTCCTGGAGATGGACGAGGGAGGGGCGACCGTCGTGCAGCTCGACAACCTGCGGATCGCGATCGCGCGGCCTCCGTTCTCGGACGGGTTCGAGGTCACGATCGTCCGGCCCGTCGCGGAGGTCGACCTGGAGGAGTACGAGTACGCGGAGGAGATCAAGCGCCGCCTCCGGGAGCGGCACCGGGGCATCCTCGTCGCGGGCTCGCCCGGGGCGGGCAAGTCCACGCTCGCGCAGGCGATCGCGGAGTACCTCGAGTCCGTCGGCTGGATCGTGAAGACGATGGAGAAGCCGCGGGACCTGCAGGTCAGCGAGCGCGTCACGCAGTATACGGCGCTCGAGGGGGACTTCGCCCGCACCGCCGACTTCCTGCTCCTCGTGCGGCCGGACTACACGATCTACGACGAGCTCCGGAAGACGAGCGACTTCGAGGTGTTCGCGGACATGCGGCTCGCGGGCGTGGGCATGGTCGGGGTCGTCCACGCGACCCGGGGGATTGATGCGGTCCAACGGCTCATCGGGCGCGTGGAGCTCGGCATGATCCCGCAGGTCGTCGACACGGTCCTGTTCGTGGACGCGGGCCGCATCGAGCGGTTCTACGACGTCCGCTTCACGGTGAAGGTGCCGGCGGGGATGGTCGAGGCGGACCTCGCGCGTCCCGTGATCGAGGTCACGAACCACGCGACCGGGAAGTCGGAGTTCGAGGTGTACACGTTCGGGGACGAGGTCGTCGTGATGCCCGTGGACGCGGTCGCGCAGGAGAACCCGATGTGGCGGCTCGCGGAGCCGGAGCTCGCCCGGGGGTTGCGCGAGGAGATCGACGCGGGGTTGGAGGTCGCGATCGACGGGGACCGCCACGCGACCCTGTTCGTCGAGGAAGACTCCATCGGCCGCGTGATCGGGACCGGCGGCGCGCGGATCAAGGAGTTGGAGGAGACGTTCGGGTTCTCGTTCGAGGTCAAGCCGCTCCAGGAGGCCCGGCGGAAGGGTCGGGGCGGCGGCGGTTCTGCCCGGCGGGTCGACGCGGGCGCACGGCCGGACTTCGAGGAGGAGAAGAAGGCGATCGCGCTCGTCCTCCCGCGCGGGATGGCCGGGAGGAACGTGGAGGTCACGGTCGACGGCTCTTCGATCTTTCGAGGGTCGGTCGGACGCGACGGTCGCATGCGTTTCGAGAAGCGCAGCCCGGTCGGGGAGCGGATCGTGGACGCGAAGTTCAAGAAACGGGACCTCCGGGTACGGGCCTCGGAGTAGGGCATGATCGTCACGCTGACCACGGACTTCGGCGCGTCCGAATACGTGGCGGCGATGAAGGGCGTGCTCCTCGGGATGGACAGCACGATCCGGATCGTGGACGTACGGCACGACATCGCGCCGGGAAACATCGCGGAAGGGGCGTTCGCCCTGTACACGACGGCCCCCCACTTCCCGTTCGCGATCCATGTCGGCGTCGTGGACCCCGGTGTGGGGACGGCCCGCCGCGGGTTGGCGGTGATCTGCGAGGGGGCCATCTTCGTCGGCCCCGACAACGGGCTCCTGATGCCCGCCGCCAAGCGGATGGGGGTCAAGGACATCCGGGAGCTATCGAACCCCACGTTCTGGCGGCACCCCGTGCACCCGACGTTCCACGGGCGGGACGTGTTCGCCCCGGTGGCGGGCTATGTGTGCGCGGGAGCGAAGGTCGCGGACCTCGGCCCCTCGGTCCGGGACCCCGAGGACCTCGACTTCGGGGAACCGGACGCCACGGAGGACGGCTTCGGCGCGGACGTGATCTACGTGGACCGGTTCGGGAACGTCGTGACGAACGTGCCCGCGAGGCAGGTGGAGGAACGCTGGCCGATCGGGGCGACGATCCGCATTCAGGCGCACCGCCATGAATTCAGTGCGCCGTTCCTCCAAACGTATGGGATGGCGGCGAAAGGGTCTCTCCTGCTCACCATCGGGAGCCACGGCTTCCTCGAGATCGCCGCCAATGGGGGGAGCGCCGCGCAGCTCACGGGCCTTCGGCAATGGGACGCAGTGACCTTGGGGAAGACGTGACGCGCCGCGGATTCATCGGATCGTGCCCTTCGGCTCGCATCACCGAACGGCTTCGAGGAACTCCTCATGAGAGACCTTCGCACCCTTCAGGATGGAATTGAGCGTGCCTTTCCGGAGGTCAGGATGCATCGGCACGACTGCGCGCCGCGTCGGGTCCTCCGCGTGCTTCATCACAACATGACTCCCCGTCTGATGATGAAGTTCGAACCCCAGGCGCCGGAGTGCATTGAGGACTTCGCGCGCGCTGAGGACGGGCAGCCCCGGCATGCCCTCACGCTGCGCGAAGGACCTTTGTCTTTACGGTCAGCCTCGCCGGCGCCTCGATCCCGTCCTTCGCGAGGCTGCCAAGAAATGCGGAGATCGCTTCGAACCCGTTGGCAATCGCCTCCGTCAGACCCTTTCCCTGGCTGACGATCCCTGGAACGCCCTCGACCGTCACCGTGTACCAAGCGGGATCGTCCTCGCCTGGTTCAAGAACCATCACTAACTCGGAAGGCAGATGCCCGGGATTCCGTGGCACGTCTGGCTGGAGCGAGGCCGAGCACATAAGCCTTGGGTCATCGACGCTTGTCTTTCGGGCTCGGCGGAACGGTTGCTAGGTATGCTCGCGCAGCGGGGCTGCGATGCGGGGATCGCCGATCCGGTGAAAGGGGCGAGAGTCGAATTCCTACGGGCGCGAGGGACCGCTCGTCCCTGAACGTGGACGAGCGTCCGGACCGGGAACCGGTTGCAGCGAGTATGAGCAGCAGGAGCGGTACAAGCATGAATCTCGTCTGCGGGGAACCTACGTCGGCTGGTCCCACGGCGGGTGTTCTGCCACTACCGCCAGCACGCGGGACATGTGCTCCCGCAGGATCTCGTCGACGCCCCGCTGGGCGGCCGCCTTCGCCTCGTCGTCCCTCGCCGCCTCCGCCGCCCGGTACCCCTGGATCGCCTCGTGGAGGGCGCGGATCATCGGCCGTCCGGGCATGCCAAGGCTCGAGAGGGTGTCGCGTTCCTGCAAGAGGAGTCGCAAGAACACCTCGGCGTAGGCCATCGGATCCTCCTCCTTGGGCGGCATTGCCGAACGGATATCATGCGCGGGAGGGCACATAAGGCCTTGCCCGCAATCCGGTCTTTTCGCGAGCCTCCTCCTCGTCGTGATTCGCCAACCCTCCGCCCGAGCGACGCGTCTTCTCCGACGATCCCTCCGCGAGAGCTCGATTCCACGCCCGCGGGCTCGCTCGGACCCCGGGTGATGCCAGGGGACCTGCCGCATCCTCGCAGACGTCGCCTGATGGGGGTCCATCGGTCTACGGCAGAGGGGCTCCACAAACCCCGCAGAACCCTGCCGACGGCAGGGCCGGACGACCGCACCGTACGCAGAACCGGCCACGAGCTTGCGGCGCCGCCAAGAGCCCAGGGGGCGGAGGGTATGGGGGCATGGGCGGCGGCGGAGGCGCGCGCGGGGGCCATATCCCGGCCTGAGCAGGAGGATATAGTGGCGCCTGGGGATATTGTACGGGAGGGGGAGGAACCGGAGGCACCGGGGGCGCACCGGTCGCGGCCGGCGGCGGCGGGGGCGGCGGGCGGGAGGCGGGAACGATTGGCGGAGACGGGGCGGCGGTTGGCGTGGGGATCAGCGGCGTGGATGGCTCTGGCGGCGGAGGGGCCGGTACGACAGCCTCCGGCTCTCCGCCGAGCCCGCGGACGTTCTTCTCATACAGTTCGCGAGAAATCCGGCCTTCCCGGTACGCCTGCCCGAGGAGCGCGATCTGCCCCTCGGTGGACCCCGCAGCTCCCGCCGTCGCCTGCGACGGAGACGTCGCGGGTTGCCCAGACAGCTTGCCCCTCCGGACCGCATAGAACGCGAGCGCGGCGATCGCCACGATGACGAGCGCGATCACGATCCAGAACCAGGCCTGCGTGTACACGGGAGGAGCCGTCGGTATCGCGAGTACGGCGGTCGACGTGGGGCCCTCCCCGGCCCCGTTCATTGCGCTGACCCTGTAGTAGTACGTCCGGCCATTGACAAGCGCGGCGTCCGTGTAGGTTAGGCTCGTCGTGTCGTCGATGGGGACGAGTGCGGATTCCGTTTCGCCCCGATAGATGCGATAGCCCGTGATCGGCGACCCTCCATCCGAACTTGGGACCGACCACGCCAGCGTCGCCTGGCGATCGCCGGGCACGACGCGGAGGTCGATAGGCGACGACGGGGTCGTCGCCGGCGTGGCCTCCACCTCGTCAGACCTCGGTCCCTCTCCCACGGAATTTCTCGCGGTGACCTGATAGAGGTACCGCTGCCCGTTCGTCAGGCCGGTGTCCGAGAACGAGAGCGAGGTGCCGATGTCCGCGATCGCGACCCCCCCTCCCGAAACGGTCCCGCGATAGACGGTGTAATTCGTGATCGGCATCCCGCCATCGCTCGCGGGCGCCGCCCAGGACAGCTGAACCGCGGCGTTCCCCCGGGCTGCGGTGAGCCCGGTGGGCGAACCGGGCACCGTCGCCGGGGTCGCGTTCACCTCCACCGACCTCGGTCCCTCGTACGCGGAGTTCCTCGCGGTGATCTGGTAGTACACGGTCTGGCCATTCGTCAGACCCCGGTCCGCGTACGACAACACGGTTCCGAGCTGGACGAGGAGGCTCTCCGCGCCCGGCGACGTCCCCCGGTAGACCGCGTACCCGGAGATTGGCAACCCGCCGTCGTCCGCCGGCGGGTTCCAGGACAGATCCACGCCCTGGTCCAGCGCCGTCGCGATCGGCGTCTCCGGAGGGCCCGGCGTGTTCAGCGGATCCATGGTGACGACGAGCGCCGCGCTCCAGGCGGAGGGCAACCCCTGGTCATCCACGGCCATCGCGGTCACGCTGTAGGTTCCGACCGCACCCCACGCGTTGGAGAGACTCACGGGAGTGCCTGAGGGCACGGGTCCCACCGAGGATCGGTTTCCGTCGCCCCAATCGAACGTGTAGGTGAGCGGATCCCCGTTCGGATCGGACGTCGAGGTCGAATACGTGTACCAAGTGCCCGGGTGTCCCCACGCGGGTCCCGAAGGCGTGGCCGGCGGGTCCGGCGGGCTGGGGGCCACCGTCTCCCTCGCATACTTCAGGTCGCCCCAGGCGATGTCGTAGTAGGTGATGTGGGCGCTGCCCCTCGCGTCCACAGCGAGGGAGGGTGTCCCGCCCACGTCGCCGGAGGAATCCACGATCTCGAGGTTCCACATGCCTCCGTCCCATCGTGCGTACTTCAGGTCCCCGTTCCCATAGTCGTAGTAGCCGATGCGGCCGTAGCCGTCGGCGTCGAGCGCCAGGGAGTTGGACCCTCCAACGTCGCCCCCCGCATCGACCGTCGCGAGGTTCCACGAGACCCCCGTCCACTCGGCGTACCGAAGAGACCCGGTGCTGGTGGTTTCCGAATAATAGTAGCTGATGCCAGGGGAGTCGCTGCCATCGAGCGCGATTGAGGACCATCCGCCGTATGTCCCCGTCGCGTCGACCGTCTGCCGACTCCAGCTCGCTCCGGTCCAAACGGCGTACCGCAGCCAATCCCCGTCGACGTCGCGGTAGCTGATGTGCGGGTCTCCCCCGCTGTCCAGGACCATGGAGGTGAACAGGCCCACGTCCCCCACCGAGTCCGCCGTGTTGAGGCTCCACACGGATCCGGTCCACCGGGCGTACTTGAGATTGCCGTTGCGCAAGTCGTAATAGCTAATTCGGGGCCAGTCGTTGCCGTCGATCACGATGTCGCTCGTCAGCCCGACGTCGCCCGAGGAATCCACAGTGGAAATGCTCCAAGCGCTCCCCGTCCATGTGGCATATCGCAATTCTCCGGACGTCGCGCTGTCGGAATAGTAGTAGCTGATGTGCGGACGCCCCGCGCTGTCCAGGGCCAGGGCGGTGGACAGTCCGTAGGTCCCGTAGGACCCCGCGTCTCCTACGGTTCGTCGAAGCCACATGCTCCCCGTCCACTCGGAGTACAGCACACGGTCGTTGTTGAAGTCGTAGTGTGTGATGCGAGGGTTCCCGTTGTCGTCGAGCGCGAGATCCGAGAAGAGGCCGACGTCGCCTGCGGAGTCGACGACCTCCAACGTCCAGCCAGCGGCGCGGGCATTCCTGCTCGAAAAGACCACAGCGCCGGAGAGGAGACTGATGAGAAACAAAAGGAACAGGCACACGGCCCCCGCCCCGCTTCCTCCAACCTCCTTCCCCGCCATGGCCCAGGCATCGCATCGTTGGGAATATAACGATTCTGGGCATTCCCAGGCCCCCCGACTCCTCCCCGTCGACTAGAACATCGGGTCTGAGAGCTACGTCCGGCCATGAAAGACTAATATTCGTCCGATCTGTTCCCCGCTCGCGTGCCTCGCAAGATCCTCCTCGTCATCCTCGACGGCCTCGGGGACCGCCCGATCAAGGACCTCGGGAGCAAGACGCCTCTGCAGGCCGCCGCCCTGGAGCACCTCCACTGGTTCGCCGCGAACGGCGTGACCGGACTCCTGGACCCCATCGCGCCCGGCGTGTGCCCGGGGAGCGACACCTCCCATCTCGCGCTCCTCGGCTACGACCCCGAGGCGGTGTACACAGGACGGGGTCCCTTCGAGGCCGCCGGCGTCGGGATCGAGGTGAAGCCGGGGGATGTCGCGTTCCGCGCGAACTGGGCGACCGTGGACCTCGGGTGGCGGATCGTGGACCGCCGCGCTGGGCGCATCCGCGA
>Ga0209323_10000113_pt1 | contig 47480 bp, 46 predicted proteins | sample Rifsed19ft2_FD_184014 | JGI IMG/M metagenome (GOLD analysis project Ga0209323, IMG submission 184014) | Soil microbial communities from Rifle, Colorado, USA - sediment 19ft 2 (version 2) | ecosystem: Environmental > Terrestrial > Deep subsurface > Rock core/Sediment | place: Rifle, Colorado...
CTCTAAAAATTTATAATATAGATAGTATGATGGCCCTCAATTTGCCCGCCGGCAATAACAATGTTAAACTAAAATACGAAAATCTTCCCAATCACAACTTTGCCAAGATTATTTCGATTGTAACGCTGATTTTATTAGGGACTATTTTTTATCTCTCCAAAAAGGGGGGCAAAGAAAATGTATAAAAAATATAAAATTTCTGTGGTGATTCCATGCTATAATGAGGAAAAAGCGATTCCCCTTACTATCAAAAGCATCCCAAAATGGGTTGATGAAATTATGGTGGTTGATAATAATTCCTTTGATAAAACCGCCCCCATTGCCCGCAAACTCGGCGCGACCGTAATTCGCGAAAAAAAACAAGGTTATGGCGCCGCTTGCCAAAAAGGCATCAAGTCAGCCAAGGGCAACATTATTATTACCAGTGATGCTGACTGCACATATCCTTTGCAAGAAATTGGGCGAATGATTGATTATTTGCTCAAAAATAATCTTGATTTTGTAGCTGGAAATCGTTTTCCCTTAAAATATAAATCCGCCATGCCTTGGCCAAACCGTTTAGGTAATCTAATATTAACCCTCACGATGAATTCACTAACCCTAAAACCGGTCGAAGATTCCCAAACCGGCATGTGGGTATTTCGACGCTCAATTTTAAAAAAAATTCACCCCTTTTCCAATAAAATGTCTTTTTCTGAAGAAATCAAAATGGAAGCTTTATTACACCCTAAAATTAAATACGGAGAGTATCATATCAATTATCGAGATCGCATTGGTAATTCCAAACTCCGTCGTATGCGCGATGGCATCCCAAATTTATTGTTTTTATTTAAAAAACGTTGGCAAATATTATGGAGAAGATCTTGAAAATTTTACTTATCAATCCGCCCCCATTAAATGGCCCAAAAGTAATTAGAGAAGGCAGGTGTGAGCAGCGCCTATCCTCATTTCAATATGTGATGGTGCCGATTTCTTTACCTATGACTGCCGGTTTACTTTTACAGAATAATTTTGAAGTTAAAATTTATGATTTTATGGTCGAAGATTTTGATTTTTCCGGTGCGATCTCGGCCTCGGCAAGATTTAAGCCTGATTTGGTGATTATAAATTTTTCAACCTTAACTTATAAATCAGATGCAGAATTTGTGATGCGCTTGAAGAAAAAACTGCCCAATGCTCATCTGGTCGCTATTGGCGTCCATGTCACGACCCTGCCTAAAAAAGTGCTTCGAGAAACCCGATTAGATTCAGTGGTACGGGGCGAACCGGAAATAACGGTTTTAAAACTCGCCACGGCCCTAAAAAATAAAAAATTACTCGATAATATTCGCGGTTTATCTTATAAAAAAGATGGGCAAATTATTAATAATCCGGCGAGGCCGCATTTTAAAGATTTAGACTCTTTACCTTTTGCCGCCCGCCACCTCCTTAAAAACGACCGCTATTTTATGCCAGTTTACAACCGACCCTATACACTGCTAATTACGGCTCGTGGATGCCCCAATAAATGTACTTTTTGTACTGCCAAACAATATTATGGGAATAAATTTAGAGTCCGCCGAGTCGAAAAAGTGATTGAGGAAATTGAGCAAATTGTCAATCACGACCAGATCAAAGATATTACCATGTGGGCTGATACTTTTACTTTTGATAAAAAATTTGTCCTTGAACTTTGCCAACAAATTATTGATAAAAAAATAAAATTTAACTGGATGTGCAATGCCCGAGTCAATACGGTTGATCTGGAAATGCTCAAAGCCATGAAAAAGGCTGGTTGTATGGGCGTGGCATATGGAGTTGAGTCAGGCGTTCAAAAAATATTAAATAATGTCAAAAAGGGCACCACCTTAAAACAGATTGAAAGAGCTTTTAAGCTAACCCGAAAAGCGAATATAGATTCTTTAGCCCATGTTATTTTTGGTCTTCCCGGTGAAACAAAAAAAACCATAAATCAAACCATTAAATTTATTCGCAAAATCGATCCAGATTATGTCCAATTTTATTGTGCCATTCCATTCCCCGGCACTGAGTTTCGCAAGTTAGCCGTCAAAAGGGGGTGGATCAAGGCTTCTGATTGGAACCAGTACGAACTAAACCGAGCGATAATTAATACTTCAGAGTTGTCTCAAAAAGACTTAGCTAAGGCTCGAAAAAAAGCAATGGTTGGTTTTTATTTACGCAAAAAATTTATCTCCCGTCAATTAAAAAAAGTTAAATCATTCCGAGACTTGCTCAATCTTATTCAGAAAGGTTCAAGTTTTTTGATAAATTGGGGTTAAAAATCCCGCAGAAAGGACAATTATGCCCACCGACAATTTAATGCCCAGACTCGAGGGCTCAATTATGCCCCAGGCAAAGTTTTTGCAAGATATTTATGGTTTAGCCATTTCTCGTTATCAATTGGCCACCAAATATGCTCAAAATAAAATTATCTTAGACGCTGGTTGCGGAGCAGGTTACGGCGCCAATATTTTAGCTAAGTCTGGCGCTAAAAAAGTTTATGGAATTGACATAGTCGCCGAATCAATCCAGTATTGCCAATCTAAATATCTTCGGAAAAATTTAATTTTTAAAAGAGCCGACTTAACCAATCTTGATTTTCCTAATAATTATTTTGATTTAGTATCTATGTTTGAAACCATTGAGCATGTTAAAAATTACTCTAAGGCCATCGACGAAATTTACCGAGTTCTAAAACCTGGGGGCTTACTGATTCTTTCCACTCCAAATAAAGCGGTTTATTCCCCTGGCACTTTTAAACCTTTTTACCCTTTTCATTTTTATGAATTTTATTTAGAAGATTTAAAAAAAATGCTCGCTGATTTTGAGGTCCAAAAAATTTTAGGCCAATATGTTCGTGGTCGAAAATTGTTACTTTATTCCCGCTGGAACCCGAAAAGATTAATTAGAATTATTTATGCAAATTTACCGCATACCATCAAAATCTGGGCAACCAGAACCTATCTGAGGGTTTTTTCTTGGCTTTATGTGAAAAAAATTTATCAGTCTGCCAAAATAAAATTATCAGATGTTTATTTTTCTAAAAATACTGCCAAAACCCGTGAATTTGTGGTAATTTGTCAAAAGCCAAAAAGCTTAAATGAAAAAAAATCATAAACCAAAATTTAATGCTAAAATTATGCACAAGCCCTTTTACCCATTTTTCGAACGGGTTTTTTATCGTCCGATTGCCAGCGTGATCACTCCTGGTTTTGCCAGCATCAATTTATCACCAACTTTTGTTAATTTTTTAGGTTTTGGGGTCGGCCTAATCGGAATCGGCTTGATCGCTTACGGGAATTTATCAGAAAGGATTTTGGGGGCGGGTATTTTAATTATTTCTTATATTTTTGATTGTGTTGACGGCCAGCTTGCCCGAGGCTTTAAAAAAATCAGCCACTTTGGCGCCTTACTTGATACTTCTCTTGACAGCATCAAAGAAAGTTTGGTTTTTTTCGCGCTTGCCTGGGCCAACTTTCGGCAAGTGCATAATGATCATATCTTTTTTTATTTAGCCTTGGTAATTTTTTTGCAAAGAATGTTTGGCAGAACCCTACCCAGATATCAGCTCTTATTTAATAAAGATGTTGAAAATATTAAAAAGGAAAGTCTAAAAAATCTTCCAAAATTTTTAAAAATAATCGCCTTCTTGTTTTCCGAATCGTATCGTTCTGGCACCATTTGGATTGTTGTTTTTATCGGGGTGATTTTGAATCAAATTGTAATTATATTTTATTATTTTATAGTGGTGCTTTTTGCTCTTTTTATGGCTATTTTAATAAGTGCTTATCGGCAAAGGAATAAATGGTAAAAATGATTATGTCAAAACAATTTTTAAAATACATTATGGTCGGGGGTTTGGCGACTTTATTGGATTTCATTTTTCTTTATATTTTAGTTGAATTTGTCCATCTTCATTATTTGCTGGCAGCGATTATTTCAATTGTGGTGATAGTTTGGATTAGTTTTAGCTTGAATAAATTTTGGACTTTTGCTAATTCTGAAAAAAAATATTTTCAGCAGTTTATAAAATATATTATTTCTCATAGCGTTGGTTTAGCAATTAATTTATTAATTCTGGCGTCATTGGTACAGTTTTTTCATTTATGGTATCTTTTTGCTAAAATATTCGCCACATTTGCTGCGGCGGTCACTAATTTTTGGTTAGTAAAAAGGTTTATTTTTCTGGCGAAAGATGATAAATTTAATCATATCTAAATCATTTTATTGATTTGATCTTTGAAAGTGGGGATAATGTGAAGGTTATGATTGTCAATCCGCCTAGCCCAAATCACGAAAAATATGTTAGAGAAGGCCGATGTGAACAGCGTGCTTCGTCTTTTCAATATCTGATGGTACCGATTTCTCTGCCATCGATTGCCGGCCTTTTGCGCGAAAATGGGATTGAGGTTAAAGTTTTAGACTCAATGGCCGAAGATTTGGACTCGAAAAAAGCAATTAGAGCGATTAAAAAATTTCAACCGAATTTAATTATTATAAATCTCGCCACTGTTACCTATTATGGGGATCGAATTTTTATTGCCAAGGTCAAAAAAAATCAGCCCAAGACGCACTTAACCGCCATTGGCATTCATGTCACCAGCCTTCCTTTAAAAACCCTAAAAGATACTGCGCTGGATTCGATTATTAGAGGAGAACCGGAAATGACTTCGCTCGAGCTCGCGCTTTCCCTGCGTGATAAAAAATCTTTGAAAAAGGTTAAGGGGCTCAGTTTTAAGAGTAACCCGTCATTTATTAGCAATGTGGACCGGCCCTTTATCGAAAATTTAGATCTTTTACCCTTTCCTGCTCGAGACTTAATTAAAAATCGACGCTACAAAATGCCGGTCTATAACCGACCCTATACCTTAGTCATTACCTCCCGCGGCTGTCCAAATAATTGTAGTTTTTGCACCGCCAGCCTATATTATGGCTCAAAAATTAGGATGAGGAGCGTTAAAAATGTCTTAGATGAAGTTGAAGAAATTCTCAAAGTTTATAAAATTAAAGATATTACTTTTTGGGCGGATTCTTTTACTTTTGACCGAAATTATGTTTTTAGATTATGTGAAGGTATTAAAAAAAGGAAGCTGAAATTTCGCTGGATGGCAAATTCGCGCGTGGACAGAATTAATCCTAAAATGTTAAAAGCGATGAAAGAAACCGGCTGCCAGGTTGTCTCATATGGAGTCGAATCAGGTGTTCAAAAGATTTTAAACCGCGTTGGCAAAAATATCACTTTGGCGCAAATCAGGCAAGCTTTTAAATGGACTAGGGCTGCCAAACTTGAAAGTGCCGCTTATATTATTTTTGGCTTGCCGGGCGAAACCAAACAAACCATTAAAAAAACCATGAAATTGGTTAAGGAAATAAATCCAGACTATGTCCAATTTTATTCCGCTATTCCATATCCCGGGACTCGCTTTCACGACGAAGCCGCTAAAAAAGGCTGGATCACCGCTAAAAGCTGGGCGGATTATGAACAAGGAAAAAATATCATTTCGACTCCGCAGTTATCAGTTGAAGATCTCGCGAAATTCCGCAAAAAAGCTTATTTACAATTTTACTTAAGGCCAACCTATATTTTGCATAGTATGAAAAAATTTGTTAAAAATCCGAAAGATTTTTGGCCATTTTTAAAACAGGGTATTAGTTTTTTCAAAGACTGGGCTGAAAAATAAAATATTGAGTAAAAACTAAGACTCAAAAAAGCAGCTATTTAGCTGCTTTTTTAATAAAAATTCGGAGGAGAGAGGATTCGAACCTCTGGTACCCTTGCGGATACACCGGTTTTCAAGACCGGCCCATTAAACCGCTCTGGCACTCCTCCGTAGAATTTTTTAATAAATATTTAGGTCTATCTTTTCCTTTATCTGATTTTAAAAATATTTCTTCTCGCAATGCGTCGGTTTTATTTATAAATCCTTCATAATAAATCAATTTCCACCGAAACCCAGATTTTATTGATTTAACCCTACCTTGGTTATAACCTAAAATTCTTTTATTAATATCTCTAGTATATCCTTTATATAATTTACCATTTATTAGACTTTTTAATATATAAATATAATACATTCTCGGTGCGGGATTCAAAACTTATTTTTCAAGCATAATTATACCATTTTTATGACCAAAATCCAAATATAAAATATCAGGCTTTAGCAATCACTACTCCCCAAACATTTTTAGCCTCGGCGCTTTTAAGCACCTGAGCACATTCATTTAAGGTCGCGCCAGTAGTCATCACGTCATCAACCAACAAAATTGTTTTATTTTTAATTTTCGCCGTCTCGCCCCGAACCGCAAAAATCCCCAATACATTTTTCCGCCGCTCTTCACCTCTCAAGCTTACCTGACTCGGCTTTTCTTTAATCCTAACCAATAAGTTATTTATCGTGGGAATTTCAAAAGCTTCGGCTAATAAATTTGCCAAAATTTCCGCTTGATTATACCCTCTTTCCGATTCTCTTTTTTTGGTTAACGGCACCGGCACCAAAACCAATTTTCCGACCGGAAATCCCGCTTCAAGTCGAGTAATCAGAATCTCCAAAAAAGGATCTGACAACTCAGTCAATTTCTCATATTTAAATTTGTGGATCGCTTCCTTGAGCGGGTTTTCATAATGAGCCGCGATTATTACTCCGGTCAAAGACTGCCGAACCCGGCATCTTGAACAATATTGGCCAGATTTTGTCAGTTTTTGGCAATTGGGACAAAAGGGCTGGCGCACGATCACAATTTTTTCAAAACAATCCCGACATAACCAATTCCCTTCCGCTCCACAGCCTATACATTTTTTGGGAAAAATTAAATCATAAAACAATTCTTTAAAATTTGACATTTTATTTGCCCAATTTTTATCTTAAAGCTTTAAGGCGGGACTTGCAAAAATCTCTGAATGTTTTATAATAAAAATAGTTATCCACAGTTAACAATATCCGAATATCGGAATTCTAAATCCTAAACAAATTAGAAATTAGAAACATATTTAAAAAATTGGAAAATTGAGATTTAAGATTTGTTTAGAAATTAGTGCTTAGGATTTCAATTTTTCCCGCTGTGGCAGGAAAGGAGGGCAAGATGGCGAAAGAAAGTCCAACTGTTTCTAAAATTTTCGGTGAAAAAGCCGATGATAATCCTGAAAATAAAGAAGAGTGGATGGCCGAAATCGAAGGCCAATTAGCGCTTGATGCTTACCAAACCGCGGAATCGATTGTGATTAAGGCGCCTATTGCCGGTGTTAAACCCGAAAACTTAGAAGTTTCCATCGTTGATAATACCGTCACCGTTAAAGGTTCGCGACAACAAGAAGCTGAAGTCAAAGCAGAAGATTATTTTGCTCAAGAATGTTATTGGGGGACATTTTCCAGACAAGTTTCCTTACCAACCGGCGTTGATCCAGAAAAAGCTAAAGCTACTCTTAAACATGGGGTTTTAACTATCATTGTTCCCAAAGAAGCCAAAAGTAAAACCCAAATTGTTAAAGTTGATACCGAATCTGAATAAGCATAAAATTCCTTATTAAAAATATCAACCCAATAGGGTTGATATTTTTGTTATCTAACAATTTAAATTGACAATTAAAAATACAAAGATTATAATTTAATCAAGACGGAGTAAAATTAGATGAAAAAAATTAGAAAAGCTGTCATCCCGGCAGCAGGTTTTGGCACAAGATTTTTACCGATGACCAAGGCCTCTCCCAAAGAAATGTTGCCGGTAGTTGACAAACCGATTATTCAGTATGTAGTTGAGGAAGCGGTCAACTCTGGAATTGAAGATATTGTCATTGTCACTGGCTACAGCAAACGGGCAATCGAAGATCATTTTGATCACAGTATTGAATTAGAAAACCGCTTAGAAAAAGCCGGCAAAACCGAACAATTAGAAGAAATTAGACGTATCGCACGATTAGCCAATTTTATCTATATTCGACAAAAAGGACCTTACGGCAATGGCACGCCGATTTTAAATGCTGAGCCGATTATTGGCAATGAACCATTTGCGGTTTTATGGGGTGATGAATTTATTTATGCTAAAAAGCCGCGCCTGAAACAAATGATTGAAGCTTATGAAAAATATCAAGACATCATCATTTCGGCCGTAAAAATCAAAAATCGAGAGAATTTATCCAAATATGGGATTGGCAAAGTTAATGAAGTTGAAGACAAATTTTATGAGATTGAAGAAATTATCGAAAAACCCGAACCAGATAAAGCCCCTTCAGATTTAGCCGTGCACGGCGCCTATATCTTAACTCCAGACATTTTTCAAGCCTTGCGCGAGCTTAAACCTGGCAAAGGTGGTGAAATTTGGCTGGTGGATGCGATTAACAAATTACGACCAAATCATAAAATATATGCCAAAGAAATTGAAGGTGGCAAATATTACGATACTGGCAATAAAACCGAATATCTTAAAGCGGTGGTTGATTTTGCTTTAATGCGACCCGAAATTAATGGTGATTTTCGCGCTTATTTAAAAGGGTTGAAAATTAACAAACATTAAATTATGGAGTGCAGGAGGGGATTTGAAAAAAGGACTCATTATCGGCGGCATAATTATTTTTTTATTAATCGTGATTTTAATTGTGGTCGCGGTTGTTTTTAAAAAGGGCTCAGACCAACCTACCAACACCTCAAAAACCGCCTACCCTTCAGGCCCAGTCACGCTAACCTGGTGGTATTTATACGACGACGAAGCTGCTCTCACGCCAACTGTTCAGGCATATAAACAAGCTCATGACAATGCCACTATTAATTTAGTCAAAAAAAATCCCTCAGGGTATGAAACCGAATTAATTAATGCTATTGCCAACGGCTCAGGTCCAGATTTATTCCAAATTAAAAATGATTGGCTGACCAAACACGAAGACAAACTTAGTCCCATGCCCGAAGATTATATGTCTACAGATGATTACAAAAAAATCTTTGCGCCAGTTGCAGCTCAAGACTTAATTGCTGATAATCGAATTTGGGGGATTCCTTTTTATGTCGACACTCTGGGTTTATATTACAATAAAACCCTAATTGGTAATTATAATTATTCTGTGGGCCGACAAGCAGACCTTTCCTCAGACCAAATCGACAAATTAAGAATTGATAAGGTGGCTGAAAATTGGACAGATTTAATTGGTCAAATTAAAAAACTAACCGCAAAAAATGGTACCAATATTGCCCAGTCCGGCATTGCCTTAGGTACCTCAAATAATGTTGAGGCTTCACAAGATATTTTATCGTTATTAATGCTCCAAAATGGTACCAAAATGGTTTCTGAAGATAAAAACACCCCAACCCTTAATTTATCAATTGAAAAAAGCAATGACCAAATCTATTATCCTGGCACCTCGGCTTTAGATTTTTACACCAGTTTTGCCAAACCCGCTAAAGAAACATATTCTTGGAATGCTTCCCAAGCTACTTCCACTGAAGCTTTTATCGCTAATAAAACCGCGATGATGATCAATTATTCCTATCAAATTAAACAAATCAAAAATTCTGCCCCAGATTTAGAATATGATTTTGCACCAATCCCACAAGTCAAAGGATCGGATAATAGAATAAATTATGCCAGTTATTGGCCAAATGTGGTTTCAAAAAATTCTCAAAATTCGGTTGTGGCTTGGGATTTTCTAAAATTTGCTACCGACAAAGATAATATGATTCAATATAAATATCTAGAAATTACTGGCCGGCCAACCTCGAGGCTTGATTTGGTTTCAGAGTATCTTGGCGATGTTGATATTTCAGTGTTTAAAAACCAAATTTCTACTGCCCAGAGCTGGTACAAGGGGCAGGCGCCAAATAAAATTGATCAAATTTTTAATAGTATGATTACCGCGGTTACTGCTAAATCACAACCTGCACAAAAAGCCATTGATGCGGCCGTGGAAAATATCAAAACCCTGTGGGCCAATAAAGAAACTGACGCTCCATAATAAATTTTTCAACAAAGGAAAATTATGTATACTTTTTTGCCAGCTGTAATTGGCGTCACCATTCCAACCCGAGGTGGTCTTTGCGAACAAGGCATGGATGTGGTTTTAAGTGTATATATTGGCTGTATTTATGAATTTGTGAGTTATTTAGCGGTCGGACTGGCAATTTTAATGTTAATTTATGCTGGCTATAAATATATGAGTAGTCAGGGTAATCCAGACGCCTTAACCGAAGCCAAAGATATTATTTTCGGGACAATTATCAGTTTGTTGGTTTTGGGCTTAGGTTATTTAATTCTTTCCTCAATAAGCGGGAACTTGGTACAATAAGGAAAATATGATGGTATTTAAAAAATATATTTTTACAATTTGGGCGGTTTTGATTTTAGGAATCTTTTTTGTAATTTCGACACCAGCCTTAGCTGATATAGCAATAAAACCTGTGCCGGTTTCAACCGATGCCAATGACCCCAAAGTAACCGATCAATGGAAACAACCTCAGCCAGACAAAACTACCATTCCATATGGAATGTACGATGGTAAAAAAGTTTTTTACCGCTCAAGCGGCACTGCTGAATTGCCAACTGGTTGGTATTTTGAAGATGTTTTCAACGATTGGCTCAAACAAAATCCAAACGTTGGAGGTACGGTTCCCCAAGCCCAATCAGACTCAGAGCCCTTAGAGCCAATTAATATTCCCAATTATGCTCCAGGAAGATGGGAGGATGTGGTACAGAATATTATTACAATTCTCTTGGTTTTAATTGGCGTAGTCGCAACCGTGGTCTTAATTTATGGTGGTTATTTATACATCACTTCGGCTGGAAATCCCGAAATTGCCAATAAAGGTAAAAATGCCATTTTAGGCGCGGTCATCGGAATAATTATTGCTTTTTCGTCATATTTAATTGTTAATTTTATTTTGAAATAATTATGAATAGTTTAATAACTTTTGCGACAATTCAATCTACAAAAATTGCCATGTTTCCAATTCTTCAAGCTCCCCATGCTGGCGGTAGTGGTACTGAATATGATTTATGGGATGTGGTTTATTTGATTGGCAATGTCATTAATGTTGCTTTAACCCTCGCTGGTGCAATTGCGATTATTTATATTATTATCGGCGGATATAAATATATCATTTCTGCCGGCAATCCAGATGCAATCGCTCAGGCGAAAAGCACCATTTTATGGGCAGTAATTGGTTTGGTGATTTGTTTTGCAGCGCTGGCAATTATTAATTTTGCTTGGGGTTCGATTATTGGTGGTTTACCGCCACAGGCGCCGTAAATTTTAATTAAGACTAAAAATTGACAAAAAAAATAATCATCTTACAATATAATTAATAACTGATTATTTAAATTAAGGAGAGGAAAATGAAAAAGTTTTTTTCAAAAATCATTCAGTATCTTTTCGCCACCTCTTTGCTGTTGTTGACTCCGGCAAGCGCCTCAGCCGACATTGTTCCAGTTCCTACTTCCGGTGCCTCTGAAGCATGGAAAAATTGGGTTCCACGGGGAGAATTTTTCAGAGGAAGCCTTCAAAGTATAGTTAGTAATGCTATTCGTCTCCTTCTGATAGCGGCTGGTGTAGTTGCATTAATCTATTTGATTTTAGCTGGTTACAAGTACATCACGGCTGGGGGCAATGCTGAGACGGCTACCGAAGCTCGCACTGGCATACTAAATGCGATTATCGGTTTGGTGGTAATTTTTGCATCTTATTTAATTATCACCTTTGTTTTTTCAAGGTTTTTGACTTAATTGATTATGTCTCACTCGCGGTAACTCGCCAGACTTCTTCAATTGTAGTTACGCCCGCCAAAGCTTTTCGCAATCCGTCTTGTTCCATAGTAACCATTCCTAATTCAACTGCGGTTCGATATAGTTCTGATATGGTCGCCCGATTAATCACTAATTTTTCAATTTTTGCATTAGGTTTTAAGCCTTCGGCAATCGGCGTTCTACCCATATAACCAGTCTGATTGCAAACAGGACATCCCCTCCCCCTGAAAAGTTTGGAGGGGATTTTTGTACCTGTCTCGGCTCCAGCCTTAACAGGAGACGGATTAATCCTTGTGAGCGCTTTTTTAATCTTTTCCATTACTTCAGCTGTGGGTTTATATTCTTCTTTGCATTTTTTACAAATTTTTCTCACCAAGCGCTGCGCCATTACCAAATCCACAGATCCGGGCAATAAAAAGGGTTTAATGCCCAAATCAATCAAGCGAGGCATCGCGGTTGGCGCGTTATTGGTATGCAAGGTTGATAGCACCAAATGTCCAGTCATTGCCGCTTGCAAAGCGATTTCGGCGGTTTCTAAATCGCGAATTTCACCCACCATCAGCACGTCTGGATCTTGCCTTAAAGCTGATTTCAAACCGCTGGCAAAATCCAAGCCCAACTCCACATTCACTTGAGTCTGATTAATTCCCGGCAAACGATATTCAACCGGATCTTCCAAAGTAATTATTTTTACTCCGGGCTTATTCAAGGTCTCTAAAATTGCATAAAGCGTCGTGGTTTTGCCAGAACCGGTTGGCCCAGTGTTCAATATCATCCCTGATGGTTTTTTAATCGCCTCAGCCACCATCTTTTTAATTTCAGGGGAAAAATCAAGCTGTTCCAAACTCAAAAATCCTTTCCCGTGCTCCAAAAGTCTCATCACCACATTTTCGCCATAAATCGTGGGCAAGGTTGAAACCCTTAAATCAATGGGCACGTCTAGGGCTGTAATTGAAAAACGGCCATTTTGCGGTTTATTATTAATGTCCAGCTTCATTTTGGCTAAATATTTTACTCGAGATAACAAAGCCCGATAAACTTCGGTAGGCAAACTCACCACGTCCTGCAAAACTCCATCAATTCGGTAACGCATTTTCATGCCATTTTGCCCAGGCTCAACATGAACATCAGAAGCTTTAGATTTAATCGCTCCAGTTAATATAATTTCAAAAATCTTAGTTATCGGCACCTGGCTAATTTTTTCCTTCAAATCAGAAAGGTTTTTAATCTCTTTGGCAAAATCTTTTTCCTCTGCCTGCGAAACTTTAATTTCACTCGTCGTGAGTTTGGGAATAAATTGGTAATTTTTTAAAGCATAATCTAGGCTATTTTTTGAAGTCAAGGTATAAATTATTTGTAAGTCTAAATTTTTCGCAACTTGGGCTAATTCAATTTTCATCTGTTCGTTTTCTGGATCTTGGCAAGCGACTCGTAATTGCCCCTCAGCTTTCATAAAGGCGACGACTCGATATTTTTGGGCAATTTCTTCGGGAATTAATTGCATAGTTTGATTGCTTATCGGATAACCAATTAGGTTAATATAGGAAAGGCCGAAACTCTTAGCTCGATTTTCGGTGGCGGTTTCTTGTTGATCTTTAATATATTCAGAAAAAACCCGCTCAAGCCCAGCCTTGGGTGCAGGTTTTGGGGACGATGAAGCCGAATCATATGGCAACTGATTGTTTTGATTTTTTGAGTCCAACACCCCTCCTGCACTCTATTATTTATTATCAAATAGGTTGTGCAGCCCGTCGCTAAAGTGCGGCGTAAGCCGTGAACGAATAGTTCCCAAAAGGCGAACACTAAACTTAGGCGGGCTTATCAATTAACGGTTAGCAGATAACGACCAACAATAAATAAATTACACGCATAAATATTAATTGTTTACTATTTTTATTATATCACCAATTGGCGGTGGAGAGAGGATTTGTCCCGCACAAAACGGAAGGGGTGGGATTCGAAGGGCTAAAGCCCGTCTCAATGCAATTTCGGTTTTTAGCTTTTAAGGTCATTATCCAAATATCACTTCATTTTTAATATTAATTTTTCGCCTGCGGGTTCTCAACACTCCCTCGCCACAGCGAAAACCCCAATAATGGTTGGAGACTTCGCTGTGGCGGAAGGGGTGGGATTCGAACCCACGAGACCCTTACGAGCCCACTGGTTTTCGAGACCAGCTCTTTAAACCACTCAGACACCCTTCCATCGACAAATTAACAAGCGTAAATTAGTCTTTAACAACCGGTTTAATCACAATCCGGCGTCCACCCTCTTCATTGATGCTTTCCGAGGAGATTCCGTCAATTTTTTTAATCGCTAAATGAACAATTCGACGTTCGTAGCTATTCATTGGTGATAACACAATTTTTTTGCCGGTTTTTTTAACAAAATTGGCTTTTTCGACACCAACTTGCTCCAATATTAGCTGCTGTCGGCTTTTATAATTTGAAATGTCGAGTACTAAATGGACAAATTCATCTAATTGGCGATTTACCATTAACCGCAAAATGTGCTGTAAAGAAGCTAAGGTTTCTCCCTCTTTTCCAATTAATAACGAGGGTTGATCAGCTTCTATTTTAACAAAAATTATTTTATCTGTAATTTCAATCTCAGGTTCAACCTGCCAACCCAAGCCACCAAATAGATCTAAGGTAATTTGTTTAATTTGTCCTAATTTATCATCTTTATTAGTCATTTATTTTTTAATCCTTACTGTCACTTTTTTCTGGGTGGTTTCACGATTAATTAAAACTTGCTGGATAATGGCAATAATCGAAATCACAATCCAGTATAAAGGCAGGGCGGCCGGCAAGCTGGCGGCAAAGAAAACAATCATCACTGGCATAAAATAAATCATTTGTTTGGATATCATTTCCTGAGTGTTGGGAAGGTTTGATTTTTTCGCACTTGCTGGGCTGGGCAGGGCAGGCGGCATCATAATTTTCATCTGGAAAAATTGGGCAATACCAGCAATTACTGGTAAAATATAACGATTTGGCTCAGCCAAATTAATTAAACCAAAAAGGGTTGGATCAATGGTGGTGGGTTTGGGAATAAATGAATATAATTCTGTTAGCCTTGAAATATCCAAACCAGTACTAAAAACTTGATACAGGGCGATCAAAATTGGAATCTGGATGATTTGTCCCAAACAGCTTGATAGGGGGTTAACACGGTGGGTTTGCCAAAATTCCATCATCGCTTTAGATTGCTTTTGTTTGTCGTGCTTGTATTTCTCTTGAATCTTATTAATTTCAGGCTGGAGATCGCGCATTTTCTTAGCTGCACGCAAAGCCTTGGATTGGGAAGGATACAAAATCAAACGAATAATGATCGTTAAAATAATAATCGCCACCCCAATGTCTGGCAAATAATGATAAATTAATATTAAAACATTGAACAAGGGACGATATAAAACCTCATGCCAAATTGAACTCATATTATTCCTTTTGATTCATTTATTTTATTACTATTTAACTGGATCCCAACCACCCTTGCTCCATGGGTTGCAGCGCATTATCCGCCACAAACCTTTAGCGCCACCCCTAATCACCCCATATTTTTCGATTGTCGAATATGTATATTGTGAACAGGTAGGCTTAAAACGACAAAAACCTTCGGAGTATAAAATATTGAATGGGCCATGATCCAGAGAAAGGGTTTTTTGATACCAAATTATTAATTGTAAAGCAATTTTTTTAATCATTAATTATTTTAGCTAATGCCAAATTTTTAATCACTGTCTGGGTCAGGGTTGATGATGATAAATCTTCAGGCATCTGAAAAACTGAAATAATAATATCTAAACCAGGTTTAATTTTATTAAGATTAAGCCTGATAATTTCAGATATTTTTCGTTTCAGTAAATTTCGACGGACCGCTTTTTTAACCGCTTTCGCGGAAATTACAATTCCGATTCTTGAATCTGGCAAATTATTAGGTAAGTATCGGATAATAAAAAAATCTGCCCGAAATTTCCGACTTTTTTGATATATTTTTCTAAAATCTCGATTTCTTCGAAGGCGATTTGCTTTGGGTAACATAATTAGGTTAAATTAAAATTACCATTTTTAAACGGTTAAATTTTTTCGAAGTTTGCGGCGTCGTCTTTTCAAAATATTTTGACCAGCCCTGGTTCTCATTCTAACTAAGAAACCGTGGGTTTTAGCGCGTTTGCGTTTTTTCGGCTGATATGTTCTTTTCATGGCCTGGCAATCCTTTCTCTTTAATTATACTCTGATTTGAATTCAGGGTCAAGGTTTAAGGTTGCAAAAAACACCAAAAAAATGATTAAATAAATAATTAGGACTATAAATTTGCCACCTGTGGATAAATTTGTTAAGATGTGTATAAGTAGTAATGTCCTGTGGATAAATTTCAAAAACAAAAACAATAAGCTCTAAATTTAACAGCATTAAAATGGAAATTGTGGATTTCTTTTTTGGAGGCTTATGAACCCAGATACAATGTGGAGGGCGGTTCTCGGTGAATTAGAAGTAAACCTTTCCAAGGCCAATTTTAGCACCTGGTTTAAAAATACTTTTATTTACAGTATTGATGATGATCGTGCAGTAATTGGCGTACCGAGCAATTTCTACATTGAATGGCTTAAGAAAAAATATAATCTGGAAATTTTATCCGCACTTAAAAAATTAATGCCTCAAATTCAAACCGTAGATTACAGAGTTGCTTCAAAAAGATCGAATGAGACCCAAATCCCTGAAATCAAATTAGACGCGATTCAACCAAGCCCGGTTAGCCAAGCCAAAGAAACTAAAATGAGCGCTGATTATCATACCTTTGGAAACTTTGTGGTTGGCAATAGTAATAAATTAGCTCATGCTGCCTCGTTGTCTGTGGCAGAAAAACCAGGCTTGACCTACAATCCTTTATTTATTTGGGGAGGTTCTGGTTTGGGTAAAACCCATTTAATTCAAGCTGTTAAAAATGAAATTACCAAAAGATATCCAGATTATAAAATTTTATATGTACCTTGTGAAAAATTTACCAATGATTTTATTTTGGCTGTCCGAGAAGGCCGGGGCAAAGCCGAGCAATTTAAAAATAAATATCGTTTAATCGATGCCTTGTTAGTTGATGATATTCAGTTTATTGCTGGCAAAGAAGGTACCCAAGAAGAATTTTTCCATACTTTTAACGCTTTACACCAAGCCAAAAAACAAATTATCCTCACTTCTGACCGGCCGCCCAAAGAAATTCCCACTCTCGGAAATAGGTTAAAGTCTAGATTTGAATGGGGTTTGACCTGCGACATTCAAGCGCCAGATTTTGAAATGAGAAGAGCAATTTTACAAAATAAGGCTCAGGAAAAGGAATTCGAAATTACCGAAGACGTCGCAGATTTTATTGCCCGCAATGTCCAACAAAATATCCGAGAACTTGAAGGCGCGCTTAATAAATTAATTGCCCATGTTCAATTTTACAATCTCAAACCCTCGGTTGATGTGGCCATGGCCGCTTTGGGCAATTCAATTTCTTCAAAAAATAAAAGTTTATCTTTTGATAAGATTGTGGATACAGTGGCAGGTTTTTATAATGTTCAAGTTGAAGATTTGCTCGGTGCCAGAAGAAATAAACAAATTGTAATCCCTAGACAAATCGCCATGTATTTATTAAGACAAGAATTACAATACTCTTATCCACAGATTGCTATAAAAATCGGCAAAAAAGATCACACCACAATTATGTACGGTTGTGAAAAAATCGAAAAACAAATCAGGACCGGTCATAATATTCATAAAGAAATCATTTTAATTAAAGAAAAGCTTTATATGTAACTTATCCACAGAACTTGTGGATAAGTTGTGGAAGATTTAACACTTAAATAAAAATTAATATCAAACTCTAAAAAATAAAAAATATTATGGATAATCTTATCCACAAATTATCCTCATCTTATCCATAATTTAGGTTTAAATTGTCCTCATATTATCCACCTTAATTCTTATTTAAAAACCTAGTTATCCACTGTTTTTTTAACCCTTATTATTACTACTAATTTATTTAATTACTTTTAAATTAAACATAAACCTGTGGATAAATAAGATTTAGAACCAACCCTAAAAAGGAGAATAAAAAAAATGAAATTATCATGCACACAGAAAATTTACATCACGGTTTAAATTTAGTTGGTCGAGTTGTCACCCCTAAAATTACTCTTCCTATATTAAGTAATGTTTTATTATCAACCGATGAAGGTAGGTTAAAATTATCAGTCACTGATTTAGAAATTGGGATTAATATCTGGATTGGCGCCAAAATCGAAAAACCAGGCAAAATCACCTTACCGGCAAAAATTTTTAGTGAATTTGTCTCATCTTGTAATGATAAAAAAATAGATCTTGAACAAACTGATTTTAAAATTGATTTAAAAAGTGAAAAATACTCCGCTACTTTACAAGGCACTGCGGCTGATGATTTTCCTTTAATTCCGGAAATTTCCGAAAAACCAACTTGCGCCATTTCAGGAAAAATTTTAGAAGAAGCCATCCCACAAGTAGTGAGCGCGACCGCCATGGATGAGACTAGGCCAGTTTTATCTGGAGTTTGTTTTAAATTTATCAAAGATAAATTAAAATTAGTCGCCACAGATAGCTACCGTTTAGCGGAAAAAACCATTCCTTTAGAAAAAGCTGTTGGTAAAGATTATTCAGTAATTGTGCCCCTAAAAGCAGTTTCAGAAATTGGTCGAATCTTAGGTGCTGTTTCGTCTGAAAATGTTCAGGTTTCAGTTTCGGAAAATCAAATCAGATTTGCCATTAATGAAGATATTGAAGTAATTTCAAGATTAATTGAAGGTAACTTTCCAGATTATGAACAAATTATTCCCACCAAATACACCGCTAAAGTAAAAATTAATTTTGAAGATCTCCAATCAGCCCTAAAAATTGCCAGCTTATTTGCTAAAGAATCTGCTAATAATATTAAAATCAAACTAAAAGCCCCAAACCAAATGATAATCTCGGCCCGTGCTGAACAGATCGGAACCTCAAAAGCCAGCGCCGCCGCAGAGATTACCGGCAGTGATTTAGAAGTTTCTTTTAACGCAAAATTTATTTTTGATGGTATGTCAGCGCTTAAAAAAGGCAAAATTAATTTTGATTTTTCGGGAAACTTGAGTCCTGCTAAATTATATTTAGAAGATTCAAAAGACTATTTTTACATTATTATGCCGCTAAGAACCGAAGAATAACAAAATGTTTTTAAAAAAACTAAACTTGACGAATTTTCGCAATTTTGCCAAATTCAGTCTTGATTTTTCTCAATTTAATATTATTACTGGTCCAAACGGTCGTGGCAAAACTAATCTTTTGGAAGCGATTTATTTATTATCATCGACAAAGTCTTTCCGTCCCGCTAAAAATTCAGATTTAGTTTTGTGGGGTAAGGATTTTGCCAGACTTGAAGCTCGAATTAAGGATAATGATAAAAAACTTAAAATTGAATTTATGATTGATTTGAGGCCTGACCGAAAACTACCCAAAATCGTCAAAATTGACGATCGAGCCCGAAAACTCTTTTTTGTAATCGGAAAATTAAAAACTGTGATGTTTTCTCCGGAAAGCTTAGATATAGTCTTGGGCGCGCCGAGCTTTAGGCGCCGTTTTTTGGATTTTTTGATTTGCCAGCACGATCCCAAATATGCCAAGTATTTATTGTATTTTATGAGGGTTTTAAAAAACCGTAATATTATTTTGGCAAAAATTAATCAGGGATTAGCCAGGGTGGGGGAATTAGACTTTTGGTCTCAGGAATTAATTGATTATGGCGGTTTTATTATTTTATCAAGGCAAGAATTGATTTCTAAATTTAATCGCCACCTTTCCGAAAAATATCAAGAAATTGCCGGTAAAAATCAAGCTTTAAAAATTGAATATAAAAATACATTAACCGGCAAAAACCTTGCCGATATCAAAGCTAAATTTAGCGAAAAACTTAAGCTCTTCCAACAGCGGGAAATTATTTTCCAAAAAACCATTGTTGGTCCACAACGGGACAACTTGATTTTTAAAATTGATGACAAAAATATTAATCATTTCGGCTCAAGAGGCGAAATCAGAACTGCGGTTTTGGCTTTAAAAATGGCTGAAGTAGATTTTTTGGTTGAAGATGACAATTACCCGCTATTATTATTGGATGATGCTTTTTCGGAATTAGACGAACAGCGCCGTAATTTTTTGGTGCAGGTTGCCCAATCTGCCCAAACCATTATTAGCAGCTGCGATTTAAAAACCGTCCCAGAAAGTTTAAAAAAGAAAGCTAAAATTATTAAATTATAAAAGGACAAAAATGTCTTTTGATAAAATTGAAAATATTTTAAACAAAAAGAAAAAAGGCCAATCTCCGATTGAATCAGCCTGGGTTTGTTATTGCGCTCAGCAAGTCATTGATGAAATAATAAAAAATGACGAAATTAGCGCCGCATCTTTTAAAAATAATACTTTGGTTTTACAAACCTCTCATCCAATTCTCGCCGGAGAAATTCGTTTTAAGTCTGCGGAATTAATTAAAAAAATTAACCATAAATTAAAAAAAGATCTCATCCGGCACATTAGAACAAAGATCTATAAACAATAAGCAACCAACAATTAATAATTAACAATATTAAACATTGCCGCTTGATTTATTTATTGTTAATCATTTACTGTTAGCTGTTTATTAAATGATCTTAGTAACCAACGTGAATATGATCAAGTAAATAATTATTACCCTTTGTCGCAAAAAGTCCATAATTTGGTTGCCGACCGGTGCCATACACATAATCTAAGGTCGGTTGCTCGGTCCCAATTTCAAGTGGCATCACGTCGCGTTCATAGCTCCAGACAATTAGTTGCGTCACCCTCATTTCGGACCGGTCAGGCAAACCAAGTTTTGGAATATTCGCCGCAGGCATTTCTAATAATTCTTTAGTAACTTGATGAATTTTTGCTCTCACCTTGTCGCGCGTGCTGCATTTTTTTCGGCCGAAAATTCCGCCAAAACTTAAAATACTTTTGATGGTTTTGCTAATGCCGCTAATCGCTTCTTTTGCCATCGAGCCTAATTGTTTTAAAGGATTTAAGAGTAGTTCTGGATTTTCAATCACCATTAACACCGCCTGAATCGTGCCAGGCGGCAAACCGAAGGCAACGCCAATCGCGTTTAGAGCATAGTTTTTAGCAAATTGTTCAGCAGCGCCCTTAATGTCGCCGGTTTGAATTAGGGTAAGGGCGGCATTAATCTGCGCATCAGACATTTTAAAATTCTCCTTCATAATCTGAATTCCATAAGAAGTTGCCGCACCCTTTATATCCCCAGACATAAAACTTGTTAAGGAATTAATTGGCACATCCCACTGTTTGGCTAAATCATTTAAGTTGATACCGGCAAGACTTAAGGCGGTTTGATAATTTATTCTGCCATTAATTAAATCACCCGCCAAATCATAGGGAAGATTAAAGGTCGAGGAAAGCCTGAGCTGGCCTTCTTCTTTAATCGCGGCGCTAATATTACCTGATAAAAAATTTCTCACCGATTGTTCGGAGACATTCCATCGGGCTGACAGATCAGAAATTGAATAATCAGTATTGGCCAGGGCTTGTTCCACCCCAATCGCGCCCGTCGCCAGCTGATAGGCAGTTCGAGCCTTCCAGCCAATATTATTATCAATAATATCGCTGCCGATATTTCTAAAATAATCTTGGGGATTTTCGCCTTTTGCCATTGCGTTTAGGAAATTTTTAATGCTTCCTTCTGGTAGTCCAGATCCTATTTCGGCATCGGTGACACTTTGCCAAAATTGATTGACAATGGTTTGCTGATAATCAATTGAGAAACCACCAGGATCCGGTGCAATCATATAATTTGTAAAAATATTAGTACCTTGTGGCAAATCAAGAGAATTTGCCAAAACCGCACCACCAATATTTTTTAATTCAAAAGAAAGATCCTGTCCAGCTTCGGCTTTATGGAATAAATCAATTAAAATTCTCTCGGATAAACCCAATTGAGCAAGGTCTAAATCCGCAGCGATTTTAAGCAGATTTTCATCAACTTGGTCGCCCCATTTATTTTGGGCATAAAATTTTAAGCTGTCTTTATTGGTAAGGGTGCCGGCCGGTAAGCCGAGTTCTTTTTCAATTTTAGTCTGTCCCAGATTAATGGCAATTTCTTGTAAATTTTGACCGCGCAAGCTTTCATTGGGTAAGCCGAAAACCTCCTCAATTTTGGTTTGCGCCAGATCAATGACATATTGATCAAAATTTACACCGTTAACTTCGTAAGGCAAATTCAACTTTTCATTAAATTCTCTTTGTCCCCAGTTACTAATCACCTCGTTTAAATCCTTGCCGTCTAAACTGCCCGGTTCAAGCTTGAAATATCTTTCTAATTCAGCCTGGCCAGTGTTCTGTAAAATCTCTTCAAAGTTTTTACCCTCAAGGCTATTTTGGGCCAAGCCCATTGATTCTTCTAAAATATTGATTGCCTCGTCGCGTTGGATACCGCGATCCTCGGTTTCAGTTTGGACCGGATCATCTTGCCATGAGACCTCTAAGTTTTTCTTACAACCCTTGTCAATTTGGCTAATATCTGCGGCTTTACCCTCTTTATGGGCAGAAATTGATTTTTCAAAGGTGTTGTCTTTGGTATTTTTGGTCTCAATGGTATTGACGGGCATATAAACATAAGGATATAAAACATTACGAACGTAAATACGTTCGTGTTTTTCGCCCAAATAAACCAGGGATTTTAAGAGCCTGACATCAACATGGCCAACCGTGGGATGTTTTTTCCCTAATAAAAATTCTTTTTCTGAAGGAACCTCGGTCTTATCGGGTTCCGGGGATTCTGAGGGCGCGACAATTTTGCCTTTATCAATTAAATTTTTCATATCTGCATAAACTGCCGCATTTGGGCCATTAATTGGATCGCCCGCACTCATATATGCGGATTGGCCGGCCCCGCCCCGCAAAAGCCAAAAAATAACGATGATTAAAATTATTAAAACAATAAAACCAACCACCAGAATTATTATCCCAATTAAAATTGGCACCCAAGCCTCAGAAGTGGCCACGCCAAGAGCATCCAAAACCGCCGTGCCCACAGCTTGTGCCGCCGCACGAGCGCCAGCCTTGGCTGTGGTCGCAGCGCCCTTTTTTGCTGCACCCTCAACCGCTTTTTCACCGGTTTTAGCTACAGTTTTGGCGGCTTTTTTAGCTGCTTGTTTTTCTTTTCGATTTTTTCCCCATTGTTGCAATCTATCCCGCACGTCTGGACCTCGGTTTGAATCTATTTGCGGTTCTGGTTCTTGATTTGTTTCCCCTCCCGCCGGTTCTTCTGAATCATCAGCTCCTGGCGTCGATAATAAATTTTGGTCATCATCTGCCATTTTGCCCCTATATATTTACTAAATTAAGACTATATAAATTCCCTAAATAAATATAATATGCCTTATTTTCGATAAAAATCACTTTAGCGGGTTTAATTAGTTTGCTGTTGTCTGGTGGTGTTGAGGACATTTCTATTGGTAACTCGGTTTTAGCCACAGTTTCAGGATCAATTTTAACAAAGACATCATTTTTATTAGTTCCCACCGAGACCGCCGCCAAAATATATTTTGAATCTGTGGTAAAATCAGCTCGATCAGTGGTGGCACGTGCGTTTAATGCTTTAGTTTTTTTGGTGGTCACATTAACAACTCCAAGGGTCGAATATTCGGTAGGTTCAATGTCGTTGGCGCCGTAAGAAGTGTATAAAATTTGCTGGCTATTTGGGCTAAATTTAGCCTTGATTTTATGCCCGCCGGTGGTTAATTTGGTTAATTGCTTGGTGACAATTTCAAATAAATACACCTCATTAGAATCATAATTCGAAGAATGCGAGACGATTAATAAATACTTACCGTCGGCAGAAATTGAAATATTTGGATTTTCAATTTTACTTTCTTTGAAGTTGAGCAATCTTTCTAAATTTTGATTGTTTTTAGAGGCAGAGATCAGCGTTTTTTCTCCAGAAGCTGGTGCATATGAATAATAAATATTTTCCCCACTGGGTGACCAGACAATATCGCCAATATCGGTTCCCCAAAAAGTTACTTCCTGATTAACCAAATCATAACGCTTAAAATCAAATAAATAAGTCATAATTTGGTCGTTAGCCACACTTTTATTGGCAAAAAGCGTTGTTGCCAAGGCCGCCTTATTCTGTTTAATTTTCATAATCGCCAGGTTTTCTTTGGGGTGCCAGATTATATCCTCGATTCCGCCCAGGTTGTCAGGACTGATCGCCTTTTGTGTCAATTCGGAGCTATCGCTGTTTGAGCTCGAAGTATTAGTCGTGGTAGTTTCGGATTCTATTTTGTATAATGTTTTGCCGTTATTGCCTAAAACCACTAAGCCGTCTTTATCGGTAAAAAAATTACTAATTTGTGTCGAGGAGACTTTTGCCGGAGCAGGATTTTTCATTAATTCTACGGATAATTGGATGGTTTGGAGCCTTTTAATGTTAATTTGTTTTGAATAATTAACATAACCTTGCTTTTGAACCGTTAGGGTGTGAGAACCAGGCTTGAGCTTGGTTTTTGTATCAGAGGTTTTATTATTATCAACCTGAATTGTTGCGCCAGGTGGATTCACGGTTAAATTCAAATAACCTGGTGCCAAAAAATACCACCAAGTACCACCACCCAATCCTGCCAAAAGAATTATGATTAAAAATATTTTAAAAACTTTTCCCAATGCCGAGGGTTTTTCTTTATCTATGTTTGAATCTTGCTCGGGGGTAGTATACGGAAGTTTGTTGGTTTCAGCTGATTTTTTATTGGATTCAGGCGTGGAAATATTTAAATATTTTGAGTTAGAAACCGGTTCTGGGGTGCTAGGTTTTTGAGGTGCGGGAACAACTACTGGTGCACCTGCTGGCATTACCGGTTCTTTAGGGCTTGGTGTTGTGGTCGGTGTAGTGGTGGTTGAAGTTGGCGTTGTGGGCGTTGGCGTTGGGGCAGTTACTGCTGGAGCAGGAGGAGTCGGTTGCGGTTGGGCCGTGGTTGGTGATTTTGGCCTAAAATCCTCATTAACATTAATTGGCTTGGGACCTAATTCTGTGCCAGGTTGAACTGGTTTATTTAGGGCTGGCGGGTTAAATTTTGGTCCACCAGAAACAGACTCGATTTTAATGCCTTGTTCTTCGAGCTTGTCTTCTCCCGCAGTTTCTTCTCCTTCTTTTTCGTCCTTTCCTTCTATTTGTTTAGTTTCCTCATCTGCAGGAGTTTGAACGTGTTTTTCTTTTAAATATAATTCGAGCTCTTTGGCTGAGAGTTGTGATTTTTTGTCGTCATTATCGCTGTTTGCCAAAACCCCTCCTTAGTCCCGCCGAAGGCAGGATAAATTCGAAATCCTAAGCACTAATTTCTAAACAATATTTAAATTCCAATGTTTTAAATCTCAAACTTGTTTGAAATTTGTAATTTGGAAAATTAGAATTTGTTTAGGATCTCGGATTCAGGATTTAGAATTTTTTATTCTGCTATTTCCATTTTATATAAATAATCATCTGATGTGAAATACAAAGCTTTGCCGTCACGGGATAGTATTAGATTTTCGTAAAATTTTATATCTTTATTTGAATAAATATATTTTATTATTTTCCCCTCATTTAAATCTATCATTCCCAATAAAGGATCATTTTTTTTGAGTCCTGACAGAAGAGCATGGGGCTTATTATCTTTAATGTAAAAAATACATTCATTGGGGATAAAATCCATTTTATTGATTTGATTTCCATCTACTTTAAGTAAATAAGTTTGGTCATCTTCTTCATATTTACCATAAACAATAAATCTTTGATCAGGCGAAATAAATATTTGCCTAATTCCGCCTAGAATTTTTTCTTCTTTTCCTGTATTTAGATTGAGTTTATAGATGTCAAAACCTCCCCCTATGGATTGTATAGATCTGGAGTAGTATAAAATATTAGTCTGTCGATTATAATTTAACAATTCAAAGGCCTCGTTAGGCAAATTGAACAATTTTTGTTGGTTGGTAAGTTGGGGGTTACTCTTATACAAGGATTTGCTTTTATTATTTTCTTGATAAATATACATAATTTGAGATTCAGACAACCATAGTAAATCTACAATATTGTTTTGAAGTATTTTTGGTTTGTTTTCATTTAGATCAAAATGCCAGATTGTATTTTCCCCTTCTTTAATTTTAGATTCCCAGAAGAAGCCACCCCACTTATTAAAACTATCATTATAAATTATCTTAAAAAATACTTGTTTGGCTTCGGGGGACCAAATAATATCATATAATGATTCAAACAATTTTAAATCAGGTGAAATAAATTCAGAATCTTTGGTTTCTAAATTAATCACACCTAACTTTTCTTCAACAATGTCTAAAAATAATATATTATTTTTTTCTTTCAATAAGGAGGGATAAGAAATTTTTCTGTTTAAAATTTTTTCACTATTTATGTTAGTCGTGGCTTTTTTGCTTAATAAATTATTATAGCCTTGATTTTTAGAAAAAATTATAGCCAAGATTATCAAAACTAATAATATTCCGCCAAGTGTTATATAAATAATGGTTTTTTTATTCATCCTTCCTCCTTTATGGGTATGGACTTAATCCTAAGAATTTTGCCATATTTTCCCAAATTGATTTGCAATAAGCAGCGCCACTTCCTCGTGCGGGGTCTCCTTCTATCGATTTGCCTTCATTCGGCCACAATTCGAAATGGAGATGTCCAGCCCCAACTCCATAATAACCAATTATGTCTCCAGCATTAACCCTTCCAGTTTTGGTTGCGTTTATATGGGCATAATTTGCAAATACTACGGAATTTGAAGCAGAATGTAGCCTGAGGTGACTAAATCCACCACTCCTCGTATATCTTTTTTCAGCCACTCCGTCAAAAATAGCATAAATTTGATTACCAGCCCCACTTTTTAAATCAACCGCATCCCCAATAGCAACTCCAGTTTTATGAAATTTACTGTGTCCTGTTCCATTAGGATTACATGGAGAGGGTCGATTTCGTGTGCAATGGTGCCGGCTATTGCCAAAGCTAATAATCGGCGGCTTAACAGGATAATATGTTTTACCTGTTATTGCAGCATAACCGGCGCCGCCTGCGTCACAATAGAATTGTTGAAACTTATTAATTACTTTTGGTACATATCTGCTCGTTTCTCTAATATTCTGTCCCTGACTCCATGGTCGGCCGCTATTATATTGGGAGGCGGCATCTCTTAACTTGTCAAGGTCGGTAGTATTTCCTCCAGCTCCGGCCATCGCTAAATATTTTGCAGAAGCAAAGGCGGCATCAACAATATTTTGAGGATCGGTGCTTCCATCTCCGTTTGCATCTTGAGCATAACCAGGCCATGTTCCGGGCATAAATTGCATTGGACCTAAGGCTCCAGCGCTGGATGTTTCCCATTTTATTATTGCTTCGGGATCGCCACCCGCTTCAGGAAATTCAGCAGTTTTTGAAGTAACCGGACTATATCCTGATCGATATCGTATTACTGGTCCATGTTCAGCAACAAAAATTGCTGCCAAAAAACCTGGCTGAACTTTCCACTTGTCTCCGGCGGTACCAAAAATTTTATCATATGGCGCAGGAACGTTACTACAAACACCAGCACCGCCGCCAGCTGGGGTTTGGTCGCCAAGTGATTTAGTATAGGTGCTAGCAAGAGCGGCGATGGTAATTATAATTAATGCCAAAATTAATGCGCAACCACAACACGGGAAAGCCCACCAATGGTTAAGTTTTTCTTTAAATTCAGATAAATCCATTGTAAGTTAAATCCTAAATTATAATATCTAAATTCTAAACAAATAATAAATATTAATTTTCCAAAATCCCAAAAAATTATTTTATTTTTTCTAATATTGAACCAAAAATTTTCATCAATTCAGTAGTTTCTTGAAGATAGTTTAATCTTTCTTCATCTAATTCGGGGTTTTTAATTATTTCAATCAAATTGAGCCAATAACGACTTTCCTTCGCTTCTTTTTTACAAATTTTTATTCTCATAATAAAATCTTTTTTGCTTAACGACTCGTTAGCTTCAATATAGTTTGCACCAATTGAACCCGCAGATCTAATTAGTTGTCTGGCAATTTCAATATTAGAAATAGTTTTGGGTAATTTGTTAATAAACCGGATAATAGTTTTGGCAAACTTAAGTGTTCTATCTTCCAAATCGTATTGTTTGTTATTTGAAATTTGTGTCATTGTAGTTTGTTTAGTAATTAGAGTTTCGTGCTTAGAGTTTGAAGTCGCTACGCGGCTTTGCCCCGCATCGCCAGAATCTGTTTCGGATCAGAAGTAATAATTTGGTCTTCGGTATATGAACCAATAACCTTAATCGCGACATGATTTAAACCGGCAAAAAATAACCCTTCGCCAACGTCGGCTTCTAAAATTAGAAACTTTTCACCTTCGGTAAGATTAAAAACCTCGCAAATTTTATCAATCGATGCCGGTGACTGTTTTAACAATAACTGCAAAGCAGAGTTGCTCACAATCACTTTGCCATATTTATTCGCCAAAAAATCTTCCACATCTTGAGAAATCACCGAGACGCCCAAATAATATTTTCGGGCTCGCCGGCACAAACCTGACAAAAATTGCGCTGAGTCTTCGTATTGCATCATCCACCACGCCTCATCAACAATCAGAATTCGGCGACGCATCTCAGACTTGACCTTTTGCCAAATAAAATTCAAAATCAAATACATTCCGACTGGGCGCAGCTGGTCTTCCAAGTTTTTAATCGAAAAATCAATAAATCCTGAGCCTAAATTCACATTTGTGGGCTGGTTGAATAAGCCGGCAAATGAACCTTCGGTATATTTGGATAACTTGTAAACAATATTTTCCGCACCGCGCATATTTTTCAACACATTGTGCAGATCCGTCAAGAGTGGTGGGGGATTCTTATGTGAAACCGGATCTACGGTAATATCCTTAATTGCATAGGTTTCAAACAAAGCGCGATCCAACAGTGCATCTTCGGCCGGTGTTAAACCGCCAACCATCAAGTTAATCAAACCATGCGCGGAAACCACCGCTTCCCGCAAAACGTCTTCGCCGGTTTCATTTTCAGAAATTTTCGGCAGATCAAACGGATTGATGCGCTGTTTGGATTTAACCGAAATTTCTAAATAAGTGCCGCCCACGGATTCGGCTAATTTGCGGTATTCATCTTCTGGGTCAATGACAATCACGTCCGTACCCCACATCAAAGACCGCAACGCTTCTAATTTAATCGCGTAGCTTTTACCGCCGCCTGACTTGCCAAAAACCACCATGTTGGCGTTTTCCAGAGCAAAGCGGTCAAATAAAATCAGCGAATTGTTGTGGCGGTTAATGCCGTATAAAATGCCGTCATTTGAGGTCAATTCAGTTGAGGTAAAAGGAAAAGTAGAAGAAACCGAACCGGTGTCCAAATTCTGAGTAATCATAATATTATCTAAGCCCAAAGCCAAGGTGGAGTGAAAGCCTTCTTCCATTTGCAAAAATGCCGGCTTGGTGTAAATCAATTTGCCGCCCAAATGGCTCTCGAGTTGTTGGGTGACGGTTTCTAATTCCTCGGGAGTTTTGGCAAAAATCGTAAAATAAAGTGAAAACTTGAAAAGTTTAACTTCGCCTTTTTGTAGGGCAAATCGTAACGACTCGACATCTTGCATAGCGGTTTCTAATTCAGGATCTGATACCAAGCCTTTTTCTTTTTCCATTCGGTATGCCGATTCCATCTGCCCAATCCGGTTTTTTAAATCCTCTAAGGCTTTACGGCTTTCCACCGGATAAACAAACATGCCTAAATCCATGGTGACGTCATAAGTGATGACCGGCGAAAGCCAATTAGTGTATAAATATCGCGGGTATGTATAGACAAATAAAGTCTTCACATAATATTGGTTAATTTGCAGATAATTTGGGGTGACAATAAAATCGCCCGGTGCAATTAAATCCAATACCGAAGCCAAGCCTTCTCGATAGGTTTTTTCCGTGCCTGATTTTTGACCTGATCTTAAATCTCCTAAAAATGGCATTCAGCTCCTTCAAGCCCATGGGGGCTTGTTAAATTCTAATCTCTAAATCCTAATTTCTAAACAATTTTTAAAATTTAAATTTTCAAATTCCAAACGGTTTAGAATTTGATACTTAAGATTTGATTGGTAATTGATGATTGCTGTCTGTTTCCGCCAGCTGGCGGATGTTTACTGCTTATTGGCGGCTGGACCTTGTCCGTAATTGTTGGTTGGTGGTGAGCTTGGTGGCGTTTGGTCTCGGCTTTGGCTGACCGCCGCGGATAATTGCTCAATCGGGATTAATTTTTCACGGACCGCCAATTCTGGGTTATAACTTTGGTAATATAATTCAATTAATTCTTGAGTTGTCAGTTGAATTGCTCGCAAACCTAAAGCCGCTAATCCGGAAGCGGCTGCTTGTGCCCGCTGGATCAATTCTTTGCGGTATTCTTCAAAATGAGTCATGTCAATGACTGGTTCTTGCGCCGTGATCGCAGATTTAGCTTTTTCCCAAAAACCAGCCGTTTGTTTCAGGGCTGGCGGGAAAAAAGGGATGACGATAAAAAACTTTTTATTCATAATATTGGCGACAGTAATTAATTTTTGAATAAACGCTGAATAATCTTCAATCTGAAGCTGTAAAAGGGGATTTTCGATTTGCGGCAATCTGGCGCTTAACTCTGATAAATAGCCCGACAAATCAATTCGTCGCGATTGCATCACAATTTGGATTGGGAAAGTCAGGGAATTCAAAAAATTCTGATATGCATAAACCAGGGCGTTTTGCTCGTCCTCGTTTTTCAGGTCAAAATTAATAGTGGAAACCAAAAGCACCAAACGCAAACTGCCGTCTTTTAAAACCACGCAGCCATTTCGAATCTCGGCGATCGGCAAATGAGCCTGGGTAGTTTCTTTTTTCTTCTGCGCCTGCTTCGAATTTGAACCAAATCCAGAACTAGAACTAGTCATTGCCCCTCTTTATGTTATTGTTGTTTATACTTCCATAATTCAAACTGCAAAATGTAAAAATCAAAGTGACAGTTTAAAATTCAAAATTATTTTTTACCCTTAAGGGTTAATATGCTCGAAGCGATTACTTTTGATATTTCAGTTAATTCTTTAAGAAGAAATTTTAATTCGTTTTTATTTCCTCTGTCCGTATCTTTTAATAAACATAACCACATTTTTGATTCATTGGCGGATTTTAATGAATGCGTAAAGAAATTAATAAAATCTCTTTTGGAGCTGGCGGATTTAGCCTCTACAAAATTTGCTAAAATACTTGTTCCGCTTCTAAGTAATTGGCTACCAATAGTTTTACAAACTATATCATTTTTTGACAGACTTTCTATAAATTTGATTAGCCTTAAGACAAAACAGTATAGTCTTTTTTTGAATTCATTTTTAAAATTTTCATTATCATTTTGCATTTTGATTTTTTAATTTTGAATTCGTCTCTACATTAAGTTTGGGACGAGCTTCGGGCTGTGAAACTACCCTTTCTTTCATCTCGGGTTCACCCTTGTCCCAACCTTTAGTATCTAAGATTGTCGCCAATTTTTCAAGTTCCCCGGGTGACATTTTTTTAGTTTCTGGTTGGATCTCTTGTTTTAATTTTGGTGTTCGCACCATTAATTTTGGCAGGGGAGCGCCTCGACCCCAGGTTCTTTGTTTTGGTCGCAGGGTATATAAAACTAAACTGCCTAAAAATTTTGGAAAAGGCTGATCTTGAACTCGAGCCAAAGCCATGGCCACAAAAAAGGCGGTGGTGGGCAAAGCCAAAATCACGAAAATAGCAAAACTGAAAAATCGAAACCAAATATAATCAAGCATCCCACCTGCCAAAAGATAAAAGAACTGCTTTAAAGTTAGTGGTCCGATTACCTTGTCTTCTAAATCAATTTTTTGCGGCACCTCAAATTGCATATTTCCCTTTTTAGATTCTATTTGCTAGCTTATAGTTGTCGGTTTTTGGTTTTTTCTAGAAACTGAAACCTAAAAGCTATAACCTGTTTTTATATTTCGCCGGGTTTTTTCTTGCGTGGATATTCTAAACTTCCCATCAAACTTGAATCTTCAAAACGTTTATCTTGGTCAGGAATATTTTTGGCTCGCTCGATTGATGCTTGTAAATTAATTTTAGTTTGTTCGGCCGAATTGGACCTGATAGCTTCTTTTAGGGCCTGACTTAATTCCCGATTCATTTTTTGATCAGTCATTAATAAGGCGAAATCTTCAGCCAATCTTTCGCCATCCTTGAGATCTTCGTTCATGCCGGCAACATATCTCGTGTCTTGGATTTTTCCTTGTGCCAACAAATCGGCACGCTTGGCTAAATATGTGGCTCGGGCTGGTTCGGTCATGGTTTGGGTCGCAACCAAATGACCGAATTCGTGGGCTAAAATATAATTAAAACTTTTACAACTTGCAACTGCGTCATAAAAAACAATTTTGCCTTCCATGAAATAACAATATGCAGCAGCTTTATGAGGCGCCCCATTACCCTCAAGACCATATTTTTCATCAATTTCTACTTGAACAGGATTATATTCTATTTTGCTAATTAGAGTCTCAACCAATCCTGGTTGGAGATCTTCTTTGTCTAAGCCATCTTTTAGCCATGCAACTTTATCTTTAATTTCCGATTCGTTGATGGGGGCTTTTTCATGGTCAAACCCCGCGAATTCAATCTTTAACCTATTATCACCTGTTTCTGGTGAATCAGCAAAGACTGGTTTTCCTTCATGGGATAATAATTCTGGCGACATTTCTGGCGATATATTCATTTTCTTCCTCTTATGATTTAGGCGGAATTAACTTAGCCAATTCCTTTAAAAATCGATCCATTTTATCGCGTTCTTTTTCGGATTTTTTGACCGTTTCTTTTGATGGACCCTTTCCTCCGTGTTTTTCGTAACTCCAGTGTTTTAGATCGCCCTTTGCTACTCCATCTTCATGATCAAACCGGCTTTGTAAATTGTCCGTCAAAAAAGTTAAATTTATTTTCTCTTCTGCGCCTAATCCTCGTCTTAATTGATCAAGATGCTGAGCCATCGGTGGTGCATAAATATGTTCATAAAGTAATTTTTGTCTTGCTTCATCGAGGTTTTCGGCTTCGCCTTTGGTAATTTTTTCCTCAGCGAGTTGGTCGATCCGTCTTTCTTCTCCTGCGGATTTAATTCGCTCCGGATTTAATAATGTAGCGATTGGATCGTGGCTTCTTTTTAATATAAATTTATCTATATTATTTTTGTAAATATATTGAATGGTAGGTAAAACTTCTTGCGCTAATTCTTTGGGAACAGCTATAAAAATATTTTCTCCTGTTTCTGGTTGATTTGTTATTGAGGGTTCAGAAGGGTCTAGGGTTTGTGGAGTATCTTGGGGAGGTTGAGGTGGCGTATTGGATCTTTCAGCTTCTGGCCCGACAGTTGAATGGTCTGGCATACCCTCTGGTCCGCGACCACCACCAAATAATCTAAACATATTTATTCCTTTTCTTTTTATTGTATTATTTTATTTCATTTTTCTTTCTTCAATCATTTTATTTCTAGTTTCTGTTAGCTGATAAGACTTTTCGAAATTACCAGATGCACGCTCAACATTAATCTGGTTCGTTAAATTCTCAATATCTTTATCGGTGAAAGGTGTTTTGCCGCTAACTTCAGGAGCCGCAGAATTGGTAGGGTTGGTTTTTGCTGACGTGGCAGGAGCAGTGCCACCGGGAGCGCCGGGAGCTTGTGTTGATGCAGAGGCGGGAGCAGCAGGTTTATTGGGAATTGGAGCAGGACCAGGTGTTTCAGTAACTTTTAGAGTAGGTTTTGTATATCTTAATAATATTTCAGAGGTTGCGCTACGAGTTGTTCTTCCTGCAGGTAACTTGCTTAGATTATCAACCAGATCACCATAAGTTGCATCAAGTTGTTTTTTGGCTTGTTCGACACCTACACCCGAGGTAGTTAAATATGTCAAAACTTTCTGTTTTAACGGTACTTTTAATGTATCTTCATTTAAAGCAGCCCGGATTCCTTCAGGGGTTTTTCCTTGAGTTGCACCCGAAATTGTATCATGAATTTGCCCAACATCCCAGTCTTGCGTTAAGTTTATTAAATGTTTTTGTTTAATGACTTCCGGGGTTACCCCAGGATTATCTTTAATCGCTCTTCCCAAACTTTCCATATTTTGTAAATGTTTAAGCAATTCTTCTCGATTTCCTTTTAAGTGTCCGATTTCAACTTTTTCGGTCGGGGTATATCTTTGGACAAAACTAAAAGCCCTATTCATTACAAAGCTTGAGTCTCCTGCCAATGGATTTTCCAGTTCTCTAATAGCGGCTCTGACATCACTTAGTTTTAATCTGCCGCTTTCTATCTCAGGTTGAAGATGAACCCTTAATGGTTCGGAAATTTCTAATTCCTTATTAAAATTTGGTAGAGTTGATGGACCTTCGGGACCACCCGGACCACCAGCTATGGGTCCACCGCCCGGAGGTGGTTCAACTTGTCCAATAACAGTTCCCGCAACCGATTGGGTCCGTTTATAGCCAGCGTCATAGGATTCCTTGGCTTCTTTTAAGAACTGGTTTTTTTCCTGTTGTTTGGTGAGGGGATTATTTAAATCAACCCCAGCATTATTAAAATGGCGCCACATTAAAGTTTGAGCATTAGCTTCTCCTTGTTGCGCTTGCCTTTTCGCTTCGCCTATCCATGATTCTCCAGCAATTAATATTGCATCGTCGCCGGCAAGTTGATATTTGGGGTTAGCTGCTTTGTTTTGGATGTATTCATCAATTCCCGACCTATTGACATTTGGGTTTCTCGTTGGTGCAGCAGTAAAAATACTTTCTGATAATGCAAGATCTTTGCCGGCCATTGCTTCTCCAAACCCAATTCTTGTTTCAGTTAAAGATCTCTTTCCTCCGATGGATCTGAGTGGACCGGTGCGCGTTGCTAATTCAACGTCTTTTTGCGACTGTTTTACTCTATCAGCCCAAACAACTGATGGGCTAAACATTAAAGCCTTTCCAAATTTATTTTGCCACCTATTTTCGTCTTTATATCTGCCAGTAACCCAGGCCCCAACCCCTTTTCTACCTTTATCTAACCCGATTGCGCCGTATCTAGCGGCGCTTTTCCATAAACCGGTCCAGCCGGAAACGATTTTCCCACCGAGCATATAGGGAATATAAATTGCTAAAGCAAAAAGCACTACCCCAAAAAACCATTTTGCAAAACCTGGGCCAGAGCCCTCAGGCCAGCTGGATTTAGCCACAATTGTTGCTAATTTAATAAAAACAAAAGAAAACGGGGCAAAAAAGATCCAGCGTACAAACATGCTCCACCAGGTTTGCCAAGTGAATTTAGTTATTGGCGTAAAAAATAAGCCGAAAAAGGCGATTGGCGACAAGATTACTAATGCCCAAATCATATAAATTCGAACTGCCAACAACAAACCAATAAACAAAATTAATAAAAATGGTACCCCAATAATTAAAAAAGCGCCACCAATGATAAAAAGTGCTCCGCCTAAACCGCCAGTCGCAACACCTGTAATAACCCCGCCGCCAATGTTAAATGCCATTAAAACTTTAAGCATTGTCCCCACAGTTGGTGCAGTATCACCCGGCGCCAAATCCGCGAAACCAAAAACAACCAAAAGATCTTGGCCGGTAACGCCTTTAATAAAAAAGTCAGCTAACACCTGGGTAAAATCAACCATTACTCGGCAAATTAAATAGCTAAAGTTCGCTAAAATTACACCGATAATAATTGCCGGTAGCATTCGCCTGATTTCATATGTTTCAACATTAATTCTCAACATATTAGCCAAGGCGATAAAAATTAAACCTAAAACTACGACAGCATTTAAAAGGGCTAAAACATACTTCCAAGCTTCTTTAATAAAATTATTTTTCCTTAATTGTGTCGAAAGGCTGCGATGTTCGGCGGCTGTTGGGTCGTTTGATCCAGTGACAACCGTACCCGGGAGAGGATTGGTGGAATTTGTAGAATTAGTGGTATTTGTTTGGTTGGCATTCTGCTGGTTATCCGCTGAACTTTGTGCAAAGATTGCTTTCGGTAAAATAAAAATAGAAAGCATAAAAATAATTAAATAAATTAGAAAAATCTTTTTGGTTTTATTCATATTATATTAATTTAAATAAATTATTAATTTAGGGAGTAGTAGATGGGGCTGTGGAGGGAGTTGGTATAGGCGAGGTTGTTGGGGTTGTTGCCGGAGAATCTGAAATACCTGACCAATCTTTGACCAAATTTAAAGCAAAATCAAAGGATTGGGCTAAAAAATTAAGAATTCCCGTAACAATATCGCAGCTAATTTTTTCTAATAAGTTGCTTTGTGTGCAATCACTGCCGCCCGTAACTACTCCAGCACTTGGTCCCGCACCAGGTGCAGACTTGGATAAAATTGCTAATTCTTCCTTCATCTTGCCAAAAGTTGTAATATTCACCTGTCTTGGTCCGCACATTGCGATACTTGGAAATGAATGTGCATCATCCCAACCTCGTCCGCTTAGCTCGTTTAAATTAGCATTCGCGTCTGCAACCTCATTTTGCAATTGATAATATAATTTAATGCCATCTTCGGTTAATTCAGATGGGGTAATTGCAGTACCACTGCCTCCAATAAATGCTTGAATCCGGGCTTCGGCTTTGCTGACATCATACCAATATTTTGAACGATTGCTTGGTTTATATAATTCGTTAAGATCCGAACAGGCTTGGCTGTATTTTTGGGCTAAATTGCGGGCAAGGTCATCATCTGATTGGTTGGTGGGTTTATAAGATGTATAAACGGGTATAGAATTTGGTCTATCATATAATCCGGCGATTTGCCCGGAGGCAATAGTTGTAACACCATAACTTTGTTCTCGATCCGAGTAAGTAATAAAATGTTGATATCTAAATCGATTTTTCCCAATTTTAAAAGCACCTTCTTGGTCCCTGGGCACAATTCCATCTACAATTTGAGGTTTTCCATTAAAAAGCGAAGTTTTGTTTATGGTAACTTCAAAATGATAATCATATGTTTTTGGGGTTTGTTGAGGCGTGGTGCCTTCGCCAGGGCGAGAAGGAAGAGTCGGTGTAGATGTTGTAATAGTAATATTGTATGTTTCAGGCGCTTCCCATGTTATATAAATGGCTTTTCCCTTACCCGGGACATTAACCAGCTCGGCTTTAACATTTGTAGGTTTTGGTGGTAGTTTTAAATTCGGCTGTCCTGGTTCTGGTGTGTTTGGGCTAGCCTTTGAAATATAGGCAAAAATCACAATCAAAATAACGCTTACTAATATTACTGTTCCAGAAGCGATTAAAATGATTTTCGTTGATTTTTTCAAAGCCCCCCCCAATTAGGATAAATTCCAATTATCAAATTTCAATCACCAATCAATGTCCAATATTCAGGTGCGAATTTATTTCTTGTTTTTAATTATTGATGAAAATATTAAGACTAATTCGTGAGCTTCCTTACGTAACTGCTTTGCATCATTTTCTTTGGTTGGTTCGGCACTACTTATCAGGCCAAGCCAATACATGGTTTCCTTAGCTTCCTTTTTGGCAATAGATATTTTATGGATAAAATCCCTTTTTGAATTTGATTCATTTGCTTCACAATAATTTGCTCCAACGCTTGTTCCGGATCTTACCAGTTGGTTAATTATTGGATTATTAATTGGATTTATTTTAATGCCCTTAGAAAAATTAATTATCTCTTTCCCGAAGTTTGAGGTACGTTCCTCTAAGTCAAATTTTATTTGGTGATTGGAATTTGTAATTTGATTGGTCATCGGTTGTTGCAATTTGGAATTTTATATATAACCTCAAAATAATCCTCGTCGCGAGGCTAAGCAAATTTGATTCTTTACTATTTATAATATACCATAAAATTGACTAAAAATGTCAAATTAGAATATAAATCTTGAATTAAAAAGGTGGGGCAAGTGCATCGACAATTCAAAAAAATTCTTCAAATATTATTCGTCCTTTTTCTCTTTGCAGGTATTTTTCTGACTCAATCAATTCACGCCAACCAAACGGTTGATAGCGAAAAAAGCCAAGCCGAAACACAGCTTGAAAAAATTAAATCTGACCGCGAAGTTTATGAAAGCCAAGTCTCGGATTTAGAAGAAAAATTTATCAATTTTGACACTAAACTCAAAGATCTCGAAGCTCAGCAGCAAAAAATAGATCAAGATATCACCAGCCTGCAAACCAAAAAAGCCAAGCTAAAAATTATTACCCCTAAATTAGCTAGCCAGCGGAAAGCACTTCTTCGTGAACTCTATTTGGTTTTTGACGATAAGCTTTTTTATATCACATATTATGTCGATGCCGGGCATTTTTTTGATCTTTTAAAAGGCAAAGATGAAACCCAGATTATGGTTGAAGATCGAATCAGAAAAATCGGTCAAATTGATCGAGTTTTGTCTCTAATTTCAAGGCGGGAGAAATTATTTGATGACCAAATTTCCGATCTCAAATCTCAACAACAAGAGATTGCCGGCAGAATGGCTTTGTTGGCGGTGGAACTATCTGCCAAGCAACAAGGCTTAAGCAGTTTGGATTTGCGCGCTTCCAAAATTCAAGAGTATTTATTAAGATTGCAACATATTAATTCTTTATTGGAACGGGATTTTGTTTCTCAAAATTCCGCCTCAGGCGAGACTTTTATTTTTACCGGCGGCGGCACCGAGCACGGCATTGGCATGAGCCAGTATGGCGCGCGCGGTTTAGCAAAATTAGGTAAAAATTATCAAGAGATTTTGAGTTATTATTATCAAAATACTCACCTTGCCAATAAAAATACTGCCAGTTTAAAAATTCGTGTCGGCTTAGTTTTGGGTGGGGCGGGTGGAAAAATTTGCAGCCTCGCGGGATCGGCCAAGGTCTTAGCCAGGACAATACCCGAAAATGGCTGTGCCAATATTTCTCAAAATCAAATTACAATTTTTGATGCTTCGGGTAAAAATCTCGCCACCATCACTAATCCCGGCGATGTCACCATAGCACCTTTGACAGCTGCTGGCGTGTTGCGGGTGGATTATAAAATGTCGGGTTATAATGAATATTACGGCGCAATGCAGGTTAAAAATATTGGTGGCTCGCTATACACGATTAATATTGTCAGTTTTGAGCAATATCTCAAAGGCGTCGTGCCTTCGGAAATGCCGCATTCCTGGCCCGCTGAAGCCTTAAAAGCGCAAGCTATCGCGGCCAGGTCATATGCTTTTCGAGCCATCAAGCCTCAAGCAGTTTTTGATGTTGATGACACGACGCGTTTTCAAGTTTATTTAGGTAAAAAGCATCAATCAACCGAAACAGACAAAGCCGTTGACGAAACCAGCGGCCAAGTTGTTGTATATGGCGCCGAAGTCATTCCCACTTATTATCATTCCACTTCTGGTGGATATACGGAAAATAATGAAAATGTTTGGGGTGGTAGTCCACGGCCATATTTGAGAGCAGTGCCAAGTTTATGGGAAGAAGATTCGCCCTGGTGGAAATGGTCCAGTAAAGTTTTTAGTCGCGATGAATTATCAAAAATTTTTGCCAATAATGCCGAAACCAATGTCGGCACTTTACAAAAAATTGAAATTTTAAATCGCGGTATTTCCGGCCGCGTTATTGCAATTCGTTTAACTGGCTCCGCAGGTTCGGTTGAAGTCACCGGTCAAACTGTGCGCAAAGTGATTAATGCCAATCTTGAAGTTTCCGATCCGCCAATTCGCAGCATTTTATTTGGCATCAAAAGTCCATAAACTCGAATAAGTTTTATTTGAGAGCGTTAGCGCGGTCTAAATATTCTTTGGCTTTTGCCTCATTACCTTTATTTTGGTAGAGCTTGGCCAAGAGTTCATATGTTAGGGGATATATCGGGTCTAATTTTTGGGCAGTTTCGAGCGCAGCAAGGGCTTCACTGGAATTTCCTAATTCTAAATTCGAATAACCTAAAAATATCCAGGCATCCCGATATTCGGGATTTTTTTGAACCAAATCTTTAAGAATTGGAAGCGCAAGTCTGGCTTCACCAGTTTGATTTAGCATCTGGGCCAAAATCGCTTTTTGGGTTGGCTCGCTTTTGGTATTAATAATTTTTACTGTCGCTTGGTTAAAAAGTTTGGCGTTATCAGTTGTTTCTTTTCTAAAATAATTTTTAGCGCTTTGGTAATCACCGAGATAGGCGAAATAAATTCCTAGCCAATAATTAGAACCAGTATCAGAAAAAGCAGTTTTCGCTTTGGCGGAATCTTTTTTAATTAAATAAATTTTACCCAGGTTAATTTGTAAAAGTTGGCGATCGTTGTTGTTAGAAATTTTGTCAAGTCCTTTATTTAAAATCTCGACCGCTTTGTCTAAATTATTATTTCGCCAATTGATATTTGCCATTGCTAAATATGTTTTCGGGTCATTTGGTAAGATTTTCCTAGCTTTATTATAATAGGAATAGGATAATTGATAATTTCCCAATTTTTCATATGTTTCGGCCACTTTAAAAGTCACCCCAAAATTACCAGGTAAAAGCAAGCGCGCTTTTAAATATTGGGTCTTCGCTTCCGGATATTCTTGGTTTTCCATTAATTTATCACCCAAACTAAGATATGTTGCAGCTAAACTAGTTCGGTATGGTTTAGTCGCGAAAAAAATTCCCACGAGAACTAGAATAATGCCTAAAATTATTAAAATTTTTTTCTTCAAAATCCCCTCCTGCACTCCAGAAAATTAATATAATTGGTGTGCAACCCGCTGATATTCGCAGCACGAACCGTGTATGAACCCGCCCGCAACGCCTGAGCGTAGTAATGGCGGGCGCGGTAATACTGAAAAGGTGAGTTCTAAGACTTGGCGGGCATAATCCCCAATCTCTATTTCGGACCACAGAGTTATTAACTGTTGATTGTTAACCGTTTACTGACTTTTCGGCCACTCAGAAATTATCAATGGCGTTTTTTGACCGAGTTCACGCCAAATTTCTTCGGTAATAAATGGCATAATCGGATGCATTAATTTCAAACTTTGGCAAATGGTGTAATATAAAATTTTTTGGGTATTTTTTTTGAGCTTTTCGTCTTTCATCTGCTCTTTGGAATATTCCAAATATTGATCGCAAAAAGTATGCCAGAAAAAGTTATATAATTCTTGGGCAGTCTGGCCAAAGCGGAAATTCGTCAAATTATTATCAGTTGATTTGATGATATTATTCAAGTTGTTGAGAAACTTCTTATCGTGGTCAGTAATCGCTTTTGGGGCTTTGTCCATTTTTTGGAGTTTGGTGTCGGAAATTTCCAAATTCATGCGCACGAATCTGACCGCATTCCAAATTTTGTTCGCAAATTTTGCACCAGCCGCGATGGTGTCTTCGGAAAATTTTAAATCCTGAACCCCAGTATTTTGTGCGAGCAAACCAAATCTAACCGCATCTGCACCGTATTTTTTAATTAATTCCAAAGGATCAACACCAGTGCCTAAAGATTTAGACATGCGCCTGCCTTCAATATTAAAAATTGTCGGATGGATATAAACATCGCGAAAGGGAATCTCGCCAGTTAACTCCAAGCTGGAAAAAATCATTCTCGCCACCCATAAGAAAATAATATCACGGGCGGTTGACAAAATTTGGGTGGGAAAATAATATTGAAAAACCGGCGATGGTTGCGGCCAACCCAGAGCCGCAAACGGCCACAAGGCTGATGAAAACCAAGTGTCTAAAACATCTTCAACTTGTTCATAACCTTCAGGCGGATTATCGCCAACATAAATGTCTAAATCCGAATTTCTAATTTCTAAACTTTTGGAATTTTGAAATTGGGATTTGTTTAGGATTTCGGATTTCGGATTTCGGATTTCTTCCTGTTTGTGCCATACCGGCAATCTGTGTCCCCACCAAAGCTGTCTGGAAATGCACCAATCTTCAATATTTTCCATCCAAGCCAAATACACTTTTTTCCAAAATGCGGGGTGAAATTTAATTTTCCCCGTTTTTACAGCTTCAATGGCGGGTTTAGCCAATTGCGACATTTTTAAAAACCATTGCAAAGACGGCAAAGGTTCAACCGTAGTTGAACAGCGATCACAAAGTGATAAATTATGCTCGATTTCAACTTCCCTTGATATTAATTTTTGATCGCGCAACCAGGCGACAACTTTTTCGCGAGCTGCTTTTGGCCGCAAACCGACAAAATCCTTGCCAGCAGCTTCAGTCATTCTAATTTTTTCATCAATTATCTTGATTTTTTCCAAGTGATTTTTGTCCGCGATTTTTTCATCAATTATTGAATGCGCTGGCGTCAAGCCCACTGCCCCGGTGCCAAATTTGCGATTAATCGAAGAATCGGCGACCACTTTGATCTCGCGTTTTTGGCCGGCAAAATCAATTTGAAAAGTTTTGCCAATAAATTTTTTATATCTCTTGTCCTTGGGATGCACTGCCACGCCAGTGTCGCCAAGTTTTGTTTCTGGCCTGGTGGTGGCGATGGTAATCGGAAATTTTAAATCATATTTAAAATAATATAAGAGAGTTTTTTGCGGTTTGTGTTTGACCTCAATATCGGAAATTGAAGTTGCGCAACGCGGGCACCAGTTAACTACGCGCGTACCTTGATAAATCCAACCCTTATCATAATAATGTTTAAAGGCGGTCATGACCGCTTCAGTATATTCGGCATCCATCGTAAAGCGGTTGCGTTGCCAATCACACGAACAGCCCAAAGTTTTTAGCTGGCCCAAAATCCTTTTTTCGTATTGGTTTTTCCAGTTCCAAACCTCTTTCTCAAAATTTTTTCGGCCAAGATCCAAGCGGGTTTTGCCTTCTTTGGCTAATTTTTGCTCAACTTTGTTTTGAGTGGCAATGCCGGCATGATCAGTACCTGGCTGATAGAGAGCGTTTTTGCCTTTCATCCTTTGCCAGCGAATCAAGCTGTCAATAATCGTATTGTTTAAAGCATGACCCATATGCAATTCACCGGTCACGTTTGGAGGCGGAATCATCATGCAGAATGGTTCTTTGCCGGTATCAATATTAGCTTCAAAAAATTTGCCTTTTTCCCAATATTGATAAATTTCAGGCTCAACTTTTTTCGGCTCGTATTGTTTAGACAATTCTTTATTCATAATGTAATTTTATTATAGCTGATTTTAATAATTAGCTCAACTCTAAATTAGATTGCGCGGAGATTTTTTGCCACCCTTTATTAAATTCTTGAGCGGCGGATTTTGTGTTAATTTTTAAAGCCGCGGCGACCGCGATCATCGCCGCATTGTCTGTGCAGAGATTTTTGGGCGGCATCAAAAAATTAGCTTTTGAATTAAGGGTTTCAGCTTCTAATTTTTTCCTTAAAGCTGAATTTGCCGCGACGCCGCCAGAGAGCAAAATAGTTTTCGCCTGATATTTTTGAGCCGCTTTCAAGGTTTTTGCGACCAAAACATCCACAATTGCCTGTTGAAATTCAGCCGCGATTTCGTTTCTAAATTGTTGGATTTTTTTAGGTCCTAATTCTTTAGTCAGCCTTAAAACTGCGGTCTTAAGTCCGGAAAACGAAAAATCAAAATCTTCGCTGTCAATCATCGGTCTTGGAAGTTTAATTTTAAGTTCTAATTTTCTACTTTTTAAAGCTGCGACTTCAATTGCTGGTCCTCCAGGATATTCTAAGCCCAACAACTGCGCCACCTTATCAAAAGCTTCACCGGCCGCATCATCTCGGGTTTGGCCAATCGTTTTATAATTTCCCAATTTACGCATTAATACTAAACTAGTATGCCCGCCCGACACGATTAAGCAAATAATCGGAAATTCAATTTGTTTTAAATTTTTATCAACAAAATTAGCCGCCAGATGCCCCTCTAGGTGATTTATGCCGATTAAAGGTTTTTTGAAACTATATGCCAAGGTTCTAGCAGTCTCCACCCCCATCAAAAGTGAGCCAATTAAACCCGGCCCGACCGTGACGGCAATCGCCTCGAGTTCGGCAAAATTAGTCCGAGCCTTTTTTAACGCTAAATTAATGGTTGGTAAAATATTTTCTAAATGAGTTCTGGAGGCTAATTCAGGAAAAACACCGCCGTATTGGCGATGTAATTTAATTTGCGAGGCAACGACATTAGACAGAATCTCAATTTCAGAACCTACTTTAACAACCGCTGCTGCTGTTTCGTCACATGAAGTTTCGATGCCAAGAATAAGTTGTCGCGGTTTCACTTGCCCCGCTGTTCCGACTTGTCGGGACTTTGCGGGGTCGTAAGAGGTTTCAATCCCTAAAATTTTCATAAAGCCATTTTACCATTTTTCCATTCGATTTAAAAGGAAATAGACGGTTAAACATTGGAATGATATAATGTAAATATCTCGGAAGGGAGGCAGATAAAGTGTCGGAAAATACTGCGACTGATATAGACCAAACCAGAGAAATTCTTCAAGCCCAAAAAGATTTTAAAGCGATTGAGGAAGCACTTGAACCTTTTTATCTTCAAGCCCAAGAAAAACAATTGCCAAAAAATGAAATTGAATTGATGATGGAAGAGGCTTTACGTATTTTTGGCTGGAATCAGAACGGACCCCAGGCAGTCCCGGACCTTTTGCCAAACAGGAATATGCATTCAGCATCATTGGTAATTGATATTCGGAGATGGTATCAAAAACTACCCGATATTGAAAGACAAAATCTTTGTTCTGGGGTTGTGAGATTAAGACGGCTTATGCGCATTTCTGACAAACAATCCGATCAAGATACTGACCAGACAATAGCCCGGGATATACATTTTATGTTGCGTCCACCAGCAGTTTTGCCCTCTGAAAGTACTTCTTCAATTTCCCTATAATATAATAATTATTCAACATTTTTTTCTAATTGCTGGCAACAATTCTGCTCACAGAACTTTTGCCAGCTTTTTTCTTGTCATTTTTAGCTTGAAATGATAAAATTAGAGAAAAGAGAAAGCCGAAATTAATGGAAATTTTACCAGCTGAAATTTGCGATCAAGAAAATTGGAATAATTTTGTCCAAACCTCAGAATTGGGCAGTTTTTTGCAAAGTTGGGAATGGGGTGATTTTCAAGAATCATTAGGCAATCGCGCTTTTCGCCTTAAAATCATTGAAAATGATAAAATAATTGCCATAGCACTTATTATTAAACATAAACTGCCTCGCAATTTGAGTTGGTTATATTGTCCGCGCGGTCCAGTTTTGGGAATTCGCAACTGGGATTTAAAAATTGGCCAAGCGCTTTTTGCTAAAATTGCGCAAATTGCCAAAAAAGAAAAAGCGATTTTCCTCAAAATTGAACCCAAGGTCAAAAAACCATATCAGCTTCAAATTCCCGAAAAATTTAAAAAATCACCCGGGATTCAGCCTGCTTCAACTTTAGTTTTACCTTTGGAAATATCTCCTGAAAAATTGTTAGCCCAAATGCATCATAAAACCCGCTACAATATCCGGTTAGCGGAAAAAAGAGGCGTTCAGGTTCGAGTTTCCGAAAACTTCAGTCAAGACATCGAGGCATTTTATAAAATTTTATCTGAGACGAGCCAAAATCAAAAATTCGATATTTTCAAAAAAGAGCATTATGATAAATTATTAAGGGTTTTTGGTAAAAATGGCCGAGCGAAATTATATCTGGCGGAACATCAAAATGAGGTGGTGGCGGGAATTCTAGTCTCATTTTTCGGTTCCGATGCCTGTTATTTGCATGGCGGCAGTTTGCCAAAATTCCACCAGGTTATGGCGCCTCATTTATTACAATGGCAAGCAATTCAAGACGCTCAAAAAAATGGCCAGAAATTTTATGATTTTTGGGGCGTGGCGCCTGCTGACCAATCTCACCACAAATGGTTGGGTTTGACGCGTTTTAAATTGGGTTTTGGTGGCGAGCGAGTAAATTACTTGGGCGGTTTTGATTTGGTTTTTGTGCATGTTTTATATCAATTTTATCGCGGTTTGAGTTTTTTGAGGAGAAAGTTTTAACCCGTCTAAATCCCAATCGCGATCGTAATTTCGCCGAGGTTTCACCCTAAAAATAATGAGTTTTTGGAGCTTCAATGTATAAAATTAAACAATTTTTGAAAAAAATTCTCCCCTCAGGTTTTATAAATTTTTATCACCTTATGCAGAGCCGGATTGCCTGTGTCCGTTTTGGTTTTCCCGCTCAAAAAATGATCATTATCGGCGTCACCGGCACCAACGGCAAAACTACGGTTGTTAATTTAATTAGTTCAATTTTGCAGGGCGCTGGTTATAAAACCGCGCACATAAGTTCGGTTAATTTTCGAATCGGCGATGAGCTTTGGCCAAACTTAACCAAGATGACCACGATTTCCGCTTTTCATCTGCAGAGTTTTTTAGCCAAAGCCCTCAAAGCTGATTGCCAATATGTGGTTGTGGAAACCACTTCTCACGCCATTGATCAAAATCGGGTTTGGGGCATTCCTTATGATATTTTGGCTTTTACAAATTTAACGCACGACCATTTAGATTATCACCACTCTATGACTGAATATCGCGACTCCAAAGGTAAATTATTTGCCAAATTAATGAAATTTGAACGCAAACCAGGCGTGAAAAAAGTCTCGGTCATAAACGCCGAAGACCCAACCTTTGAATATTTTTGGCAATTTCCGGCTGATAAAAAATATTCATATCGAATTGGACCGCGCGCCAAAGCTGACCATGAAATTATTGCTCGCCACACTTTTTCAGATATTGCCGGCAGCCAATTTGTGGTCGAAACACCTTTTGGCTCAGCGGAATTTGTTTTAGCTTTGCCTGGCAAATTCAACATTGAAAATGCCTTAGCTGCTATTTGCGTTGGTTTGTCTCAAAATATTGACCTCAAATATATTAAATTAGGCTTGGAAAGATTAGTGCAGGTACCAGGGCGAATGGAAAAAATAGAAGAAGGCCAGGATTTTGGGGTGATTGTTGATTATGCCCACACCCCAGATGCTTTGCAAAAAATTTACCAAACCGTCAAGCCTTTGGTGCCCGGGAAAATTATTTCAGTTTTAGGTGCCACTGGCGACCGCGACAAAACCAAACGACCAATTATGGGTGCTTTAGCTTCGCAATGGACTGATATTGTGATTGTCACTGACGAAGATCCCTATCACGAAAGGCCTAAAGACATTATTGATCAAGTCGCCGCCGGTGTGCCGCGTGGCAAAAAAAATCAAAAAATGGTGCTGGGTCAAGATTATTACAAAATTTTAAATCGCCAAAAAGCGATCAAAAAAGCGATTCAACTGGCTGAAAAAGATGATTTAGTGGTCATTACCGGCAAAGGGGCGGAAATGTGTATGGCGGTGGGTGATAAAAAAATCCCTTGGGACGAACGCCAAATCGTCCGCGATGAACTCAAAAAGCATTTGAAAAAATAGCCCTTAATTTTAAATAAATCGATGATGGGCTCGCTTCAGCGGGCTTTTTTTGGTAAAATAGAATAGGTATAATTAGTTCAATTAACCTAATTACTCTAATTGACCTAATGAATACCCAATTACTCAATTTCAAATATCTGAATTTAGTTATTGGGAATTTAAACATTGGGATTTGTTTAGAAATTAGAATAATTAGAAATTAGAAATTTTCCAGAGGTTTGATGTCCAAAACTAAAAAAAGATTAGTTTTAGTCGATGCGCCAGCGATTGTGCACCGCGCCTTTCATGCAATTCCGCATCTTACCACAAAATCTGGTCAGCCGGTGA
>Ga0209323_10000117_pt1 | contig 46815 bp, 36 predicted proteins | sample Rifsed19ft2_FD_184014 | JGI IMG/M metagenome (GOLD analysis project Ga0209323, IMG submission 184014) | Soil microbial communities from Rifle, Colorado, USA - sediment 19ft 2 (version 2) | ecosystem: Environmental > Terrestrial > Deep subsurface > Rock core/Sediment | place: Rifle, Colorado...
ACGGTGACGGACGACGACCGCGGGAGCGCGCAGGTCTCGTTCGAGATCCACATCGCGGGCGCGGACGAGCTGAAGTCGGAGGCGGCCTCGCGCCTCCGCACGCTCAAGCAGGAGGCGATCGACCATGGCGACTGGCGGTTCGTCCGGAACCTCGACGATGCTGAGCGATACGTGTGGATGAGTCTGGGGTACGCGGCCCCGTTCCGGCCCAACGCTATCACAACGCTCGCGGCACCGGATGTGTCCGTCGCGAGGAACCTCGGAGACCGTGCGGACCTCGTCCTCGGGCCGTCCTGGACCGCCGGGCTGGGTTCGTACGCCGAGATCGTCATCACCTGGGCGAACGGCGTGGTCACGACGGTCGACCTGCCCGACGGTTGGCCGAAGAAGTCCCTCCGGTATCACGAGACGCTGTGGGTCGACGCGTGGGAACAGGATGTCGCGGTCGAGTCGAAGCGGGACAAGAAGACGGGGCTCGTCACGCTCAAGGTCCACGCTCACGAGGCGAGCATGGGCTTCTCCCTCTCCCTCGACGCGGACGCGGTCGCGGGCCTCGCATTCACGTATGAGATCCTCGCGTGGTGGATCGACGGCGCCCACCTCAACCCCCAGCTCGGGAAGAACGTGCTCCTCTGCGAGCGCGCGGCGGTGGACCGCTTGGTCCGACTCGAGATCCAGAGCAATGACGACGATGATGACGATTATGATGATGATGACGACGACGGCGATGACGACGAGGAGGAGGATCGCGACGGGAAGTCCGGCGGCATGGGCGTCCTTGGCGGGGGCGGAGATGACGACGATGGCGGCGACGATGACGACGAGGACGACGACCGCGGCGGATGCGGCTGCGGCGGCGGGGATGATGACGACGATCGCGACGGCTGCGATGATGACGATGATGATGGGGATGATGACAGCGGCGACGACGGCGATCGCGCCCCCGGCGGACCAGATGTCCTCGGCGGGGACGGCGACGACGACGAGGGCGGGGATGATGAGGACGACGAGGATGACGACTGCGACTGCCCCGACCGGGACGATCATGACGATGAGGACGAGGATGACGACTCAGGCATCCGCACGGTCCACTGCCGGCTCACGGCGAGCCTCTGGACCCCCGAGGAGCGTGCGGACCTCGACGCCGAGTGCGACCTGATCGCGAACCTCCTCGTGAAGGCGGACGAGATGCTCGCGCGGATTGCGCTCGCGGAAGCGAGAGAGGCGCCCGTCAACGATCCGGACGACCAAGGGAAGGTGGACCGGGAGATTGGGCGGGCCGAGCGGTCCCTCGAGGAGGCGTACGAGGACTGGGATCACATGGATTACGGGGGCGCCATCTGCGGCTTCATGCGGGCATGGAGGGCCGCGCAGCACGACGAATGACGTCAAGGGGCGACACTGGACAGTGCCAGACGCGACATAGCCACATGGGGTCTCCTGCTCGCTCATAAGCCCTCCTACTGGGCCGCGATTTCATGGTCGACCTTCAGTCGGGAGCTTTTGGCTGGCCGGAGTCGGTGCAGAATTTTACCAAGAATGGCAAGACTCTTATCCGAGAGGCGCATCTCCCCACAGGCCTCAACACGGACGGGGCGGAGGAAACACGATGCGACTTCGATGTTTGCGTGCCTTCGCGGCTACTAGCGCGCTGCTTTTGGTCCTTACGGGGTTTCAGGTCTTGGCGGGGACCTCGACTGCGGGGAGTCCGGTGGATGAGCAGCCATTCCAATTCCCACCCTTTCAGAAACCATCGAGTTCGCCCAAAGGCCCTCAGCCGGGGGAATGGAATGCTATCGGAGAAGGACCTATTCCGCAATTGGAGACAGAAGTCATTTTCAGGCCACCGCTGAACGTTACGTCCGCCTATGTAACCGGCACTGTTGCCCCTGTCCTCCTCCGAGAGGCCGCATCCCTCGACTATGTCACTTCTTTCGGGACGTACTCCTTCCAACTCTCGCGCCCGTACCTCATGTCGTTGAAAGACCTCGAGGGTCGCGCCATGGCGGATTCGGCGTTCGTGGTCGAGGGGGACATCTGGACGCAGCCATCCGGGGGGAGCGTCGTCGAGGCTACCGACACAACTTTCCGTGCCTCTTATGATCTCACGGACGGACGCGTGACCAAGGGTTCAATGGAACTTCTCGTGTCCTTCACTGCTGCACGGCTCCCCAAGATCACTGCCTTCTTTGTCCCCGGTCCCAACTCGACGCTCGGAGAATGGCGCGTGGTGTGGAAGATTGTAAGTCCGGCGCGATACCTGAGAACGATGGATGGCGCCGTCTTCTACCTCGGGGATCTCCAATCTCGGGTGGCGATGTGGGGAGGCCCAAGCTCCCCGGTTTCCGCTTTGTTGGGCGATGGCCCAGAAGTCCACCTCTGGAATTCGATGCTCGTTGCCAACTGGAGCGATGCGGGAACTGCTGCGCTCTACGCGGGCCGCGTTGCCATCGACGACAGTCATCGAGGGACGGGACTTGCAATCCTGTTTCCTCCGGGTGAGCCGCTGATCGACCCATCCCTTGTGGCCCAATCGTCTGGTTCCCTCTCAACTCGCCACACGACCCAGAAGAAGGTCTTTTATCACGACGGCAAGTACTTCGCGTTCTATGGCGACGTCACTGCCAGTCCGCCCTCGATCCGCTACAGGGTTGGTCAAGAAACGGGCAGCGGGATGGTCTGGACATCCCCACTTGTCTTCTTTTCCCACTCTGAGCTTACGTTTGACTGGGGGTTCGACGTAGACTACCGCGCAGGAGTCGCCCTCATCGCCTTCGTTCGCACGAGCGGCGGCACTTGGCAACCTTCTTGGGCTCGGTGCACAATTGGCATCTCCGTCCTAGAGTGTGATACCGCTTGGACACCTCAGACCGCATATGGTCAGCTTGGGACTCCAACATCTGCGATTGCTGACGATGGGACGCTCTGGGTCGCGTATCCGGCTGAGCATGCAAGTACAGATGCAGACAGGATCTGGGTGTACCATTCGAATATTCCCGATCCATCGAGTGCAGATTGGACCAACGATTGGTTTGATGTTGTGAATCCATTCTATACCCTTCGACTGGTCCCTCTCCAAGGGGGCGATGTGACATTGTTCGCCGCGCATCGTGACTCCTCAGAGATGACATGGCACACATGGTCATCGTCGTCTCGATTGTGGAGCCCCGCCTACAACTTGGACCTGAACCTTCCCGTAGGACTGTCCAAGGCCGACCGATTCACCGCATCGTTTGGCGGCGCATCCAACACCGCCCCGCCCCTCTGGATTCACATGGTCTACATTCCAGCCGGTAACCAGCTCATGCACATCCACTTGCTTCCATACAGCGAAATCCCCCTTGGGCCGTATGAGATTGATTCCGCACCGGCCTCATATCCCGCTGGACAGCACGACGCCAACGGGGACTTCCACGTATTCTGGCGCAAAGGAGGGACGATTTCTTACACGAGATTCGACTCTGACTTCTGGGTAACGCCCGTAGTGGCCCCGTTTGCGGGCGTAGTGGAGCCAAGTTATCTCTCGACGGGGTATCGTGCGAGTGTCCAGAGGACTTTTCTCGTCTACACCCAGCCATTCGGGGGCGCTGGGGCTGAAGTCTACTTCGGGTCCCTTCCCACGCGGCGTGGGGCCGCTGGTATGGGCGGGGCGCCTTGGAACGACCCCGCTACAGGGACCGGCGGACCCCAGTCGGCCCAGCTCAATTCCTTCGTGAGTCCGACGACGGGACTCCTTGTGCTGAAGGACACGGACCTATCATTCCCCGGCCGAGGGCTCGACTTGGCCCTCGAACGCATCTATCGGACCCCGGACGCGTTCGACCCATCTACAGGAGAACCTTGGGCTTATGATCAGCCAAGGGCTTATTCTTTCGGGAACGGCTGGACACTGAATGTGCCATGGATCGAACACGACAACCTGTATCTGTGGGACGGTCAGAAGTTCCTGACTGTCCGGTGGGATGACGAAAGGGTGTTTGAGAATCGATTCGGGGAGTACTTCCGCATTGAGCGTTCAGGATTCGGGGACAATACATGGGACCTCTACACGAAATCTGGGATTCACTACGTGATTGACCTGAACAGGGGTGGAGCCATCTCCGCGACGGATACAAATGACAATGTCATTCTATTCAACTACAACCTGTATTCTTTCGGCTGGCGACTGGATTCCATAACGGACACGATGGGTGAGGACTTGATCTTCAGCTACCTCCCCACGACGGGGTGTCAGCAGGGCGCGATTCCGACAAAGGTCTGCGAGGTTCATTACCGCGGCAAGACCATAGAATATCACTACCTCGGGGAGAGGTTGACAACAGTCGTGGATCCAATTGGGCGAACCACGGAGTACAGGTATTGCGACACACCTTGTGGTTCAATTGTGAACCCATGGCTCGTCTCCGCTTCGAAGATCGTCACCGGGGCTCTATTGACCCATCAGTACACGTCAGCGAAAGTCGGCACGGACACCGTCGCGTATCTCGTCGAATGGCAGTGGCTGCGGGACAACTCTCAATCCGATCCTCTTATCAGCGCTCGGGCTTTCACGTATACGGTCGTGGACGGGGTAATCCTCTATTCGAAGATGGTCGAGTATGACGGAGGGTATTCTCAGAAACGTTCTGTACGGTACAGCATGGATCCGCGTGACGGAACCCTCACAACTACGATCAGGGACTTCACCGTGAGCGAAGTTGGGCACCAAGAGGTGGCGAAACGGAGGGACTGGTATTCGACGAACGCTCGCATCTCTCAGAGCGACATCTTTGCTGCATATGCGATCGAGAGCCAGCAGGTCACGTTTTCGACAGCCAGCCATCATGACTGGTATGGGAACTTGATTCACTTCAGAGACAGCCTGGGGGCGGAGTCCTTCTCTTCCTATGTCAACAGCAATCATCGCAGTGAGTTCTATGGCCCCGGCCGGCTCCACAGAACCTCTCCGGGGGGCCAGGCGTTCACGGACCATTTCAGTGATTGGAACGGCGTAGACTACCTTCTTTGGCAGAGCTCTGGAGACGTTTCCGATGACATGGCCGCGTTCGAGTCCGTCCCCCCTTCAAAGCGACTCGCTACATGGGGGCAGGGTCCATCAGGCGTGGCGACGGGAACGTTCAGCTTCCCAACCCTGTCCGCACCAATCACCGTGAACGTGCTCGTTCGTGCCAATGAGGCGGACCGATGGCACTACGTCGGATTGCGGGAAAACGGCGAGGACCGCGCCATGGTGGCCCTGGCCGGGCCCCCGTTCGGCGGCCACATCGCCTACCGCGACGGGGCGACTTGGGTGGACGCGGGCGGGGGTTTCCCATACTCACCGACCCCTTGGTACCTTCTGAGCATTGTGGTGCGGGACTCCTCCACTTATGACCTATATGTCGATGGCAAGAAAGTCGGAGCGGGAGCATTCTCCCTGTCCAACACGGGCCCAGTGAATGAGATCTACTTCTCGCCGGGAGATCAGAGCAATGCGGCCACCATGTGGGTCAATGAGTTCTCGGTCTTCAGGGGACCTTCGTTCACCATCACCGGCCTGCCCGTTGGATCGCGCGTCCGAGTTCTCGATGCAGCGTCCGGTCGACCCGTGGTTCCCGACGTGCTGCCTTCCGGAGGCACAGCCGCGATTCAGTTGACGCCGGACAAGTACCCTCGGCTCATCGTGCAGGTACTCGACGCGACTTGGGGCCCCATTTACACGAGCCCGTTCCGCGAATTCTGGGGAGGGGAGGTATTCGAATTCACGCCGCCTTACCAGCAAACCGCTCTCCAGAAGACCTCCAGCGGGTTTCTGACCAACCTTGCGACGCCGTTGTGGGTGGACGAGCAATACGGGATACCACCCTTCGGTAGCCCGCTCGATGGGGACCACGAGTTGTGGGATTGGGGAAACTGCCCAATGCCTCTGAGCGGCACTTCCTGCCACACCAGTCCTTCCCAGCCCGGACTCCACGGCCACGGCTTTCATGACGTTGCGACGAATGCCCCGCATCCTGGGTCCTCCGATTACCTCGTTCAGTATGTCTATCTGACTCAGGAAGCACGACCCTCGGAGATTCTCCAGGAATTCCAGAGCGGTATTGACGGAGGCTGGGACCACCGTGCATACTGGGGACTCAACTTGGACGGGAGGTCCGCCCCGGGACAGGAGGGGGGCCCAGCGCATCGCTTGATGGGGCCGATCCCCACCACAGTCGATCGTTGGGTGATGCTGACAGTCTCAGAGCCGCACTTGGCACCAGGCAGTGACTGGTGGAAAGGGACCAGGTATTACCTGGTTGGGGGGGAGGCGAAGTGGGACGTCACAGCCGTGGGCTCATCCAGCGTGGGCCAGATCAGGCTCACGGGAGTACCATCGGGATATCACGTGGAGCTGCGGGGTGATGTAGGAATCGTCTCAACTGGCTACGCGTCTGCCAGCCAGGAGGTCATTCTCTCAGTCTACTCCGACGAAAGCGGCGCGGGCTGGAGTTCCTTCCCCAAGACCGGCTGGTTCACGATATGCACGAGTACGTGTCCGAGCGGACGCGTCTACGATTCCCCGGCGGTCGAGCTGTTCGGCGGAGACTCCCTTGTGTTCTCCCTCTCGAACGCTAAGTTCTTTCCGAACGGCGGAATCAATCCGAACGTGAAAGATCGGCTGGCGGGTACGTACCGTCTTCCCGCTGGTGGCACGCCACAGGAATCATACTTCCAGTACGACCTCAAGTGGAACCTCATCGGGACCAAGGTCCTCGGTCCTCAGGGATGGATTGAATCGTCCCGTGCCCCTGATCAGTACGGCAACGTAGTTAGCGTCACGACGCTGTACGACGACACCAACACCCATACGACAATCTACGATTACGATGCGGCCTACGCCCACGCTCATCTCACTGAGATCACGGACCTGGTCGGGGTCGTAACGTTGAGGACGACAATTGACTACTATGAGGCCACGGGCGAGTTGCGATCCGTAACCCCCCCGGAGTTGCAGAACACCGGCCTGAAGACAACATACTGGTATGACGACGTGGGCCGCTTGACTAGAATCGATCACCCTGACGGAAACTCCCGTACCTACTCCTACTACGACTCGGAGAATCTCGTTGTTCTCAAGGACGAGAACTATGACGAGTCTGCAGGGAAGAGGCACCAGACGTGGATGTGTTATGACGTACTGGGCCACCTTGTGAAGATGCTCCGAATCGATGAGGCGGGGCCTCCTGGAGGGCTTCCCAGCTGCGACCTTGCCGCCAGCTACTCGATTGAGTCCTTCGTCTTTAACTGGCAGGGCCTCATGGTCTCACGAACAAGCTCCGAAGGCAGAACCTACTCGTGGGACTATGATGGCCTCGGGCGCATCAGGCATGCGACTAATCCCGATTTGACGTACGTTGAGTTTGCGTACGATGACAGTCCGGGCGCTGACGGGATGACCAAGAAAACGGTGACAATCACGAGCGATGTCCAGTCCCCCCGGAAGACCGAGCATATGTACGATTTGGGCGGGCGGTTGACGAAGGTCCAGGAGTACTGGGGTACGGGAGGGGGCGACTACTACCAGACCACGTATGCTTATGACGATGTGGGGAACCTCATTTCCGTTCTGACGCCACCCGACGCTCAGGGTAACCAACAGGAGACCATCCACGAATACGATGTGCTGAACCGGCTCGAGAAAACGACATTCCCGGACGGTACCTTCGAGGAATACGTCTACTACAACCCCGGTCTGCTCAAACAGAAGCGGGACCGAGCGGGGTACTGGACGACCCATACCTACGACGAACTGAAGAGAAAGGACATGATCGCGCGTGTTGACGGGTTCTCCGACTATGATTATGACTCCAAGGGCAGGCTCGCACGCCTCAGCTTTACCCAAAACGGCCAGCCGAATCCCGTCACTCTGGACTACACATACGACGACACCCGCGGCTGGATGAAGACGGAATCGTTCACAATCGACCTGGTTCCGGGAGGGACGGTGACCTATGATTACGACGGGATGGGCAACACCGTCCGTACACAGGGGCCGGGCGGCTACGATGTGGGCTATGCCTATGATGGCATGAATCGAGCTTGTGTCGTGGCGAGCGGACCAGTCGACGACTGCAGTCATGCCCCATTCTGGGCTCGGCTTTCCTACTACCACGACGACATGCCGGATACATTCACCTATGCAAATGGCGTCTCAACGAAGTATACGTACGACACGAATGGGCGCCCCGAGTCCGTCAGGACGTTCCGTGACCAAACCGATCTCCTCAAACTCGACTACCTCGACTATGACTCCCTGGGCAATCCGCTTTGGATCCAGGCCACCGGCGAGGGACTGTCGACGACGGACGAGACCTACGCGTACGATGCCTTGGACCGTGTTACGAGTTCTTCTGCGGCTGGAGGGTACAGCTGGACACTTTCGTATGGCTATGACGCGCTGGGGAATCGGAAGTTCGTCACGGATCCCTCGGGGACGACCTACTATCGTTACGACAGCTACTCACGGCTGTGCGCCACAAGGCTGAACGCTCAGCCATCAAGTTGCACCACCGACTCGAGCGCCGAAAAGTTCGTGTACGCGTTCCCCTGGGGCCTCAAAGGGTACGTCACGTCACGCGTTGGTCCGGGAGCGGACACCTGGGAGTATTCCTACGGCGGCGAGGGTAATCTGGTAACGGCTCGGAAAGTCGGCGTGTTCTCCCTCCACTACCAGTATGATGGCTTGGGGCGGCGGGTCAAGTCATCGAACCCAATGAGCTATTACATCTTCTCCGGGCTTTCTCCAATTTACGAGACAAACCCTGAATCAAAACACATCTACTTGAATGGCCTTCGAGTGGCCAAGGTTGGACAATCCGGTACCGAGTACTATCATTACGACCACCTCGGAAGCGTCAGGGTCATCTCCGATGATGCGGGCGTTCGGATTGCGACTCTGGGATACGGGCCATTCGGGAGTTGCGTCTACGGATGCGCTTCGGAACCGAAATACGGCTACACTGGGGAGTACCGGGAGGCCGCCTCCAACCTCGTCTATCTCTACTCCCGTTGGTACGATCCCGGCATCGGTCGGTTCATGACGCCTGACACAAGACTTGGCAGCCTCATGTCCCCGCAGGATCAGAATCGCTATGCCTACGTCTGGAACAATCCAGTAAGATACGTCGACCCGACTGGCCACGCTGGACAAGGTTGGTGGGAAGGCCACGAGCCCGCCAGCTATCGTGACCGATTCTGGATATTCGCTGCCATTCTCACGGTTGTCGCCATAATTCTTGTGGTGGCTGCTATCGTAGCGATTGCGGTCGCCGTGGCGGCCTACGCAACGGGGGCGCTGTCGGCCGGGGCGTATTCTGCTTTCGCGCTCTCAATGACGGCCCATGCCCTCGCCGGAGGTCTCGCTGGCGCGGCCTTCGGCGCAGGAGCGGCCTTGGTAACCGGCGGCGATGTCCTCCAGGGGGCCGCCCTCGGTTTTGTTTACGGGTTTGGAGCGAGTGCAGGGTCGTTTGGACTTCGGTTCCTCAGTGCATACCAAGGGGGAATCAGGAGCCTGGTGTCCACTACTACGCTGAGAGCTCTGAATGCGCGAGAGGCATGGCGCGCAGAATTCGGAGGAGACATTTCACAGAAGGTTGCGACGGGAGATGAGGTCTTCATGAGATATTTCGACAACAAAGTATCCTTTCCTCGGGGAAAATGGGCGACCTCCGAGCCGCCGGTTTCATCCTCCTCGTGGGCTCGTTTCAAATATCGACTATCACCCAGTGGGAACAAAGCCAGTCTTGCCGAATACGTACGTCTTGAGCCTGGAACAGTGTACTACGAAGGTAGAGTCGCGTGGAGATGGTCGACACAGATCTACATAGAGGACTCGCACGCCATGGTGCCAATGTCCTATTGGCCAATGGGGTGACAGCAAGTGAGGCATGTTTTGACGAGGGAGGCAGAGACCTGAAGCGCAAGGCACGAAGAATGCTTCGGGCGGCACAGGGGCTAGCCAGCGAGCTCGAGAAGGAGACAGGCTTGGCCACGACCGCTGGGCTTGATGATCACCTGCTGGAGTCTTTCGTCATCATTTCCACCAGCCCGCGCCTCCGAAAGCCGGGACAATGGTTCGAGTATCTTCAAGACCCCGAGGCTTTGGCGATCCTTCGGAACATCGGCTTGATGGAAATACGGGTCGAGATCTCGTCTCACGATAATGTTACACGGATACGACCCTATGTCGTTCGGCTGAAGCCGTCATCCGTCGGGGTTGAAGGAGAGTTCGTTTCAGAGGATATCAAGCTGCCTCTCCCCGGCGAGCTGGGTCGCATTTCCACCAGAATAAGAGAGATTGGTGAACGCCTGGGATTTTCGATGTCGTGACTGGTAACGTAGCCTTGGGATTCTCCGTGCGACCCTGGTCACCGGATCTGGCAGGAGTGGACAGCTGCTCTACCGACCGTCACCGACGATTGTCTCCCGTACGCATCGTGACAGCTTGTAGCGGATTGGAGAGCGATTATTCGCACCACGAGGTCGAAGAACGCCGGATTTATGGTCTCAAAAGGCATTCACTATTCAATGGAGTATGACTTCGACACGCTACATGCGCCGCTGTACGAGAGTCCAGCCCGTTTGATGGGCGAGTTGCATTGGATAATTCTACGTGCACACAACCGTCTTTCCGGGTTGATGTTCATCGTTAACGGGACGCGCCTTGCCACGACAACGCAGCTTGGAAGGGAAATCGGGAGAGACGAGATTCGCTGGTGGCTACATCGCAAGGAAAAGAACGTCCCGTTCTTGAGGGACATGGCGGAACAGGTGTTGGGTGGAGCTGAGAAGCTGAAGGAGGCAGCCTTCGCCCTTCGAAGATCTTCCCCATCCGGATACACTGAGATGATAACAGCGCTGTCGGAATTCACCAAGACCCATCAGATCCAGATTGCTGAGTTGGCGGAATTCGCAAAATGGCTCGACACCGAAGAATTCCGGGCTTCCATCCTCTTCGCGCACGCGGTGTGGGGATCCACAAGACGTTCTCGCCGAACGATTCTTGTGACTGGAGCCACGCCGGGAGAAGACCCAGCCCTTAGGCGCATCGTCGACATCGTTTTCGGCCTCTATACCAAGCTCGGCTTTACCCTGGATGAGGAGCGATCTGTCATGCTCGCGGACGCGCAAGAATCGCGCCCCCTCGAAGACGGTCGACAGCCCACGATCGACCGAGTGGAGTTGGAGGCGCGGACGTGCAGACAGGCGTTGATAGACTTCGCCGACTACTTCGGGTTCTTGAGAGACTCGCTGCGCGATATCGTTGACCAGTGCGACTACTTCGTTCGCCAGATCGGCCTTGCGCGGGATGACGCAATCTGGGTCGAATTCATACGCTACGTGGCGCAGACCGGGGCAGCTGAATCGGAAATTTGGGACGTGAAGGAGACCCTGGAGATGTGGCATGCTGCCTCCGCGACGAGGGACAAGGCGCAGGTTACATTCTGCGAGCAAGTCGCCTCTTTTGCAAATCACAGGGGTGGTGCGATGCTCATTGGAATCACCAATGAGCTCCCACGGCGTGTCGTTGGAGTGACCGACGTGGAGAACAGACTACGGTCCCTTGGCGAGACCCTCACGACTAGGACTGACTTGCGACTCGATCATTACGCGGCGTCTGAGATTCGCATAACAGGTCAGGACGGAAACCTCAAGAGGTGTATCGTGCTTGCCGTGGCGAGAACCCCGCATGTGATTGGGGTGCGCCGGAATGATGGGACTTTAAGCTACCCAGTTCGTCAACAGACTGGGCTGAGAAGGGCGCAGCGGCAAGAGATAGCCTCTTGGAAGAAGCAGGACTACGAGGCAGATTTTGACTTCATGGCCGACATCACGCGAATCGTTCGGAGTCAGCCTGCCTCGCCATGAACGCCACCGAACTGCTGGTCATCGAAAGATGATCGAGGCAACGGTGCGGGGCCATGTGAGGGTGCGCGCTATCCTCGGAATGTTTGCGCGAGGAGCACCGCAGTGTTGTTCATTGAAGCAAGAGTTCATCATGCGGCACAATGTATCTACGTTCATGGCGCGAAGTCTGCCTGAAAACATCCTTGAGGCCGTCGTTGCGAATCAGAGTCATGCCGCGGTCGTGGCCCAAGCCGCCAGCGAGGAAGGCCGAAGGCGTGAGATCGCGGCTCTTTCCCGGACGGGGAGGACAAGCTGCTTCAGGGTGCCGGGGGCAGAGACGGCACGCCCTTCAGACTTTCTGGAGTTTACTCTCGGACTGGCCGATCGCTCGGGGGTCACGTTGGACGCCGAACGAGTTAAGTCCCGATTCCGCGAACTTCTGTCGGCCAAGTTGGGAAAGCCTCATGGCGCAACTTTGTTCCTGCCGAAGGGACTTATGACAGAATGGTCGAACCGTCTGTGATTGTGCGGTTGTTACGGGAAGAGGGCGAGGACTTGGAGCGTTTGAACTGCGCCTCGACGGGCGCAATAGCTGAAATCCTGTGCGAGACCCACCAAGATCTGGCCCTGAAGACGTTGTGGATCGGGACGGGAAGTCCGATGGTGACCGAGATCCGGTCGGTATGCTACGTTCCATGAGAGGGCGTTTCCCTGGACGGGCTGCTCACATCGAGATTCGGGACCGATCTCCGGAATCGGTTTGCTCGTGGGCGGCTGGGCGATTTCGCTATTCTCCACGGACAACGGTTCCTAGTAGGAAGCGCGATGTGCCTTTGAGTAGGGGTGACGATCGGCTCGCCGGTCGTCAACGGCTCTCTTTCGTGTCCCACCTCCAGACCGAGGGGGATGGTTCAATCCGTTTTTGACGGTTTTGGCGGACGTACGGAAACCGGCCCAAGGCACGAGTGCACAGGTCAGCCGGATCGAATCGTCTCAAAACCAGGCTCAGTTCGAGAGCGTCCAATCGAACGGCTCGCTCACGTGCACCCACAGCCCGTCGCCCGCGCGCAGCGTATCTCCGGGGGCGAGGCGGCGCAGGTAGAACGGCGGGTTCGCGGGGTCGAATCCCTCCACGGTCTGCACGTTCGCGCCGGCGAGGGCGTCCGAGACCGTGCGTTCCACGAACGACGGGTAGCCGACGAAGTTCCAGCCCACGGCGAGACGAACCGTGACGGACGCGGGCACGAGGCCCGCCACGACGAGCTCCGAGCCGACGTTCACGAGGAGCCACAACGCTTGCGTTTCGTTCACGTTCCTCAAATCGCCCCAGGGCTTGTCCTTGGCCCGCGACAGCCAGTTCTTGCCCTGGCCCGCGGGGTTGACGAACGTGCGCGCGACCCGATAGTCGACAGTCTGCAGCACCGTCTCGACGCGCGTGTCGGAGACCCGGACGGGAATCGACAGGAGGTGCGCCCCCGCCGCGAGGGGGCGCGCGTACTTCGCGAACTGGTCCGGGCTCGCGGCCGTCCGACCCGACGCATCCATCGTCACGAGGCGGTAGAAGCGGTTTTGCGGGTCGCCGACACCGGCGGCGGCGACCCTGAGGATCGTCGTGCCCGCGGGCAGGGTGGCGAGGAGGGCGTACCCCGCCCCCTGAGGATCGAACGCCGCCGAGGCGTACACGAGGTAGGCGACGACGTCGTCCTCGCCCGCGCCGTCGTCCGCGGAGGGGTCCCACGAGAGGGTCACGTCCGACAGCCCGGCGCCGGTGAGCCGCGCGTCCCGGGGGGTCGCGGGGCTCGGCGGGAGGTCGGCGCCCGGCCGCCGGATCGAGAAGCTGCCGTCCGAGGAGTCCTGGATGGAGAGCGGGGGCGTCCCGGTGTCGGTCACGACGACGCGGATCCGGTACCGGTCGCCATCCGGCCAGGTGGTCTCGTCGCGGATGTCGATCGCGTGTGTCGCGTTCGTCGGCCCGACATCCTTCACGAAGGACCACGACGCCCCGTCGTCCCGGCTGTACCAAATCTGCTGGGCGCTGAGCGGCTGGGAGCGGGACCAGGTGACGTTCAGCGTGTTCGTCGCGATTACCTCCCCGCCGTTCGGGGAGATCACGCGCACGGTCGGCGAGTCGCGCCCGAGGAGCCACGCGATCGTCCGGTTCAGGATGTCCGTCCGCACGGGGTCGTTGTACACGCCGGTCCGGTAGTTCAAGCCGGTGAACTCGAACGCGAAGTACACGACGCGGCTCGGCCCGCCGCACCACACGCACCCGGGCGTGGCGGTGCCGTTGTTGTCGTTCGAGATCCACTTCACGCCGTCAATCTGCACGGGGTCGCCCGTCGTCGTGTTCCAGACGGGGGTCGTCGTGCCCGCGACCTGCAGCGGGGTCACCTCGTCCGCCATCCCGCCCATGCGGTGTCCCACGTATGGGACGCCGGCCGTGTACGTGCCGCTGATCGGGTCGGAAGCGACGCCCCGCTGTTGATCTACCCACTCCGGATCCGCGACATAGTCCGCCTTCAGGACGGACCTCACCCAGGTGCACCGCTCGGGCGTGGCGTAATAGGAGGTTGCGGCGCAGGCGGCCCACCCGATGTCGTGCCCGTTGATGTACAGCCGCCCGCCGTTGTCGATGTACGCATGGAGGAGCGTCGCGGTGTCGTCTGGGATCGCCGGGTACTGCTCGAGACCGACGTCCCACAGCACGGCCTCGTACGCCTGCAGCGTCGCGAGGGGCGGGTTCCCGGCGGTCGAGACGTCCCACTCGTCCCACGACCAGCCCGCGGAGGCGAGGGCGTCCCGATCCATGTCGATCCGGTCTTGCGGGTAGCTGGTGTTCCCGATCACGAGAAGGAGGCCTGCTGATGCCGGGTCTGCGGCCGGCGGCGATGCACGCGGGGCCGGGCCGCCCCCCGGGACGATCGAACCCATGAACAGCAGCGCCAATGCGAACGCCAGCCAAGCTCTACGACCCACCAACCGCGGGATTCCCTTCAGCCGAACGTGAGGCGCCATCCTCCACGCCCGAACGTCATCGGAAGTCGGGTACTTAGAATGTCCGGAAGGGGCCCCGGACCCAGGTTTGGAGAGGAACAATCATTGTCGTGTTCTACTTGCCTCATCGTGGGGGGCGATGGACGAGAGAGGATCTCTTTTGGGCAGAGTCCGCCTTGTTCCACAATCCGGCGACCTCGGTGCCACGAGGGGGCGAGGTCCATCGGAACTCCGATCGTCACCGGTACCGGACTTATGTCTTAATCACCGAAACTGAGAAACTCTTCTCCTTAGCACCACTTACGTCTCGAAGAACATGAAAGGTTGCTGTGGTGCCGTGAAGTACTCGGCCTTCCGCATTGATTACCGCCCTCCCGGCACTGCAGGCCGCGTCCCAATTTCCGACACAATAGGACGGGAACGAACGGAGTAAAGCGTAGTCGTTTCCGAGCTCGTGGCAACTGTCGCCCAAAGCGAGGACCCGCGACCGTTTCACGTGGGGAAACAGCTTCCGGACTGCTGCCGCCTTGTCGCATCCGGGAGGGGAAATGTCCACTGCAGCCTGGTTCCACGTGCAGAGGATTCCGGGAATGTGGCTTCCGAGCGTAGGACGTATTTTGTTCAGTACCGCCAGGGGAGAACTCCGGCTGCTGGCCTTCAGTCGGACGATCTCGGGTTTCAGGATCTGCGGTGTAAAACCCATGTCCTTCAAAAGCAAGCGAATCCTGAGAAGGTGTTCTCTTGAGAACGGTCGCAGGCGAAAGAGTACCTCATCCGGAGGAACTCGCAGACCTTCCAGACCATTCCATCTAATCACGTAGCACTTGGTGGACGTCTTCTCCCAAAGGAACCGCGCGAATCGCAGCACCGCACTACCTCGTCCCGACGCCAGACATATCGCGACCCCCTGTGAACTCAGCCGAGAAATCTGTCGCACAAGGGGACTGAGTCGAAATCCCTCGGGTTCTCCTTCAACCAAGGTTCCGTCGAAATCGAGGATTAAATGCGATATCTCACTCATCTTTCCCAGAACCATTCCTCTGATCCTCGTCAGCAGAAATTCTTTCCGAAGGCATCCAACCATAAAGCCCCCTCGCCTCCGGCGGATACTCGGGATTTGAGATGTCCCTACCCACCTTCTTGGCGAGATGGGCGGAGAGGAACAGGACCTTCAACATCAGGTCGAGTCCGCCCGCCGGACCCTGCAATTCCGTAGACAGCATCACAGTTCCCATGTGGCGCCTTAACTTCCGTTCGATGAATTCAGAGAGCTCGCCGTTCTCGGGCGTCTTCAAGATCACCAGTTTGTTCGTCTTCCGCCTCTGCAGTGCCCCGATGTAGCGACCGTGCGTAAAGTTCTTCAACTCCGTGATCTCGATCGTGCAGAGCCCCCCCTCCACCAACTTGGATTCGAAGTCGACGAGAGCAGGCCACCCCCACCCGGAAGACAAACCGATGACGTGGGCCGCCTTCATATCGTCGGGGAAGAGCGCAACTTTGTCGCGGACCAACCGGTCGTTGTTCACGAACGCATCGAGAAGGTTCGGGTAGTCGAGTGAAGCGTCCAGCCGCACTCTCTCCTCCCCGTTCGATAGAATCGAGGCAATGGCAGAAACCATTGCTAACATGCCGACCGTTGCAACGAAGCTCCGCTCTTGACCGGGGAGAACGACCAGGTTCCACTTCCATTCCTTCGCCATCTGAGCCAATTGTGACTTCTTGGCTCCCGTGAGTACGACGCAGTCCTTGACCTTCAACTCCCTTACGCGTTCCGCAGCGGCGATGATATCCGGATTAGCTCCCCCGTAGGATAGGAGCCAAACCACGATTTCCCTGTCCAGCTTCGGCAATCCTACGAACTCGTAGGGGGGGAAAGCTCGGGACGGCTTCCCGAATTGATGCCACACCATGTACTCACCGAAGGTGGCTGCGCTCAGGGAACCCCCGGAGCCCACGAAAACTGTGGGTCGTTCTCGAATCCCCTTAAGGGCCGCGCGATATGCTTCACCTATCTTGTAGCTCTCACTCATCGCGCCGGGCGCTTGGCCGAGGCTAACGTGGTACTCCAACCGGCGACTCTTGGGCCTCTTTTCCCCTTTCTTCGAACGAACCGTACCACAAACGTTGCAGGCGTGATTCGTCCCGAAAAGGAACCCCAGCGGAGACCGCCAAGGAATGCCGACCTTGCTCGACCAGTTCGATACTGCGACCCCGCTTTGGGTTATCTCTTGGGCCATTCGCCAGATGTCGGTGGGCGACGCGGCCTGGGCGCGGAGAACATGCGCTAGGGATCTCGCCCCGAACAATGTGCAACCCAGTGATGCCAGTGCTTGAGCCTTGTTGATTCGCGCGCGCGCCTCCTCTTCATCTTGGGCACCGGAGCCAAGGACGAACTGATCAATCAGCGAAGCGACTAGTATGTCGCCTGCTCCTCCGCCATCTCGGAGAGGCTTTGGGGGAATCGCGGGCAGGTCGAAAGTCGGCCTTTCATTCCGAACTTGACAGTACCCAAACACACCCTTGTCGCCCCTAGTAACGAACAAATGGGATGTGTTTGGGAACTTGTCCTTCCATTTTCTTAATCCCTCAGCGCCGCTCGACTCAGTCATATTCTTGAAGAGTTCTTCCGAAACCTTGACGAGGTTCGCCATCGACAGCAATCGCTCCGTTGCGCCCTCGCCCCGTCCGTAGGGTCTGAAGACCAGGTCGAAGGTTACGGACAAGCCCTTGGCCTGGGCTTCTTCCGCCAGCTTCACCGTGAAACCGTTCGCCCGATCTAGGTGAAGCGCATTGCACCTTGCGACCGAGGCCTTCAAGTCTCTATCGAGGTTGGATGCGAGCAGACCAAGCTCCTTGTCGAAGGGGTTTCCACATTGAAGGCATTGGTCTCGGAAGGAGTGCCTTCCATCGCGGTATATCAAGTGCGAGAACTGTCGCGTCCTAATTCCCCTTCGAATTCCCGAACGCACGATTAGCCGGCTCGCATCAACGCCCAGCTTCGAGAAGTCGGCCCTGACCAGGTTCGCGACGCCATCGTTGCCGACCACGCCCGTAACCCCGGGCGAATGGCCGAGCAACGACAGCATCGCGGCGGCATTTCCGACAGAGCCCCCCCCTGATGTGCCCAAGTATTCAACGGAACCGACCCTGCCGACAGACCTCTCACTGAAGAAAACGTGATCAACCGCAATCAACCCGGCGCAGAGCACTGTCGCCAAGCTACGGCCTCCGGACCAGCACGACAAGACCTGTAATTTCAGAGCCCTCGAAGGGTGATTCCTCGAGATCTACCATCAGCGCCCCGCTGGACATGACTGCCGAAAGGAGTTCCGCCACATACAAGAAGCTTGGCAGGCCCGGGGTGATTATGCCTTCCCGCGGCGCGGAGCTCGAACGGGGAAGAGCCGCCAGAGACCTCGAAAGGACGGAGAAGGCCACATTCGGCTTGTCGGCCGGAATGTAAATCATTCGTTCGGTCCGGACCCGGTACGACTGGAGCAGTTCGTGGTGCTGCACCAGCGATTCATCGCTGCGCACGCTCTGCTGATCCGGAAATGCGACCACAGGAAAAATGTCAACGGGGTTGAGTGCATCCGCACACTTTGCTAGGAAGGTCGCGTCGCGGGAGAGGGCGGGATACCAGATGAATGACTTTGCCTCCCTTTCGTCTCGCGAGAGTGGCCGCGCAGCATCTATCCGCCACACCACGCCTTCTCGAGGTGTTGTCCTCGCTGGTCCGCCACGGATTGCGACCGCAAGCATGCCGGCCAGATGATTCTGCGTAGCCTGGATCCAACGGGCGATATTGCTCGCCAGGCATCCTGCAGGCATTCCGAAGGCATCTAACCACACACCGGAGGGTGTGAACCCCTTTGAAATCAAGTCGTCGATTGGAGGAGGTCGGCCAGGTTGGGTGTGTCCGGAAACCACGCAGCCAGCCGGGACGAAACGAGAGACATGCGCGAGTTCTCCTATGGAGCGCTTTGCGGCTGAGGGCTCTTGGTGAGGAGCCACAGAGATCGCGATGTCGTCGGCTGATGCATTGAAAGGGATCTTCGCTCCCGAAACGAACCAGACGACTATCTCGGATGCCATTATCATTCCCTGTGATGTTCCACGCGCGGAAACAAAGGTTTCCAGTCGTTGTAGCCGTGCCAGATTAGGTACAAGCTGTCATTGGGGCAGTTTGTGTACATCACCAGGACCAAGCCGGCAGCGCCGAACCCGTGCTTGCAGCCCCCTCCCACCATCGTATGGACGTTCTCCTTGAACCGAACATAGTACTTGTCGCACAGGAGCGAGACCTGCGTGGTGTCATCGACGGAAACACCGCCGTCCGAAGACATGCAACCCGCCACCGGCACAATCTGAGTGGGGATGACCCCAATTTGTGTCCTGAGGGCCTCGGGTCTGATCCATGCTCCTAGATTCCCAGACAAGGCTCTCTGGGCCACGGTGGACATGATATAGGGGGCATAGTACACCTTCGCGCCGCTCTCAAGGAGGTCTTGTTTCCACGTTTCGCAGAAAGTTGGGAGTTTCCCCTTCCATTCGTCCTCCTCCTTTCGAAGGAAAGATCGGCTGCTGCCGGAGAACTGATCTAACAGAAAAATCCGAGAATGCTCCACGAGGTCGATGCTCTCAGGGCTGAGTTTGTAGTATTCAACGAAGTTTCCCCGCAATAGCCCGGGAAAGAGCCTCTGCGCATTGCGGCGGAAGAAGTCGAACATGACGTCATCTGCCATCGCCACGAAGAGGCTCTTAGAAAGAGCCGCCTCCGTTTGAGATTGAATCGTCTCGACGAACGAAGCGGCGGACGCTCGGGAGACCGCCAAGTCTTCGCCTTGGATGACGTTCACGACGTCATACAGGGTCGCCGCCGCGAGCGATCGCATTTCGCTCTGGTTGAAGAACCGGAGCTCCGCAACAATTTCCATGGCGGTCTTCCTGTCCGCGGCTTCGAAGTTGCTCAACCATTCGACCAATCGCTGTTGGAAAGTTTCCCCGGGGGCGTACGGGTCATACCTATTGAACTTCCGCTCCGCCAGAAACAAGAGGGTTCGGGCCGTCCCATCGGAGATGTCGACTCCGATATCCCGCAAGTCGTTCCTGAACACCTTGACTTCGCGTTCCTCAGGCGCGAAACCGATTGCTGTCGGCATCCCTTCGCGGAGACGGACGATGTTTCTCTTAATCCTTCTGGCCGTTCGGCTTCAACCAGAGCGACCTGGTCAAGGAGATGACAACCGGCTGTGCGACAGTCCCCCAACGTGACCCGACGACCCGTTTATGTACATGCGAGTTCATGACCGGTCGGGGGAGTCAAGGTGGGGGCATACGGATATGGCATAGACGACTTGGACCGCAGGACCGCTCCCGTTCAGCTCGTCGAGATCCTGAAACGGCGCTACCTGTGGGACTGGCTGAAGCTGGTCGTTGCGTTCGGCTATCCCGTCGCCCGCATAGTCATCTTCGCCACACAGCCTGATCTTCCCCACTGGCTGCCCCTTACAAGTCTGCTGGACGCCCCGAGCCTCGGCTCGATTGGTGTGGCCCTGCTTGTGGGCTACTTCCAGTGGAGGAACATTCGAGAGTTCAGGGATGTCGTCCTGCCGAAAGCCGGCCGCGTGGCGCTCCGATACGGCCGCAGGAAGTCCGCGTAGGGACTCCGGGAGTTTGCAGCGTCGTCCAAGACTCATGGAGGACGAGGGCAAGGACCAGCGGTGGCCGACCCGAGCTTAAAGCTGTACTAGTAAATGGGCGCGTAATTCCTGGCCCACGCATCCCTACTTGTGGGCGAGTTCATGCAACCCCTTAAATAGGTCGATTGGTATACTATCCGTAGTGGATAGTGGATGCGACCGAAGTACCAGGCGTTGTTGAACATCCCGGACGTCCGGCGGTGGTATCAGAACAACGCGCGCTCCTCGATCGTCACGGCGGAGGAACGGCTCCGACGCCTTGGCCGGGTCTGCGTGGAGTTGGGATCGGCTCCGATGTCGCTGCTCGAGGTGAAGCGGGAAGACGGGGAAACCTTCGACCGCCAACTGATGGACTATGTCGACGACCGTCTGAGAGACGGAATGCACCCGGCCCAGGTGCGCAACAACCTGCTCGTGCTGAAGTCCTGGCTCGGATTCAATGGCCTGAGCTTCGATCGCAAGATCCGATTGCCGCCGATTGACTACGGCCTAGAACGCATCCCGACGAAACCCGAGCTCGCCTCGATTCTGCGCCATTGCGATCCGAGGACACGAGTTATGGCCGCGCTCGTTGCATTCTCCGGCTTGCGGCTGGAATCCATTGGCAGTTACACCGGTTCGGACGGCCTACGACTCGGGGACCTGCCGGAGCTCAGCATCAAGGAGGAAGCGGTCGTTATAGGGAAGGTTCCGATGATGGTCGTCGTGCGCCCTTCGCTCTCGAAGGCTCGCCACCAGTACGTGACGTTCCTCACGGAGGAAGGATGCCGCTACCTCAAGGAGCTTCTCGACTCGCGGCTGAGAGCGGCCGAGAAATTCTCGCCAGACAGTCCAGTTGTCGCTCCGATCAAGGCCCGAAAGCACGAATTCCTGAGGACGATGAAGGCGTCCTACAACATCAAACGGGCGATTCTCGAGGCGGGTTTCGGCTTTCGCCCCTACGCCCTTCGATCGTACTTCGGCACAGCCTTGGACATCTGTGAGAGCCGCGGGCTGGTGTCTCATTCGTGGCGTCAATTCTGGATGGGGCACTCCGGAGACATCGAGGCCACCTACTCCGTGAAGAAGCGCCTGTCCCCGGAGATCCTTGAGGAAATGAGGGCCGCATTCGCGCGCTGCGAACCCGTTCTCAGCCCCTCGACCGAGGAGGTCAACGGAACCTTCATCATCAAGGAGGCGAAGCTCGAGGTCCTGCGCAGCGTCGCGAAGGCGCTTGGGATCGAGCCCTCGTACGTCAAGACTCAGCGGGAGAAGGTCGTCGGCCGGCAGTTGTCTAGTGAGGAAGAGATTGAGCTCCTGGAGAGCGAGGTCAAGAGGCTCAGGAAGCCGGCACCCGATCCTCAAATGATTGTCGAGGAGCTGGAGTTGCCAGACTACCTGAAAGGGGGATGGCAATTCGTCGCGGTTCTCCCCAACGGGAAGATGGTTGTCCGGAAGTGATCGACATGGATGGTCCCCCTTTCGCCGTCACCTATTTGAGGTCGATTATCTACTTCCCGAGCCGGATGATGAAGGCGAAGGTCTCGATCACCATTGATGGCGACCTCGCGAAGGAGATCGACGAGTACCTAAGGAAACAGGTCGTCGAAGCGGCCAAGTCGGGGAAGCCCATTCCCAAGCAGTCCAATGTCTACGAGGAGCTTGTCCGAAGGGGTTGGGAAGCGATGAAGAAGGACAGGCAGAGCCGCCGATGAACATGAGGCGGGGCGGCCCATGGCCCGAGCCTAACTTAAGTCCCTGCAAGCGAATGGATTCCCGTGATCGCGGTCGATCCGACAAGTTCCTTCACCGGCGGCGCAATCCTCGGGGACCGCGACGAGAAGCGTCCGAAAGTCGGCGGGCGAGAGGCGTACTTCCGGCTTATGGCCCTCGGGACGCCGCACTTCGTCGTGGCGGCGGACCTGACGCGGGACCAGGGATGGGACCGACCGAGGGCGCTGTTCCGAGAGGTGCGAGGCTTCCTCCTGTCTCGCCTCCGAGGTGAGGGACGGCCTCGGGGCGTACAACGCGTGGACGGGCATGACGGCGTCGCGGACGCGGCACATCGTCGTCTCGTCCTTCCGGTCGTGGCCGAACAACGACCGGATGGAACGGCTGAACGGGAGCGTCGGGGACTGGCTGCGTCGAAAGGGTCTGCATCGGATGGAGAGCGCGTGGGACCTCCTCCTCGGATGGACGGTCCACCACGACTACGTCCATCGCCACTCGCGCCTCGACGTCACACCGGCGGAGGCGATGGGCCTCCGCCTACCTCTGGAAAGAGATGCTTGGAGGAACCTGATCGGGCTGATGAGGAAGTTACATCCCGACTATGTCACACCACCCTTAGGACGAAAACTCTTTACCGTCTCGTTATCTCTCGTCCGCCGTAGGGAACGGGAGGATCTTGCCGATCACTCTGCCGAATGTGGGACCGAGGAGGAACACGGCCCATCTGCAATGGGACACAAAACCGAAGCGCGAGATTAGCCTACGGGATCTCGAATTTCAGACCGCGGAAATTGTCTACCCCAATCCTGTACAGGCTCAGCAAAAACTCCCACTACTAGCTTCCACTGGCGAACTTGACGCCAAGAGCATGAACCGCCTCATTTGGGGGGATAATCTGTTGGCAATGCAGGCCTTGATCTCCGAGGGGTATCGTGGGAGCGTGGACTTGATATATATCGATCCGCCTTTTGCCAGCACTGAGGATTACTACTACCGGATGAACATAGGTGGCGAAGAGATCACGAAAGCGCCTTCCATTATCGAGCGCCTAGCGTACAAGGACTTCGGACAGTACAAGGACAAGGATTCCTATCTCAACATGCTCCATCCCCGTCTGAAGTTGATGAAGTCACTCCTCGCAGAGGACGGCAGTCTCTTCGTCCACTTGGGCCCTGGGATGAGCCACTATGTGAAGGTCATGCTTGATGAGATCTTCGGTGAATCCAACCTGGTAAACGAAATAGCGTGGTGTTATCGCGGAGGAGGCGTGCCCCAGAAAGGGTTTGCCAGAAAGCATGACACGATCTTCTTCTACGCCCGTGGTGACCCTGGCTCGATTACATTCAACCCTCAATACGTCCCATACTCGGAAGCGAGCCAGAAGCTTGTGAGCAAGAGAGGGGGGACCAGCATAGACGGCAAGGTGCGGGACCTAGAGAGGGGCGCTCATATGCCTGATTGGTGGGCGGACATTAACTCGCTTCAGACTTGGTCCCCTGAGAAGACTGGTTTCGACACTCAGAAGCCGGAGCCCCTCTTGAGGCGCATCATCCTAGCTGCTTCAGCGGAGGGAGACCTGATAGGAGACTTCTTCTGCGGCTCTGGAACAACTGGAGTGGCGGCGGAAAAGCTCGGTCGACGCTGGATCATGTCCGACTTCTCGAAAGTGTCGATTCAAGTGACTAGAAACAGACTGGTTGAGGGCGTCTTTGGGCCCTTCGTGATTCAGAATGTTGGGAACTACCAGCGCGAACTAATCTATGCGCGAGGAGCCCGGATTTCCGAGATGCAGAGGGTGGTAATGAAGCTTTTCGGGGCTTCACAGCATCCCAGTCATTCGGATTTGGGAGTGCGTGAAGCCGACGGTGGTGAGAGGTCACTTGTTTTCGTCGGATATCCAGATCGACCAGTTACCGCGAAAAAGGTCCTTGAAGTGGCACGTCTCGCTACGACTCTGGACGGATCAGGATACAAGAGACTCTCAATCTTGGGATGGGATTACGATTACAATTTTGATGCCGCACTCGAAGCCCTTGGACGCAAGCGAATTTCGGTTAGACACGCAGCGGACACTTACAAGAGGGAGTTCGTGTATCATCCCGAGGAGGGAAGCGCAAACCTGATTGTCGAGCCAAGGACGATCCCCCACGGCATCTACGAATATCTGAAGGGAGTGACGAAGGAGAACAGTGTGTACGACAGCATCTCCTTCCACGAAAAACCATATCTCAGAATCGCGCCTCCTATCATACGCTCCGGGGGAGAACGAAAGTCCCGCGTCTCGGTTGCTCTACAGCGATTTGTTCTCTCTGACATTCCCATGGACGATCTCGAGCAGATAGAACAGATACGACAGATGGCAAAGGACAATTTCGCGATCCTCATTGACTATTGGGCGGTTGACTGGGACTACGATGGGACAACGTTTCGTTCTCGTTGGCAAGACTGTAGAGGGAATGGCAGGAACGCGAAGACGGTTACGAAGACTGCAAGTTCGGAACTGGAGAATGGTCGAGCCTACAGGGTCCTTGTTAGGGTCGTGGACGTTTTTGGCAATGACGCTTCTGCCGAGACCAGCGTCAAGCTACAGGAGGAATGAGAATGCCTCGGCGACGCAGCGGACCAACGACGCCCTTGACCATGATGTCCCTTGCCAAGCATCTGGAGCCCAAGGTGCGGGCATGGTCGGACAGTGGCTGGGAAGGTGCCACGCCAATCACAGAAACCCTGCTTAAGCATTGGTTCCAACATGGCGACGATGCAAAGGACCGATTCTACGAGTGCCAACGCAGGGCCATCGAGACCGTAATCTACTGTCACGAGATCGAACGGACCGAAAACCCCCTACATCTTTATGAAACGGAGATCCCCGAGCTCGTTGAGAGGTTTGATCGAATCCAAAAGGATCTGGCAAACGTCGATTACCCGAAGTACGCGGTTAAGATGGCAACAGGTACAGGAAAGACCTGGGTGCTCGCAGCGCTACTGATATGGCAGCACTTTAACAAACACCACCGTCCGGATGATGCTCGCTTCGCGAATCACTTCCTAGTGGTTACGCCCGGACTCGTGGTACTCGACCGACTATTGGACTCCTTCCTGGGAAAAGCGAATCCGAAGACTGGCCACAGAGATGCTTCGGCCTCGGACTACAGCAAGGAACTCTTCATGCCTCCTGCTTGGCGCAAGGACTTCCAGCTTGAGATTTTGACTCGAGACGACATCCATCCGAACTCACCCCCTCCAGCTAGTCCGTTTGTCCTGATCCTTAATTGGCATCAGCTGGCGCGAGCTACTTCCGATTCAAGTCTCTGGGAAACCCTTACAGGTGACGAAAGGGGCGGAGATGAGCGGGCGGAGACCTACCTGGATTTTCTCACCGAGTTCCCCGACCTAGTGATCTTTAATGATGAGGCGCACCACATCCACCAGGTAAGAAAGTTGAAGGGAGGTGGAGAGGGATTCGAAGAGTTCGTCATTTGGGGAAGAATTGTCGACGAACTCAAGGAACGGATCCGCAAGAAACACCCCGACTCACGGACTTGCTTCTCCCAGTTCGACTTCTCGGCCACTCCGTTCTATGGCTCAGGTGATAAGAGACAATACTTCCCTCATGTCGTCTATGACTTTGACCTGCTGCACGCGATGCAGGAAAGACTCGTGAAGCAACTCTTCATCGAGGAACACCAGGAGATTGCTGGTGGTAATCTCCGATTCTCCGCGGAACGGGAGGCCCGTAACAGCGGAAAGCGCGGCAAGATCCTGAGTCTTTCGAGCGACCAGAAACTCCTTCTCCAGATTGGCCTGAAGAAGCTCGAGCAGCTGAAGGATGAGTTTGCGAAAAAGCAAATCGGGAAGAAACCGGTGCTGTTCATATTGTCTGAGGAAAACGAAGTCGCGGACCTCGTTGAAAGGTGGCTCGAAAACCCTCCTGAACTTGCTGGGACGTCATACAGGAGCCGCATCCTGACGATACACTCCAAACGGAAGGAAGATGTCTCTGATGAAGAGTGGGAAAGAATACGTCGGGATGTCTTCGGAATAGATCGAACGCGGGATGAGAACCCCAGGGATATCCTCAATTCAGTCTTAATGCTCCGTGAGGGCTTCGATGTCAGGAACATCTGCGTCGCGGTGGTCCTTCGGGCGGCAAGCTCGGACATTCTTCTTGAGCAAATCGTTGGGCGAGGCCTCAGGCTCATGTTTACGGAGCCAGAGTATGCGGGTCTGAAGTCGCAGGCCATCGAGGCGATATATTCCGGCCAAAAACCTGACAACTCCCTTGACATACTGTTTATCGTGGAGCATCCTCGCTTCAAGGACTTCTACGACCATTTGCGCCTCCAAGGCTACGCGATTGGCGGTGGCAAGGGGTTGGATGTCTCTGCAGTTGGCGATCTCTTGACCGTTCTGGCGCTTCCCGAGCGTGTTCCTGCCATGGACTTGGCCTGGCCGGTCCAAGTCTATAGCCCTGGAATCATTCCCAATCTCTCTTCCATCACCGTGGAAGAACTGCCTACTTTCCAGATTGACTTCGAAGAAATGAAGAGGCGTGTCGGAAGCATTACCATTTCCGAGCGTTTCGCAGCTACCGACGAGGTCTTGGGTCAGTGGAAGCTGGATGCCGCGGTCTTCGATTATAGCTACTTTCTTCACGCTGTAGCTGCTGAACTCTCCGTCGACGATCGAAATCCGACGCTTTCAGGCCGCAAGGCTGAGATGATGGGTCTCATTGACCGATATGTTTCAGACCGGTTGTTCGGTCGATCTATCGACTGGGATCTACCTGAGAACTACCGCATGCTTGCGTTTTCCCATCTATACGACTTCGTCGTGCGTGTATTGAAGCAAGCTATTGGCGATTCGATTAGCAGAATCGATTTCTATGCAGGTCCGGAAGCGACATGGCGGAACGTATCCGATGTACGAGCGCTTCTTATGAGAGAGTCGAACTCTACTGAAACCAGAAAGGCGATCTATCCACGGATGGCTTTCTCAGTCAGGGGTGGCGGATTCGAACGAGAATTCATGGAACGCGTGCTCAATCCTTCTTTCGAGGTTCGTTCGTTTGTCAAGCTCGACCGACGGCATCAATTCGTAATTCCGTACCGGAGCGAGAGCGGCGTCTTGAGAGAGTACGAGCCTGACTTCGTCGTCCGTACACAGGACTCGATGTATCTGGTCGAAACCAAGGCTGACAAGGATCTGGAGTTGCCGAACGTCCGCGTGAAAGCCAGAGCTTCCCTAGCCTGGTGTGAAGCTGCGTCTCTCGTGACCGTGCCAGAGCAGATCGGCCAGCCCCAGAAGTGGGAGTACCTGCTAATTTCTGAAAGCATGGTACGCGAACGCCAAAACCAGCCATTTGAGCACCTTGCAATCGCAGGCCGGCAGAAGAGCGAAGAGGTTACCAGGTTCATGGAAGGACGCCTCTTCTAAACGTCGGGATGCGAACAGGGCAACCGGACGCGTACCGGCGCGCAATAGCCGCCACGTTCTATTCCTCGCGCTGGAACTCGACGTCGATGCCGAAGCTGAGCTCCCTCATCGCATTTCGGAACCAGGCGACCCAGATGTCAGCCTTGAGCGGCTGGTGCGTGCCGTGCATCCAGCGCAGCCTGGCGGTCCTTTACTTTGGCCTCGGTGAGGAGGACGATAAAATATCTCGTCGACATCCTCGCCGAGTATCCATTCTCTCGGCTTCCGGAATCGACGAAGACGGAGGCACTATTCAACCTTCGAGATCTTCTGGTGTTCGCGCGAAAGTTCCGGGACTGGCGGACCCAGACTCTTCGACCTATTCCCAGCTCTGTACTTCGAAAGGGACCGGATTTTCTCCACATGAAGCGATACAGGTATACGACGATTAGCGGGCCAGGTTCTGGAAGTGGCCATGGAGCATGGAAGCGAACATCTCAAGCGAGACCTTCGGTCTTCATAGTCTCACCGATTGGCATTTCGGCCGTGTCTAATGACCCGTCGCACGCGGCCTCCGGCGTGGATCATAGCGACATCTTTCGGGGCTGTTCCCTTTAGAACTCTGATGGCTGCTCTTTCGATTCACATCGACCCCGCGGCCGAGGATGCCTCGCACGTAGCCGACACGGAATTCGACGTCATCCCACTCGGTTTCCCGTGGCGGGGCGAACGCTGGGCAGTCATCTAGGGCCCCCTGTACAATCTCCATTCACGCTTGTAGACCCGGTACAGCTCGTCAATGGCCGCGAGCATGGACGGATGGATTTCGACTAGCTTGAGCTTCTTCTCGAAGAGCGTCGACAAGCCTAGGAGATCTCCAACGGTTAGCGTCGTTTCGAATGTCCTCGGTCCCCCGTTGCGATCTCGGTCCCAAACTCTGATGCTCGTCTCACCCAGAAAGTCGAAATGCGCATGAGCAAACGCATTGCGGATGTGCAATGTGTCTGGCCTACCGTCGTCCCCCACCTGCTTGAGGGTTAGAAAGCGTTCGACAAGCTTCTCCCTCGCTTCCGGATCTGTAATCGAGGGAGATGACCAGGCATGGATCCGCCTGCGTGCGAAATCGCCACGGATTTCGTATCGCATAACGTGAGACAATCCTGCGAGTAACGCAGCAGTCTTTGGGTCGCCACCCCTGAGCGCAGCTTCCACACATTCCGAGGCTACTCCGAGGGTCGTCTCGAGATGCGCATGCTCACCGGGGCTCCATTGAACCTCGAAGATGTCGATGAGTTTGGCATTGGCCCGCTTCTTATCGAAAGTGGCGGCCAGAACGCTCTTCAAGACGGAGATCCCGTCCGCATACGTCGCGTCTTGCGCGCTAAGCTCCGACTCGAACCGATTGACAAAGTGCTGAAGGATGCCCCAATTCCACCGCCCGCGTCCCTTGCGGCCTTCCAGGAGTATGCGGAGAGCCTCTTCAGAATTGTGAAGCTTGAACGCGGACAATACCGGGACCAATTCTGCGAGTCGTCTGTACGCGTCTTGTTCCTTGATGTCCTTCCAAACGATCTCATTGGGCATGAACGAGAGGTAGTTTCTTCGGTAATATAGGAGCTCCGACGGGAGGCTTGGGCAGCTACATCTTTGAGGATCGAACGCAGCGTGAACTCGCCACAGGCGTGGTCGACTCCTGGCCCCGCATCCATGCCGATGGGTAGGCCCAGGCGACGGTTTTGCGTAGGAACTGGGCTCAATCGGGACGACTTACCGGCTTCTCAAGGCTCTGATGCTCATCGGACGGAGGACGCGCGCCCCGTTAAGATGACTGAGACATGCCACACTATCACGCCCGCGAACGCGAAGAAGAATCCAAGACCATGGGCGAGGACATTCACGCCGGGTCCGACCCCCAAAAATGCCTTGGGAGCAATGAAGACGCCCCCAATCAGCGGGATGAAGACAAGCCCGTTGTTAATTGACCAGCGCAGATTCCGGAGGATGCCGTAGTACGCCTTTGGTCCCTCGCGACTGAGGAAGCCTCGAAGAGCATTTATGAGACAGAAGGCAGACGCAATCCCCCACGTAGCGTAAACTAGGCCAGATGCACCGCGGGCCAGGCTGTTGGGCTGTATTACAAGGGAGGCTACATTCGCCAGAGCTGCGGAGATGAACATCAGCGCGACGAAAGCGTTCTGCTTGGTTCTTCTTTCCTCGGACGGTATGCGGGCGTTCGTGGCGATGAAGAACACGATGAAGACAAGAAGGCCGACAAAGTTGGGCGTGTAGTGCTCCAAGAAAGAACTGTGCACGAACATTGAGGTGACGATGCCCCAAGGAGTCGCGGCAGAGTTGCTCAGGTAGCATGTGGTGGCAGGCAGCGGATAGCCGTCAAAGCAAACAGGGGTAGGGAAGGCATATTGCACGATCATGATTGCAGAGCTCGCAGCGAAGATGAACAGGAACGCGTACCAGACCCTCGTGAAAGATTTCGCCGTCCGCCACCATTCACGAGGCCACGTCGAGGGCTTGGTTTTCATACGACACTGATGAACGAGACGGACCTAAAAGCCGACCACTCTCGCCGCGGGCTCTCGGCGCGGCTCTTCGATTCACGGGCTCGTCCGAACAGAGCATTGATTCTTGGGTCCTGCGTCCGTTCACCAATCGCGGCTTGCCTTCTTCCGCCCCGCCCTTTAGCGCGCATCCCCCCAACGACGCCGCCCGGACTTTTCAGCGCGCCATCGCCGCCGTGCCGCACGGTTCTTGGAAGTCTGATGGAAGGAAACGTCTAAGATTTGGGCTCGCCTTGGTCGGCATATGCGGAACCCGAAGGACGACGTCGGCCTTCTGATCGAGCGAGGAAAGGCTCTTCACGGAGAGGTGGAGACGGTCATCAACGACGCGAGGATGCTGAACCCCCGACTGGCAATGGGAGGGACCGTCCTTCGCCTCCTTGACGTTGGAGGTAGGCGCGATATTGTAGTCATGGGACGAGTGTTGGGCGTGCAGGGGTTAGTAAACCGCCGGAATTCCACGTTCCTGGCTTACGAGCAATGGTATCAGGCGAGCCTCGGTCGATTGCGGACGATTTCGCTTGCCAAACGCAACCTCGCCGTCCATTGGAACTCCGCAGTTCTTGTCAAACGGCTCGCCCGGACCCGAAAATTCAAACGGCTCGACACGCGGATCGCTCGTGCGGTCGGCGAGCTCGAGGCCATCGCGGAGGAGGAGCTCGTCTACAACGAGGACATCTCGGAATTCCTCAAAACGCGACGCGTACAGATCTTGGAGGACCGCCGGACGGCGAAGGAGGCAACGCTCGTCGACCTATCCTCGGGTCTGCCCGGAATGGAGAGCATCAAGCTAGAGAATCGAGAACAGCTCAGGACTCACTTCCGGGGTCACGGTGAAATCGCCAGGATGATCGAAGGGGCACTTGACGCCTATGGCTCGTCAGGGGCGGATGCGCACAGGCAAGCCTTAGCATCATGTCGGTCGGCGATTGAGCAAGCGATTTTCGAGGCTACGGGAGAGCGTGACTTCCGCGCAGGTCTTGCGAAACTAGCAGCGGGGACTCGCCGGAGGATTGTTGGCGACACCTACGCCTTTCTGTCCGCATACGGCTCACACCCAGGCGGGAAGCCCGCGACGAAGGACGTTGGCTACGGAGTCCGGATGGCCATCGCGTCGTGCAGCTGGATCCTCGAGGACTCAAAACAAGAGTGAACTCGCACCTAACTGTGGTCGAATCCTGGCCCACGCATTCGGATTAGCCCCTACTTGTGGGCGAGTGAGGGCTGATCGAGGATGCGTGAGAAATAACTCGTCCTTTCCAAGGGATGCGTGGAGCAAGTGATCCGGGCGTGCGTGCTGTGGTGACCTCTGGTTGAGCGGCGCGAGGCCGCAGGCGGGTCCCCAACGCACAGAGATTGAGGGAGGAGACCGGTGGGATAAATCTGTATCCCACAACCCACATCTATTTATCCCACGACAGTCGTTACGATTCTCGATGCCACGCGCCAAGGTCGACGATCGGGGAAGGATCTCGATTCCGGCGTCCCTGCGCAGGGAACTCGGGTTGGACGACGAAGGCGAGCTGGTCGTGGAGCGAGAGGGCTCCAAACTGATCCTACGCAAGGTCGCTGTTGAGGTCCCGACGGTGAACTCCCGCGGCGGCTGGAGGAAGAAACCGGTTGTCACCGCCTCGGAGGCCCTGGGTGGACCGTAAGTTCGTCGACGTGAACGCCATTGCCGTGTTCTTGGACGAGAGCCATCTCGGGCACACCTACGTGCGGTCCGCGCTTCAGCCGGGGATGGAGGGGGCCTTCAAACTCGTCCTCGCATCTTATCTGCTCCTCCGGGCACGATGGATTCTGGTTTCCCAGTGGGGAGTGCCAGGGTCCGACGCGGATCGCGCTGTGGGAGGGCTAGCCCGCCTGCGGTTCCCCGCGTACGTCGACGGGGACGGAGCCGTCGTGGTCCGGGCGATCGAGCTCTCCAGAGAGCTCTCCCATGACGTGTACGACTGTTTTCTCCTCGCCCTCGCGGAGAAGGGTGAGGCGACCCATCTCGTCACGACGGACGCAGGGCTTCGCCGGGTCTGCGAGATCGTCGGGATCCGGTACGAGAACCCGGTGCCCTCAAGGGTTCTGGCTCGGTTCGGCAAGGACGGAAAGGGTTCCGCCTAAGCCGAGGCACATCCAGAGGCACCAGGTCGGTGTTCACGACCGCGTCGACGCGGACCACGAATGCTACCGTCTCCGACAGACTAGGGCGACTCCGAGGGACCGGGAACCGGCTGATTTCGTCCCTCTCTGCGGTTGAATCCTGGCCCACGCATCCTCATTACTCACCGAAGGCTTCCACTCCCTCGAAAGGGCGAACCCGCTCACATCTCCCCCCTTCAGACCATAGATGGGTGGCCGTCGTCCTTTCGCTCATGTCGCAATCGGTTAAGTACAAGCGCGCTCATTCTGTTCTTTGTGACGCGGCCGACCAAGACCAGTTCGGACGAATGGTACCGGCGCGCGAAGCGATACCTCCGGATTGCGCGGGCAAATCTCGACCTCGGGTTTGCGGACGCCGCCTCCTTCTATGGTCAACAGGCGTGCGAATTCGCGTTGAAAGCCTTGGAGATTAGTCTGACGCGACGGTTCTCGAAGACGCACGATTTGACCAAGCTTGCGGACCTTGTCTCCGCTCCCCCTCGGATCATGAAACTCGCGACCCTGGTCTCTCCGGCCTATGTCGGGGCTCGTTACCCGGACGTTCGTTCGGGCAGGATCCGACGGGAAGAGGGGGAGCGCATCGTGGACGCGTCGAGGAGGATTGTCCGATGGGTTCGGCGTCAGCTCGCCTGATTCGCGAATTGCAAGACTTCCGACGGAGAGTGGAGGGCCCCTACCCCGTGCAAGAACTGGTCCTCTTCGGCTCCCGCGCTCGCGGAAGAGCGCGCAAGGATAGCGACGTTGACTTGATCGTGGTCAGCCCCAAGTTCAGGCGACGGAGCTACATGCGTCGCGCGTCGACCATGTACGCGTTGTGGGATCTCGATTATGCCGTCGATTTCCTCTGTTACACCCCCGAGGAATTCCGAGAATTGTCGCGCAGACCAAGCATCGTCCAGGTGGCCCTGCGCGAAGGCGTCTCTATCCCCCCGTAGTCTGGGCGCTCGGCGTCTTCACGCGCTGGCCAATGAGGATCCGCCGCCAGCGGCCGGGTCCGCCGACTTCGCAAGGTCCTCGCCCGAGAAGATGGGCGGTTCGCACAGACGGTACGAACGTCGGGCCGCACGCGTCGCAGATTCCGATCCCGCCCTTCATGTACGCTCGGGGGAGGCTTGCAGCAATCCTGCTCGCGTTCGTGGCGTTGACGACCTTCCTCCTCACTCCTCGGGCAGCCTGTGAGCACGATATTCAACCCTCCGTCCGCGAGGCGCTTCGGCGGCGCGGGAGGCGCTCTCCGGATGCGGACGGGGAGGGACGTGCTGGACACGGTCACCGGCGGCGAACTCAACATCGAGATTGCGGGCCGGGATTCCTCGCGAGCCATTACGCTGACAAGCTCAGACCTTGAAGGATGTCGCTCCGCGCTCTCACGCCCAATCCCCCGCGAGGGCGCCCCCCACGGCAGGTCGTGTCCACGTCCGAGAGCCGTCGTTCGCCCCGTACTCGCAGCCGCGCTGGTCTCCCCTCGGCCGACGGACCCAGGGTCGACGGGATTAGCATGGTCGCAGCGGCTGCCGACAGCGTCCTCCGTCTCGGACCCGAGCGATGAATGGCACCGCGCCCTCTCTCGTATCGCGTGAGACACCGCAAACGTATTGAGCCCGCCAACCCTGGAGCCTTTCCATGCTCCGATTCCGCCGGATGCCTTCGGCGATTCCCACGGCGTCGGAGACGGTGGCCTAACGTTCATGGCGCCATCTCGGCGGCTTGCGGTCGGGGCCCTCGTCCTCACGCTCATCCTCGTGGCCGTGGTGGCGCTGGTGCTCGCCCTCTCCCCGCCATCGGCCGAGGGACCCGAGATCCCAGATCTGTACCCGTATGTCAACGATCTCTCCGATCCCTCCGTGCTTTCGTCCGAGGAGGTCGCCCTCCTGGACGCCGCGTGCGGGGATCTCGACGACGAAACGACCGCCGAGCTCGCCGTCTTGATCGTGGACACCACAGCGCCGATGGGGATCGACGAGTTCGCATTCCGGACGTTCGAACGGAACGGGATCGGGAAGGCGGGGAAGGACAACGGGATCCTCCTCGTGATCTCCGTCGACGAACGGTTGTGGCGGATGGAGGTCGGGTACGGGGTGGAGCCGGTGCTCACGGATGCGCGGGTCGGGCGCATCGGCCGGGACATCCTTGCCCCCAGCCTCGCGGCCGGAGACTACTTCGCTGGGATTCAGGGCACGGTGTTCGCGATCGGCGATCACCTCCGGGCCGAGTACGATCCGGGTACCCCATCCCGCCAGGACCCGTGGGCCTCCGTGTGCGCCCCCGCATTCCTCGTGTTCCTCGTCGCCACGCTCGTCCTCGTCGCCGCGTGGGCCGTGTACGTGCGCCGGCACCCCGAGGTCGCCGCGCGGTATCGTGCGCCCTCGACGGGCGGAGGTGGCTCCACGGAATCCCATACGATGGGCAGGACCCAGTTCGGGGGTTCCGGTCCCCGGGGCGGTTTCGGCGGCGGCCGGTCTGGCGGCGGCGGTGCGCGCGGCCGCTTCTGATGCCCCCACGAGGGGACGGGTGCGCTTCGGGATAACCATCGCGCAACTTTGAAGCCTCCCGGACCGGATGAAACCAAGAGCAGAAATGCCGCCAGCAGCCCCGATCGAGGTGATCCGTTTCGCGGACCCGTGGTGCTGGTGGAGCTGGTGCATGGAGCCGGTCGTCCGCAGGCTTGAGGAGGTGTACGGGGACGACGTCGCCATCACATACCGGATGGGGGGCTTGTACGAGGACCTCGACGCCTGGATGGAGGCCGAGCAGGTGGACGAGAAATCGGCCGCCGAGGCGATCCAGGCCGCGGCGAAATCCTCGGGCATGCCGCTCCGCTCGGACTACCTGTGGCGGGCCGAGGCGAAGACGACGTCCCTCGCGTGCCTGGCGTACAAGGCCGCGGAGATGCAGAACCGCGGGCTCGCGCACCGGTACTTCCGTCGCATGCTGGAGGCGTTCATGGTCGAGGGCGTCCACACCTCGCATCAGGCGTACCTCCTCCTGGCCGCGGAGGTCGGGCTCCAGGCACCACGGATCCGCCACGACATGAGCATGCCCGGCGTGCGCCGGAGCTTCGAGTTGGATCGGCTCGCGATGCGGCAGATGGACGCCGACTACGACGGACTCGTCCTTCGGCATCACACGGGTCGCATTGTCGCCGTCACGGGGTTGCGGGCACAGCCGTACGAGGAGGCGATCGACGAGCTCGTGCCGGGCCTGCCGAAGCGGAGGCCGATGGACATCGTCGGGTTCGCGGAGCGGCGGGGGACCCTGGTGCCCCGGGAGGTCGCCGTCGTGTTCCGGATCCCGGAGGACGTGGCGAAGGAACGCCTCCGGGCGCTTGCCGGCGCCGGCCTCCTCGAAGCCGCGCCCTGGGAGGGCGGCCCGATGTGGCGGTGGACGGGTCGGGAGCCGGACCCCCTGCCGATCGACCTCGTCCGCGCCGCGTACGTCCCGGAGGAGTTGCCGTCGGGGGCCCCCCAGGAGGTCGCGCTCCTCAACGCGGTGCAGGCCCGGTACGCGAACGTTGCGCGGATCCCCCGGTACCCGTACCGCTTCCCCACGGGGATCGTCGCCGCGGGGGAGATGGGCTACCCCGGAGAGGAGCTCCGGCGCTTGCCCGCGGACGCAGTCGAGTCCTTCTCCGGCGTCGCGTACGTGTTCGCGGGGGACGGGATCGAGCGCAAGGATACGATCCTAGATGTGGGCTGCGGATCCGGGACGGACGCCCTGCTGGCCGCCCGACGGGCGGACCGGGGCACCGTGTACGGGCTCGACGTCACGCCGCCGATGGTTGCGAAGGCACGGAAGTCCGCGGCGGCAGAGGGGAAGCGCGTGCAGATCCTCGAGGGGAATGTCGTGTCGATCCCCCTGCCCAAACGGAGCGTGGACGTCGTGACGGGCAACGGGGTCCTGCGGTTCGTGCAGAACAAGGCGGCGGCGTTGCGGGAGATGGCGCGCGTGCTTCGCCCCGGAGGCCGCCTCCTCCTCGCCGATGTGGTGTCGAAGCGAGATGTGCTCGCCGCGATCGGGATTTGCCCCGGGATGTGGGCGGACGGCCTCGCGGGCGCGCCGCTCGAGATGCCCTTCCTCCGCGCGATCCGGGAGGCGGGATTCGAGGGCATCAAGATCCTGAAGCGCCACGACTACTTCGGAAAGGCGCGGTCCCCGGCCGTGCGCCGGTTCGCCCGCGCGGTCGGGGCCGTGAGCTTGGTCCTCAAGACGACCAAGAGGGAAGGGGTCCCCCAAGGACCACGCGCCTGATTCCGAAGACGCCCGGGGCCTCTCGGGGACCGTCTGGTTCTGGAAAGGTTTAGATAGCGCCCCGTTCTGGCGCGCGGGTCATGGACGTACAGGTCGTGCCCTTCGACCCGGAGACCGCGGCCCGCGAGGAGTGGGCGCGGTTCCACGCCTACCGGAGGCTCCGACACCAGGAGACGGACCCGGACGACCCGACCGCGACGGATGCGACGGTCGAGGCGTGGATGCGGCGGCCTCATCCGCACTGGAGGAGCACGCGCCTCGCCGTGCTCGATCCCGCGCCGCCCCACGGGATGATCGGCGAGGTGTACTTCGAGGTGAGCCGTCCGGAGTCGCCGTCCCACGAGACGAACAGGCATCTCGCGTGGGTCGGCGTCGAGTTGTTGCGCCGCCACCGCCAGGCGGGACTCGGGCGGTCCTTGCTTCCCCACATCGGGGCTCAGGCCCGAGCCCAGGGGCGGACCGTCCTCCAGTCCTGGTGCGAGGAGGCGGACGGGAAGGCGTTCGCGGCGGCGATTGGCGCAAAGGTCGTGCAGAACCGCCGCCAGAATCGGCTCGACTTGAGCCGCGTGGACTGGTCGATGGTCGAACGGTGGGCCGACGAAGGCCCACGTCGGTCTCCCGGGACGACCCTCCGGTGGTTCGTGAATCGAATCGACGACGACGTCGTCCCTGCGTACGGTCCGCTGTACACGGAGGTGTTCAACCGCCAGCCGTTCGACGAGGCGAACCACGGGGATTTCGTGTTCACCCTTGAGAACTTCCGCGACCGAGAGGCGAGGAACGCGGAAGGGGGGAGCACGTGGATCACGGTCGTGGCGCAGGAACCGGACGGCGCCCTTTCCGGCCTCACGGAGGTCACGTACGCGCCGGACGAGGCGACGATGCTCTGGCAGATGCTGACCGGCGTCGGGAACGCGTTCCTCGGGAGGGGCCTCGGGAAGTGGCTCAAGGCTGCGATGCTCCTCCGAGTCCGGCAGGAGTTCCCCGCGGTGCGGTACGTCGTGACCGGGAACGCGTCCTCGAACGAGGCGATGCTGTCGATCAACGAGCGACTCGGGTTCCGCACGCACAAGGAGCCGGTCATCGTCGAGATGACCCTCGCCGCGCTCGAGCGGTATGTTTCGGCGCGCGCGAAGGCGTTCGTGGCGTGACAAGATGATTCCCAAATTGCTTAGGTCGCCCCCTCGGCGGAGGCTGCAGCCGGTATCGCATCTCCCACGTCCGGGCGAAGCCCAACCGCTCGTACACGCCCCGGCCGAGGTCGGCAGCGTGCAGAGTCATCCGCCGGTATCCGCGAGCCTTCGCCCATCTGAGCGCCTCGCGGACGATCCTCGACGCGAGCCCGCGGCCGCGGTGCTCCGGTTCCGTGTACATCGAGAGGAGGTACGGCATGACGACGTCGTCCCACCCCGGTCGCGGCTGATTCTCCCGGAGCCACGCGCATCCGCCAGCGACGATGCGTCCGTCCGCGGCCTCCGCGAGCCATCCGACGAGCACGCCCGACGTCAGTCGCGGTCGGGCCCAACGGCGGTACACGCGGTCGGCAGCGTCGAGTTCCTCGTCCGTGTGGTCCCCGATTTCCCGCCACATCCCGCGGCGCTGGCGCACGAGAACGTCCAGGTCGCTCCGGGTCGCGGGCCGGATCCGGTACGCCATCCGTCGCGCGACCGCGGCCCCCAGATTAAAGGTGTCGGCGGTCAACGGCTGCGGAGCTTTCCGAGCAGTCGCAGGATCTCGACGTACAGCCAGACGAGCGTGACGAGGAGGCCGAACGCGCCGTACCACTCCATGTGCTTCGGCGCGCGCTGGGCCGCGCCCTCCTCGATGAAGGCGAAGTCGAGGACGAAGTTCAGTGCCGCGATCGCCACGACGAAGAGGCTGAACCCGATCGAGAGGGGGCTGGCGTCTAAGAAGAAGAACACGGGGACGCCGAAGAGGGTGAGGACGATCCCGATCAGGTACACGAACATGATCCCGAGGGTGGCCGCGACGATTCCCATGACGAACCGCGGGGTTGCGCGCAGGACGCGGAACTGGTAGAGGACGAGGACGAGAGCGAACACCCCGAACGTGAGCGCGACCGCCTGGAACAGGATGCCGGGGTATGCGTACTCGAAGACCGCCGAGAGCGCGCCGAGCGCGAGTCCTTCGAGGATCGCGTATGCCGGGGCGGTCGCCGCCGCCCACCTCGGTCGGAACACCGTGAGGAGGGCGACGACGAGCCCTCCGATGGTCCCGACCAGGAGGAGGAGAAAGACCAGGGGGAGGTCCACGAGGGCGTAGAAGGCGTACCACGAAGGGAGTGCGCCGATCAGCACGAGGAACAGGAGAAGTCCCGTCTTCGTGGCGGTGCCCTCGACCGTCATCACCTCGGCCTGCTCGAGGGGGAGCGCCGGCTGCGCGTACCGCTGGAACCGGTTCCCGAACACGGGGTTCGACGTCCGCATCGGGGCACGCATCGGTCCCGCAGGCATGAGGCTTTCGGGGGATTGCCCGGCTTCCTACGCGGGCACGCGCTGCCCGCTGATGTTTCGCCGCCAGCGGCCGAAATCGTGGGACCGTGCGAGCTCGTCCCCCCAGAAGATCGGGCCGTCCGTGCACACGAGGCGGTCGTCGAGCGCGCAGGCGTCGCAGATGCCGATCCCGCACTTCATGTACCGCTCTAGGGAGGCTTGCACCCGGATTCCCGCCGCATTGGCGGTGTCGACGACCTTCTTCATCATGACTTCAGGGCCGCACGTGAGGACCATGTCGTACGTCCCGACCGCGAGGAGGTTGGCGGCGACGCCCGTCACGAACCCGTGATGGCCCGCGCTGCCGTCGTCCGTCGCGACGTGGACGGGCCCGCACGCCCGGATCCGTTCGAGGAACGTGAGTTCTCCCCGGGTCCTGGCCCCGAACGCGGTCTCGATCGGGATGCCCGCCTTCGCGTACGCTTCGACGGCGGCGATCACGGAGGCGATCCCGACGCCGCCGGCGACCGCCAACGCATGTTTCCCCTCAACCGCGAACGCGTTTCCGTACGGTCCCCGGACGCCCACGCGATACCCCTTCTTCGATTCCGCCGCCAACGCGCGCGTCGCGTCCCCGTATTCCCGGACCGTGATTCCCATCGGGATCTCCAGGTAGGAATACGCCATCGGGACCTCGTCGTGGCGGGGGATCCACAGCATCAGGAACTGCCCTGGCTTCGGGTCCATGTTCGCGCGGAACCGGTACGTCCGCGTCTTCGGGTCCTCCACGACGACGTCCTCGAGTCGGACGATCTGGGTGAGGCGGCTAGCCATGCGCGGCCCCCACGAGGTCCGCGACCTTCGAGTACCCGTTCGCGTCCATCCACGCGGACATCTCGCGGCACACGTGGGCGAAGACGTCGATGCCGCGGCGGAGGATCGCGGTACCGATCTGGACCGCGTTCGCCCCCGCCATCAGGTACTCGATCGCGTCCCCGCCGGTCTCGATGCCGCCAACGCCCACGATGGGAATGTCCACGGACTCGCGGATCTCGTACACGCACCGCAGGCCCACGGGCTTGATCGCGGGCCCGCTGAGCCCCCCGTACGCGTTCGACAGGACGGGCATCTTGAGGTCCGCGGCGATCGCCATCGACTTCACGGTGTTGATCGCGGTGACCGCGTCCGCTCCCCCTCGTTTCGCAGCGTCTGCGAAGGAGGCGATGTCCGCGACGTTCGGGGAGAGCTTCGAGAACACGGGGACATCCACGACCCGCTTCACCGCGCGAGTGATCTCCTCGACCGCGTGCGGATCCTGCGCGATCTCCGTGCCGAGGCCCTTCACGTGCGGGCACGACAGGTTCAGTTCCACCGCCAAGACGCCGTACGACGCCATCCGCGACGCGACCGCCGCGAACTCCGGGCCGTCCTTCCCGTACACGGAGCCGATGACGGCGGCCCCGCCGTCTCGCGCATGCTTCACCTCGCGTTCGTAGTCTCGGACGCCCGGGTTCGGCAGGCCGACCGCGTTGAGGAGGCCGACGTCGAGCTCGACGACCGTCGGGTTCAGGTTCCCCGGCCGAGGCTCCATCCCGATCGACTTCGTGACGACGGCGCCCGCACCCGCGTTGTAGACGCGCAGCATCGACCCGCCGGTCTCGTCGAGGAATCCGGAGGCGAGCATCGTTGGATTTCGGAGCCGGACTCCGGCGACCTCGGTCCCCAGGTTCGCCATCTCCTTTCAGGAGACGGTTCCGGTAAAAGTCGTTTGCGGAGAAGAAGGGATCCGTGGCCTGTGGCCGTCGGTCCGGGGGAACTCACGGAGTGGAGGAGGCACTGTGGACGGGGACGCCACGTGACCGCCGCAGTTCCGACGGGACGGCCCGCGTTCGCATGGAATCGATTCCTACAACCGGCCCGCAAGGTACTTTAACGGATGCTGCGCGTGGACCGACCGTGGCAGAAGCTGACGCGGTGACGGTCACCGCCATCGTGGGCGCCGCGACCGGCCTCGTCTCCCTGATCGTCATGGCCCTCAAGATCCGGATGGACGAGAAGCAGATCGACACGCTGCAGGACCTCGCGAAGTCCCTGACGAGCGTCGTTTCCTCGTACGACCGCGAGGTGGCCTCGCTTCGTCGCGACGTGGAGGCCTTTCGGACCTTCGTGGGGACGCCGCATGCGTCCGATCCCGCGAATGCCGATCACGACGAGCCGCCGGAAACCTCCGAGGAACGCGAGGACGCCTGGCGCCGGATGCGCGAGATCGCGAAGGCCCTCGGCTGGGCGCGGCCCGGACCTCCGACCTAGTGCGGCGGAGCCAAGCTTGCGACAGGGTGTCTGTCAAGCCCTACCTCGCGTCTCCGAAGCGACGCGACAAATATCTAGATGGCAGACACGGTCCGGGTCGCCCACGGTGAGGCGGATCGCGACCCACGGGAGGGCGCGGCCCGAACGTCGGACGAGGGGACCCCGGGGAGCACCCCTTGGACATACGGCGTCCAAGGCCGAACCGGCGGAGTGGCAAATTCAGGGGACGGATGGAACCGGCTGACGAACAGGTCATAGTGCCCCTCGTCGTTCCCGCCCACCCACGCGGCCATGCCGCGGCCGATGTTGTCGGTTCCGACGGCGAATTGTCCCCACAGCCATGGCTGATGATGAATGACGATCGGTGACTCCCATCCCCCGTTCGGGTCATACCGGCTGGCCCTGATGTCGCTGCCCACCGACCAAGTAACGAGGGCTTGCCCGGACGGGTTCATGGCCAGTCCGAATGGGGAAGGCCAGTCCGTGTACGAGTCGACGAGGCTGGCGGGGGTCCAACCCACCCCTGTCTCGTACCGTCTCGCCCGCATGTACACCTTCCAGCTCGTCTCGTTCGCCACCAGCTCGTCCCACACCACGAACGCGTTCCCGGTATCGTCGACGGCCACGTCGACCTCGGATGGAAACGCGCGGAAGCTCGCAAGGATCCCGACTTCGAACGGTTGATCCCACCCGCCGACGGGGTCGTATCGCCGTGCCCACAGCGTCACCCGGTCCGACTCCAGCTGATCCCACACCGCGAACGTCGTGCCGCCTCGATTCCCGCGGAGGGACAGCACGCCGGTCCACTCCGCGTCGGAGGTCTCGAGCCGCTCCGCAGCGCCCCAACCCGCCCCCGCAACGAATCGGTTGTACCACGCATCCCCGTGGAGGCTGGCATCGTACTCGGTCCACGCGGCGATCGCGTCTCCCTGTCCGTCGACGGCCAACTGGATTCCCCAGGCGTGGGGCCACGGGTTCTCGTCAATCCGCTCCGCCACCCCCCATCCCTGGCCGACCAGGAACCGGTTGCTCCAGACCGAGTTCGCGTCCGTGCGGGGGGCGGTCTCTTCAAACCATATGGCGATGGCGTTCCCCTCCGTGTCCGCGCCGATCGCGGGCTCGGTTCCCCGAAGGTCCGTCTGTTGGATTCGCACCGCCGTGCCCCAGCCCTCCCCGTCGGCGTACCGGTTCGCCCATATGACGGCACGGGCATCGGGGCCCCCGAGAGGCACCTGCTCCCACACGGCGATCGCGTTGCCCAGCCCATCGACGGCAACGTCCGGCAGCATCGCAAAGGTATCGATCTCCTCGATGACCTCGGCGACCCCCCAGCCCTCCTGGACGTCGTACCGGTTCGCCCAGATGTCCATGAACCCATCTGCGTTGAACTGAGACCAGACGACGAACGCGTTCCCCGAGGGTTCAACCGCTAACGAAGGCCGCCAAAACCACACATCCCCGGTGGCGGAATCGACGGTCTCTGGCGGGAACCACACGCCCTGGGGCTCCGGAAGCGGGACCCCGGGCAGGATCATGGACGGCGTCGAGGGGCTCGCCATCGAAGCCGTCGGGACGAAACTCAGGAGAACGATGACTGCGCAGGCCGCGATAAGTCGCGTGGGCTGTGTGCGCATGCCCGAACGCCTCCGCAACGTATCATGCTCCCCCGTATCAATGTATCCACGGCCGCTTCGGGCGGCGCGCCCCTGCGCACCCTTGAGAAGGGTTCGCAGAGAAGGCTGAGGAAGCGCGACCTCTTCGAGGTAGAAGGTTCTACTTCTGGGTGTGGCGGCCTCCGTCAGGGTGCGGGACCGTGACAAAGAGCGCCTCGAGCGCCTCCAGAGCGAGCTCCCGCACCGGCCCGGTGGCCGAAGAGCGTGTCGTTGCCGCCCACGATCGTGTCATCGCCAGCCTGTCCGAGGATCCCTTCCCCCTCAATCCTGTCGTTCCCCGGACCGCCGACGATGAAGTCATCGCCGCCGACGAGATCGTCGTCGCCGGAGGTTCCCACGAGCTTGTCCCCGTAATCGCAGGTGATGAAAGTCGTTGCCGCTACCACCGTAGATCGTGTCGTCGCCGGAGCCTCCACAGATTGTGTCGTTCCCCGCGCCGCCCTCGATGAAATCGTCGCCGCCAAGGCCAACGATGACGTCATCGCCCGTCGTCCCCACGAGCCTGTCGTCTCCGTCCGTTCCCGTGATCATGGCGAACGCCGTGCCCCCAACGACCGCGGTTCGACATAGCAAACCGCCCGAAGGGTGCGGCGCCCCGAGAGAAACGCGTTCGCTGCCGCTGCCCGTCGCGAAGGCGTCTGGCGGCACCAGGAAGCCCGTAGACGGGGTCAGCCCGGCCGTGTGGGCGGCGCCTGCACCGGACGCGCCATCCCGAAGAAACCCGTCGCGACGGCTGTCGCCAGCACGGCAACAAGGATTGTGCCGCCGTGAACACCCCCTCGCGCCAATCCCGGGCCCCGTGACACGTATCATCATGAGGGATCCTCCTTGCGAAACCGCGGCCGGTTCGTCTCGTTGTTCCACCGGGGCGTGATTCCGATGTCGCGTGCGAACTCGCTCATGTCCATCCGCACAAGGTGAAGGTCCTCGCCCGAGGCTCCGAGCGAGTTCGGAGCGGGTTCCCGCTTCGGTCCGTCGCGAGAGTCAAGAGCCCCGCCGCACGTGGACCGTGCACCTCGACACTCGTGCGCTGCGACAGACCTTGAGGGAAGGATGCCAGGGAACTTCCCCTATCAGCTCGATCGTCTGCGGTTGGCCACGGGCATGCGACAGCCCCCGAGCGGTGACGGTCGGCAGACCGATCGGAAACACGCAGCGGTTCGGTTCCGCCCAACTCCGATAAACCTTTATGTCGGCGCCGCCAAATGGTCGCGGGAATGAAGGTCGCGGATCTCGGCATCGACCCCCGCATCACAGCCATCCTCAAGGAGCAGGGCATCGAGGCCCTGTAACCGCCGCACGACTGCGCGGCGCCGATCGCCCTCGAGAGCTATGCCCTCCTAGTCGAGGCCCCGGTATGCTTGAGAGCGATGCAAGACCTCCGTCACGCGGACCTCCGAGGGAAGGACGAAGTACAGGACCCGATGGTCGCCCACCCGAAGGCGGTACAGGGGAGGGTCGTCGTGGCCCCACAAGAGTCGGATGTCCGCCCCGGGCCTCGCAGTTATCGGGTCGTCCTCGAGCACGCGCAACTTCCGTTCGATCCTCCCTGCGAGGGTGCGCGGAAACCGCTCCAGCTGGCGGGTTGCGGTCCTCGAGAGGAGGACTCTACGCCTCGCCAAGGGGACGGAACTCCTCCGATTCCAGGATCCTCTTCTCCCGCTCGTAAAGCAGGCGGGCCTCCGCGTCCGCGAGGAGGCGGCGGAGGAGCTGATCATACGTTTCCCCCTTCGTCGCAAGGCGGCGAAGGCGGTCACGGATCTCCTTGGAGAGGGGCACAGTCGTCATCATGGTAACTTATAACGACGAAGTCCTATTAATAGTCACTTATCAATCAATCGTGGCGGCCGCCCAGCGCTCAAAACGCGCCGGATGCTGCACAGCAACCCGCGGCTGTTCGCTTCGCCTCGCCAAACCTTTATGGCGGCGCCGCCAAATGGACGCGGCGATGAAGGTCGCGGACCTGGGCGTCGACCCCCGCATCACCGCCATCCTGAAGGAGCAGGGGATCGAGGACCTGTACCCGCCGCAGGAGCGCGCGATCCCGATCGCCCTCGAGGGCAAGTCCCTCGTCCTCGCGATCCCCACCGCCAGCGGGAAGTCCCTCGTCGCGTACCTCGCGGTCCTCAAGCACGTCCTGAACGGCGGGAAGGCGATGTACATCGTCCCCCTCCGCGCCCTGGCGGCGGAGAAGTACGACGACCTGAAGGCGTTCGAGCCCCTCGGGATCAAGGTCGGCATCTCCATGGGCGACTACGACTCGCCGGACCCGACGCTCGGCCGCTACGACGTGATCGTCTCCACGAGCGAGCGCGCGGACTCCCTCCTCCGGCACCGCGCGGACTGGCTCACGAGGCTCACGGTCGTCGTCGCGGACGAGGTGCACCTGATCAACGACGCAGACCGCGGGCCGACGCTCGAGGTCACCCTCGCGAAGATGCGCCAGGTGAACCCGAAGCTGCAGATCATCGCCCTGTCCGCTACGATTCGGAACTCCGCGCAGCTGGCGGCGTGGCTGAAGGCGGAACACGTCCAGTCGGACTGGCGGCCCGTGCCATTGAAGGCCGGGGTCATGTTCAACGGGTTCGTCACGTGGACGGACCATTCAACGACAGAGTTTAAGGCGACGGATGACGACCTCTCCGGGCTCGTCGAGGACATCATCGACACGGGCGGGCAGGCGTTGGTGTTTGTGAACACGCGGAAATCGACAGAGTCCGTCGCAAGGGCGCTTACCGCCAACGTGAAATCGAGGTTGAAGGAGAAAGATGCCGGACCGCTGAAGAAAATCGCGGAACAGCTTACGCGGGATCAGGAGGAATCCTCCTCGATCGCGAATCGCCTCGCGAAGTGCGTCCAAGGGGGCACCGCCTTCCATCACGCTGGGCTTCTCAACGAACAGCGCCGCACCATCGAAGATGCGTTTCGGAAGGGAAGAGTTCGGGTCATCGCCGCAACTCCGACCCTCAGTCAGGGTCTGAATCTCCCCGCCAGAAGGGTCATCGTCCGCGATGTCACTCGATTCGACGTGAATCTCGGGTTCACTCCGATCCCCGTGCTCGAGATCCAACAAATGTGCGGACGCGCGGGCCGCCCGCGCTACGACCCGTATGGTGAGGCAATCCTCATGGCGAAGCGCGAGGAGGACGTCGACTACTTCCTCGAGGACTACCTCCTCGCGCCGCCGGAGCCCGTGGAGTCGAAGCTTGGGACAGAACCCGCGCTCCGCGTCCACCTCCTGGCGGTCATCTCCACAGGCCACTGCCGCACGGAGGACGAGCTCTACGGCTTCCTCGGGCAGACTTTCTTCGCGTTCGAGCGTGATGTGTACGACTTGCGGTCGAAGGTCGAGAACGTCCTCGCTTTCCTCGACAAGGAGAAATTCATCGAGCGCGGGCCGGAGGGGCTGCGGCCGACCTTCTTCGGCCGCCGCACCAGCGACCTGTACATCGACCCGCTCTCGGCGGTGATGATGCGGGACGCGCTCCAGGGGGACCACGACACGACGTTCTTCTGGCTGTGGGCCGCATGCAGCACGCCGGACATGCCGAAGCTGTACATGCGCCGAGGCGACAACGCGTGGATCGAGGAGAAGATCGCAGACGCCGCATTTACGTTCGAGGTCGAAGACTACGATTTCTTCCTCGCGGAGATCAAGACCGCCAGCCTGCTCGAGGACTGGATCGAGGAGCGGACGGAGGAGGAGGTCACA
>Ga0209323_10000119_pt1 | contig 45995 bp, 41 predicted proteins | sample Rifsed19ft2_FD_184014 | JGI IMG/M metagenome (GOLD analysis project Ga0209323, IMG submission 184014) | Soil microbial communities from Rifle, Colorado, USA - sediment 19ft 2 (version 2) | ecosystem: Environmental > Terrestrial > Deep subsurface > Rock core/Sediment | place: Rifle, Colorado...
TGATAACCGACTCGACCAGTTCTGAGTTGATAAAATATGCCTCGAACGCTTTTCTTGCCACTAAGATTTCATTCATAAACGAGATTGCCAATATATGCGAGAGAGTAGGCGCCAATATTCTGGATGTTACCTATGGTATGGGTTTGGACAGCAGGATCGGCTCACGATTTATGAAATCAGGAATCGGATGGGGAGGTTCATGTTTCCCCAAAGATGTAAGAGCCTTAAGCTACACCGCCGAAGAATATGGCTCACCTGCAAACATTTTAAATGCGGTAATACTGGTCAATAACCATCAGAGATTCAAGGTTGTGCAGAAAGCTGTAAGCATGCTGGGAATTATCGATGATAAAGTCATAGGAATCCTGGGTCTGGCTTTTAAACCTAATACCAATGACACAAGAGATGCGCCTTCCGTTACCATAATAAATAAATTCCTGGAACTCGGAGCGGAAGTGAGAATATACGATCCGGTAGTTAAAGATTACCCGGAGAATATAGATAAGGGTGCCATCATGGCAGCAAGTCCCTATGAAGCTGTGGAGGGAGCAAACTTAATGGTCCTGGTCACGGAATGGGACGAATTTTACAATCTTGATTTTTCTAAGATCAAAAATCTGATGGCAACCCCAAATATAATTGATGGAAGAAATATATTTGATAAAAAGAAACTGCAGGAACTTGGATTCAGCTATGCAGGTATTGGAAATTAATAAATCTTGACTTTAGGAGGATCGCTTTGATAGATGGAGTTAAAATAAAGAAACTCAAAGTCGTACCCGATGAAAGAGGCAGACTTATGGAAATGCTTCGCTCCGATGATGATCTCTTCGTAAAATTCGGGCAGGCTTACATGACCACTGCATATCCGGGTGTGGTCAAGGGATGGCATTACCACAAAAAGCAGATAGATAATATGATAGTAGTAAGAGGAATGATGAAAGTCGTCCTCTATGACAGCAGGAAAGATTCACCCACCTACAAAGAAGTAAATGAATTCTTTATGGGACCTCATAATCCAATGCTTCTTAAGATCCCGGTATATGTTTACCATGGTTTTAAATGCATCACAAGCTATGAAGCAATATGCATAAATATACCCTCGGAACCTTATAACTACGAAGACCCCGATGAATTCAGGGAGGACCCGCATAGTCCCGATATACCTTATGATTGGTCGAGAAAAGACGGTTAGAAAAAAGGAATGCTGTTGAAATCGATAGGAGGATTTGTTGGCAGATAGGAATTTTAAAGTAGTACTCGTTACCGGCGGGGCAGGTTTTATCGGAAGTAATTTCATACACTTTATGTTCAGGAAATATCCGGAATATAAGATCATCAATCTTGATAAACTCACTTATGCGGGAAATCCGGAAAATTTAAGGGATATAGAGGATAGTCCCAATTATAAATTCATAAAGGGCGATATTGCCGATAGAAAAATAGTAGATGAAATCTTTAAATCCCGGAAAATCGATGCGGTCGTAAATTTTGCCGCAGAATCCCATGTTGACCGCTCGATAGAAGATCCGGGTATTTTTATCCAGACCGATATTTTTGGGACATATATTTTACTTGAGGCTGTCAAGAAATACGGCAGCAAATTGTTTCTGCAGATAAGTACCGACGAAGTATATGGTTCAATAACAGATGGTTCATGCAAGGAAGACTATCCATTAATGCCGAACAGTCCCTATTCTGCTTCCAAAGCCGGAGCGGAGATGATAGTACGGTCCTTTTTTAAGACATATGATACACCGGTCATCATAACCAGGACCTCAAATAATTTTGGTCCCTACCAGTATCCAGAAAAATTGATTCCGCTTTTTGTGACCAATCTTATTGACAATATCAAGGTCCCGCTTTATGGAGACGGCATGAATGTAAGGGATTGGATCTATGTAGAGGATAACTGTGCGGCGCTGGACCTGGTACTTCACGGGGGAAAGATCGGTGAGGTATATAATATTGGCGCCGGAAATGAAAAACCAAATATATGGATAACCAGGAAGTTACTGGAAATTCTTGGGAAATCCGAAGATATGATAGAGCCGGTTGCCGATAGACTGGGCCATGACCGCCGCTACTCAGTATATTGCTCCAAAATAATCAAAGAATTGGGCTGGAACACAAGGTACAAATTCGAGGAGGCACTCGAGAAGACGGTACACTGGTATATGAACAACGAAAACTGGTGGAGACCGCTAAAAAGATCTAAATAATTTGAAGTAATCCAACCTTTTTCAAAGCATCTTCAGAAATGGATATGTTTATTCTTGCCATTTTTTATAGTGCCCCCTTTTTTTATGCTGTTTCGAAACTGGTATTTTCTAAATAATTCATACTAATTGGGTTAAAAATGTCTGGGCAGGGACAATTATGGGTTCTGAATGTTTGAAGCAATCCCTGGGGATATAATCCATATCAAATACTACCTGAAACGCATGCTTTGCCTTAATTTTATCCTGAAAATAAGCCAAATTTTTACTTATACCACCATTTGATGATAATTTTACTTCAATTAAAAACCATGGTTTTTTATCTTGTGAGACTAAAAAATCAACCTCTCGTCTTTCTTTATCTCTGATAAACCATAAATCATACTGCCCAAAACCACAATCAGTCCAAAAATGAACAGCTTTCAACAGATGAGATGCAACTAAATTTTCAACACGGCTTCCCTCCTCTTCAACATTTATCCAATCCCACAAATAAATTTTTGGTTCTTTTATAAGAGAACGTGGAATATTCTTGGACCATGGCTGGACAGTAAAACAATAGAAAAAAGACTGTAGTGTTTTGATCCAGCGACGTATGGTATCAGAAGATGCATTGACTTTTTTAGCAATGCTTGAGTAATTGGTCAGCTGGCCAGACTGATGTTTTAAAATTTCAGCTAAAATTTCGATCTGCCCTAATTCTTGAATACGGCTTAAATCTCGGAGATCTTCCCGTATCAATTGTTCCTGGCGTAAGGTCTTCCAACGGTTCAGAAACCTGGGATTATTTTTTATAAACGGTTCAGGGAAACCTCCGTTTTTAAGCAATTTTTCAAAATCATTACTCTTACTTTGTAAGGGCACATTAATTTCTTTGCCCGACAGCTCAACACGTTGTAGTTCTGCAATTGATAATTGATGCAGCCGGTATGGAAAATATCTGCCCATCAAACTATCCCCACCTTTTTTATAAATGTCCAATCTGGAGCTGCCCGTAACAATAATTTTTACCTTTTCTTTGTATGTGTCAAAAAAGCCCTTTAAAAATGTTTTCCACTTACTATATTTATGAATTTCATCAAAAACAATAATAGGTTCCTCCAAAGTTAACCTATCTAATCCAGCAAAACTGGCAACACTTTCAACACCTTCCAGAACAATTTTCCTATGATCTAAGTTGTCCCAGTTCAAATATGAAAATTGGCTTGTAAATTCTTTGGCCATGAGACTCACTGTGGTTTTCCCGGCTTGCCTGGGCCCGCTAAGAAAAATCATTTGTCGGTGATTTTTGAAATGTTCATTTATAACAGAGGTGTATATTCTTTTTATTTTTTCTTCCATTGCAGTTCTATATCAATAATATTTTATTTTTATTATGACTAATTTATCATATATCTTAAATTAGTCAAGACCATTTTTAGATATATTGAATTATGGTCAGCTATATGTTTTTTCCATTAGTATAATAGGCAATTTATGAAATGTCTGGTTATTCAGTGATATTGTCACCTCCAAATTATTCAGGGTAGTCTTCCAGCAGCAGGATTTCTATTTTCCTACTGCTATAACCTGCATAATTTAAAAACAGTGAATTATTATCTGTAACAAGCTTACAATTAAACCTCTCCGCAGTAGCAATAAAGATGCAGTCATAAACACTCTCATTTATATCAGCCGCTATTTTGGTGGCAATTTTTAAAATTTCCTTATCAATATAAAAAATAATTCCGAGATTATACAACCTATCTATTATATCTAAATTAACATTCTGATATTTTTTAATTTTATTTCTTAGAACGTTTGCCAGTTCAAATGCAGATAACTCGGGTATTATTATTTTTATCTCATTGTTCAAATACTGCTTTAAAATAAGGTCTGCTTTTTTTATATTTTTTTCATCATCCTTAAAAAACCATTTCACAATGACTGATGTGTCCAGAACTACTCTAACCTTTTCATTAAAAGATTTTATAATACTTTCAGAAATTATAAAAATATCATTATTGATTTGTTCTTCTGTATTATTGTATCCAGTCATTTTTTTGATAAACCTGCCCATCTGCTATTCCTCAGTCTTTTTATTTCTTCAGTCGAGTTCCAGCCCTTGAGGTCATAACTTATTTTTTCCCTGATCTGAATAATACCTTCAATAGCCTTTTTCTTTTTTTCTTCAAGGATTCTGCTCTGTAATCGAGCGAAATAACTTTCAAGTGCTTCTATTATAAGACCAGATCTTGTCAGGTTTACTATTTCCTTATATTTGTCAACCTTTTTCAAAGCATCTTCAGAAATGGATATGTTTATTCTTGCCATTTTTTATTGCGCCTCCCTTTTTTGCACTGTTTCGAACAAAATATCATACTATAGAGATTGAGAACATAATTATTGTGTAAATTATTACACAATAATTATGTTATGTAAAGCAATGTGCAATAAGAACCATAAGGCTTTAAGGGGGATTTGAGTTTAATTTATTTTTTATCTTTTTTTGATATTTAATTTAATCAAGAGATTTGCCTTTAGCAGTTCCTCGTAATCATTGATGTTTATATTATATCCTTTGATAAAATAACTGTAGGCTTTTTGGGTCTTGGCGACATTATTGATCACCGATGTGATATCTTTCTCTTTTCTTACAGGATTAGTGGGTGTATTTCTTATGAATTCAAATATTTCCGGTCTGAAAAGATAGATCCCGCAGCCCCTTATCATATATGGAGGATTTTCCGGTTTTTCCAGTATTTCGAGTATTCTTCCATCTTTATCTACATTCGCAGAACAGGTTTGTCTTAGAATATCTTTGTCTTCTTCTTTTACAACCGCTTCGGCAGCAATTGATTTTGTTTCGAAGAATAAACTGATCATTGGTTTAAGGGACTCGGCAATAATGCATTCGTCGCCCAGGATGACAAGAAATGGTTGTCTTTTTGTATATTTTTCAATAAGAAGAATAGCATTTGCAAGACCATCGAGTTTTTTTTGCTCAATGAAATGAAGTCTTGATTTTAAATCCGGTTTTATATTTTTATAGTACTCCCTGATTTTTTCTTTATGGACATTAACGATGATGTATATATCTTCTATTCCCAGGGATTCCATGATATCGATTATATGGTGAAGTATCGGTCTGTCATATATAGGAAATAATGTCTTTGGGAGAAGATTGGATAAATATCCCAGTCTGGTGCCTTCCCCGGCTGCAGGAATGATTCCGATTTTAATTCTTTTTGTCATTTATCATAAGAAGGATATGGATTCGTATAAAAAAACAGATTTAAAATTTTCCATTGGAACAAATCGTTTCATAAAAAAGTAAGAAACCAAAAATTATTGTTAATGTTTTTGCAATTAATATATAATTTCAATGAATTTCTTATTTTATTTCAAAAATAATATGAGTTATGAATTTTACCAGAAACCTCTTTAAAAGTAAAAACTTTGCAGGTTTTCTAAAAAATAATTTACTGGTGATATTTGCTCTGGGAATCTGTATTTTCCTTGTCTTTTATAATCTGGGAGAAATAGAATTCTGGGGTGAGGATGAGGCCCAGACACTACTATACGCTTCAAGATTCATAATTGGGTTAAATAATCATTCTCTGGCAAATGCTACTGCCTTATATTCAAACACTACTTTATCTTTTATTATGCTGGTACAGGTGCCATTTATTTTACTTTTTGGAGTTTGTGAACTGGCTTCAAGAATGCCCGCTGCTATTATCACTATTCTTACTCTTCTGGTTATTTATAAGATAGGACTTTTATTTTTAAATAGGAAATCTGCCGGTTTTTTGGCTTTGCTCTATGCTGTTTCGGGTGCAACGGGTCTATTTAAAAGTTCAATAGGTGTGGGATTTTATATATTTTTTATCCTTCTGGGGTTTTATAATATCGAAAAATTTTTATATGCACCAGATGAGAAAGAAAGAGGAAAATTTCTGAATTTACAGGCGGGTCTGATCTTTGTTGTTCTGGCATTGATCTCTGTTCTTGATGCATACCTTTTTATTCCTTTTTTTGTGGTAATCCTACTCGTAAATATCAGGAAAATCGGCGTTAATAAATTGCTACTCAGCCTTATAGCACCAATTATACTGTTCATATCTTTTATTTATTTTGAATTTATTCTGGCAAGGCAATTAACAGGTGTAAATAATGCAACTTACGAGCATTTGATTGGAAGAAAAGGAAATCTTGGATTGACCTTTAATTTTAAAGAATTCATCCAGGGATTCATAACCAGTTATTCGATTTATTTTGTCATTTTATTTACAGTTTCGCTGATAGCGGTAATTATTCTACTGATGTCAAAAAAAATAAAAATGCCGGGAATCCTGAAACGGATTGTGCTGCTTTTTTCTCTGCACTTTTTTGTGTGGATGTTTTTAATGGAAAGAGAAAACGGGCACCTCATGAATAGCTATCCGGCAGCAATGCTCATAATTGCTTTTGCCTTCAAATCAATAAGTGACCTGATAGAAGACAGGAAATTTTTAAAACCCCGTATTGGGTTCACACTGAAGGCATTGATAGGTCTTACTCTTGCAGCTATCATCTGCTTTAATTTCTATCACACTTTTATTGTTTTTAATGATTTATCTCCGGATAAAGAGAAATATCCTGCTATCTATATGCCGGGGAAAATACCTGCCGGTTATGTCTGGGGCCATAAGGTGGGAATAAAAAGTGCGGCATATCTCTTGAGAAAGGATAATTTTTTTACCGGAGGCCTGGTTTCGCATTTCGGGTCCGCCTTTAATTTCATTTATATGGGAGGTGAAATAATAGTCTATGATCCCAGCAATGCTATTGAGTATATGATGGCCGGAGAAGATATAACCAAAGAATATAAGATAAGATATATAGCAATCTCTCCTGATTTTTTTAATAAAGAATATCTGAAATACATTGATTCTAAAAGTTTCAAAAAAATTATTATAACTTATAAGGGTAAGGAAATTTATTATATATACGATGTTTTAAAAATAAATAGTGAAGTTGTGGTAATTGACAGGGACCAGTATGATAGAGAGTACAATAAAGAATATACAGATATAGATATTGCTTTACCCTATTTTAATAGTTTTTAGTATATTCTTAAAATAGAATAATAGAGAATAATAAAAAAATATAAAGGACTTTCCGATGAATGAAAAGAAAATATCCGGATTCCGGAATATAATTAAACTAAAGGATATGGTTTCAGTTTCTGTAAGAAAAAAATGGGTTTTTATAGGTTTTTTTCTTGTTGTTTTAATAATAGGACTACTTTTTACATTTATAAAAACTCCTGTGTATCAATCATATTCCGCTTTAAGGTTGAAAGATATCTATTATGAAGAAAACCTTTATAAATATTTTCCGGAAGAAGCCCGTGCCCTGGGAATTTTTGCTCCAGGAATGGAAATTGAGGAACTAGAAAGTGAAATCCTTAACGGTATCACAAAAGATATCCGGGATGATGTTTTACTGGACGATGTATCTGCAAAACTGGATTTTGAAATTAATAAAGATAAGCTGAATGAAGCAATTAGCACTCTGATAGATCGTGGAAATAAAGTTATTGCAATCACTGCCACCTATAGTAATGCTGAAGGTTCATATAAAATAAATAATATCTTAATTAATACTTATCTGGAAAATAGCAGAAATGAAAAATCGCAGATAATAGAAGATAGCATACTTAAGATAAATGGCAGGGTGACTGCACTTGAACAGCAGTTCGAGGATGCCGAAAGTCAAAATGAAGGTGCGGAAGATATTGAAAGTGAACTGGATTCGATAAATAACCTGATAATAGATTTAAACGAGATAAAATATAATCTGGAGAATAATAAAGAAGTATATATAAATAACGTAGAGATATCAGAGGAGCCAGTCATTCCGGTAGATGCTATAAATATAGACAATTTTAAAAGTATTTTAATCACGGTTTTTGCTGCTATAGCAGTGGGTCTTATAGCCGTTTACATACCTAATGTTTTTGCTCCTTTTAAGAAATAAAGAAATTGATAATTTTCGCCATCGATTCCGGAAGAAGTAAAGTTTTAATTTATGAGTAATATTTCTAAAAAAGTCAGCGTGGTTATGAGCGTTTTTAATTATAAAGAGTACATTGACGATTCTATTGGAAGCATATTGGACCAGACTCTGAAAGATTTTGAGTTCATAATTATCGATGATGGCTGCAGCTATGATTTATTGAAAATAATAAAAAAGTTCGGTGATGACAGAATTGTATATATTAAAAATCCTGAAAATATTGGTTTGACCAGGTCTTTGATAAAAGGCATTGGAATATCAAAAGGAAAATATATAGCCAGGCAGGATGCCGGAAATATTTCTCTGGAAAACAGACTGAAAATCCAGTATAACTTCCTGGAAAACAATATCCGGTACTTTCTTATAGGTTCTTCAGTAGAATTGATTGATGAAGATGATAATACTATTTGTAAAATAATCGCAAATGACGATCCCGATTATATAAGAAAAAAAATGCCTTCATCTAATTATATCAATCACTCCACGGTCATGTTCAGAAATAATGGTGAGGCGGGTTACCGTGAAAAATTCAAATACTCGCAGGATTATGATCTTTATCTTAATTTATTATCGAAGAAATATGTCCTGGGCAATATGGAAGAGGTGCTTCTAAGAGAAAGAGTAATTCCTTCTTCAATCACTTATTCCAGAAAGAATGAACAGGAATTTTTTAGAAATAAGGCAAGACAGTTTTATTTCGAAAGAAGGAAATCAGGCAAAGACAGTTATGATTTATTGGATGAGTCCATAAATACAGGTAAAACAGAACAGCCAAAATCGCAAAAAGACGGAATTTCTTTTTATGAGAAACAAAAGATATATTATCTATTATTCTCCGGCAGGACCGCAAAAGCCAGGAGGCAAATACTGAAATTTTTGAAGACGAAATTCAATTTTAAGTTATTTATATATCTTGCAGTCAGTTTTTTTCCTTTTATGATCAAAATAAGAAATAGATTAAAAGGATTGCATTACGGGTAAGGGAATTAATAAGAAAATATGGCAGGTAAAATAAATATTTTATATATGTCCAGGACTTCAAAATTGACCGGTCCCGAAAATATATTGATTGATATAATCAGGAGATTAGATAAAGGGATATTTTCACCGGTAGTAGTCCTGCCGGATAGGAATGGCCCTTTTTTTAAAAAACTTCAACTTCATAAAATAAATACGAAAATAAAAAAAATGCCATTTTTAAGAGTGACTTATAATCCCTTTTTACTTCTATGGTTTTTTTTGAATATCCTGATATTGAATTTTAATTTTTTATTTACCCTTAAAAAATACAATATAAATCTGGTAGTCTGTAATACAATTCAGGAAGCTCTGTATCTGTCCATTCCAGTAAAAATTTTAAAAAGGAAGTTAATGATTTGTTTTAAAAATATTCTGGACAGCAGATGGAAGAAGAAATTGAGAGCAGGGTTTTGCAGTATTTTTGCAGACAGCATAATAGCTGTTTCAGAAAAAGCACTGGAGGATTATACATTATTCAGCAGTAAAAAAAGATCTGCAGGTAAACTTATAAGTGTTATTCACGATGGGATTGATTGCAGGGAATTCAAAAGGGGTTTTAAAGAAATAGACGTAATGAGTAAATATAGAGGTGAGAGTAAGGGATTTATTATATTAAACATTGGGAATTTGACCGAATTAAAGGGACAGATGTTATTACTTGAGTCGGTCAGTTCCAATAAGATTAAAAATTTAAATATTAAAGTTTTGCTGCTTGGTGATGTATACCACAGGAGTGAAATGGCATATAAAGAAAAGATCAAAAAATATATTAATGAAAATAATCTTGAGAAAAAAGTGTCTATGCTGGGCTACCGGCCGGATATCGGGGGCTACTTAAATTCAGCAGATGTTCTGGTTCATTGCCCCATAAAAGAAGATGCTTTTCCAAGGGTGGTTCTTGAGGCCTTTTGTTTTGGCAGGATAGTAATTGCCACAAGAATGGGAGGAATACCGGAAATGATAAAAGATAATCATAATGGATTTCTCTGTGAAGCGGACAAAAATAGTCTGGCGGATAAAATCCTTTACGTATACGAAAACAGGAACAAATTAGGCCATATCGGAAAAAATGCCCTGAAGTCAGTTGTAGAAGAATTCAATATAAGCAGTCAGTTAAGAGAAACGGAAAAAATATATAATAAATTATCGGCACTTTAAAAATCTATAGTAGATTTATCGGAAAAAATGAAAAAAATTGGAATAATAACCATAAATTATAATACCGAAGATTTATTGGAAAAACTTATCGGGTGTCTCATCCGGCAGAGTCATAAAAATTGGGTGCTTATTATTGTAAATAACAGCCCAGACAATATTGCCATTAATGAAGTAATAAAATCATTTGATGACAGCAGAATTAAACTGACCGGAATTAATAAAAATCTTGGATATTCCAGAGGCAATAATCTCGGGTTTGAATATTTAATGGAAAATAAGGTAATAAGTAAAGATGACATAGCACTGTTTACCAATGAGGATATTGTAATAAAAGATGAGGATTTCCTGATTAAATCCGTAGATGCAATTAATGATTTAAAATGTGGTTTTTTAGGACCGAAAATTATAAATAATGATGGCTCTTTGATGCTTCCGCATATCAGGAAAGCCGGGTTTTTGAAATGTCTGTTTCACATGGGAAACAACGGAAGAGTGGATAAGATTTTTAGAATAAACAGGAGTTTGAAAAAACTAAAATCACCAATAAAGGTGTTTCTTATAAATGGCGCCTGTTTTTTTTGCAGAGCCAGTGATTTTAAAAAAGCTGGAATGTTTAATATCAATACTTTTATATATTATGAGGAAGAATTGATATACCGTAAAGTTTATAAAGCAGGCATAGTCGTTTTTTACGATCCCAGGATTTCCGTTTATCATGAGCATTCCGCTTCGGTGAAAAAAAGTTTTTCAATCATTAATAAAAAGAAGTTTGTTTACGACGGAGAATTATATTTTCTTACCAGTATACTTAATGTGAATAAATTTCTATTATTATTATTTAAATTTGAAAGAGCTGTAGAGCAATTTTTATTAAAAGCGATATTGTCTCTTAAATCCGTTAAATAATAATTAATTATTTTATAGAATTAGAAATATAGATTTATGGAGAACCTGTATAAGATTAGAAATAAAATAGTGAACATAGAGATAAAGGAACTTGCTTATATATTGATTGCGCTTCTGCCGGTGTTTATTCTTATGAATAGATTTCCTTACTTCTCCATATTTATAATTATTATATTATTTTTTATGGGTATTTTTCATTTTTTTAAAAACAGAGATATATCGGAGCAGCATATAAGAATCAACATATTACTGTTTTCTCTAAGTTTTTATCTTATATTCAGTTATCTTATATCAAGACAACCTGTCATTAATTTATTTAAGTATGAGTTTATCAGAAATGACGGGAATTTTTTCTTCAGCTATGCTCCTTTTCTTATCCTTGCTATACCCTTTCTGGATTATAAAAAAGCTGCGAGAATATATTTTCAGTTTTTGTTTATCGCATTTACTTTTTTTGCGGTAATAGGATTTTTTCAGTATGTAAATGGCATGAGCTCTTTAATGATCAGGATCGATGATGTATATGTGGGTCCTATGTTTATTGCCCTGAATAATTCCCATAATGCCACGGGTTCTGTTTTTTCAATTGTCAGTATATTTGCTTTTGCCTTCTTCTTAGAGTCAGATAGTAAAGAGAAAATAGCTTACCTCTTCATTTCGATGCTAAGTTTTATTGCACTTATAATGACCAAAAGCAGGGGGAGTCTGGTAGCTTTTATTTTAGGGGTGTTCTTTTTACTGCTCATTAGCAGCAAATCTTTATTGAAATTTTTAAGGAATATTCTGATACTGGCGGTGGTTGTAATTCCTCTTGTTTTTATAACCGGGACATTTGGCAGAATATTGCAGATATTTCATATTTACGACTTAAGTGCTTTGACCAGGTTTTCACTCTGGGATAAAGCGATTTTGTTATTCAAGCAGAGCCCTATGCTGGGAATAGGTTTTGCAAGATATAATGATGTGCCTTGGAATTTTGATAAGGTTCCCTTAACGGGTAATCCAGGTATATTCTCTTTATACACTTCCGGTAACTATATTTTTAATGATACAAATGCTCACAGCTCTTATCTGCATTTTTTAGCTGAAACAGGGGTGGTGGGTTTGATTCTGATACTGGCCTTCTGGATTTTCTGTTTTGTGATAATTTTTAAAGCTTATAGAAGAACCACAGATTATTTTTCTAAGAAAGTTTACCTATCGATAATAGGGGGTATTATAACCTTATTTATCCTGTCCGTAACTGAGAATTATATGACTGCTCCGACAGTGATGTTATGTCTCTCGTTTGCTACTTCACTGATTATCGGCTTATCCGGCCAAGAAAAGGCAAAGAATTATAAATTATGAAAATTTCCATTGGTTCAAATATTATAAACGGTCCATGGGGCGGGGGTAATCAGTTTGCCATCAGTCTATCCAGGTACTTAAAAAACAGGGGCTGGGATGTGACCACAGGACTTTCCGATGGTGATATAGACATAATACTGATGACAGAGCCGCGGATAACTTCAAAATCGGGAGCCTATAACCAGAGGCAGATATCAAGATATTTAATAAAAAAACCAGATACAATTGTGATACACAGGATTAATGAATGTGATGAGAGAAAAGGAACCAAAGGTGTTAATAAATACCTGATGAGAGCAAATAGAGTTGCCGATTATACGGTTTTTATAAGCTCCTATCTTGAGAATCTTTTTATAAGTAATAAAATCCTGAAAGCAAAAAACCATACATTTATAAGAAATGGTGCAGATGAGACAATTTTTAACTTAAAAAGAAGAGCAAGATGGGATGGTTGTGGTCCTCTGAGATTAGTAACTCACCACTGGGGAGCCAATTATTATAAAGGCTTTGATATTTATGAGATGATTGATAATCTGGTTAAAAAAGGCATTAATGGATTAAAACTAGAATTTAATTACATAGGAAATGTTCCAGAAGATTTTAATTTTAAGAATTCAAAAAAATTTTCACCTTTAATCGGTGAAAAGTTGACCGATAAGATAAAAGAAAATCATATTTACATAACTGCGTCTATGAATGAGCCTGCCGGAATGCACCATATAGAAGGAGCCATGTGTGGACTTCCTCTTTTATATAGGAATAGCGGTGGTATTCCTGAATATGCTGAAGGTTTTGGCAAGATGTTTAACGGAAAAGAAGATTTTTTATCAAAACTGAAAGAAATAATAAAAGAGTATGATTTCTATTATAATAAAATGAAAAAATATCCTTATAACTCAATACTAATGTGCTCAAAATATGAAGAATTATTTTGCAAATTATTAAAACATAAAGAATCTTTTAATTTGCAGTCAAGAAAAAGAAAATACAGAAAAATATATTTAAAAGAGAAGTTTATTTACCCAAAGGGTATTTCGATATTTCAAAAATTTTAAAACTTGAAGGTTGTGAATTTAATTTACCTTTAACATAATATTTTGAATAGAGTAGTCGGTAAAGAGTTTAGAAAAATATTAATTTTAAAATTTTGTGTGAAAAATATTATATTTGTAATGGGAAGGGAATGATATGGAAAAATTTAATACGACTAAAAAGAAAGATGTTATTTTTATGGGGCAAAAAAAATTGGGGAGAAACTGCTTAAAATATATACATAAAATGCCTGATGTTAATATTTTAGGTGTTTGCACTTGGAGTAAAGATGCGATTATCTGGTGGAAAAAATTATTTGTTAGGGAATATGCAGAGAATAATAATATTCCTATTATTAATCCAGAAGATATATTAATGTTTGATAATGTTGATTATATCATATCTGTTCTGCACCCATTCTTAATTAAAAAGAAAATACTTAATAAAGCCAAAATAGCTTCAATTAATCTTCATCAAGGTCCCCTACCTGAATATAGAGGCTGCAACTCTGGTTCTCATGCAATAATGAATGGGGATAAATATTTTGGTGCTACTTTGCACATTATAACTGAAGAGGTTGATGATGGTGATATTATTGATAAAAGAATTTTTAAAATTGATGATAATATAACAGCAAAGGAACTATACAAGCTAACAAATATTTGTTGTTGGGAAATATTTAGAAGTAATATTAGAAATATACTTGATAATAATTTTAAAGCTTACCCTCAAGATAAAAAAATGATCAGTCGAATTTATAAAAGGGATTCTTTACAAAATAAAAAAGTAAGTTTGGAATGGCCATTAGAGAAAATATGGAATTTTGTAAGGGGTAATGAATTCCCACCCTTTGAGCCTGCATATATTGAATATAAGGACAGAAAGATTTATTTAAAAACAAAGTTGTAAATTTTGCTAAATTATTTAATTTTATGCTACAATTTCAAAAATATTGAAATAGAAAGGTGTTTAAAATGATATCAGTTTTTGGTTCCAAAGTCGGGAAAGAAGAACTGGAGGAGATACGCACAAGTATAGAAAATCAATGGATAGGTATCGGCCCCAAAACAAATTTATTTGAAAAAAATTTTTCCGAAAGATTGAAACTTAATGATTTCGTGATGCTTGACAGCGGATCCAACAGCTTATATCTGGCTATAAAATTATTGGACCTCCCTGCCGGTTCCGAGATTATTTTACCCACTTTTACCTGGATTTCTTGCGCCACTGCAGTGGTGCTTAATAATTGCAAACCGGTATTTGCGGATATTGATCTTGAGACCCAAAACATTACTGCAGATGCCATTACTCCTCTTATAACCGGTAAAACAAAAGCAATAATGGTTGTTCATTATGCCGGTAAACCTGTAAAAATAGAAAAAATAAAAGAAATTGGTCTCCCTATTATTGAAGATGCTGCCCATGCGGTTGATTCAAAAATAGGGGATAAATACTGTGGATCAATAGGGGATGTAGGTATTTACAGTTTTGATGGTGTTAAAAATCTAGCTATAGGTGAAGCAGGAGGCATAACTTCAGATAACAGTGAATTGATAAAAAAGTCCAGAGCGTTGAGGTACTGTGGTATCGAGAAATCGGGGTTTGAGGCTTCTGCTGCGAAAAAAAGATGGTGGGAATATAATGTAGTGGGTTTCTTTCCCAAGCTGATTCCCGATGATATAAGCGCTTCTATCGGCCTTGCACAATTAAAAAAGCTGGATGAACTCCAGAAATATAGAAAATACATATGGGATACATATCAGGATGAGTTTTCTAAATTATCGTGGCTGAATATTCCGAAAGATGCTGATGGCAATGAAAGACATTCTTATTTTACATACTTTATAAGACTTAATAACAATAAAAGAGATGATCTTGCCGGTTATTTATATGAGAAAGGCATATATACTACTCTACGTTATCAGCCGCTTCATATGATACCTATTTATAACTCGACTCACCTGAAATTGAAGAATTCCGAACTATTAAATGAAACCGGCTTAAATATACCTTTACATCCTAACTTAAGCGAGGATGATATCGGATACATCATAAAAACAATCAAGGAATTTGGCAGTAAATATAATTTATGATTTACTGCTCTGATCTATTTTTAAGGAGATGTTTTGCCTAAAAAGATAGTAGCTATAATAGGCGGCGGCATAGCCGGTTTATCTGCAGGGATGTATCTGGCCAGGAAGGGTTATGATGTAAATATTTTTGAAAAAGGAAGCAGTTGCGGCGGACTTGCTTCAGGAAAAATTATCAATGGTAATATATATGAATACGGTCCTCATTTCTTTCATACCAATAATCCCCAAATTCTTTCCGAAATAAAAAAAATAGCAAATGATGAGCTTATAAATTTCGAAAGAACCATACTGATTAAATTCATGAATGAATATTTTGTTTATCCCTTATCTGTATTTGAGGTTTTAAAAAAACTACCTAAAAAAATGGTCATTACAGCAGTGGCCAGCCTTATCCAAAATAATTTTAAAAGAATGTTCAGGAAACCTGAAGTTGAGAATTCAGAAACAATACTGCTAAAATATTATGGAAATGTCTTGTATGAGTTATTTTTTAAGAATTATATTTATCATGTATGGAATATTTACCCGGATAAGTTTTCACCCGAATTTGCCATGGAAAGAATACCACGTATTTCCGGAAGTATTTTCTTAAATAAAATAATTTCACCTATAAGAGCGAGATTGAGCAGAAGGTCAACAAAGCATTTTGTAGAGAATGTTGATGGGCAGCTTTATACCACAAAAATGGGATACAGGGGTATTATCAATAAAATGGTGGAAGATATTGAAAAAAATGGCGGTAAAATACATTTAAACTCGGAAGTGGTTAAAATAAATGTAAATGGCAATCAGGTAAAGGAGATTACCGTGAATTCCGGTAGACTCCTTGATTTTAAAGTTGATGCTCTGATAAATACCATTCCCATCAATAAAGCGATTTTAATGATTGCCCCGGAAGTCACTAAGACTCTTAGAGAGTCATCAGATTCGCTTGAATTCAGAGCTTTGGTATTTGTTGGCGTTCTGGTCAATAAGCCAAAAATACTTCCTGTTTCTTTTATGTATTTCAGGGAACACAGCTTTAACCGGATTTATGATTCGTCATATTTTAGCCATGATACTATTATTCCTGATACCACAATACTGGTAGCAGAAATAAGCAGCGGGAAAAAAGACAGATGGTGGTCCGACGACGAGTATTGTAAAAAGATGGTTTTAAAGGATCTTTTAAGGGAACATATTATAAAAGAAAAAGATGTTCTCGAGATGAATGTTTATAGATATGAATTTGGGTATCCTATTTATAAATTAGGATACGAACAGCACCTCGGTAATCTGCTTGATTATATAAAAACTGTAAATAACTTTGAAACTGCGGGCAGACAGGGAAGATTTCAATATGTGAATGGTCATATTGCCATGCAGATGGGATTTAAAGCTGCAGAAAAAATACAAGGGATTCTTAGACGATATGAAATAATGAAATAGGTTTTAATCATTTTAGAGATTCAAATATTTAATTTTATAGTATATATAGATGAATAATGAATCTATATATAGCCGCAAATTTCAAAATATTAGTTTGCTCCTGAAAATATTTTTAATATTTATCTTGATCGTAATTTTAATAACTTACTTTTCACTATATTTCAATGGTTATACTTATTATAGTGGAGTTAATATACCTGTAATCCACTCAGATGCTTCAAGGTACTATTCATATATAGTTTCCTTTCTGATATTAAAAGATCTCTCTTTTAATAAATATATTGAAAATTATACTGAAGGGAATATCAGAGGGTTCGTATATTATAATAACACCGGAAATTATCTGCCAAAACAGACTATTGGTGTTGCGGTTATGGTATTGCCTTTTTTCTTTATTGCTTACTTATTTTCAATGATTTTTAGTTATTCTATGGATGGAATATCACTCCTTTTCCAGCATGCTTATGGTTTATCAGGCATATTTTATGGTTTTTTAGGACTAATTTTATTAGCTAAAATTCTTAAGAAATTTTTTACCGATAAAGTTATTATATTTTCTATTATAGCAATAATTTTTGGAACAAATTTATTTCACTATTTAACTTTTGAAAGTGGTTTTAGTCATTCTTTTTCTCTCTTTCTAATTATCCTTCTTTTATATATAACCATTAAGTGGTATGAGAACAAAGAAGCATACAGGCACTCATTATTTTTAGGTCTTATACTGGGACTCGTAACTCTGGTTCGCCCAACAAATATAATAGCAGTTTTTATTTTACTATTTTACGGAATTACCAATTTTAAGAGTTTAAAGGAAAGAATTATTTTTTTTAAAGAAAATTTACACAAAGTGGCAATTATAATTGCCACTTTTATATTATCTTTTTTACCTCAAATGATAATATGGAAAATAGGATCCGGAAAGTGGATTATAAACCCCTACCAGGATGAAAAGCTTTTTACCTTTCCTCCTCATCTGATTGAAGTATTATTTTCTGTAAGAGCAGGTCTTCTATTCTGGTCTCCGATTCTTATATTTAGTGTTATCGGCTTTTATTATTTAAAAAAGAAAAATAACGAGTTATTTTTTCCAATATTGATTTTTAGCATTTTAAATTTATTGATAATAGCCAGCACTACGAGATGGTGGTATGGTGCCAGCTTTGGACACAGAGGTTTTGTGGAAAGTTATAGTCTTTTGATATTTCCCATGGCGTCTTTCTTTTCAGCAGTGAGGTTGAAAAAGGTAAAGATTACTATTTTTATCTTTGGTATTTTATTTATTTGTTATTCTCTATTTCAGATGTATTTATTCTGGGAGGCAAAAATATCCGCAGACAATGCCACTTTTGATTTTTACTTGAAAAAGATTTTAAATTTATTTAAGTTTTGATTTTATTTGAGTTTGTAAATATAAAAATTGTTTACTTTTCCTGCAAAATCTCCGGGATCTAATCCAATCTGTCCAATAATCTCAAGATCGTCCTTATCTATGAAATAATAATCAATATCATATTCACTTAGTTCTTCTATCGTCTTGGTAGTGCCAAAATATCTTAAGTTTTCACGGTTATAATAAGTAATGTACATAACCGTTCTTCCGGAACCACTTGCGGCAATGTTACCTTTGATATCAAGCTTCTGAACTTCCTGACCCATGATGTAATATTGCAGGCCAGGCCTGCTTAAAGCCGTGTTCTTAAGGTAATTGATAGAGAAATTTAAAAAAGAATAGGCTATTAATAGTATTAGAATATATAAGAAAAATTTGTATAATTTATTTTTAAACGTTAATAATATGCTGATACAGATTAAAAATCCCAAAAACATTAAAGGATAAAAGAACCGATCTTCGTAATATAATAATGAATAACCGAAAATATAAAGAATGTAAAACGCATATATCTTAAAAGAATTTAAATAATCCCTTCTCTTATACACAATCAAAAAGATTAATGAAAATATGGTAAGATATATTTTATCCAGAAATCTAAGAGTTGATTTTATGTTCATAAAAGAATTTTTAATTAAAAAATTTAAATCAAACCATTTTTCGAATTTTGAGGCTAATATCAAACCATCATCCAAAACAAATCCGGATTTACTATTAATTGGATGAAGATGATTTGTAATCTCCTGTATTTTTTGAGGGTCCTGACCCAGTAAAAGGTAATTCCAGTTTCCTACTGTGGTGAAGGTTAATCTGTGGTATTTTAAACTTAATAATGTTATCCAGGGAATAGAAATGAGCAAAGTTACCCCTATAGCTATACTGTAAATAATTAAAATCTCTTTTCTCTTTTCTTTCTTTACTAAAAATTCAATGAGGCAGATCAAAGTAAGAATAAAGACTAAAAAATAAAGATTAAAAGCCTTTGTAAGAAATCCAAATCCAGCTATGATCCCAAAGTAGATACCTTTTAATTTATTGTAGTTCAGACTATCATCAATTATTAGATTAAACGCCAATATAATGAAAATAGCAGATAGAACATCCGGTGTCATATAAGAGAATAAGCAGAACATCAGTATTGGAATTAAGAAAAATGAAATTAGGAGCCTGATTTTTTCTTCGATTTTTAAAAGAATTGCAGTTTTTCTTAAAATTATTAATAATATGAATCCCAGAATAATATTTAATATTTTAGTAGAAATCAGCGGGTCTATCCCTAATTTTATAAATGGTACAAGAAGAATCGAAAATAACGGACTCCTGTAACCATTAACAACTTCTCCAAAATTTCCACTGGAATATTTAAGTGCTATCTGGATATATTCTACCGTATCAGGACTGATTTGATATTTATAATAATAAAAGAATATTACCGAAGAAAATATAAAAGATAAAAAGAGGAAAATATAGAATACAAGATAGATTTTATTCTTTCTCAAATTGCTTAATTCTAAAAAATTCATATAAAATGTTGGAATATTATTAGAATAATATTAGGTAGATTATACTATTTCAATTAATATTTCTAAACAAAATATTCTTTAATTTTCGAAATTATATAACCGATTTCTGATTCTTCCAGTTCAGGATATATAGGAATCGAGACTATCTCCTTTGATACCTTTTCCGTTACAGGCAGGCTGCCTTCTTTGACATTTAATTCCTTATAAGCCTGCTGCAGATGAACGGGAATCGGATAATGAATAAAAACACCTATACCATTTTTTTCTAAATAATTAATAAAACAGTCTCTGTCTTTAACCCTTGCTACATAAAGGTGAAAGACATGTTTACTGTCATCATTCAATTTGGGACAGATTATGCCCGAACCGGAAAAGCTATCGCTGTATTTTTTTGCTATTTTAATTCTTAATTCATTCCAGAAATCAAGCTTTTTTAACTTGAATCTTAAAATTGCAGCCTGAATTTCATCAAGTCTGCTATTGAATCCTTTGACTATACTGAAATATCTTTTTTCCTGTCCGTAATTTCTTAAGAGTTTGAGTTTATGATCAAGTTCGGCATCATTGGTAATTACCATTCCGCCGTCACCGTAAGCGCCAAGATTTTTACTTGGATAGAAACTAAAACATCCGGCATCACCGAAAGTTCCTACTTTCCTGCCTTTGTATTCGGCGCCGTGCGCCTGTGCGCAATCTTCTACCACCTTAAGGCTATATTTTTTTGCCATTTTTGATATCCCATTCATGTTGCAGGGATTACCATATAAATGAACCGGAATTATTGCTCTCGTCTTTTCACTTATTCTTTCTTCTATTAGATCGGGATTTATATTGTAAGAAAATTCATCTATCTCAATAAATACTGGAGCTGCATTAGCAGCGGTAATTGCGGATACTGTCGGGACTGCGGTATTGGATACGGTAATTACTTCATCACCGCTTTCTATTCCGCATGCTAAAAGTGCCAGGTGGATTGCTTCTGTTCCAGAACCTACGCCTGTGCCAAACTTAGCTCCGCAGTATTCTGCAAATTCTTCTTCAAACTTTTTTACATTTTCACCGAGAATGAAATGGCCATTATCAAGAACATCCTGAATTACGTCATCTATTTCTTTTTTATATTTTTGATATTGTCTGTGTAAATTTCCGAAAGGGATTGAGATCATATTTTTAAAAGGTTGAATAATTAAATAAATAAATTAATCGATTAAAGACAACTACCAGTAATGCTCCCTGTATTTCTTATAATAATCAAAAGTTTTTAAAAGCCCTTCTTGCAGGTCTGTTTTTGGGTACCAGCCCAATTCTTTTTTTATTTTTGAAAAATCAGCATAATAGTCTCCTATATCTATTTTCTTTCTTTCTTCGGGAAAAGGAACAATTTTATAACTACCTCCGCCATTTACTTCAATCATTTTTTCGACAAGGTCTATAAGGCTTATCGGAGGTTCACTACCTAAATTGTAGAAATTCCCATAAGAATTTTCACTCGCACCTGCGGTTAAAAATGAATCAACCACATCATCGACATAATTTAGATCTCTAAGCTGTTTACCATCCCCAAAAATTTTTATTTCTTCATTTTCAATGATCTTACGGATGAACCATCCGAAAAATCCCTGCCGGTTATGTTTAAGAAGCTGTCTAGGTCCATAGGTATTTGTCAGACGAAGTGAGGTTGCTTTGATTCCATATATATTACTGTATAGAATATGGTACCATTCGCCTGCCATCTTATTTATTCCGTTTACATCAGTTGGATGCACAAGATGTTTTTCATCAACCGGCAGGTAATCAGGTTTACCATACTGTTGCCTTGTTCCTGCATATATTATTTTTACATCTTTGTTGTTCTTTCTACATGCCTCTAAGAGGGATAATTGACTTCTGCAATTTATTTCCAGGTCAACAAACGGATTCTTCATGCTGTCAAGATGACTCACCTGGCCTGCAAGGTTGAATATGAAATTCACATTTTTTACAAGATAATCCATACTTGATTCATCTCTTATATCCGCGATATTAACTTTTATCTTATCCTTTATAAGCTCTATATTAAAAAGGTTACCGCCATAATTTTCTATCAATGAATCAACAATGGTAATATTTGCGCCCAGATTGCATAATCTTATTGCAATATTACTTCCGATAAAACCGAGACCGCCGGTAATCAGAACATTTTTATTTCTATAGGTCTTTGTGATATATTCTTTGTTGATTCTATTAACTTTGGATGAATTATTTTTATTCTCGGACATTTAAAATTAATATTCTTTCTTAATCTGTATTTTATACCAGAGTTTTATTAAATTTTTCATTACCTGAAAAATTCTTATAAAATTAAAAAATTCCGATTTTCCACTTACTCTGTAATAATGATGAACCGGAACTTCGGCGAATTTATATCCTCTTTTAGCAATTTTGGTTATCATTTCAACGCATATTACACCACTATTATATTCAAGAATAATATCGTGGAATATCTTTTTTCTCATCAGTCTGAAATCACAGTCGACATCTTTTATTTTAAAACCAAACATTAATTTGGTTATATAATGATATAACTTCCCAAGTATTTTTCTATAAACCGGATCGGATCTGCTTATTTTATAACCGTTAACTATATCGATATCGTCATCCAATTTAGGAAGTAATAACTTTAATTCTTCAGGATTATATTGCGCATCACCATCTGTATAGAAAATCAGGTCAAATCTGGAATTATAGATACCTGTTTTTAAAGCGGCACCGTAACCTTTATTTTTATAATGAGTAACAACTTTTAGCTTGGGAATTTTTATGGACAGTTCTTCCAGAACTCTTTTGGTTATTGCATTACTACCGTCATCAACTAGAATAATTTCATAATCACTTGCTACTTTTTCAAGCAAACCATCTACCAGAAAAACTATACTTGAAATAGTTCCCCAATCATTATAAACAGGAAAAAAAGCACTTATTGAATATTTTTTCTTGCTCACTTTACTTTTTCTACTATCTATATGATTATTCAATATTTAATAAAAACATTGCAGTATCTTGTATTTACGAATATTTTTAATATTATAATCCAAAATTTATATTAATTATATGAAAAAATACTGATTTGTTATGCTATACTATAAGGAATTAAATAAACAATCTATTTCATAAAATCCTTAAAAATTTATAATACTTATGTCTATAGATCAGGTAATTGCAGAAACATATTATTGCGAGGAAAAACACTGGTGGTTCATAGGTTTGAGGAGTCTTCTTTTATATTACATTTCCAGGATTTCAGATAACAGAAATTTTAAGATTCTGGATGCTGGCTGCGGAACAGGTAAAAACATAGAAGTTATAAAATCCCTGGGTTATGAAATCTACGGAATAGATCGTTCCCACGAAGCTATCAAGTTCTGTAAATTAAGAGGAATAAGCAATGTAAAAATCGGAGATGTCATCAATATACCTTTTGAGGATGATTATTTTGACATTTTATTTTCCTTTGACGTGTTAATTTGTTTAGAAAAAGATGAATTAAAAAAAGCTATTAACGAATTTATTCGAGTAACAAAAAAGGGCGGTTTTATCCTCCTGAATTTAGCTGCTTTTCCTTTTCTATGGTCACAACATGATGATGCCTGGGGGACTAAGAAAAGATTTGTTAAGAGGGATATATATGAATTATTTAAAGATTATAATATGAAATATATAAAAATAAGCTATAGGATTTTTGTTTTATTTTTACCTATCGTTTTGGCAAAGTTCTTTAAAAAAATAAAAGGGAAATTAAAAAAAGATATCACAAGTGATCTATATATGCCTCCAAAATTCTTGAATTATATATTTACAAAAATTCAATTATTTGAAAATAAACTGATAAAAAGGATCAGTTTTCCATTTGGGACCTCACTGTTTGTAGTCATACAGAATTTAAAATAACTTTCTGAAGTAGTTAAATTTTTAATTATATTTATACCTTTAGTTTTTCATCTGGAAAAAAATCCATAAAGAATTTATTTTCATGATGTGATAAAACTTTTAAATTTTGTATAAGGTAAGCCAGTTAGTTGAACACATTGTGTGCTAAAAATTATTAAGTTGATAAAATAAGGAATATATAAGAAATATTTTCAAGTTGGAGAGGGGATGCTGCAGTGAGTAATTTTATAAAAAAATACTGGGAAGACAATGCTATTAAATATGAAACTTCCTGCGAGGCATCCTGGAAAGATAATTTTGCAATAGAGCTGGAAATAAGCAATATATCTAAATATATCGAAAAAGACAGCGTAGTGCTAGATGCTGGTTGCGGAAATGGTTATTCAACATTTCGCCAGCTTAAGAAAAAACCAAAAAGAATAATCGGCGTAGACTTCGCTAAGAATATGATCACTTTTGCAAATAAGAGGAAGGCGGAACTTGATTTGGGAGACGAAATCTTATTTGAGGAAGGTAACATTAAAAAACTCAGGTTTGATGATGAAACATTCGATACGGCATACACTACAAGAGTACTTATAAATTTGCCAAAATGGACCGAACAAGTGCAGAGCATCGATGAGTGTATTAGAGTGACAAAGAAAGGTGGAATTATTATTTTTTCGGAAGCATTCTGGGAGCCATTTGTCCTTCTCAATTCTTTACGCACTCTTAAACAATTGCCGCCTCTGACGGAACATAATTTCAATAGATATATAAAAAAAAGAGACCTTGAAAATTATCTGAATACCCTGAAATTAAAATTTGAAGTAATTGATTTTTGCTCGATTTACTATTTAGGATCAAGATTTTTAAGAGAGCTGGTCACAAATCCCTATGATTATCCGGGATATACTAATCAAATAAATGAAATTTTTTATAAGATTGAAAAAGAATATTCTGGCGGTGGTTTTGGCATACAACTTGCTTATGTCATTAAAAAATGATTTAAAATAAATGCTCATCAATCGCTACCGACTTGGTTTATTTTGTATTCTAAATGATGGGATTTAAATCAATTAACGTTATGGAAAAGGAAAATAGGGTGACAAATATCAAGGTAGATTATTTAAACTGGGATTCTACTTTTTTTGGTTTGAAGGTCGGTAAAGTTGATATATCCTTAATTAAGAATTCAGGGGAGTTAAGCGAATTAGAAGAATCAATACAGCAGTTGAATTATAACCTTATTTATATTTTCTCGAATATAAGTCAAATGCCGTTATTAGAATTTAAAAAAATGATGCCAATACTTGTCGATACACAAATATACTTAAAGATGAAAATACCCTTAAACATAAAATTATTAAAATACGAACTTGTTACAAATGATAATATATCCTTTATGAATATAAGAATTGAAGATCTATATAAAATATCCGACGAGATATCACTATTCTCAAGATTTAATAATGATCCCGGAATAAGCAAGGAAAAGATCTCTGGGCTCTATCGTGAATTTATTGATAATTCGTTAGATAGGTCACTTGGCAAGGGTTTAATTATTGATAGCGATAATCATGGAAAGACAATTGGTTTGATATCACTGGATAATATTGATATATTGGGTAAGGAAATAGTCATAGGCGTGGAAAACTCTTATAGAGGAAAAGGTTCCGGTAAAAGACTATTTAATAAAGGCCTGAACTATTGGCAGGATAATGGTGTGAAGGAAATAGAAACGGTGGTTTCAGCCAGGAATTTAAACTCATTGAATTTCCATCTGGGATTAGGTTTTAATATTTTTAAGATTTATAATATATATCATTTATGGGTTGGGAGCTATGGATCATAGCAATATTTTATTAAGCATAGTTATTCCAGTTTATAATTCCGTACAAACGATTCAAATAGTTGTTGAGGATATAAGAGAAACATTATCGAATAAAATAAATTTTGAAGTTGTATTAGTAAATGATGGAAGTAAAGATGACAGTCATGAAAAATGCAGGGAACTTTCAAGAAAGTATAGTTTTGTAAAATTCATCAATCTATCAAAGAATTTTGGGCAACATAACGCCATCCTTGCAGGGCTCCATTTCGTAAAAGGTGATTATATTATATCTATGGATGACGATCTTCAAACTCCCCCTGAAGCAATTCCTAAACTTATTAATAAAATAGAAGAGGGTTATGATGTGGTTTATGCCAATTATTACTATAAATGTCATAATATTTTAAGGAAAATAGGCAGCTGGACTAATGATATTATGTCTTATTTTCTTTTAAAAAAACCTAAAAATATAAAAATAACAAACTATTTTATTATCAGGGAATATTTAATAGATGAAATTTTAAATTATACCGGACCTTATCCTTATCTGGGAGGCCTTATCTTAAGGTCGACAGATAATATCGCTATGATAAAAATTGCTCATGAAAAAAGGGAATATGGTAAATCTAGTTATGGTTTTATTAGTTTGCTTAAATTATGGGTTAATGGATTTACAAATTTTTCGGTTAAACCACTTAGGATTTCATTCTTTCTGGGAATTATTTTTTCTTTCATAGGATTTTTATTTTCTCTTTTCATATTAATAAAAAAGTTAATGGATCCAGGGATTATTCTGGGGTGGACTTCGATTATCATAGCGATATTGGTTTTTTCGGGAGTACAGTTAATTTCGGTAGGTCTGATTGGTGAGTATATTGGCAGAATATTTTTAGTTCAAAATAAGCAACCTCAATATATAATAAAAGAAAAGTATAATATTGATAACGCTATAGATTGAATTATGAAAAAAATAAAGATTCCCTTTAATAAACCATATATAATCGGGAAAGAGTTGTATTATATTGCTCAAGCAGTACTAAGTGGAAGAATTAGCGGGGATGGCACTTTTAGTAATAAATGTGCCAAATTGATACAGGATAGATACAAAATAAAAAAAGTTCTTTTAACGACTTCCTGTTCGACTGCTCTGGATATGTCTGCTATTTTGTGTAATATCAAAAGTGGAGACGAAATTATACTACCATCTTATACTTTCGTATCAACAGCTAACTCTTTTTATACAAGAGGTACAAAATTAAGGTTTGTTGATATAAGAAGAGATACATTGAATATCGATGAAAACGAGATAGAAGAAGTTATTACACCCCGGACTAGAGCCATTGTGGTTGTCCATTATGCGGGAATTGGTTGCGAGATGAATAAAATAATGGATATTGCAAAGAGAAATAATTTATTGGTTGTGGAAGATTCAGCTCATGGTTTGGAATCTACTTACAACGGGAAATATCTGGGAACGATCGGGGATATTGGCTGTTATAGCTTCCATGAAACAAAAAATATCACCTGCGGCGAGGGTGGGGCAATTCTCATAAACAATGAAGAATTTTCAGAAAGAGCAGAAATTATTAGAGAAAAGGGTACCAACAGAAGTAAATTCTTTAGAGGAGAGATTGATAAATACACGTGGATAGATATTGGTTCTTCTTATTTACCATCTGAAATTCTTTCAGCTTTTTTATATGCACAGTTAGAAAATATAGAAATGATAACCAGAAAGAGGCTCGATTTGTGGAATTACTATTATAATAATCTTGATGATTTGGAAAAAAAGGGCTTTATTAAAAGACCATTTATCCCGGATAATTGTAGCCACAATGGACATCTTTTTTATATTTTGCTTGAAAATAAAAAAGTAAGAGATCTCCTGCTAAAATATTTTAAAAATAAAGGAATTTTAGCAATTTTTCATTATTTACCATTGCACTTATCACCCATAGGTAAAAAAATAGGTTACAGAACAGGCCAGTTACCAATAACCGAAGAACTTTCATCATGTTTAATAAGATTGCCTATGTTTTATGGTCTTTCAAGAATAGAACAGGATATGGTATTAGATAATTTGATAAGTTTTTTTACAAAAATTAAAAGTTTAAGTTTGTAAATAATTAATTATTGTTAAAAATCATTAATTTCCCAAAGGGTCATTTTGGAAGCTGATTTTGCACACGATTATATATTGGAAAACAAAATACCTGAAAAACATTGGTGGTTCAGGGCGAGAAATAATCTTATATATATAGTTTTAAAAAAAGTATCAAGCTTCATAGAAGGCGGAAATAAAGATATACTGGATGTTGGAAGTGGTTATGGCCAGTTATTCTCAATCTGGCAAAAATTTGGGAATGTCTATAGTGTTGAAAATAATAAACACTATACGGATTATCAAAAAAAGTATTACAAGAATGTTGTTGTATGGAGTAGTGAATTTCCTGATAAGGATTCTTCAAAATATACATATGATTTGATCTGTATGTGTGATTTTTTGGAACATGTACAGGATCCTGATAAGATTTTAAGGCAGGATTATGAATTATTAAAAAATAAAGGGTTTTTATTAATAACCGTACCTGCATATAAGTGGTTATGGTCATATTTTGATGTAAGGTCAGGACATGTCAAAAGATATCTTCGTAAAGAGTTGATTTCCAACGTTGAGGAAATTGGATTTAAATGCATATATTCAACTTACTTCATGACTTTTTTATTTATTCCGGCAGTTATAATAAGAAAATTTATTAATTCAATTAAAAAGAAGAATAATGAATTTCCAGGTCTGGAGTTTGCAAGTAACGGAAGGTTTTTAAATAAACTTTTATATTATATTTTTAATTTAGAGACTTTATTCATAAGAAGAAAAATAGTAATGCCCTTTGGTTTATCAATTTTAGGAGTATTTCAAAGAAGTAGTGATTAACTTGTTGTGAACATAAATTAAGAAATAAAATGCAGAACTTTAAGAATCTTTTTATATTGGAAAAAAATAATAACTTAAAAGATTATTTTTTTATAAATTTAATCTCTTTGCTTATATCATCCACGTTTGTATGTATTTTTTTTATTTCAAGAATTGGTCTGGAAAACAAAAATACACCACTAACTTTTAAGGTTTTAATTATCAGTTATTTCATAATTTTATTCCCAATCTTTTTATCGGGAGTATTAAGTTTTTTTCAGAAAAAAAACATTGCAGATTTTATTAAATACGAACCATTCTTTTCATTAGCCGGTTTATCATTGGTAATAATATTTTCATTAGTTTCACCTTTCATAAATCTAATAATATTAATAGTAGTTTTAAGTTTTATTTATTTGTTGTATTTTCTTATTGTTTTTATCAGGAATAAATTCTTTGTTTCTAAGGATTTTTTTATTATAGCTATTGTTATTTTTCTTTCTTTGTTCATCCTATTTACTCTCTGGAGCTCAAAATTTCTTTTATATTATTTCAGTCCCATATTTTACGAAAAATTATTCACGGGAAAAGTTTTTATTGACCCTGTATTCAACGGTGCTGTTGCCAATATGATAAAAAATTATGGAATTCCCAGTACTGGTCTGAACGGTACAATCTATTTGCCATATCATTACTTAAGTCATTGGATTTTTGCACAGTTTTCTAAACTCCTGGACGTAAATGTACTTCAGTTTTATGAAATAGGGTATCCTGTAATATTCCTATCATTGTTTTTCAAGTTTTTTTTCCTGGGAATTAAAAATGCAGGATATAAAGTAAAAAATTTTATAGATAACAGATTATTCTGGGTTTTGTTTCTTTTAGTTTTTACTGGTTTATTCCCAAAGTTTGTCCTGGAGAGATTCTTCGTGTCACATTTTATAATAATTTCCGAATCTTATAATTTATCTATCACATTATCATTGCTAACTTTTTTAATGATTGCTTTTTTTCGAGATAAAAATTCTAATGGTAAAATATTTCTATATTCCAAGAGTGCTTTTTTCATCATACTTTTGCCTCTATTGATATTCTTGATAGGTTTATCCAAATCTTCAACTTTGGTTATTTTTGTTGCTGTATTGTTCTATTTGTTTATAAGGTATGCATGTTATAAAAAATTAGTTTATAATCTCGGTGGTATTTTTGTTATAATTTCTACTTTTTTATCATTAAGAGCCACGACTCAAGCAGGATTTGAAAACTCTGAATTTCAACTTTTTCATTTTTTTAATGTTGTAATTCAAAAAAGGAATGAAGGACTACTCTGGCCGGTTACTTTAATTTTATTTATAATCATATATTTCTTCTGGTCTATCTCCTTTATCTTTTTAGAAACGATTAATTTAAAAAAATCTTATTCCGGCAGTTTAATAAATAATTTTAAAGAGAAAAAGACAATAAAAATAGAAGTTGTTATATTGATTTGTCTTATCGGTATATTACCTGGTATATTTTTAATAATTGGCGGTGGAAGTGCCAATTATTTTTCGGAACTACAGAAATGGGTATCGATAATCCTATTGTTATCACTATTTGCATCAAAAGATTTTATCCATATTGACATCAAAAGGATAATTAAGAAACCTATAAGGATTTTTATTATTGTAGTAATAATAATTTTAATCTTTAGCATTATTTTTAACTTTGTTACGGAGTTCAGATCATTTTATGATGATTATAGTCAGAATAAAAAAGAATATAATCTGATAATCGATAATGATATAGAAGATGATATGATTTCATATAGGACAAAACTTGTAAAAGTAATTTTAGAATTGGATAGACTGTCTATTTCTGAAAAACAGAATTCACTTCTTTATATACCTGTGGATAATACTGAATTCTGGGACTTAAAAATTTTGCCTAAAAGCCTGTCGGTACCTTTATTGGTACCGGCTGTCAGTGGAATAGCCATGATATATGGACTGCCCGACGAGGGTTTGATATATACAAAAAATTTTGGATATAGTGTTTACAGAACAACAAGTAAGCGCGTTATGGATAAAAATGTCGATGAGTTGTTTTATGAAATAAAACAAAAAGGTTATCGAAATTTGATATTACTGGATTACAAAAACGGTGAATTCTCCATAGATTTTATAAATGAATCCAATATTGAAGAATATGAACCCAAAAGTTATAAGCTTTTCAGAAGATTATATTATTATAGTTTTGGCGAGCATATCGAGTTTGAAAAATTATATGGTATTATTGAAAATTTAAAAAATGGGGAACTTTTGATATCGGAAATAATTCCGGAAATAATTCTTGATAATGCTTCATTGATTAATTCAAAAGATAATAAAGGATTTATAGAATCATTATATTTAATTCTGCTGGATAGGGAATATGATGAGATAGGTTTACGTCACTGGCTTGAAGAGATTGAAGTAGGCAGGAGTCGTGAATATATAATAGAAAGTTTTCTTAATTCATCGGAGTTTATACAAAAATATGAGTATTAAAAATTGATTTGATGATCGTCATTAATTCTTTAAGCTTCATAATAATAGTGAAATGTTTTTATTAATCCGCTATGAAAATCTACGATTGGCTTATATTTTAAGTCTCTTCTTATTTTTTTAACCGACGCCAGGCTGTGTTTGATGTCTCCAGCTCTTTCTTTCGTATAAAGTGGTTTTATATCTTTCTTAAAGTGTTTGGAAAGGAGGATAATAATTTCATTTAAACTAATATTCTGGCCGCAGGCAACATTATAATAATTACCGTATATATTTTCATTTTCGGAAAAAGCAGCCAGATAATTTGCATAAATTATATTATCTATATAGGTGAAATCTCTGGTCTGGTTTCCGTCACCGTAGATAACCGGCGGACTATTGCTGGTTATCTTTTTTAAAAAAGTAGGAATGACTGCGGAATAAATCGAGTTAGGACTCTGTCTTTTGCCAAAAACGTTAAAATATCGCAGGGAAATAGTCTTTAGGCCGTATAGACCGTAAAACAATCTGCAGTAATATTCTGCGGTCAGTTTGGTGACTGCGTAGATCGATTTTGGACTCTCCTGCATAGACTCATCTTTAGGCAATTTTACCGAATCTCCATAGACGGATGAGGACGATGCATATATAAATCTTTTTATCTTATTTTTTACTGAAGCTTCAAGTAAATTTAAAGTTCCATTTATATTACTTGAGTTAGTATCAAGAGGTTTCTCGATGGACCTCTGTACTGAACCGAGGGCTGCCTGATGAAGAAGGATATCGATGTTTTCTGTGCTTTTAAGGCAGTCATTGTAATTTCTGATGTCACCGTTTATGAACTTGAAATCGATATTTTTATTTTCCTTTGAAGCTTCGGACAGCGCATTATCAATATTTTTTTTAAATCCCGTGGATAGATTATCCAACCCCCTTACACGTGCCCCTTTTTTTAAGAAGAATTCAACAAGATTGGAACCAATAAATCCGGCACAGCCTGTAATCAGGATTTTTATTTTTTTATTTATGGTTAATTGATTAAGATCCAATACTAGATTCTCCAGTATTTGTATCCCAGTTTTTCTATATTTTCTTTATCGAAGATCCATTTGATGTCAAATATATAAGGATTGGCCCCTGCCGTTTTAGATTTTAATTCTACAAGATTCATTTCTTTAAAGCAGTTATGTGCAACACAAAATATAGCGGCGTCTATATTATTAATTTCTTCAAATTTTATAAGGTCGATTCCATAGTTTTCCTTAACTTCTTTTGCATTTACCACCGGATCAAATATCCGGACATCAATATTATGCTGTACCAGATAATTGTATATATCAATTACTTTGGAATTTCTAGAATCGGCCACATTTTCTTTGAAAGATATCCCGAACAGAATAACCTTAAAACCCGTACTTTTGCTATGATTTTTTAGCAAAGTCTTCAATATCTGCTCCCCGATAAAGAATCCCATGTTATCATTTATTTTTCGGCCGGTATTGATTATCTCAGGATAATAATTGATCTCCCTGGCTTTAAAAGATAAATAATATGGATCAACTCCTATGCAATGGCCTCCTACGAGTCCGGGCTTAAAATCCAGAAAGTTCCATTTGGTCCCGGCAGTTTCGAGGACTTCTTTTGTGTCGATTCCCAGTTTGGAAAATAATATGGCAAGTTCATTTATCAGGGCCACATTTATATCTCTCTGAGTATTTTCAATTACCTTTGCCGCTTCGGCCACTTTTATGCTTTTTGCCTTATGGACTCCAGCTTTCACTACTTTACCATAGACTTTGCTGATAATTTCTAAGGAACTTTCATTCTGTGCAGAAACAACTTTAGTTATATTTTCGATAGAATGTTCTTTGTCTCCGGGATTTATTCTTTCGGGTGAATAACCAACAAAGAAATCTTTTTTATTTACAAGTCCTGATTCCTTCTCAAGTATCGGGATACAGAATTCTTCGGTCACTCCCGGATAGACAGTAGATTCATACACTACTATTGAACCTTCAGGCATATTTTGTCCTACTAGTATGGTTGCTTCTTTTATATAACATAGATCCGGATTTTTATAGTTATCTATAGGTGTGGGGACCGCTATAATGAAGAAATTTGTATTTCTCAGATCTCCGGCGTTGCTGGTTAAAACGCAATCAAGCGAGGATAATTTTTCAGGTTCTATTTCTTTATTTTCATCTATGCCATTTCTTAAGTTTTTTATTTTCTCGCTGCTTGTATCAAAACCGATGACATGAAAGTATTTACTAAATGCCATAAGGAGAGGAAGTCCGACATAACCAAGTCCCACTACGGCAATTTTTTTCTCCTTGCTTTCTAAGTCATTATACAAACCTTTAATTTCCATCTCTTTTAAATTATAATAATGTGAATTTATATTTGTTAGAAAATATTTTAGGTTATCAACAATTATTTTATGTAAATATACATTAAATTTAATTTAAATTCTATTGCTTTTCGTTTAGTAATCATAATGGGCGATATTAATCAGTTATTATTTATAAAGAAGAATATAGATAAGATAAAAGGTCCTATATTGGAAGTGGGCAGCAAGAATTATGGTAATACTCAGGATCTGCGTTCTTTATTTGAAAATGTTGATTATATAGGTATAGATATGGAGGATGGCAATGGAGTTGACATTGTATTGGATCTAACGAAAGATTTTAATTTTATAGAAGATAAACTGGAAGGGAAGAGATTCCAGACCATTGTTTGTTTTAGTGTATTGGAACATTGTTCAGATCCATTCAAAATGTGTAGTAATATTGAAAGATTGCTTAAAAAAAACAGCCTTGTATTCATAAGCGTACCATTTTCCTGGAGGATTCATGGTTATCCTAACGATTACTGGAGATTTACCCCGGAAGGTATAAAAATTCTGTTTCCCAACTTAAAATTTGATTTAAAGGAAGGATGTCTTTCCACAGGAAAGCCAGGTGTAGATAGATCAATAGATGATTATATGCTAAGAGTTGAACTTGATTTGAAAAAAGCAAGGGAGCGAAGAATTTATAGAAATTTCAATTTATATTTTTTACGGGTTTTAAAAAAGTTAAAAATAATAGATTGGATTAGTGATAATTCTTATCTTTTTCCACCGGTTACAATAAATATGATTGGAAGAAAAAGAGCCTAACTTGTGATTGAAAGTAAGAAAAAAGTATATTATATTGTTGAACCAATTGAATGGGTGACTAATTGGGAAGGTAGATATATATCAAAAAATATACAAACTCTATATAATCAGCCGATTAAAATATTAAAGACCTCAAGGATAAGAATATCCCGTATAAAAAACCAGGTTATTCATTTTGGTTCCAGAGGAACCTATCTTCCATATAATTATAATTATGTTAATAAAGAAAATGATATAATTTTAACCTGGTATCATGGAACCGATAAAGATCTAGATTATATAAAACTACTACCTAAAATTTCCAAGGACCTGGCTGTTCTCCATACCTCATGCACAATTACCAGAGAACAGTTAATAAAATGGGGGGCTGATGAAAAAAAAATTATAGTTATACCTATAGGAGTGGATATTGTTCTGTTTAAAAAGATCAATATTTACAGTAAAGAAAAAATCAGAAAAAAACTGGGTATTCCGGACAGCGCAATCTGCATAGGCTCTTTCCAAAAAGATGGCGAGGGATGGGGGGAAGGAGATTCACCAAAATTTGTTAAAGGACCGGATATTTTTTGCGAGGTTGTTAAAAGACTGAAGGATAAATATCCGATTTTTATATTGTTATCCGGACCTGCCAGGGGTTATGTAAAAAAGAGGCTGGTATCTTCGGGGATTCCTTTCAGGCATGTGTATTTTAAAAATTATCTAAAAATAGCCCGGCTGTACAGAGCTCTTGATCTGTATGTTGTATCCTCGAGAGCCGAAGGCGGACCCAAGGCGCTTCTGGAATCTTTCGCTTCCGGTGTGCCACTTGTCAGTACTGATGTGGGAATGGTTCATGATATAGCCAAAGACGGTTATAATGCTATGGTCAGTAAAACAGACGATGTTGAAAACCTGGTTTATAATTGCCGGAAAATAATCGATAGTGAAAGTCTCAGGAAAAAGATAATTACAGAGGGCTTTGAGACTGTAAAAGATTTTGACTGGAAACTAGTTGCCGGAAGGTACTATAAAGAGATTTACTCGAAATTCTTTTAAAATAAGTAATATCAATACACTATAGGATTTTTAAATGATTTATATACCATTTGATGAAAATACCAGAGGTATCGGTGGGCCTTCGACCTTCATGATAAATTTAAAAGAGCACCTTCTGGAGATAGATTACCCTTTTATAGATGATAGCGGGAATTATAAAAATGCAGACAGTATTTTTTTCCCCATTTCCTTTAGCGGTAAAATTCTGGATTTTTTCAAGAAAAAAAATCTTCCCGTAATCCAGAGGCTTGACGGGGTGTATTATCCCTCGAAACACGGTCTAAAATATATATATTTAAACCGGGAAATAAAGAAGGATTATTTAGAATATTCTGATTTTATTATATTTCAGAGCAGATACAGCAGGACTGAATGCTTTACAATGCTGGGGGAAATAGATAAAAGTAAATATAAGATTATTTATAATGGGACCGATAAAGCTGTTTTTTACCCTGCGGATAAGAAGTTCGATAGAAATAAAATAATTTTTACAGCTACCGGCTCTTTCAGAAATAGGGATATGATAGAACCGGTAGTGTGGGCATTGGATTTACTGGTAGAGAGATATAATATTGAGTTCAGGGTGATCGGACCTATTCTAAGCAAAGAAGTTAAAAAATATACAAACAGGCCTTATATAAGATGCCTGGGAGGAATGAATAAAAAGGAGATTTCCAGGCAGTTGCAGGAAACGGATATTCTTATTCACTGCCAGCTTAATCCGGCCTGTCCCAATTCCGTAATCGAAGCGGTATCCTGCGGTGTGCCGGTGGTCGGATTCGATACCGGTGCGATGAAGGAAATTCTTTATTTCTGTCCCGAACTTCTGGCATATGTATCGGAGGATGTTTTTCAAAAATATATAGATTTTAAATATAAGGGACTTCTGGAAAAAATAATATTATGCATTGAAAATTATCAGGAGTTCAAAATAAGATTTCTCGAGTCTAGTTATTTGTATGATTTTAAAAAAACTTATAAAGAGTATATAGAAGTTTTTGAAATGTTAAGGGCTAGAAATGACAAAATGGTTAAGTAAAAATAATTACATAAAAAACGAAATAGACATAGACAATCGCACCTATGAAGTTTTTATTAAGGAAAAGACCCGGATCCGCAAAGAAGCTGCAAGGATAATTGTTGTAAGCTTTCAGCCAAATAAAGAAGCCTCGGAACTTCTTGAGTTATGTATCAAAAGCATTAAAAAATTCACCGATGCTGATTACGAGCTATGGATTGTGGATAATAACTCTCCCGGAGAATTTATAAAATGGCTCGATAATGTCGAAGATATCAACATTGCCTGTATCAGGACGGAACCGGAAGGGGGAGCTTCCTATGCCAACGGTCTTGCTCTTGAAGTGGCTGTCCGGTTAGTAAACCCGGGCACGAAATACCTGGTAAGTCTTCATGAAGATGTGGTTGTTTGCCGGTATGGTTGGCTGGATTATATGCTGTCAAAAATTGATGGGAAGACTAGGGCTGCCGGATTCAGATTGACAAGGGCTAGAGTACCCGAAGGCGTCCTTCATGTGTGTGGATATATGATTGATTTTCAGGTCTTTAAAGAATTAAAACTTAGCTTTTTACCGGAACTGCCGGAATTTGATGTGGGCGATAAGGCAATATATGAATTAAGAAAAAATGGGTTTGGAATATTCTATACGCCCAATACTTTCGATAACCCCGATTTAATTAAACTTATACCTGAAACCATGGAAGTCCGTAATTTAAATGTGACCCGTTCGTTTAATTATAAAAATGAAATTATTTACATGCACCTGGGAAGAGGTATTCCCAAAACCATAGGTGAGTATAGGAATAAAGAAAAGAGTTCTTCGAAGCAGTGGAGCGAGTATATCAGAAATAATTTATTTTCAGAACCTGCAGTTCAATTTATTGGTGAAAATAAAATTGCTGATTTTGATTTTTCCAAATTTTCCATCAAGGAATTTTATGATTTGTGTTTTATGGAAGATATTTTGAATTTATTTCCTGAAAATAGAAGAGTGCTTTATCTGGGAAATAAAAATATATATCTTGATAGATACAGGCTGGGTATAGAATATATGGAAAATATGTCTTTTAGTACCGGTGATTTTGACTTTATATTATGTCCGGAAATAATTAAATACACCGGTCAAATCGAGGAGTTTCTGCTCCAATCTTATAAAAGATTAAAAACCGGGGGGATTTTTTCAACTACAATGTCATCTATGTCCCCGGAGGAAAATCAGAATTCAAGTGGGTCAGGATATTCTTATAGCTGGCTTGGAAATAAGTTATGGGAATTGGGTTACAGGGAAGTTTCGGTTTTAAGGCAGGGTTCGGTTGAAGTTTCAAAATTTTTATTTGAATATGAAGAAGCAAAAGTGAAAAATGCGGGCGATTTAAATAGATTTGTTTTTAATGATAGACTGGTTAAAAAAAGATTAAAAAATATTTTTAAAAGGAAAAATAAAACAGGGAACCGTAAAACCTTATCGGGAACGGAAAATATGTCAATCGGCTATGGGATAAAAGCGGTTAAATAATGAATTTTCAATCAATAAAAAAATATATATTCAATACCGGTGGTAAACTCTTCAAATATTTCAAAATAAATTTTAAAGACAGTTCTTACGGAATGGCCAACCTTGCAATCGCTTCCCTGGATGGCTTTTTTTTAAATGTCCTTCTGGTGCGTTTTTTAAGTTTTGAAGATCTTGGAAATTATAAATTATTCTTTTCAGTTTTGAATATACTGATATTATTCTCGATCAACGGACTGGGAACTTCAGTCACAAAGGCTGTGGCTAAAAAATTTAAAGGTTTTTTTAAGAAAGCGGTTATAGTCAGTGCACTATTTTCACTGATTGCCAGTGTTATCCTTATTGTTCTTGCTCTTAGTTATTATAAAGATAGCAATATAAAATGGACACTACTTTTATCAAGTTTTATAGTACCCATATATTACGGTTTTAATACATGGGAACCTTATTATTATGGTGAAAGAAGATTTAAGACAGTTTTTTTATTAAACGCACTGATCGGCGGAACACGGTTTGTTGTATGCGCGGCAATCCTTTTTTTCTATCGCAGTTATTTCTTTACAATCATTGCTTATCTGCTTATTTTATCAGCATATAACTTGATTTTCTTTTTCTGGATAATTAAGAGAATAGAGCCGGAAAAGATTGATAAAGAAAAAGAAAAAGATTACCTGAAACACGGTTTCAGGCTCACTGGTTCAAGCGCAATTTCTGTTATCGCAACCAATATAGAAAGAATAATTCTTAATTCCGTATCCGGCGCCACTATGGTAGGAATATATAGTGTTGTAACCGTATTTCCGACATTTATAAAAAATAGCTTAAAAACTCTGGTTAATGTACCCACGGTTAAACTGGCAGCTCGTTCGGAAGCGGACAATAGGATAATAATCAAAAAAGGGTTAATTTTAATTTTTCTAAGCGGCATTATGATATTAGCAGTTTTCTGGTTCATAATTCCTTTTTTACTAAAATTTTTTTTCAAAGTGGATGATTTGGATATGATAAGATATGGAAGATTATTGTTAGTACCACTGGTTTTTATGCCTGCTAATTTAACAATTAAATATCTCTGCAGTTATCAAGGAAGCGGAAGCAGCCTTTTAAAACTTTTAACCACAGTAGATACTGTAAAGCTGGCGCTACTGGCTATTTTTGTTCCGTTGTATAAAATTGAAGGAATAATAGTTGCCTTAATTTTAGCGGAATTTTTTGCTTTTATAATTCTTTTAACCTGGTTTTTAAGAAGCAACAGAAGATTTGGCATTGAATAGAAAAGAAATGGGGATTCATAATTAGACTAATAAAAAAAATTAAGATTAAGTTAATGCTTAGAATTATCAGGATTTTACTAACTCTTGATAATTTTATTTACAGCAGTATTTCAAAGTATGCAGTCATGCTGGAGAAAGGAATTCACCCAAAACATAGATTAATGAAGTATCATGATTTCTTTATGAGCAATGTCGGACCCGATGATATTGTTTTGGATGTTGGATGTGGAAACGGCTCTGTTACTTATGATGTTGCAAAAAAAGTAAATAGTGTGGTGGGAATAGATATCGATGAGAATAAAATCAGGGATGCAAAGAAGAACTTTTTATTGGATAATATAGAATATATTTGTGGAGATATAATAAATTGGCCGTTCAAACAGAAATTTGATGTAATAATACTGTCCAATGTTCTGGAACATATCGAAGACAGGATTGAACTACTTAAAAAAATAAAGGAGCTGGGAAGGAAGTTTTTAATAAGAGTTCCCATGATAAATAGAAGCTGGGTTGTTTTATATAAAAAAGAACTGGGAATCGAATACAGATCGGATGGAACCCACAGGATAGAATATACGATGGGAAGCTTTACCGGAGAATTGGAAAAAGCAGGTCTAAGAATAAGTAATTATTCTATACAGTTTGGTGAGATCTGGGCAATAGTCGAGAATAAGACCTGAAGATATACATAAAAAAATAGTATAAATTATGCCACTGGATAATAAAAAAATAGCTCTGGTGCATTACTGGCTGACAGGGATGAGAGGCGGTGAAAAGGTAGTGGAATCCATCTGCAATCTCTTTCCCGACATGGATATTTTTACCCTTGTATATGACAAAAGGAAGATTGCTGACTCAATAAACAAGCATAAAATATTTACGTCATTTATCCAGAAACTTCCTTTTTCCAGAAAAAAATACCAGAATTATCTACCACTGATGCCCGTAGCCATTGAGCAATTTAATCTGTCCGGTTATGATATCGTAATAAGCAGCGAATCGGGTATCGCAAAGGGAGTTCTGACTAAACCGGAAACCTGCCATTTCTGCTATTGCCATACCCCGATGAGGTATTTATGGAACATGTATTTCGATTATCTGGAACATGAAAAATTGGGATTTTTGAAAAGAAAAGCAGTAAAACTGTTTTTTAATTATTTAAGAGTTTGGGATCTTGCCACTGCTTCAAGAGTGGATTATTTCATCAGCAATTCAAATAATGTGAGAAAAAGGATACTGAAATACTACAGACGGGATTCTGAAGTGATTTATCCTCCGGTTGATGTGGAAGGTATGATATTCGAAGATAAAAAACAGGATTATTACCTTATAGTCAGCCAGCTTGTTTCATACAAGAGAATAGATCTTGCCGTAAAGGCTTTTAACGAGTTAAAAAAAGAGCTTATTATAATCGGTGAGGGCCCGGAGTTCAAGAAATTAAAAAGAATGGCAGACAGTAATATTAAATTTCTGGGATGGCAGGATGGTGAAATTCTCAAGCAATATTATTCTAATGCAAAGGCGTTCATATTCCCCGGTGAGGAAGATTTCGGCATAACTGCAGTCGAAGCCCAGGCAAGCGGGACCCCTGTAATAGGCTTTGGTAGAGGTGGTCTTCTTGAAACGGTTTCTGAGGGTGAAACTGGAATATTTTTTTATAAACAGGAGTATAAAGATTTGATTGATGCGGTTATTGCCTTCGAATCCTGTTCCGGTAAATTCGATAATCATAAGATAAGAGAAAACGCTTTAAGGTTCAGCAGGACGAGATTCGAAAATGATCTTAAAAAATTCCTGGAAGAAAAATACCAGGAATACTCTAAAACTTTTTCATGATGAGTTTTTAAGTAAATCAAAGGAGCGGTTTTGGACAGGGATTTTATCAGCAGTAATTATAGGAAAAGAGAATTATTTTATGGAATCACTCTCATCCTAAGCGATATCGTATTTTTAGGTTTATCATTTTATTTATCTTTCCTATTGAAATTCAGGGTAGAATCATTCGAAGTCTTGGGTGTCAATTTTAAATATTACGTCATCTATTCGATAGTGGGAATACTTCTGATTGTTCTTATTTTTGGTCTTAGAAGGTTATACAATTTCAGGAATTTATACAAAGGGATGGGTGAAAATGAAGGTGTTGTTTCCAGTATAATTGTCAGTATCTTTATAATAATAATGTTCAATTACTACTTTAACAGGGATGGTTATCAACTTTCACGTATATGGCTTCTTTACTCGATTCTTATCCCGATTGCCCTCGTTATATTAAGCAGAACGGTCATAAAGAGATTATTTTTCCTGTTTTTGTCCAGGATAGGAATAAAGACAAATGTGGTTATAATTGGTATAAATGAGGAGAGCAAAAGGATTGCCCATACTTTTAATAAAAGCACAATCGAGAGGATCAAGGTCATCGGTTTTGTGGATGATAAATATGGCAGGGGTAAGGCTGGAAGATCAGAAAGCTATAGAGATGTAAAGGTGCTGGGAACATTAAGTGATTTGGGACCAATAATTGAAAAACATAAAATCGACAGGATAATAATTTCTTCTCCAAACCTGAAATATTTCGATATAATGACCCTTTTGGACAAGATCGGTAATTTCAATATAGAGGTCCAGATGTCCCCGTCTCTGTTTGAATTTTCGGTATCAAGGATGAAGATGTTCGATTATATGGGTGTCCCATTGATCCAAATTCAAAAGGTCGAGATAAAAACATTTGATAAGATCTTAAAATCGATCATAGACTATTCGATTGGATTTATTTTACTTATTATTTTTGTATTGTTATATTCCATACTTGGAATTTTGATAAAAATCGATTCAAAAGGACCGGTGTTATATGCGCAGCAGAGATATGGAAAGGATTTCAAAATTATCAGGGTTTATAAATTCAGGACAATGAGGACTGGAGCTGACAAAGAAGAAGAGTATATAAAAAAATTATATGACAGGAAGTGTGATTTCAAAATCAAGGACGATCCCAGAATAACACGGATCGGGCGTTTTCTAAGAAAGACTTCGATTGATGAGCTGCCGCAGGTCATAAATGTTTTCAAAGGTGAATTGAGCGTTATCGGTCCAAGGGCTCTGGCCATAGAAGAAGGGGATAGATTGGAGGAATGGGAGAAGAAGAGGATGCAGGTCAGTCAGGGTATAACAGGACTCTGGCAGGTAAGCGGGAGAAGCGATATTAATTACGAGGAAAGAATCAAGCTGGATTTATATTATATTCAAAACTGGTCCATATGGCTCGAGCTTAAGATAGTGGTTTTGACCATTATGAGGATATTCCGGGGAAGCGGTGCTTATTGATTAATATAAATCTAACAAGATCTCTAATAATCATCTTCATTCTAACCTTTATTTTTTTATTATTGGTACAACTTTCTTTTAACAATAGTAAGATAATGGCTGAAACCATAGATGTTATTGTTTATGCAGATTATTATCCATGGTTTAATGAAGATACGTGGGAAAGAGGATATTCTAATGTTCCCCTATTAGGTTTTTATAATAGCCTTGATTATGAGGTATTAAGAGAACATTCCATGCTGGCAAATAGTTATGGGATCGATGTTTTTAGAGTAGAATACATACCGCAACTGGATAATAATATCAAAAATGGAATACTGAATACAGATCTGGGAAATACAAAGATCTGCTTCATGTATGATATTATGGTTAGAAATATACTCGCTGGTAAAGGAAATCCACCTTATAATTTTGATGATATTGAGATTTATGATTCTTTTATAAGTGATATGGATCATATTGCTGATAATTATTTTTCTCATCCAAATTATTTTAAAATTAATGGAAGACCTGTGCTCTGGATTTATATAACCAGGGAATTATATGGCAACTGGATGGCTGCCATCGATCAGGTCAGGAAAAATATGATCGAAAAAGGCTTTGATGTTTATCTTGTGGGGGATCATATATATTATGATTACGATTATCAGGGAATAGAAGTATTCGATGCAGTTGGAATTTATAGTCCATACCAGGCCGGTCCTCAAAATCCATATGACCTTATAAAAAGAATGGAAGTGTTGTATGCACAATGGAGAAATGCTGCAAAATCATCCGGAGTAGATTTTATCCCGGGTGCAATGCCTGGTTACAATGATATGTGTCTGGGTACTGAAAGAAATCCTATGCCTCCATTTAACTGCTCTGACATTGAATTCAATAAGATGCTTAAAATGGTCTTAAAGTATCTTGATAGTATTGACGGTGCTGGCAATTTAATGCAGGTTTCTATAGCAACATTTAACGAGCATCAGGAAGGTTCTGCAGTCGAGCCATCTTTGGAATGGGGCTATGGCAGGATAAATCAAATATCAACAGTTTTTGGGAGTAACTGACAGATTCATTTCCTCTTATGGGCAATCAGATTCAGGATACCGCCAAAAAATAATAGCTGGAGATAAGTAAGAGGTAATAGTATTTTATTATAAAAGGATTTCTTTCCGGAAAGAACCGATAGTATGTTTTTGATTTTGTCGATAACAGGGAAATAACTGCCCATATAAGGAAATATACTATAGGTAAATCCTATCTTTTTTAAATTTCGCACATAGGTCCATAATCTATAGACATGTTCGTTTATACCGACTTTTATTTCCGCACAGTCCAGTTTGTTTTTTTTGAATCCTCCTACCGGTTCATTTGCCAGAATCAGTCTGCCTGTTGGTTTGAGTACCCTATGAACCTCTTTTAATGTCATATAAACATCCGAACTATGATGAAGAGTTGCCGTAATAAAGACCAAGTCGAATATATTGTCTCTGAATGGAAGATCGTTCATATTGCCGCGAACCCTCTCGAAATAAACGCCTTCATTCCGGATATAGATATCGCCGGTAAGAAGACCCACATATTTTGCAAGCAATATATCTATTCCAACTGCATAACAGCCATTGCGGGCAAAGAATCTTGTTGACCAGCACCTTCCCGAGCCCAGATCCAGAATGGTTTCTTTTCCGCTCAGGTCTATTTTTTCGAACATATATTTAAAATTTTCGGCCTGGCTCTTCCATGCCAGCTTATGTTCACCTATGGCATCGGGAAGTGAAAGCATCAACTCATCCGTATTTACGATTGCTTCCTTTAACTCTTCCCATCCTTTTTGTTCACTTATGATTTCGGAATCGGAACTTATCAGTAAATCCAGTATCCCGTCTTTGATAGTAAAGCTATTTTTACAATTCCGGCAATTGATAAATCCTTCCCTTATATCAATATCAACGTTATTTATTTGCGGCAGGGATAATTCTTCCTTACGGCAGTATGGACAACGAAGCAGCTTGATTAATTCTTTCTTCATAGTTTAAAAATAAAAAAATTTCCAAAGGTATTTATTTTTGGATTTATTTTAAATTTTATTAATGAAGATAACATTAAACCAGGGATTTATAAAGATATTAATATTTGATCACTTTAAGGCTAACTGATTTCATTAATTGAAGAAACTTTTATTCATTTAAATAGCTAAATAATTAAAAAATGATAATAACAATTTTATACTAAATTCTTAAGAGTTTGACATAGTTAAATATTTGTGTAATTATATCTATTACTAACAGTGTAAATAAATAGTAGAAATAATTATAGTAATTTTAATAGTAAAAAAATAAATAATTTGTAGCAATGAAAAAAAACAGTTTCAATAGAAAACTGCTAGTTCTTTACCGCACAGCAATTTATTCAGGGTGCATTTTATTAATCCTATCATTTATACTATTCAATATTGGCTGCGAGTCGGTTGATGGTACCGATACCACTTCCGAAAGTGCTTCTGAGGATGGTTCAAGTAATTCATCTGACACGGCAAATATTTCGGAAGATGCTGATTCCGGCGAAAATATAGATGAAAATAGTGACTCCACTGATTCAGAGGAAACAGAGGATTCTTCAGAGGAAAATGGTTCTTCGGGAGACGAAAATCAGGCACAAACAGAAGATGGAGAGGATATTTCGGAGGGTGAAGTTACAATAACGGTATATTATGCCGATGAGCAGGGTGAATATCTGATTGGAGAATCAAGAAAGGTATCTTCGGAAAATAAATATGAAGAGGCATTGTACGAGCTTATGAAGCTGCCGGTAGACAGCAGCCTGGTCCGTCTTATACCGGATACCACAATAATCAATTCTGTTGAAGTTGAGAATGGCGTGGCCAGAGTGGACCTGTCAAATAATTTTGTTGAGGACAGATATCAAGGTGATGCTGCAGATATTTTACTGATTTATTCTGTGGTTAATACACTGACTGAATTCTCCGGAGTAGATTCGGTGGCTTTTTATATAGATGGCAAAAAACTCAATACTCTCGGAGCGCTGGATATAAGCAGTCCTGTCTATAGAAAAACTGATTTAATAAAAACCTGATTTTATCAAATATGGGAAAAACAATAAAAATTATAAAATTAGCGGCAATTTGTTTTGTCGTATTTGTATTTAGTTTTTCACTAGTGATTTTACCTGCTGTAAAAGATCTTAGTGCGGCCGGAAACGGCATAAAGGTATTTATTGATGCCGGACACGGCGGGAAAGACCCCGGCGCGGTTGCAAATGGGCTTAATGAAAAAGATGCCAATATAGCAATAGCCAACAGGCTCAAGGCAAAACTGGAAGCCGGTGGTTTTACTGTAGTCAT
>Ga0209323_10000122_pt1 | contig 45528 bp, 38 predicted proteins | sample Rifsed19ft2_FD_184014 | JGI IMG/M metagenome (GOLD analysis project Ga0209323, IMG submission 184014) | Soil microbial communities from Rifle, Colorado, USA - sediment 19ft 2 (version 2) | ecosystem: Environmental > Terrestrial > Deep subsurface > Rock core/Sediment | place: Rifle, Colorado...
AGATACTGTATCAGAATCCGAGATACATCTTTTTTAAGCTTGATAATGCAGGGGCAAAGGGCAGTATCCATGTCCTCCTGACCCCCGGTCATTCAATAGCCACAGACCCCTCCCTCTTTCCAAGGGGCGGACTGTCTTTCATAAAAACTACAACCCCTGTTGTTGATCAAACCGGCAAGGTGCTCAAGTGGGAACAGGTTAATCGCTTCGTTTTGAATCAGGACGAGGGGGGTGCAATAAAGGGTCCTGGAAGGGTAGACCTGTTCTGGGGAGCCGGTTTTGATGCCGGACTTTCAGCAGGATCAATGAAAGAGCGCGGAGAGCTGTACTTCATACTGCAAAAGTAAGGTTCATTCCCTATATCCAATGTAGAAACAGTGACATGAAATTTAACACCCCACTTTTTGTTATATGTTATTGAAATGTATAGTTTTTTATAAAACTATGCCAAAAACCCGCATTTTTCCCCTATAAAAAGTGACAGAAAATTTAACATCCCAAGTTTTGTTATATCCTCTTGAATTATATAGTTCTTTATTAAATTTTGCCCATAAACTAACATTTTTTACCCATAAAAGGGCATTAAACAGTGACAGGAAATTTGACATTTTTTATTGATGCTAACGATCAGTTTTAATAACTTTTTATAATCAATAGGTTATGTGTTTGGCAAGGGGCTTGCAACTATCATTTAGCGGGGAAGTAGAATGTTTAAAAAAGACCTGTTACGGATGAAAGGTACGGGATTTGGCGTATCGGCCTTTCGTGTTCTTATGTAATAAGCCAAAAAAAGGAGGGCATGAGATGAAAAAGATATGTTTGTTTTTTTTATTCATAGCAATGGTGGTTCTAATCCTTCCAGGAAACGGAAGAGCCACAACCATGACCAATCCTAATCCTGCGCTTTTTGCAGAAGATGATGGGTCACAGCTCTTTATCCCAAATTCTTCCGTATTCAGCGTAGAATATTATGATCTAGCGGGCTCCATTGGATATTTCAGCGCCTTTGGATTTTATTTCTCGTCTGACCCATCCACGCTGATTCCAATATTTGGTGCCGCCGACCAGGGAGTATCAGGTTCTCAGGTGGCCAAAATAGATTTCGCTGCTGAAACTGTTTATGATCTTGATAATTCTACAGTCCAATCAACGTTCACTAATGCTCCTGGAACTTCTATTGGATTCTTTCTCCACATTGACGATGATCCCTCAACGCCGGCAACGTTTTTGAGGTTACATACAGAGTCTTCGTTAAACTCCGGCGGATTAGACGCAGCGGGGACATTTCCCGTCTTAGCTGATCCAACAGCCTACGGGATTTCGTTTATATATCCCCAGTTGGGAACTTTTCTTTCCTTTCATGTAGTTGGCGGTGGTGGCGGTATAACCCCTGTGCCAGAGCCGTCCACACTGTTATTGATAGGTTCCGGGTTAGTAGGCTTGGCAGCATATGGAAAAAAGAGGTCCAGGAAAAAGGTCTGATTTTGACCAGGGAAATAGCTTCTGTGGAGGCTAAGAGGGCGAGCATGAAAATTGCAGTTATATATGTCTTCTGCTATTATGGACAAGTAATGCGAAGAGAGTTCCTGCCTTTATCAATGGGGGACTCTTAAGTACCTGGTAGTTCGTTGAAGCGGCATCCGCCGCAAATGGCGGAAGCTCGTCTATTTCCCCAAAGTCTTACTTCCGGTTCTTTGTTATTTTTAGAATTCTTCTGGTATGGTACCCATGACAAGAAAGGCTGTTATACTAGCGGGTGGCCCCAATCAATTTACTGTCAAAAGGCCATTGGCCCTCTGGCCACTGATCAATTATTCCATCTTAGAACACCTTATCCTCTCCTTATCTGCTGCAGGATTTGATCATATTATCATAGCCATGTCTGACTCTCTTGATAAAGCTTATATCCAGAGTCACGTGAGAAATATAGTTCCTTTAAAAACAACTGTTACTTTCCATTGGAGTATATCCCAAAGAGGCACAGCTGGATCTCTCAAAGAATTGGAAAAGGATATAGAGGATGAAGACGCCTTTCTTCTAATAAATGGAAGCATATTTCTCAATGGTGTGAAGTGGGACAGTTTGTTCAGATATCATCAGGATAAGGGGGCATTGATTACTGGAGTAGTATGTAGCAATAAAAAGAAAGAGGAACGGCTCGAAGGGGTTCGGATTACACCGGATTGGCAAATCCAGGACGTCTATAGGCCCCACTTCTCAATGGACCGAAGGAATGGATACCAATTAGCAGGAATTTATCTTCTTTCAAAGAAAGTCCTTCGCTATATTCCTGACACAGGTTACATGGATCTAAAAGAGCAGCTTATTCCCCAAATAGCACAAGAGGGGGGATACGGGATTGCCTTTAATGATTTTTGCTCTTACTCTCCTCAGATAGATTCTATAGAGGATTATTTCCTCCTGCACCGAACCTTGCTACAGAATGAGAGTTTTATTAAATCTCTCAAAAAAGAGTTTAAAGAGGTGTCGGATGGGGTTTGGGTAGAAAAGGAGGTTGAAATAGCGCCGAATGCCTATTTGCTTGGTCCTGTGGTATTAAGAAGGGGGAGCAAGATAGAAGACTTTGCCCAGATTATCGGTCCCACAGTAATTGGAAACAACTGCCATATTTCTAAAGGGGCTCTGGTTCGTGAAAGTGTCCTATGGGAGAATGTAAAAGTTTCTTCGAATACGAAGTTACAGTATGCTGTACTAACAAATGAAACCATATCTAATATCAAAAGTATTCCTATCTCCTTAAATACTTCAATAACTTCGAATAATGAAGACATCCGAAACATTTTTTTCATCAACAGAGAATCTAACTGGACATATAAAATAGGGAAACGGACTATGGATATTGTTTTGGCAACTATATGTATTCTCTTTTTTTTGCCTCTTTTTTCTCTGATAAGTCTTGCAATAAAGTTAGATAGTCCGGGGTCCGTTTTATTTCTTCAAAAACGTTGTGGTAGAAATGGCAAAGAGTTTTGTATGTTTAAATTTCGAACTATGATCAGGGATGCAGAAAAACTCCAAAAAGAAGTATCTCCTAAGAACGAGGTTGATGGTCCTATGTTCAAAATCTCGAATGATCCCCGTGTTACCAGATTAGGGAGATTTCTCAGAAGAACCAGCCTTGATGAACTACCCCAGCTATTTAATGTCCTCAAAGGAGAGATGAGTTTCGTAGGCCCAAGACCTCTAAAAATGGAAGAGATGGCGTTTTGTCCAAGCTGGCGGGATTTAAGGTTACGTGTGAAACCTGGAATTACAGGCCTTTGGCAGGTTAGTGGTAAATACCTTATTTCCTTTAACGGATGGATCAATTATGATGTAGAATATGTAAAAAACCAATCCCTTGGATTGGATGTTAAAATCTTATTTAAGACCTTTAAAATTGTATGGAAAGGTCAGGGGGCCACTTAATGCGGAAGATTCAACTAACCTTAATACTTTTTCTGTTTATTTACGGCTGTGCCGCGACAGGTGAACAACAAAAAAATAATAATGAGCTTATGGGAGAACAAATTCCAGTCCCAAAAGTTCAATTAAGTGAATTTATTGTTGGTCCTGGTGATACCATCGAGGTTCAAGTATGGCGCCATCCAGACTTTACCAGAACCATAGAAGTCCAGTCGAACGGGGTTATCGCTTATCCTATGATAGGTGATGTTAAGGTAGCAGGTATGAATCTCACTGATTTTCAACATATGATTACACAACATCTTTCTGAATATATTGTGAACCCGCAGGTCACTGTGCAGGTGCGACTCCCGAAATCCCAGAAGGTATTTGTTCTTGGAGAGGTTAGAAAACCGGGGGTCTATCTCCTTGACAACTCCATGACTGCGCTGGAGGTGATTGCTCAGGCAGGTGGATTTACTTTAGAGGCAAAAAAAAGCAAGGTATTCCTGGTAAGACAGAAACAAGGCGGGGCATCCGAGCCTTTATTTCTGAACATAGATAGCACTATGAAGGGAAAAGATATGGAACAGAATGTCACCCTTCAAAGAGGGGATATTCTCTATGTGCCTCCGAGTAATCTTGCCCAAACGGATCGATTCTTCAGGCATCTGGCGATAGCGCTGGGGCCGATAATAACTTTGGAACAGGGTATTGTCCTATATCCGCAGGTAGAAAATGTAGTCACAGGGAAAGAAACCACGGGGATAACAACAGTAGCACCTGTTGTGGTTATATCCCCCACTTCCCCATAGAGCTAATCAATGGTCAAAAACAAAAAGGGTATAACATGAGAGCATTATTAATCTATCCGGACATGCGAGTGCATGTTAATTATCCACTGGGATTAGGGATTATCTCGTCTGTGCTGAAAGAACATGGTCATGAAACCAGGATCCTCCACTTCAATGAAGAGATGGGTTTCCCGGTGGATATGACGGCACTTGAAAAAAACATCCTGGATTTTGACCCCCAGCTAATAGCATTTTCATCCGTCAGCAATCAGTTTCGATATGTAAAACAGATGGCGGCCTTTATCAAACATAAGTGGGATATACCCATTCTCTGCGGTGGAATCCATGCCACCATTGCCTCGGAAAAGGTCTTACAGCTTGGTACCATTGATATAATATGCCGGGGCGAAGGGGAATTTCCCGCGCTTGAATTGGTAGAAAAGATGGAGAAAGGGGAAGATTACACAACGATTCCTAATTTGGGTTTCAGGAAAAATGGTGAGATAAAGATCAACCCCATCCGTCCCCTGATTGATGTGGAAACCTATGACTCCCTTCCCTTCCCGGACAGGGATGGTTTTGATTTCAGAGAGATTGTAAAGAAGAAGCAGGGTTGGGCCAATGTCATGGGAAGCAGGGGATGCCACCTGAATTGTACTTATTGTGTAAATCACTACTACCATGCAATGTACGCCGATTTCCATACCACAGCAGAAAATCTGAGGTACAGAAAGGTAAGTACTGTCTTAAGAGAAATAGAAGAGATGCTGGATAAATACCCTGATATTACGCTGATCAACTTTGATGATGACATTTTTACTCTCGACAAGAAATGGCTCTCTGAGTTCTGTGAGGAGTACCCCAAAAAGATCAAACTCCCCTTTGCCTGCAATGTCTATCCCACAAACATTAACCGGGAGACCGCCGGCATGCTTGCCAGGGCCGGCTGTGCCGAAATGAAGATCGGCCTGGAGTCCGGAAGTGAGCGTGTAAGACGGCAGATATTAAAACGGCCAAGCCGTGACAGTGTCAATACAGAGGCCTTTGTAGTGGCTGAAGAAGCGGGTATACGTTCCTGGTCATTTAATATGATCGGTGTACCTACGGAGACCAAAGAAGAGATGTTAATGACAGCCAGGCTCAATGCGAGGGTTAGACCCTACATTGTCCGGTGTTCTATATTCTACCCCTATGAGGGGACTGACCTGTACCGTTATTCTGTTGAGCATAAACTTATTCAGGAAGAAAGGGCGGAGAATGTATCCTCTCACCTGGAAGATACCGTGCTCGATATGCCCCAATTGCCAAGGGAAGAAATTCTGAAATTCAAGACGATGTTCAAGTGGTACGTAGATGCCCATAGCGATATCGAGGCGGCGCCGATCTTCCAGATTCTGATATCTTACTTTGAAAAACTTCCTAAAGAGGAGTGGTCTTCCGGCAAGGCGAAAGATCTGTTTCATAGTGTGGATCTGGCAATAGATATGCTTCTTCGGGAATTAAAGATGGAGCATTATGCAACCCGCCGGCACCTGGACTTAAATTTTACAAAGAAACTCAACTACGAATTGCCTTAGAAAGGAGCTGTACTATGCAAGTCTTAATCTTATGTGGTGGTAAAGGGACACGTGCTTATCCTTATACAGAACATTTACCCAAACCAATGCTTCCTATCAATGGTCAGCCAATCTTAATCCATGTCATGCGGATTTTTGCGGAACAAGGGCATAAGGAATTTATCCTTTCATTAGGTTATAGAAAAGAGGTCATTATCGATTATTTTGACCGAAAGACACTGGACTGGGATGTTCAGTTTGTAGATACAGGGGAAGAAACAGACACAGGAGGAAGAATTGAGAAATGCCGTCATCTCCTGAGAGGCACTTTTTTTGCTACCTATGTGGACGGTCTGTCAGATATTTCGCTGGAAAAACTTATGACCTTTCATCGCTCACATGATGGACTGGCAACGATCACCAGTGTTCCTCTCATCTCTCAATACGGGACACTGGATTGTGATGAATCAGGAAAGATCGTTGCCTTTAAAGAAAAACCGATCCTTCGGGAACACTGGATCAACGCCGGCTTTTTTGTCTTTGATCCAGAGGTGTTTAACCACTGGAAAGGGGGTAATCTGGAGAGGCAGGTCTTTCCATCTCTATTAAAGGAAGGGTTACTCTATACCTACAGACATGACGGTTTTTTTAAATCTATGGATACGTATAAGGATCAGCAGGAAATCGAACAGATGTACCAGGAGGGGAAAATATTATGGAAAACCAGGCAAGAGGAAGATCCGTCATGGGACAGAACACTTTCTGGCAAAATAGAAGCGTCTTTATAACGGGATGCACGGGCCTTCTCGGCTCATGGCTGACTAAAACCCTTTTGGACAAGGGCGCGAACATCGTTGGCCTGGTCCGGGATCTTGTTCCCAATTCGAATCTCTATCGTTTCAGACTGGAAAATAAGATCAATAGTGTAAGAGGTGCCTTAGAAGATTATTTTATCCTTGAGCGGTGCCTCAATGAATATGAGGTGGATACAGTATTCCATATAGGGGCACAGGCGATTGTAGGCGTGGCAAACAGAAATCCTGTCTCTACCTTTGAGACAAACATTAAAGGGACATGGAATATCCTCGAAGCCTGCCGCAGGAATCCAAAGGTGAAGCGCATCGTCGTGGCCTCCAGTGATAAGGCATACGGTCAGCATGAGCAGTTACCCTATAAAGAAGACTTCCCCCTTCAGGGGATGCATCCCTATGATGTCTCAAAGAGTTGTACGGATCTGATTGCCTACACCTACTACAATACTTACAAGTTGCCTGTGTGTGTCACACGATGCGGTAATATTTTCGGAGGAGGGGATCTGAATTTTAACCGGATTATTCCCGGCACAATTCAATCCGTCCTGAGTGGCAATAAGCCTGTTATCCGAAGCGATGGTTCATTCGTGCGCGACTACATCTACGTTCAGGATATTGTGTCTGCCTATCTTGTCCTTGCGGAAAAGATGGATACGTTAAATCTTCAGGGAGAGGCCTTTAATTTCAGTAATGAACATCCGGTCAATGTTACGGAGATAGTCCAGGCAATACTTAAAGTGATGAAGCGGGAAGATCTTGCCCCTGTCATTCTGAACGAGGCGACCAATGAAATCAAATATCAATATCTCACTTCAGAAAAGGCCCGGACTATATTAAATTGGAAGCCTCGATATACACTGGATCAGGGGTTAATCGAGACCATACAATGGTACGAGGGGTATTTTAATGATGTAGCTCAAAACTAAAGTTAGAGAATGACGGTACTACCCCAAAATAAATCAGATTTCGCTGCGACAACCCATACTTTAGATAATTCATCTATTCAAAAATTGAATAGTGTTAAGACAACATTTGTGATTGGATTACCGAGATCTGGCACCACCTTACTGGCATATTTACTTGCAGGAGGAGACCATGTTTTGTCTTTAAGTGAACCATTCCTTTCACGCGCGGTATGTCGTCATAGGTTACTTAATGTGATTTTTTTCCCTAAAATTAGAAATTACCGCATATCCCCACCCAAGAATTGCGATGAGATTGGTTTTTTAGCCTATTTAAAAAACTTTTCCAGTAATCTTGGTTTTTCTTCCCTCATCATCAAGGAGACATTTCGTCTGGAACCTTACTTCGAAAACATCACATTGCTTAACCATATAGCAAACAATGGTGAACCGGTAGCGGCAATTACACGACATCCCTACGACTCTGCCGCCTCAACTCTCAAGATGTTTCGTCAATGGCGTGGAGTAACGGGAAAGTTAATGAGCATTATTATTTCCGGCTTTCCTGTATTCAATGAAGATCGAAATGTTATTGAGTGGTTTGCAGAAAACTGGCTAAGCTTTGCCCGCTGGTGCAAGCAAAGGCAGCTTTTTGTCGTTAGATATGAAAGTCTTGTTGAAAGTCCCGATCCTTCTTTGAGAGAGCTTTGTGAACGTTATAACATCCCCTTCACCCAAAAGATGCTCGACAATAACCATCCTCACTTCTTTTTTGGCGTAAGTGGCGATTCAGGAGTGCTAAATAAGCGCAATGAGAAACTTTATGTTCGACCTGTAGGCCGACGTGACCAATTGAAACCTGAATTCATCGATATCATAAAAAAGAGATGCAGTCAGGCCGCAGAGGAACTGGGCTACTCGTTATAGTATCAGCTTATCGATATAAGTGGTAACGCATGAAAAGGGTTTTAGACATATATCGTTTAACTACCTCACGGTTTAGATCTTTACCAGACTTCATAATAATCGGCGCCATGAAATCCGGGACAAGCTCCCTTTTTGCGTATTTGGCACAGCATCCGCAAGTAAGGACTATCAGTGATAAAGAAATACATTTCTTTGATTTCGAGTTTTCAAAAGGCGAACTTTGGTACCGCTCACATTTTCCTCTTTCACGTAGTTACATAACCGGTGAAGCGTCTCCATACTATTTATGCCATCCTCATGCGCCAAGGCGGATTCATAATTTGCTTCCCTCTGTCAAGCTAATTGCCATACTCCGCAATCCGACGAACAGGGCAATATCTCACTATTTCCACGCAGTAAGAATGGGTTTCGAGACTTTGCCCATAATGGAAGCTTTACAGGCTGAAGAAGACAGATTAAGACCCGAATGGGATAGAATGCTGAAAAACGAATCCTACAACAGCCGCTGCTACCCGTGGTTCTCCTATAAACAGCGTGGAATTTACATAGATCAATTAGAGCGTTACTGGCAGTACTGTGATAAGGACAATTTATTGTGCCTAAATGCTGATAGATTTTTCTCTGAGACAAGAAATGTACTTAAACACGTTTTTGAGTTTATTGGCGTTGAATCTGACTTTGAGCCCATCGATCTTTCACCACGGGCCGTTGGTTCGAACAGGGCTGAGGTTCCATCATCAGTTCATGAGTACTTGGATGATTTCTTCTCTCTTCATAACCAGAAACTATATAAATGCTTAGGTCAGAATTTAGGCTGGTAAATTGCAGGGCTTGCCGAACTAAGTGCAATAAGAAGCTTTATATTCAACATTAACTGATTCAAGATTTATTTCAAATATAACAAGGTATTAAATACTATGGATATTTGTTTTGTTAGTTTACCCTTTACTCCAATAGTGAGGCCAATGTTAAGCTTTGGGATACTTCAGGCAATACTAAAAAAAGAGAATATAAAAGCCACTACCCTCTATTACAACCTGGATTTTGCGGAGAAAATAGGGCCTCAAAATTATCATGCAATGTCTAAGTTCGCGTATATTTTATTCGGCGAATGGGTGTTTTCCCCGTGCCTGTTCCCGGATAGATTAAACTCAGATGATTATATAGGTAAAATGCATGATCTTTTACATAACTCCCAAATAAAACCATTACCATTATTCTATGATAAGGATTATTTGTTAAAGTTAAGAAATATTGCTCATAATTTTCTCAAAGATAAGGCAGAAGAGGTTATAGAAAAATATAATCCCAAAATCGCCGCCTGTTCTTCGATCTTTGACAACCATATTGCCTGTGTTTCGTTCTTGAAATTTATTAAAGAACTATCTCCTGAAACAATTACCATGATGGGTGGACCAAATTGTGAAGGTGAAATGGGCAAAACAACACATAAGTTGTTTTCATTTGTTGATTATGTTGTATCGGGATATGCTGATCAGTTAATATCTGTATTGTGCAAGAAAATCTTCACATACGGAAAGAACATTCCGGCAGATGAAGTGCCGGATCAGGTTATATCACCAATCTTCAGAGAAGTAAAATACAGGCATACAGGTGAGCATCTTGATTCGCCTGGAAAAATAAATCTGAAAGAACTACCAGTCCCCGATTATGATGAATATTTCAATAAAGTTTCTAGTTCAACGGAGTTAGGAAAGAGGATACTGCCTGCAATTCCCATAGAAAGTTCAAGAGGGTGTTACTGGGGCAAATGTAAATTTTGTGGTTTGAACTCAAACCAGATGGCATATATGCAAAAAAACTGGGAACAGGTTTATGAAGAAATTACTAAATTAACAGAGGTTCATAAAATAAATAAAATTGAGTTTCTTGATAATGCAATACATTTCAAAAAACTGTCTGATATGTTTGATAAATTGGCAGACAATCATAATGAGTTACAGATATTTGCTGAAGTCAGGGTTAATTTAAGAAAAGAACATTTACGGAAAATGAGGGAAGGAGGGGTAATATGGATACAGCCAGGTATCGAATCCCTTAATGATAATTTTCTACAATGTATGGAAAAGGGATCAACAATGCTTCAAAATATCCAGTTAATGAAATGGTCGCAACAATACGGGATAAATATTGTATGGACAATCATGTATAATTTCCCCTTTGAAAAATACAAATGGTTTAGTGAATTAAGTGATATTCTTCCGCTAGTTCTACATCTTCAACCTCCGAGGGGAATGACCAAACTGCGATTTGACCGCTTCAGTGATTACTATGTTAATCAATCGAAGTACGGATTAGATCTAAAGGCCCTTGAAATTTATTCACATATTTACCCCTATGATCAACAAACTATTGATGACCTTGTTTATTTCTTCGAAGATAAAAAAGAGAGCAGAACCAGAAAAGATGGGATATTATATCGCATCTTTGGTAAACCAAAAAGAGATTTCAATAAAGTGAATGAGATTGTTAAGTTCTGGATGAAGAGTTTTTATAGTGAAATTCCCTTCAGATTAACTTATGAAATCAGTGAAAAAAATATTTCAATTCATGATAACAGGCCAGTTTCTTTTAACAGTAATTATGTATTAAATAAACTGGAGGGTAAAATATTCCTTTTATGTGATGAGGCAAAATCAATTGAAGAAATAAACAATACTTTTAGGAGCGAATACAAGATTGAAGATGTTAATAATGCACTGAGTTCACTCATTGATAAAAAAATCGTTCTTCAGCATAAAGACAACGTATTGGCATTGGCTGTTGAAGCTCCGGTGCCAAACCTTCCGGGCATAAAAGAATTCCCCTGTGGTTTTGTTATTGGAGACTCATAGTCATATTTCTGTTTTACATCCCGTGATGAACTTTTATGATTTCAGTTAGCGAGAAGATAAAAAAGGGAACCCGTGTTCTACGTTCTGTTCTGCTTGCCCCGAAACCAGAGGATTTTTTTTTCCTCACGTTTGCCATAACCTATCTCTGCAGTTCAAAATGCACGATGTGTAATATTTGGCAGAAGTACAAGGATGATCCTCAGAAAAACAAAGAAGAGTTAAGTGTTCGAGAGATCAGGGATGCATTCAGCAGGTCAAATATTCTGAAGAAAGCCCGGATAATACTTATTGGAGGAGGCGAGCCGTTTCTCAAAAGGGATTTCAGTGATATAATTCTTTTTTTCAATGAACTCAATCCTGCAGTCCCTATTCTCATAGCCACAAATGGACAGCATCCCGACCTCATTGAAGATAAATTGAGAAACTTAAGTCAAAAATTAGTGAAACAGGGAAACAAGCATTCTGTAATATATGTTGGTGTTTCTTTGGATGGTATGGAGGAGACCCATGAGAGGATGCGGGGAATAAAAGGTTCTTACAAGAATGTCCTGAAGACAGTGGAGCTGATTAGAAAGATAGAGGGGATATATACCGGATTTGTATTTACCTTTACCCCCCAGAATTACAGAGAGTTTAAATCTGTTTTAACGTTATCAAAAGGAATGAAAATGGCCGTCACTTTCCAGTTTGCCCAGACAAGCGGTCATTATTACGATAACAGGGAAGTACACTTTGATTGGACTAAAGAGCAGATTGATGAAGTTAGGAATATTTTGAAGGAGACACATTATTTTGATGTTATCCGCAAGGAATTTATTGACTATGGCTCCAGTCATGCATTCATAGACCGTTTATTGAGTTACAACCGCTATTTTCTTGAGTACGTGCTTGAATTTCAACTTCATCAAAAGAGGAATTTCGACTGTTATTCAGGAACACATTCCTGTTTCCTTGATCCATACGGCAATGTTTTTCCATGCATTTCCCTGGGAAGATGTATGGGGAACATTAGAGAACGGAACTTTGATATTCTGTGGACCTCTCCTGAGGCGGATGAGATCAGGAAAGATATATCACAACGGCAGTGTCATTGCTGTTCATTCTGTGATATTCCAAACTCCCTCCCCAGAAATCTGAGTGTCATCACGTCGAATTTAAAGAACATTTTAATATCAAGGTAACTGTCAAAATGATTCGTGCAAGTATATTGAACCGCTTTCTTTTCAGACCTGTCCGGAGACTTTTGTCCAATCCGAAAGATAACCTGGAAAATCAGGCTGGAGAAATCAGGCAGGCAGACAAAGCAAGTAATAACAATCAGATTAAAATATCCGAGGGGACACCCGAACAGAAAGCCATCCTTCATCGGATTTCCGAAGTCGAATGGTATCACTCTATTGATCTTGGGCATGGGGTTGTGACACCTGGCATATTCGATCACAGGCCCTTCCTGTCCGACTACCATCTTCCAGAGAATTTCAAGGATATGCGGGTACTCGACGTGGCTACCTATGATGGATTCTGGGCCTTTGAGTTTGAAAGACGAGGAGCAACTGAGGTTGTAGCCATGGATATAGGAACCTGGAAGGAAATTGATATACCACCACGTATCAGGTCTGAAGCCTCAAAAGAAATGCTGGATAAGGAAACGGGATCAGGATTTCATATCGCCAGGGATATCCTTGGATCAAGAGTGCAGCGAAAGATAATGAATGTGTATGACCTTTCGCCTGAATTGATGGGAAAGTTTGACTTTGTGTTATGTGGTGACTTATTGTTACATTTGATGAATCCCATGAAGGCACTGCAGAACATTCACAGCGTTGTATCAGGCTTTGCTTATATAGTTGATGTTTTTATACCGGAATATGGCGAAGATGATTCAAATGCAATTCTGCGTTATACGGGCGGTACTAATAGAATGGTTTGGTGGCGTTTCGGTCTTGGATGTCTGAAAAAAATGATTAAGGATGCTGGGTTTACGGAAGTAGAGGTGCTCAGCAAATTCGAGTTTAGTTTGCATGGTCAGCAGGAAAAATACTGGCATGTTGTATTTAAGGCTTATCCATGATGCCAGGTATAATTCAATTTAACAGCATAATAATTTATTGAACAATTCAGAGAGGATGCGAATGAAAATTGCCGTTGCATCCGCGCTTGGCTGGCCTTATGTAAGGAGGGGAAGCCGTTTTACATATGAGCTCTCTTCGTATCTTGCTGGAAGAGGCCATGATGTCCATTATATCACTTCCAAGCCCGGTATCAGAAAACGAGTGAAGGAAAAGGACGGGATATTCATCGAGTATCACAGGTTAATGAACTCCCCGCTGCTTTCTGCGGTGAAGGCGCAGAATCTGGATACTTTTATTTTCCCTTCCATCAATGCGCTCCTGAAGAATGATTTTGATATCGTGCAGACAGTCCTGCCCATGGATGCCTTTGCAGCCAGCGTGACAAAAAAACTGAAAGGCACACCGTTTGTACACTATATGATCGACAGTTTTCAGCCCTATTATTACATCACCAGGTATGGGAAGTTTATGCTGAGAACAGGTATACAATCAGCCGTACAGGTAACAGCACCGAGCAGGTTCATCGCTGACAACGTTAAGAAGAATTTTGGTATTGATGCGCTCTTAACACCGCCTCCAGTCGACACCGATCAATTTACACTCTGTGAAAACAAGGACCTGGATCATCCGCGGATCCTCTATACATCATCGATCCACGACCCACGAAAGGGATTTCTCATGCTTGTAAAGGCATTTGAAAAGCTCCTCGATCATGTTCCAAATGCACGCCTGCAACTGTCCGGGCATGTTCATCCAAAAGCAATCGAAGTAGTGTATAATTCGGTCGGCCCCAAGGCGAGAAACTCTATCGATATTTTAGGAGTAGGCAAACGTGAAGATTTACCTGCTCTTTACCGTCAAGCTGCAGTGACCGTTCTGCCTTCTGTAAATGAAGCCTTTGGAATGGTTCTTCTCGAATCTCTTGCCTCCGGCACACCAATTGTGGGAGCGCGCAGCGGAGGGATACCGGACATCCTAAGTACCGAAGAAATTGGCACATTATTTGAGCCTGAAGAAGGGCTGGAGGGACTGTGCAGGGCCATAATGAGAGGACTTGAACTTGCGCAGGATGCGGATGTGTGGGGGAAATGCAGAAAACATGCGGAATCTTTCAGCTGGAACACATTAGGTCCACGATTTGAAAAACTGTATGAAGAAATTACAGATAACGGTAATAGAAAGAGGATTAATACATTTACAAAAAAAAGAAGGGTGCCGGATGCTGCAACTGATAAACCTACTGTGCGAACTCATCTGATTGAGGCTGATTTAAAGACGATATTTGATGATGCCCTCGATGAAATAGAGATTGATTATGATAACTATTACAGAGTAGACAGCTATAAACCATTGTGCACGTATGTTGCAGGATGGTTGCTGAACAACGGCCTGCAAAGAGGCAGCGTTCTGGTTGTAAGTTACTTCACGTTTCCCCTGAAATTACTTCTGGAGAAGTGTGGTTTCACTGTCAGAGGGATTGAAGTAACGAAGAAACATGAACCATGGAACGATATTGGAAATCGAACAATCATTTCAGATATCCACGCACTGAAGGATGAGTCTGGTTGTTATGATATTGTTATCTGTGACGATATTATTCAGTATTGTGAGTTTCCTGTCAGAGTGCTCCAAATTTTAAGAGACAAGCTTAAGCCGGAAGGGACATTGATATTTGTTACGGAAAATGCAGCGAATGGTAATTCGCGTATGCGTTTACTCATGGGGAAGAACATTTATCCTGTTTTGAACAGCGACGCGCCCGGTGAAGTCAAGTCCATAGAGAGTGAGAAAGGGATTTCGGGATACAGGAAATATACCATGGATGAAGCAGAGAAGCTGACTGAAGAAGCCGGTTTTGCTGTAACTCAGGGTAGCTATATAATAAAGGAAAAGGCTGTTGAGGGAAGCCTGTTTCCGATCCCCTTTTTTTTGTACTTTTACAAAAGGTTATATTATTTTATCCAGAAAGCATTTCCTCCTCTCAGGAGCCACGTTTTTATTACTGCAGGGAAAAATCTGTACTATGAGTCTTAAAATAGCAGTTACATCGCCCTTTTGCTGGCCTTATGTGCGGCGAGGGAATCGGTTTGCCCATGAGCTTGCTGCCTTTTTGGCAGAGAGGGGGCATGAGGTTCATTTCATTACGAGCAAGCCAGGGGGCATCAGCAGAAAGAAACAGAGAGGGAAGGTTCTTGAAGAGCAGCACAGGCTCTTTTGCCATCCGATCCTGCCTCTATTTAATATTGAAACATGGGAGACGTTTTTTCTGAACTGTTTTCGTTCTCTTGTCAGAGAGGACTATGACATTGTTCAGACCATATGGCCGCCGGACGGCTTTGCAGCCAGTCTTTACAGGTCTATTAAGGGCATCCCCTTTGTTCATCTTATGGTGGATTCAAATTACTTTTTTCGTCCGACTGCCTTAGGCAAGCCTATGCTCAGGAGGATCTTGAAAACAGCCGCCAGTCTGGAAGTTCCCAGCAACTATGTGTATGAGGAGCTGAAAACGCAGTTGAGCATGGAGGGAAAGCTGATCCCGATGCCTGTGAACATGAATCTTTTCGCCCCGAATGGTAATAAGAAGCCTGATCAACCCCGCATTCTTTGTACATCCTCATTTCTTGATTTCCGGAAACGGGTGCACCTCCTGGTACTGGCATTTGAACTGCTGCTTAAGGAGATACCGAACGCGATATTGCAACTGTCCGGTCATGGCACCGTGAATCAGGCAGCCATGGGGCTTTTCAAACTTGTGAAACCGGAAACGAGGAGATCCATCGAGATACTGGATGTCGGAAGATTAGAGGATATGCCCAGTCTTTACAGGCAGGCCTCTTTAACGGTACTTCCTTCATTGCGGGAGGCATTCGGAATGGTCATTATTGAGTCCCTTGCCTCAGGGACTCCTGTTGTAGGGACAAGGAGTGGTGCGATCCCTGAAATACTTGATAATCCCGGGGTGGGTGTTCTGTTTGAACCAACGGACACTCCTCAAGAGCTGTGCGAGGCGCTTCTCAAGGGATTGGAATTGTCCCAGGACCCTCAAACGCCCATGCGGTGCCGACAGCATGCTGCGCCATATAGCTGGAAGGAGTTAGGACCTCGATACGAAGCGCTCTATATGGAGGTTCTGAACGGCCATAGACGTTGAAAGTGTAGGGAATTGAGATTGGACCCTTTTCGAATATCGAAATTTCAGGACATCGCTGAAGGTCGAAACGCCGAGGAGAAGCTAAAGAGGCTTGGAGTTTCAGCGGTCCTCAGTGGCACTCAGGAGCTGTATGTTTCAACAGAGCACGTAGACAAGGCCATTGAGGCGTTAGGACTTCCACATGAGCTTACAGATGCCAAACAGTCTGGTCCATGGTGCCCGCAGTGCGGTCAACAACTTGTTTCAAATAAGATAAACAAGCGGTTATTTTCATCCTCAGAGAACTGGTGTTGTTATAAGTGTAATGATGAAATAAAGGCCGCAACGACGACAGTCCGGTTAAGAAAGCGGATCAAGAGGGCTCTTGTAAGGATGGGATATTACTCCAAACCTGCTTTTATAATCTTAGGCGCTCAAAAGGCTGGAACGAGCGCGTTGTTTGAGATATTGAAACAACACCCGCAGCTCGTTGCTGCCGGGAAGAAGGAAGTACGCTTCTTTGATGATTACCCTGAGATCAAATATGGGGATTTCGTTTCATATCATGAGATGTTTCCCTTGCCCTATGAGCTGAAACCGAACAAGTTGACATACGAAGCGTCTCCGAGCTACCTCTTTAATTCTAACTGTCCGGAGAGGATATACCGGTACTCTCCTGAAATAAGGCTCATTGCCATCTTAAGGGAGCCAATGTCAAGGGCCTTTTCTTCGTGGAAGATGCACAAGAGATTCGCACATTCATCAAACCCGTTTATCAGAACGTTGACGGACCCCAGGAGTTTTGTTGAGGCTGTGAAACAGGAACTTAAAGAGCTCGATAAGACCGCGTGGGAGAAAGACCGCTTCGCATACATTAAAAGAGGTATCTATGTAGAACAGCTGGAGAGATACCTGGAATATTTTGCCAAAGACTCGATATTGATACTCGATCAGTCCCAGCTTTTGCGTGATCCGCAAGCTGTCTTTGCCAGCGTGTTCCGTTTTCTGAGAATTGATGACCGGGTTGTTGTCAAGACGCTGCATGTCAACGCAGCTACCAATGATGAAGGGATACCGGAAGAGGCAAAGGATAAACTTCGTTCATTTTATAAACCGTACAATGAAAGGCTATTCTCGCTTGTTGGAAGGGAATTCAATTGGTAAGATTCCCGGAAAATTGCGTATGAAAATAGCGGTTACATCCACACCCAGCTGGCCATACATAAGAAGGGGTAACCGCTGTTCCTATGAGCTTGCCGTATACCTTGCGGAGAGGGGGCATGAGGTTCATTATATAACAACAAAACCGGGTTCGGTCAGAAGAGAAAAGTTACAAGGCAAAGTTCATGTTGAATACAATCCGCTTTCAGGACATCCTGTCCTGTCAAAATGCAAAATCCACTTTGTGGAGACCTTCACACTGCCGTGTCTCAGGTCTCTTTTAAGAAATAATTACGATATCGTACAGACGACATTCCCTGTGGATGCATTTGCGGCGAGTCTCAACAGATCTATCAGGGGAACCCCTTTTGTTCATCTTCTGTATGACAGCTATCCCCTGTACCAGGCAACAGCGCTGAGTAAACTGATGTTCAGGAATGTTGTGAGGTCAGCGTCCCGGTTGATTGCAATCAGTAATTTTGTGAACGTGGATTTAAGAAAACACTTTCAGGTGGATGGAGTGGTTATCCCACTTCCTGTGGATACATCAAGATTCAGTCCTGCCGGGGAGGGGCAGATCAACAATGCTGTTATTTTGTGCACTGCATCTCTGACAGTTTCAAGGAAACGTGTAAACCTCCTTGTGAAAGCATTTGAGCACCTGATCGAGAAAAGACCTGATGCCGCCCTTGTACTGTCGGGACACACGGATGCAGCAACCAACACGGCGCTTTTGCAGTCTGTTCATGCAAAAGCCCGGAAAGCGATAAGCATAATCGGGGTGGGGCAGGAGAGAAGTCTGCCTGACCTTTACCGCAGTGCAGCACTTACAGTTCTTCCTTCAGTTAATGAGGCATTTGGACTCGTCGTTATAGAATCGCTGGCTTCAGGAACGCCTGTAGTAGGGACGAGGAGCGGGGGAATACCGGATATACTTGATGATCCCGGTGTGGGCATTCTCTTTGAACCGACAGATGGCCCCGATGAATTGTCTGAAGCGCTTCTGAGAGGATTGAACCTTTCAGAGGACCCCCGGACACGGCTCCGCTGCCGTCAGCATGCTGAACGCTATTCATGGAATACCCTGGGACCACACTATGAAATGTGTTTTCATGAAGTCCTTGAGAAGAAAGGACTTCATGCCGGGAGCATGAGATTATCTGAGAGAAAAAGGTGGTTCTGTTGAGAAACGATGGGTCTTAAGATTGCAACAACGTCAGCCATTGGCTGGCCCTATGTGAGAAGGGGGAACCGCTTTACCTATGAGCTTGCTGTATATCTTGCGAGTCAAGGGCATCAGGTACATCACATTACAGCAAAACCCGGAAGGATTAGCAGGGAAAAACTTCAGGGGGATCTCTTGATAAAATATCGTCGGCTCTTCGGTCACCCCATACTTTCCGGCCTGAATATTCACTTCTTCGAGACCTTTGTTCCGGGATGCATGTATTTACTCAGCCGGGAAAGATACGATATTGTGCACTGTTTTTTATACCCGGATGCTTTTGCCGCAAGTCTGGTGAAGAGATTCAGGGAACTGGCCCTGGTTCCTACTCTGGCCGATGGGATTCCGTTGTATTGGCCTACGAGATTTGGAAGGACCATGTTCAAAGGGGTTGTCAAAAGAGCGACCCGGTTTCATGCCCCAAGTGAGTTTATAAGAGAATGTTTAAAACAGGAATTTCATATGGACTCAGAGGTGATACCGCTTGCCGTAAACACCGAATATTTTACACCCTGTGACAAGAAAGACCTGAACAATCCGCAAATCCTTTGCACGGCTGCGCTCAACGTGCAAAGGAAAGGTGTTAATGTCCTGGTCAGCGCTTTCGAAAAACTTCTTGAACATATACCGAGAGCCGTTTTGCGATTATCCGGGCATATCGATGAATCTTCAAAAATAAAGTTATTACAATCTGTAGGTCCAAAGGCAAGGAAGGCAATCGAGCTGCGTGAGGTAGGACTGCAGGCTGATCTGCCGACTTTATACCGGGAGGCAACAATCACTGTGCTTCCCTCACTCAATGAATGCTTTGGTATGGTTACTATTGAATCCCTCGCATCAGGAACTCCCGTCGTCGGGACACGGAGTGGGGCCATTCCGGAGATCATTACTGATCCTGATATCGGTGTATTGTTTGATTATTCGGATGGGGCCGAAGGATTGTGCGAGGCAATGTTGCAGTGCATTGAACTCGCAAGAGACCCGGGGACACCCTTACGATGCCGTGCTTTTGCCGAGCAGTACTCCTGGAAGGTAGTGGGCCCGAAGTATGAAGACATGTATTACAGGATTCTCGATGAGAAAGGGAGATAAGCAATCATCATGAATAAAAAACAATTGAACAGTCTCTTTGATGACGCGATAGATGAACTGGAAATAACCTATGATGTTTATTTCAAGATCGAGCGCTACAGGCCGCGGTGTGTGCATACTATGCACCGGCTATTATCCAGCGGGATTGAGGGTGGGAAAGTACTGGTATTCGGATCAAACGAGAAACCCTTCACCATGATGTGTGAAAAACTTGGCTTTCGTGCCGAGGGCTTCAGTTTTGACCCGACAGAGAACAATGTGATGGAAAATGAAAACAGGACGGCATCATCTGCGACTGAAATAATCAAAAATATGAAGGGCGACTTTGATATCATAATATGTGATGATATCCTTCAAAACATTCAATATCCGCAAGATATGTTAATACTGCTGAAAGAACATGTACTGCCTGGTGGGATGCTCATGCTTACAACTCCGAATGTTGCGAGAGGCACATCTCGTATATGGCTGCTGGGTGGGAGGAATATCTATCCATTACCATCAGTTTCTGAAACAGAGGAAGGCCAAGTTCTGCGTCTTATGCCGTATCGGGAGTATACTCTCCGTGAGCTTGAAAGGCTGGTAACGGATATCGGGTTGGAACTGATGCAAAGTGAATTTATTATCGGAAAGAACGTGAATGCGAACATGTGGCCTCCTATGCCGGTAAAGGAATATTTTTTAAAGACCCTATTTCTTGCAGTCCAGAAAATTGCCGCCCCGTTAAGAAATTATCTTTTCGTGGCAGCACGAAATCCTCTTTCGGACGGGGAAAAAGTCACGTAGGGACGCTATGAAAAATGCCATTGAAATCAGAAAATTAAAAAAGGTCTTTAAGCAGTCTATAAGCTTCATGGACCTTTTTTTAGGAAAAAAGAAATTAACGAGGGCACTCAATGGCATATCATTCGATATTAAAGAAGGAGAGATTTTCGGACTTCTCGGTCCCAACGGCGCAGGAAAAACAACCCTCATCAAGATGCTCACAACGCTAATCATACCGACAGAAGGAACAGCAAAGGTTCACGGCTACGATGTTGTTAAGGATGAATGGCAAGTCAGGAACATTATAGGGCTTATCCATAGTGACGAGAGGAGTTTTTTCTGGAGGTTGACAGGCAGACAGAACCTGGAATTCTTTGCCGCAATCTTCCACATCCCCGGACGATTGGCGAAAATCAGGATTGATGAAGTGATCGCTCATGTCGGCTTGGAAAAGTATGCCGATAATCTATTCTTTAATTATTCGACAGGGATGAAGCAGAGATTGGCCATAGCTCGCGGTCTTTTGAATAGTCCAAGAATTCTTTTTATGGATGAAGCAATGAGGAGCATCGATCCGGTTAGTACTCAAAAAATACGGGAATTCATTAAAACAATGATACGGGAAAGAAATGATATGGCCATTGTTATGGCCACTAATCGCCTGGATGAAGCAACAAATCTATGTGACCGTGTTGCTATCCTCAATAAGGGACACCTTGTGAAATGTGGGAGTATTGGAGAAATAGAATCAGTCGCCAAAGGGTCTATACAATACGAAATTGAAGCAAAGAATTTGCGCGAAGAGGTTATTGTGCAGATTCACCGGATAAATTGGGTTCGCGATTGTAAGAAGACCTTTCATATGAATGGAAATGTTGGAATCACGATAACATTGGATACTGAGGAGGAAAGCATCCATATGGTATTACAGGAGATCATAAGAAACGGTGGTTATATTGTACGATGTGACCGCAGGGGTCCTTCATTTGATGAATCCTTTAATAGGATCATTGCTGAATTCGAAGGTTCTCAGGGAGGAGGTGGGATTTGATAAGAACGGCACTCGCCTTTATTAAAAAAGACATTTTGATAATGTTGAGCTATCGGTTCAACTTTGTCATCCAGATAGTCGGCATCCTGATAGTGGTAACAATTATCTACACTCTTGGAAGTCTTGTGGATAGTGTGGATATCCCCTTTCTTAAACCCTATGGTGGAAGCTATTTCGGATTTCTTATGATTGGTATTGCTTTTTCCGATTATGCCGGGATTAGTATCAATTCTTTTTCCGGAAACATACGTGATGGGCAGTTGACAGGTACGCTCGAAATTATATTGACCTCTCCAACCCGGCTGTTTACCTTTTTATTCTCTTCTTCATTATGGAGCTATATTTTTACCACTTTTCGTCTTTTTCTGTATTTCCTTGTCAGTATCTTTGTCTTTAAACTGGATATTGGAAAGATTAATATACCTGCGGCATTCGTCATCTTTGTACTCTCGATGCTCACTTTTATTGCAATTGGAATTATTTCTGCTTCATTGGTACTTGTCTTTAAACAAGGGGACTCTGCATTAAGAAGGATAGGAAGTGTTTCTATGATTGTAAGTGGTGTTTTATTTCCCACTGAATATCTCCCTTCCTTGCTGCAAAATATCTCTCTCTACCTCCCTTTCACTTACACGTACCGCGGCTTAAGGCTTTCCATCCTTCAAGGACATTCCTTGATGCTATTACAAGGGGATATCGCCGCTTTAACTGGTTTTGCAATAGTACTCATGGTGATCAGCTCGATTGCATTTTCTTATGCAGTTAAAAAAGCAAAGATTAAGGGTTCATTAGCTCAATATTAGAAATAGTATGATTCATTCCACAGCTCCATTTGTCTCGGTGGTAATTCCCACTTACAATAGGCGAGAACTTCTAAAAAGTTCTATTGAATCGCTCCTTAATCAATCATATCCCAAGGGTTGTTATGAGATAATTGTTGTCGACAATTCTTCATCTGATGGGACAGAGGAGATGGTGTATTCACTGCAGCAGAATACACAGTGTAGTTTATCTTATTATCGGAAAGAAAATGAAGGCCCTGGCGCCTCCCGGAACCTTGGGATAGCCAAGTCACAAGGAACAATAATCGCATTTACCGACAGTGACTGTGTGGCTGACACTGAATGGATAAAAAACGGAGTAGCCAGGATGACTGACGGGATCGGTCTGGTTCAGGGAAAGACACTGCCTCATCCTGGGCAGCCGCAAAGACTATTGCAACATACGATGAATGTTGTGACGGAAAACGGGTTTTATCCAACATGCAATATCTTTTACCAAAAAGAGGCGCTTGATCAGGTGGGCGGCATTTCCCGGGACTTCTGCGGATTAAACTGTCTTGGAGAACAGGTGGGAGGTGAGGATACTGATCTGGCATGGAGAATAAAGGAGAGTGGCTGGATCAGCGTCTTTGCGGATGACGCTGTTATTTATCATCACGTATTTATATTGATTTCCCTGAGGGCAGTGATCAAGTATGCCCGCTTCCATGTGATCTTTAGCTTAGCCCATAACATAAAAAAACATCCGGCCCTGAGGGATGCTATTCTCTATTGGAAGATTTTTAAATCGAAACAAAGGGCATTTTTTTATTTATTAGTTGTGTCTTTGTTTTTCGGGATATTTATCCACTGGGGCTTTTATCTTCTGGTCCTCCCCTATCTGGCAAGGCTGATGAGGGTGTCTTTTCATAGACGACCGTTGAGGTTGTATCACAGGGGGCTTGCCCTTTTCTGGTTTATCATTTTAGTCGAAATTGTTGAGTCTGTTCTTTCATTATGTGCAAGCTTGACCTATCGGACCGTTATCCTCTAACAGGAATCCCTTAATAGCGTAATGTCATCAGATAAATTGCCATTTATTTCAGTCATAATCCCGACGTACAATATGCGGGACCTCCTGCGGGACGCTGTCGAATCACTGTATAAACAATCATATCCCAGGGATCGTTATGAGATTATCGTTGTGGACAATTCGTCAACCGACGGAACAAGTGAAATGATGCATTCCCTGCAACAGAAGTCACCGTGTCTATTACGGTATTATCTCAAAGAAAACGAAGGCCCCGGTTCCTCCAGGAACCTGGGAATTGCAGAGGCAATAGGTACTATTATTGCTTTTACCGATGGTGACTGTGTGGCCGATCAAAACTGGCTGAAAAATGGCATAGCCAAAATGACTGATGGCATTGGAATTGTGCAGGGAAAAACTCTACCCAATCCTGATCAAGCGCTTAGTGCGTTCTCAAGAACACAGTCTGTTCCTAACGAGAATGGAATGTATCCTATGTGCAATATATTTTACCGAAAAGACGCTCTCGATCAGGTGGGTGGTATTTCCCCTGACTTCTGCGGATTAAACCGCTTTGGAAAACCGAGGTGGGGAGGTGAGGATACTGATCTGGCATGGAGGGTTAAAAAACAGAGATGGGGAAGTGTCTTTGCAGATGAGGCGATGATCTTTCATCACATATTCTCTTTGCGCCCCTGGCAAGCAATATTCGGTTTTCGCAAGTACCAGGTTCAGGGCCTGTTTTATGCCATGCCTTATCTTCTGAAAAAGCATCCGGAGTTGAGAAAACACATGTACTATAGATTCTTCCTAACCAGGAAAAAGGCTTTATTTGACATTTTTATTCTGTCGCTCCTGTCAGGTATATTGATTCACCAGGTTTTTTTTATTTTTGCATTTCCTTATATAACGTTACAATCAAAAGACGCATTTCTATGGCGCCCTTTAAAGAAGTATCATCGCGGCCTTGTTGTGTTAATTGCAAGGGTCCTCAGCGATTTTGTTGATTTTATACTCCTGCTCAGCGGCAGTATCTGGAACCGCAGCATAATCCTTTGAAAAAAGAATATATGTTTAATAAAGTAAGATATGCAATAAAAGAACTCATCATCTTTTACAACAGATATATAAAGGCAGGTATCAGAAAAAATAGATATAATAAAATAACAAAGCTGTTTGGTTCTATAATAAAGTTCTTGTTTTTAAAGAAGCCTTATATATTAATTGTTGAAACTGGAACACTATGTAATTTAGATTGCCCCACTTGCCCTACACCTCGACAAATAGTAGTTGGTGCGAGAGCCATTAAAAACATGGACTTTGATAGTTTCATAAAAATAATTAACAACTCATATAAATCTTTCTCTGCTGTTCTGTTATATTGGAGCAACGAACCACTTCTGAATAAGAATATAGCTAAAATGGTGCGTTTTTGTAACGATTTAAACTTACATACTTTCATTTCAACAAACGTAGTGTTGCTTACCGGAAATAAATTCAAAGAATTAATTGATGCAGGTCTTGATGAATTATTAGTTTGCGTTGATGGTTTTTCAAAAGACACCTATGAACCTTTTAGAAAAGGTGCAAAATTCGAAATTGTCAAAAGAAATATCGAAAATATATGCAGAATAAAAAGAGAGTTAAATGCAGTAAATCCCTGGATAGAAATACAATATATTGAAACGAAAGAAAACTCTAAAGAAATTACTTCATGTAAAGAATGGGCAGATGTAATTGGGGTTGACAGCTTTCGCGTGCAATCATTATACATTACAAAACATTTAAATGATTATCAGAAATTACGTGAAGAGTTCTACACAGAAAAAAACTGGGAAGAAAAGAATAAAAGAAATGCACAGAAAGAAAATAAAGTATGCAGAAATGCTGAATCAACAGTTTGTGTTCTTGTAAACGGTCAAACTACAATTTGCTGCTATGACATAGAAGGGGCTTTTAGTTACGGCAACTTATTAGACGAATCTTTTAAGAATATTACTAAAAATAAAAAATATTCAGAAATTAGAAGTAAGGGTAAAAAGCATGAATTAAGCATTTGTAAAAAGTGCTAAGCCGCATCAATAAAGTTACAGTACAAAAAAAATAATGATAAAGGGAATGAAGTAAAAGATTGTCAATTAAAATTGCTGTAACATCTGCATTTGGCTGGCCTTATGTGCGAAGGGGGAATCGAGTTGCCTATGAACTTGCCGTCTATCTTGCAAGTCAGGGGAATGAAGTCCATTTTATAACGACAAAACCTGGTACAGCCAGCCGGGAAAAGTCCAGGGGGAATCTTCTTATCAAATATTATCCTGTGATAGACCATCCTTTTCTCACAAGATTTAACGTTGAATACTGGCAAACATTTGCCTTGACCTGCATCAGGGCCTTTTTGAAAGAAAATTACGATCTTGTATATACATGTCTGACAATGGATGCCTGTGCCGCAGGTTTTAATAAAACGATTAGAGGGACTCCATTTATTCCCATATTGATTACCGGAGATCCCCTGTATAGAGACGCCCGCTGGGCTAAGCGGCTTTTTAGGAGGGCTGTAGGGAAGGCATCTCGTCTGGTGACAATAAGTAATTTTGTTAATGAAATATTAAAGCGAGATTTTGGTCTTGAGGGGGTCATGATACCCTGTCCTGTTGATACATCAAAGTTTTTTTACACCGGGAAGAAGGAAACGGATTTCCCCAGAATTCTTTGTACTGCTACACTTCTTATGGAGAGAAAAAGAGTTCCTCTTCTTGTTAAGGCCTTTGAAGTACTTATTGAAAATATTCCCAATTCGGTTTTACAGCTTGCCGGTGAAACTACACCTGAAGTCACACAAAATCTTCTCAAGTCAGTTAATTCAAAAGCAAGAAAATCCATTGAAATTGTGGATATCACATCAGACCCTGTCCTCTCTTCGTTTTACAGGAATGCAACGATCACTGTCCTGCCTTCGCTCAACGAGGCATTTGGTATGGTGACGACGGAATCCCTTGCATCAGGAACGCCGGTTGTGGGAACAAGGAGCGGTGGAACAGTAGAGATCCTTGACGATCCCCGTGTTGGTGTGCTGTTTGAGCCGAATGACGGCCCGGAAGAACTCTGTAAAGCGCTTATAAAGGGGATAGAACTTTCGAAGGATCCTGAAACGTCAAAGCGGTGCCATGAACATGCTCAACGCTATTCATGGAATTCTTTGGGCCCTAAATATGAAGCACTGCAAGAAGAAGTCCTTGGTAAGAGCAGGAAGGTGTCCAGGCCTCCAAAGAAGACCGGATCAGAAAACACATTAACCTCCTTCAAGCCAAATCAATCTGCTTTTCTCAACGGTAAGGCTAATAAAAGTGTATTGAGCAAATTTTTTGTGGATACACTGGATTCATTGGAGATCACATCCAACACATATTATAATATTGAACGCATGAAACCAAGATATCTTCATTTCCTGAACTGGATATTTAACAAGACGAATCATCATGACTCTGTCCTCATTATGAGTTTGGACCCGTACTTCATGATTCTACTCTTAAAGGAGCGTGGCATCAAAGCGAAGCAGGTTTTCACTTCCCCTGGGTCAGAAGTTGCGGACAAAGCGTTTCTTTGGGGTATGGACTCGAATGCTCAAGAGAGGGGGGAAATCGCTGAAAGCTTCGACATTATTGTCTGCGATGATCTCCTCCAGCATTGGCCATTTCCCCTATGGAGTCTTCAAAGGCTCAAAAAATGTTTGAATCCTGAGGGAGTCCTGCTGTTAAGCACGCAAAATGTGACAAGATGTGTATCACGGTTACGTTTACTTACGGGTCGGAATGTTTATCCTTGGTTTGGCGACAACATGTTAAATGGCGCTTTTCCAACGAAAGAAGAGACATCCGGTTTTTACCGGGAGTACACCCTGGAGGAAGTGAGTGAACTTGTGTCCAGAGCGGGATTTGATCTGATCGAAAAGCAGTGGATCATCGGCAAAAAAGATATTAATAAAAGTGTGAATTTTGCATCACCATCTGTTAAGACCTATCTGTTTCATAAGATATACCATAAAATCCAAAGAGTTGTGCCCCCGATGAGGAGCCATCTTTTTGTGGCCGCGATAAATTCGCTTCCGAAAGAGACATCATAAAACGCGTTATGTCATGAAACATCAAGCCGGAAATTTATTTTTTGAAACTTCAAAAGTGCAAAAAACAGGGGGGCATACTCTGAGTTACCATCTGAATCATTTACCATATCCAGAGGGTACAACCGTTGTGGGTGCTGGGCATAGGTTTCGTCGGGATTGTTTCGGCAAGCCAGACGAGCAGATGCAGGTCATCTCGGATCATTTTGAAAACGGAAGTGTCTGCGAGTTTATGCGGTTGCTTACTCAGGGAAGGGACTCGTTCATTCTGCGTTTGACGGGGAACTACGACGTCATTAGTACCCAGGGTGGGGGATGGCTCTTACATAACCGAGATGATGAAAAGCCGCATTTATGGTTTCCGCTTCAGCCGATGGCTCGGGGCTATGATAAATTTGGCCGAGTTGTATCAGAAGAATTCCTCCCAATAATTGAGATCTTCGCATTGAGCAATAATCTTTCTGTCCTCTTCAGGATACCGAAAAATGACGTCTTTATCGAATTTGTTGTATGGACTCTGCCTTCTAAGTCTTACCTTTTTGAGGAACTTTCATCCCTGTCAGCACAGGAGCTGCAGAGGATCTTTCTGTGGGCGTCTCATACCATATACGCTGGACCTGAAGATCTTTACAAGAACCTTATTCACGGTGCTGTCTACAAAAACGGGCTGCCCTGGAGCCGTCCGCCGTGGAGACGCCCCTATTGTGAGGTTATTGCACATGCGCTCTATGTTACTTTTCACAGTTTATGGAAGGCAACAAGAAAACAGATCTACCAACAGATGAAGACCCAGCTTGTCTTTAGTGTCATTGCCCGTCAGGAAGAAAATGGAGCATGGCGTCATGGTACGTGGACTGACGATTTTGAAGTGCATTATCGACACCACTGCAGTGGAATCCACTTGCTTTCGGCTGATTATGATGAAACCAAAGATGTCGTCGTTGGTTCATCACTTAGAAGAGCTGTTGATTACCTGAGAAATCAATGCGATGAATTAAGCGTCGGTAAGTGGTATCTCCATGACAGCCTTGAATTGAGTGTGGAGAGTATGCGAAAGTGTCCAATAACATACCAGTATAGTCGAGTTTTTGGCAAGTCGCCATCGAACATGCTTGTTTTAAACACCCACCTTGATGCACTCGTTGCGCTGAATCGTTACGAAAAACTATTCGGGCAAGGACTTTTGGAGAAAGAGATCTCTTCGGGAATTAATGCGGCCGTTGCTGTCCTCGGACTTAAATCTGCAGAACTCCTGTATCGCATCTTGTTTCAGGCAATTGAGCTGACCTTTCTGCCGGACTCCGCAGTCAAGACAATGTCTTTACCTGTGCGCGCCGTGAGACGGCTGGCAAGGGAAAAGATTATTCCCCGTTTGCCACAAATTAAAAGGATATTTCCAAGGATTGTGATGCCTAATGGATATATTGATCGCAACCTGACACTCAATGAATTCTGGTATCCTTATTTTCTTATTAATATCATGGATCTTTTGCGTTTCCAAATATGTTTCAGCGTCAAAATAGTTGACTCTATCATTGATAATGCCGTTAACTTCGTCCATCGCGTTGGCTTGGAGAGATGGTTGAACAATGATAGTACGGCTTATGCTGTCTGTTTTTGGGCCGAAGCGATGTATCTGTATTGTCTTCACACTCCCAACAGGAGCCGCGCTGCCTTAGCGGAGGCCGTAATCTCCCTTTATGATTCAGAACAGGGCATCCCACCGAGCCTCCTGGGTTGTAATTCTGAGTACATTCGCCTCACCGATCAGGTACCTTGCCTGTGGACAGACAACGATGAACTTCTAATAATCAATCTTTCATTGGATCCTCGCCATATTGAATTTCTCCTCATCAATGGCACGGATTCGCCGCAAGATACTTCTGTTTCCTGGGCACATGACAAACTGATGGTGCTCGATCAAAAGGGGAGTTCAATCTCTGTTAATCAGACTTTGACAGTGCCCGCCCGAGGATGGTTGAGACTGTTGTCCTATAACGTTTGACAATAAATGAATAAAATCAGAAACGCTTTTTCATTGGTTGGTTGCGGTCGATTCGACATCATTTTCCACAAGGTGGCATGCCAGTTGGGGATAATTGGTTCATTCATGCCGAATCCTTCAGTAATCAATATTGAACCTGCGAATGCGTGTAACTTAAGGTGTCCCACATGCGTTACAGGAACTGGCATGATGAACCGGCCGATGCGAATGATGAATTATGATGAATTCAAAGGAATCATTGACCAGGTCAAGGGATATGCACATAGAATTGTGCTGTGGAATTACGGAGAACCGTTTTTGAATAAAGAACTTTTACCCATGATCCGCTATGCGGCAGACAACGGGATGTACATAGAAACAAGCTCGAATGGTGAATTCTTCAGGTCGAGAGAGTTTTGCGATGATGTTGTGAGAAGCCGGCTGCAAAAATTAATTATCTGTCTTGACGGCGCGGATCAGGAAGCAATCAGTAAATTCAGGATAGGCTCTCATTTCAAAAAGATAATCGAAGGCATTCAATTAATGGTTGACGCAAAAAAGACTCTCAAATCGGAAACACCTGAAATAGAACTTCAGTTTATCGTAATGAAGCACAATGAACATCAGAAGACATATATGAAAGAACTTGCAGATGAATTAGGAGTAGATATATATTGCGAAAAGACTGTCGGGTTGGATTCCAGTGATCCAAACTTCCAGAGCCTTGCGAAAGAGCTTTTACCTGGCGATTTGTCTCTTAGCCGTTTCTTCCAGAAGAAGGACGGAACCTTTGCTCTGAAGGGCGAAATTACAAATTATTGTTCAAGAATATTTCACAGTACCGTCATAAATTCAGATGGTACGGTCGTGCCGTGTTGTTATGATTTATATTCCAGACATGTTATGGGAAATGTATTCGAAGAGAGTTTGGAAAAGATCTGGAGAAATAAAAAATACAATAGATTCAGAAGGCAGTTATTGATGGACAGAAAAGCCATCCCCATGTGTAACATCTGTTCAGAAGGAAGATACGAGATAAGAAAAAGAGATGATTTATTGTAAATTATTTGTCGGACAGATTCGGATCGTAACAAAAGAAAGATTGTAGATAGATCATTACCGCGCTGTTGGTTTTATAACCATAAATCAACGCACAAGTAAGTTTATGCCAGTTCAGGAGAATAAAACGAACTGTTTGATCACAATTTTACAAAATAAACGAATATCTCTACCGTATATTTTTAATAAATACTGCTTTCCAATGATGAAAGAACGCTTTAATGGCAGGATACTCTATTATCATATATTACATAATTTACATGACTCTAATCATAACTTATTTAGTAACAAGCAGTTATGTGAAAATAAACTAAAATTAGTTGAAGAATACATTAAGCAAGAAAAATTCAAGAATGCTCATATATTGTCACATGAACGAACATCGGCTGCGTGGCCTGCATTACATTCTGTAAAAATAGCAGCTAATTGCCTTGGTTCAATTGGATTTTATGATTTTCATCTTTGGATGGAGGATGATGCCATCATTTACGACACTGATTGCGATCAATGGGCAACTATATTAGGTAGCGCCGATGTTGGGCTTTATCGTAATACAGATAAAAAACAAATGATAAATACAGCTTATTTTTTATCTACTCCAGAATTTGATCATAGAATTTTAAGAATTTTAGAAGAATTTCATAACGATTTAGATATACGACAGAATAAGGGGCTTTTTGATAATTTTAAGGGTGGAGCATCAACAATAGAGCATCTTTTTTGGCGTGCGGCTAGAAAGCCGGTATTATTAAATCCAGATCATGCTATGAGGCACCATCCTTATGTAAAGCACCGCCGTACTGGTGAGGAAGTGCGAAGGTGGCTCAGACGCACAATACCAAATATATCAAATGAGGATATAGAACTTACAAAACAGGACTTTAATGACTAGAAAGTAAATGGGAATGCACATGCAAAATATAATAGACCAATCAGATCAAAATAAGGCGGTCATGGAAGAAGAGTTTAAACATAAGAAGGTCAAACTTGAAAGCTTTCCACCTATGCTTGCAATCTATACGACAGATACCTGTAATTTGCGCTGTATCGGGTGTCACTTCGGAATGAAGACAGCATCTAAACTTTCCATTACCGCAGAAGGATATAAGCGTATGTTCGATCTTTTCCCATACATCAAGGAAATTGGGATAGCCGGGGCAGAGATGTTTTTTGATGCCGGTAATCCGTCAGGTTATATGCAGCAGGTTTTTAATGAGGCGAGTAAATATCCTGGTCTCAGATTTGTTGGATTTACAAACGGAACGTTGCTTACCCCGGAACGTATCCAACTGATTGTCGAAAAATTTAACTGGATAGGGATATCCATAGATTCACCAGATCCAAGTATATACAAGACAATTCGTGTTGGAGCAAATCTGAACACGATAATAAGAAATATAAAAAAGATCTCTGACCTCAAGACACAAAAGGGGTTGGGAAGAGCAGATAATCCAAAGATAGTTTTGAGTTCTGTAATCATGAATCTTACTTATAAAGGTATACTAGACCTTGTTAAACTTGCCGACGATGTTGGAGCGGCCAGAATCCACCTTCTTGAGCCGTGGGTTGGAACCTATGAAAAGGAGTACATCTTCCACGACCCCGAAAGGACTCTTGAATACCTGCTTCTCAGGAATGAAGCTGTAAAGAGGGCAACAGTATTAGGCATTAAAGTTCAGGACAGAACGAGAAACGCCATTGTGAATAACCTTCCGTCTCTTGAGAGGTATTTAGACATACCTAAGAATGAACCGGTTAGAAAATGGCCTCATTGTTGTAATGCACCATGGACCGAACTTTATATCTGGAGAAACGGAGATGCAAAGATATGCTGCACATCCAAAACTGTTGTTGGAAATATTAACCAAAGCAGCATATCCGAAATCTGGAACTCCAGTATGGCTGTTGCCGTCCGAAAGCGCATTTTAGAAGGAAATTACACAGTAGATTGTCAAATTAATTGCCATCGAGGATATGTGTTGCCTCATTGTCAAAAAAAAGGGTTCTTCAAGCAAGTGACAAGTTTGTTTCAGATGAAATGATATGGATACATTACAGCCAGAATCCTGACACATTATGAAAATTGCCATAACTGGTCCTCATTACTGGCCTTACCGTCGCCGGGGCAGCGCTGCCTATATATATAATCTATCAAAACATTTGGCAGAGGCTGGTCACACAGTTGAAGTGATCACAGGGAAGCCGGGAAAGACGAGAGTTGTTAGTAGTGGCCTTATAACAATTCATTATCTTCGTTACTTGTTAAATCCTTTGCTTAACCGCTTCAATATTGATCGGGTCCATATGTTTACTGCAAACTGTTTTTTTCACTTTCTTGCAAATGAATATGACGTCATTCACTGCATGTATCATCCGGATGGTTTCACATTAAGCCAACTCCGTAAGATTAAGAAGCTAAGGTTTGTCCAGCTTGTTCCGACGGTACCCTTTGATTTTCACTGGAAGCATTCACCAATCGATCCATACATGTTTGAAAAGGCAATTAGAGGAGCAGACAGGTGCATCGCTCCGAGTCGCTATGCACATGATTACATGATGAACAATAACGATATTCAGTGTGAACTTGTGCCCTGTGGGGTAGATATGGAACATTTTCGCCCCTGCAGTAAAAAGGACATGAATGTTCCCCGCATACTCTGCACGGCTGCACTTCACGATGATAGAAAAAGAATTCCGCTGCTCCTTAAGGCGTTCGACATGCTTTTGAAAGAGGGAAGGCCTGCAATATTACAACTCGCAGCGGAAACAACTCCGGATACGGACAGGTACTTATGTTCTCTCGTGAGTCATGATGTATTAAAATCAGTTCAAATACTTCCTTCAGTGACCTATAAAGAGTTACCCGAGTATTACAGTGCTGCCTCGGTTACAGTGCTCTCATCAGTGAGTGAGACGTTTGGAATGAACATGATTGAGTCTTTGGCATGCGGCACACCTGTTGTTGGAACTAACAGCGGAGCAATCCCTGAGATTATCAATAGCCCCTACATAGGAAATCTCTTCGAAAATGATGATAACGAATCAGTGACTGTCTTGAATCTCTATCATGCTCTCAAAAACACGTTAGAACTTGCAGGGAAACCGGATACAGAGAAGCTTTGCCGACAACATGCAAGTCAGTATGACTGGAAAAAGGTCGTGAAACAAATGATATCGCTTTATGAGAGGGCAGTGTCAGGAACCTCGTGAAAAATGTTGCATATTCTTTCGGAGACATTTATTATTCAGGAAATCCTTGAACTGAAGAAGCGAGGATTAAATATTATTATTTTTGCGAGCGAGGGAGCCGGTGACATTCCTTATAATTCACTCTCCCATCCTGAGAGTAAGAGTCTTGTAAAGGAAACATGTTATCTCAATCCCTATTCAATTGTGATAAAAAAGAAATTGCTGCATTTCCTTATCTTTCTCTTACATCCATTTCGATATCTGAAGACATTGTATTTTTCCTACATGGAGGGGGGGGAGACTTTCATTGCCTTCAAATCAGTCCCACTGTATATCAGAGAAATGAAAAGTAAGGATGTTCACCATATCCATGCACATTTTGCAAGAAGAGCCTGTACGTTTTCCATGCTTATATCGATGATTACAGGTATACCTTACAGTTTTACAGCACATGCACACGACATTTATGTTTCTGATGCAATGGATATCTCGAACCACATCCGTGCCGCAAAATTTGTGATTACCTGTACAGCCCATAATAAGAATTATCTATTGGGGAAATATGGTAACCACGCAGACGGGAAGATATATTCCAATTATCATGGTGTTGATACCAATCGCCTTAAGCCTGCGAAGGAGATGATAACACAGGGGAAAGAAGAAGTTGAAATATCAATTCTCTCTATTGGTAGACTTGTCGAAAAAAAAGGCTTCCCCTATCTGATCCAGGCACTTTCACAGCTCAAAAAATCTCCCGGCACTTCATTGACTGTAAATATTATAGGGGACGGTCCTGAAAAAGAGTATCTGTGCCGAATGGTTAAAGAATACAATTTAAGTGATAGCATATTCTTCAGAGGCGCCCTGCTATTTGAAGAGCTCAGGGGATTCTATGAAGAGGCTGATTTCTTCGTATTACCATGTATCATAGCTAAAAATGGGGACCGGGACGGTATACCGAATGTTATTCTTGAAGCAATGTCTGCCGGGTTACCAGTTATTTCGACAACAGTATCAGGTATTCCGGAAGTTATAACAGACGGCGTTGATGGTTTTCTGGTGTCTCCAGAAGACAGCTGTGCGCTGGCAGATTCTATAAAGAGGCTGTCGCAAGACCGGGAGCTTCGGGTTGCAATGGGCAGCAACGCGAGAAAGAAAATGGTAGATCGTTTTAATAAAGAGCAGCATATCGATGAACTAATGGCATATTTCAAACTGTGATAAAAGCGGATATCATTCATATTAACCATAAAAAGTAAAATTATTATGTTGTCCATCACAGGTGAACTTAAGAAAGTAAAAAGCGCTTTTGTTAATCAGGTATTAGGTTATGCACCTATTCCTGCTACCGCTTTCATAGAAGTTAACTATGACTGTATGCTCCGTTGTAAGATGTGTCAGTTGTGGACTAAGGATTTCAAGAAAAATCGTATAGGCGATAGTGAAATCCTTTCACAAACTGAAATAAAGAAAGTTATCGATGAATTTGCTTCAGTTGGAATAAAAAATATATTTTTTTTGGGAGGAGAACCTTTTCAAAGAAAAGACTTATTAGATTTCATTAAATATTGTAAATCTAAGGCATTGAGTTGTGCGACTGTTTCCAACGGCTATTTAATTGGCGAAGATCTGGCTAATAAGATCGTACTGTCTAACCTGGATATTCTGGCTGTATCTATTGATGGTCCCAACAGCGAAATACATGACAGGATAAGAGGAGTTAAAGGGTCTTTTGATCACGCAGTCAGAGCAATACGGCTGATCAAAAAACGACAGAAAGAACTTAATACTGAACTTCCTGCTGTTGCAATCGCCTGTACCGTATCATCAAATAATTTTCTGAACTTACCGGAAATGGTTGATTTGGCAAAGAGCCTTGATGTTCGGCAAATACGCTTTCAATACATTTCAGTCATTGATAGGAATATTGTAGATCAAACTAACCAAATGATGGGAGAGCAAGTTGTAGGTGTACACAATTTTGTAGATATACCCCCCACCTTTTTAGTTCCAAAGGAGCAAATTGAAAAATTAGAGGATGTTTTAGAGGAAATAAAAAGAAAAGCCGGCACTCAAGTCGAATGTCATTTGGACCCTGGTTTTCACACTAACAATAAGAGTTTTTTGGAAAAAGGGACATTTCCTGTGTGGGACTGCACTGAGCCATGGTTACGAGCGTATATGACGCCGACAGGCGATTTTATGCCATGTCCAATGTTTACAGATTATAACATGGGAAACATAAGGGACAAGTCCTTTGAAGCAATATGGAATAGTAAGCGAGCGAGAAAAATCCGGAAACGTCTCACCAGGGGTCTTCCCCCCATATGTCAAAGATGCTGTGTCGTACATAATGGGACTCAGAGTAGATGGAAGAAGTTGTATCGCAGACTTTATGGAGGTACTCCATAAAAACCATTGAGAATAAAGCCCCTGAGAGAATTTGCAGAAAAGACTTGACTGTATCGTGGTATCTACATTACGCTTATCTTCACTAATATGAAAATACTCGTAACAGGTGGATGTGGCTTTTTAGGATCTCATGTGTGTGAGACCTTCCGAAGGGATGGTTGGGAGGTAGTGTCTTACGACAATATGACGAAGTATGAACTAAATCGCACTGGCTTCCATACAGATGAGGTACGAGAATACAATGCGAGGATACTGCAAGACATGGGTGTTAAAATCGTAAAAGCTGACATCCGAATCCGTGAACAACTTTTGGACTATACTTCAGGGTGCCAGTTCATTGCCCATACCGCTGCACAACCGGCAATGACCATCAGTTGGGAAGATCCAGAATTGGATTTTGCTACAAATGTACTTGGAACTTTTAATGTCCTTGTTTCAGCACGGAAGCATCAAATCCCGATTGCTTCCTGTTCATCTGTGCACGTATATGGCCCCTGGATAAACGATACTCTAAAGGAGGAGGAAACACGCTTTACCCGAGTTCCTGTGGATATCAGTGAAGATGACCAGATTATGAATGGAGGCAGGAACGGCCTCATTTCACCTCTTCATGCTTCCAAGGCAAGCGCCGAACATTATGTGAAGACATTTGCCGATATGTACGGCATCAATGCGGCGACTTTTCGCTTTACTGGCATATATGGCCCCCGACAGTTTGGAGGCGAGGACCATGGATGGGCAGCCAATTTTTGTATCCGCAATGTAATGCGCTGGCCTATTACGATCTTTGGTAATGGTAAGCAGCTTCGCGACATCCTCTATGCAGGCGATGCAGCGGCAGCATTCTTAGCCTATCAAAGGAATCCCGTACCTGGCACTTATAACATTGGCGGCGGCCAAAAACATATGATTTCTCTTTTAGAATGCATAGAACTCATAAACAAGCTTTCAGGTCACAGGTCAGAAGTGAAGTTTGGTCCCAAACGTACAGGTGACCTCTCCTATTTCGTCTGCAATATCGAACGGGTTCGTAATACATTAAATTGGCAGCCGATGATACTGCCGGAGGAGGGAGTTGGTAATCTTCTCTCCTGGGTTAGGGAAAATGTACACCTTTTCTGTAGTTCTATCCGGAATACAAAGGATGCTTGACTAAAACAATGAAGGCATTGATTCTTGCAGGTGGTCGTGGCCAGAGGCTCCAACATCATACAGGGAGTCACAACAAGTGTATGTTGCCGCTTATGGGCAAACCACTTATCCAGTATAGTCTGGAAAACGCAGTGTCCGCTGGTATAGACTCTATCGTAATAGTTGTGGGGTACTGCGCAGAGGATATCATTAATCATTTTGGCACTGACTTTCAAGGTACGCGCATAAAATATGTTATTCAGAGTGAGCGCAAGGGACTTGTACATGCAATGGAGTGTGCCCGAGATGCTCTTGATGGTTCAAGCTTCATGCTCTTTCTTGCTGACGAAGTCTTTATCTCTACCAGTTACGGCGAGATGTTGAAGCGGTTCCATAAAGAAAATCTATTTGCAATCTGCGGGGTTGTGTGTGTTGAGGATCTATCGCAGATTTCTAAGACATATGCATTGATGGGTGACGATCAGACCAATCGGATTTTTAGGTTAATCGAGAAACCGCGTGTCGCAATTAATAACATCATGGGTACTGGCAACTGCATCATGCGATTTGAAATCTTCAATTACGTAGAACGTACTCCGATTAACATTGAGCGCAACGAAAAAGAGTTGCCTGACTTGATTCAGTGTGCAGTTGATGAGGGGCAGCTGATAAATTACTTTAATATTGGTCAAGGCTATTTCAACATAAATTCCCCGGATGATATTACCCTGGCAGAAGAACAGCTTCATGACAGGGGTAAAACTTCAGATTATCCCCCCCAAATCTGTCCTGCATCAGCACCTGGACAGAAAGTCAAGTGACGTAAACATCGTCATGATGTTAATATCCTTGCACTAAAAAGAGCTTTTAGATGCCCGAATCGATCTATACTGTGAAAAATCAGCACTGGCAGGTTCCCGAATTCCAATGCCGTGAATTTTATGGTAAGCGTTCGGACGTCTGTGTATGTACCCCTGTAATTAATGAAGGACACCGCATCAGAACCCTTCTTGAACGTATGCGTCGTCTTAATCTTATGGAGAACTTTGACGTTTTGATCGCTGATGGTGGAAGCACGGATGGCTCTCTAGAAGAAGGTTATCTGCGTACGATGGGAATGCGAACTTTATTGACCAAGGTGGGGCCTGGCAAGCTTGGCGCGCAGATGCGAATGGCTATGGCATATGGAATTGAACAGGGCTATACCGGATTCGTGTTTATTGACGGTAATAATAAGGACGATCCCGAAGCGATTCCACGTTTCATATCTATGTTAGAGGATGGATACGATTTTGTTCAGGGCTCACGTCATATGCCGGGAGGTCGTGGTATTAATACTCCCATAATCAGGCATTACGGAGTGAAATACCTGCACTCACCACTTATTTCTTTGGCAGCACGGAGAAGGTTCACTGATACAACTAACGGCTTTCGCGCTTACAGCAGACGTCTTCTTCTTGACCCCCGTGTGCAACCCTTCCGGGACGTCTTCTGGACTTATGACATACTTTTCTACCTTGCAATTCGTGCTTCGCGGCTCGGATTTCGGGTAACGGAAATTCCCACAACGCGTGCCTATCCTTACAATGAAAAGTCGCCGACGAAAATCAGTCCCATTCGAGGCACCATGAATCTTCTGAAGATTCTGATGCAAGCCGTATTCATTGGATACAATCCCAAAGATAATAGAGTAGAAGATACAGTCGTTTCAAGAAAAATTGGATCTCAATAAATGGGTCTAATGGTAAAAAATAGAACAATACTTTCAATTGTTACAGACTCTTCATGCACCAAAGTATTTGGAAGGGTTTTTATTTTCATCCTTTTACTCGTATTATTAGTAAGCAGAAATACACAAGACATGGCAGAAAAGATGTTTTGGTTGGATGAAGTATACGATTTTATTGCCGTGAATAAATCATTTTGGGAAATTCCCAAATTTACTATCAAGGGTGCTTTTACGCAGCCCCCTCTTTTTTACTGGATTGGGCACTTTGTTGCTAAGATTGGCACTGATCCGCTGACACTTCGAAGCATTTCCTTAGCTTCCTATGTTGCAATGATAGGTTTTGTGACTTTTGCACTCCGGGAATTGCGTTTTGCAACACGGATATTTTTATGCTTTGTACTTATCATGAGTCCATTTGGAGCTTATGCAACTACAGAATTTCGCCCCTATGCCCTTGCCGCTTTGAGCATTCTTATTTCAAGCGTACTTTTTTATCGTGCTATAAATCAACCTTCGCGGTGGTTATCAGCAATTTCATATGGCCTGGCAGCTTTAGCATTACAATATTCTTTGACGCTGAATTGCGTTACATTTGGGCTTCAAATGGCTTTTTTAGGCATTAGTATTTTATATTATGGTTATAAAGAGGGATTTAAGCATACATTTAACAAATATAAACCGTTAATTATTGTTTCTGTAACACTTTGTATTGAATATGCTTTTCTCTTAAATACAGTCATGCAAACCGGCTTGAAATTATTTCCAGCACCTCAATTTCATTTATTTAATTACATAAAAGCTCTTTTAAAAAATATGATAGTTCTTAAAAATGAGATTATTCTACTACGTTCCTGGGTAGTGTCCTTTGGTCCGGTTTTTTTGCTTTTAGGATGCATAACCGGCCTGCGTAAGCATAAATGGATAACAGCATACTTAATACTTCTTCTTGGGGGACAGTTACTTTTTTCTACTTTCATGACTTATTCTCAAATTGATTATCCGGCACCACAACGTTATTTTGTTGCTTCATATGTTGCTTTTTCCCTGCTTTGCGCAATAGGGGCCGAGTATTTTTTTCAACATATAAATAGAAAAACAGCTGTTGTTATCATTGTTTGCCTCTTGGTCACAACGCTTCCCGCAGGTATCATTGGATATGTGATATCACTGAAAACACCCGGGTTTAATCCGATCACTGAAGCCATTGAAGGTATGCGGTGCAATAGCCGTCCAACAGTTGTCCTCTCCGATCCCGGGCGTAATGCCTTCGTTGCCTGGTATGCATATCGCAATGACCCGCTAATTATAGTCCCTCATCAAATAAAATATATTTTCCCTTTCATAACTGTCCCTGTTAATGAAATTTATAAGGCAGCCTCAGAAAAGTACTGCTTCATTTTAATAGAAGGACCGCAGGGAAAAGTGCATAAAGGAGAGATATACAAAATCCTGTCCGCACTTCCCGGTTACTCGCAAGAAAGTCATTCAATAACGCCTGGTCATGTTATACCTGATTCGGCATGGTTGTTTACTCCGATAGGATCAGAGACTACTATTAATAAAAGATGAATATCAGTGAGAAACTAAAATGAAAAAAATATTGCCGCATATTTATAGCAAAGTACAAACAGTCTGGGGTAATGATGTTGAAATGTTAATTTTGGAACGGGAGACAATAAACTCTAAGCCCATTCTTCAACTTCTCTGGCGCGGATGGTACAAAGAGATAGAACCATTTATATCAAAAGATGGTTTAAATATAGAAGTCGGTGCGGGAGGTGGATATGCCAGTACATATTTTAAGAATTTAATTCAAACAGATGTTGTAAAAACACCTCATATTAATATGTGTTGTGATGCATCGGCTTTTCCATTTAAAGATAGTGTGTTAGATACAATCGTAATGATTGCAGTCTTACATCATTTTAAAAATATTGATGAATTTTTTAATGAGGCAAGAAGGGTTTTAAAAAAGGGAGGAAGAATTTTAATGGTTGAACCCTATGTTAGTTATCTTTCCTATCCGGTATGGAAACTTTTTCATTATGAAGGTTGCAATTTAAAAAGTCTGTCAATCGATTCGAATGAACATGCTCGTATTGATGCAAATATCGCCATTCCTACAATTCTCTTTAAAAAGAAGAGAAAGCAATTTGAAAAGAACTACGCTGATCTAAAGATTATCCATGAAAATTATCATACAGTTTTTCACTTTTTTGTATCAGGAGGATATACTTATCCCAGCCTGATTCCAAAATTTTTATTACCTAACCTGGTAAAGATTGAGAAAACATTACAACCTTTAGGAAAATGGTTTGGCTCCTTTATGACGGTAATCATCCAGAAGGATTAAATTTCATTTTTTACAGTAATATAACAACTTACAAATGAGTTCTATATAGAGTAACTATGAAAAACAGTTCTAAGGCAAAAGGGTGGATATTTATTATTGTGGGGCTGCTTTTCATTTTATCCGGGTTCATCCTAAACGAATGGTTTTTGGCAGCTCTATTTAGTTCAGATGGAATAATAGCTACTGTTCATAAAATTGTGATATGGCTTGTTGATCTTTGTTTAATAAGTACAGGCGTAATAGTTATAAAACTTAGAAGGTCTTTGACAAAGGAAATGCTGTTTGTATTTACTGGCGTATTCATTATTTTTGCAGGTATTCTTTTTATAGAAAAGTTCCTTCCTTTAGCCTTGGATACCCATATGACCGATTATAACAGACCTTTTTTGAGAGCTTTCGAAGTTTACTTTATTGCTACAGGGTTATTCGCAATTCTCTATCGCAGGTATATTGATCTAAAAAGTATATCAAGGTTTGGAATTTCGAGTCTAATCTGCCTTGCACTGTTTTCGCTGTATGTTTTTTATCGCAGAGGGGTTTTGTACAATGGTCTTATTGTCATTGGTTCGTTACTCAGCATCAATTTGGTAGGTACTGTTCCGGAAAGACTATTTATTTTTGTTGTTATTATTCTCATACTGTACCCATTAAGCAAACGTTGGGCCCTTACAAAGAAAAAAAGACTTGTTTCTATTGTGTTCGCCGGGACAATAACGCTGTTGATTGGTATTTATTTAAGCAATACGATTTTAAGAAATTTACCTATAATGTTTATTGCTTTTCTTCTAATATTATTCCTATTCAGCATGCGCCTGCCCTTTACAAAGAGAAGAAAGCTCGTTACTTCTGCTGTCGCGGGGCTGATAACGATATCGATTAGTGCCAATGGATTGACAGACCTTCACCGGTTTTTGTTTCCTGATCAGGCTGTCACAAGATTTGCTAAAGGCGATTTTAACAATTTAGCTTTAGACATGGATCAAGATGTTTTGTATGCCGTCGGACACGGAATAAATCACATACATGCTTACAATATCGATGCACTGAATGAATCCCCGAAGTTATCTAAGATGGAAACAGGCCACGAAGCATTTTTTTCATATAATGCCGAAGCGAAAGAAATTTATATCTACATTAGAAAGACGCAGCATCTCGATATTGTAGATTTGACATCTTTAACAACGAAAGAATCTATATCCATTCAATTTCCTCCGGGCTTAGGAGACGACACCTCGATGGAATGGAACCCGCATACAGGTTACATAATTGCTGCACATGAGGCAAGAAACAAAGACATTGATAAAGCAACGGTGATAGTCAGCAGAAAACAAGGGAATGTGGTAAAGGAGATCTCATTGTCTCCAATGAACATACTTGCGCATCCCTCGAGGCCGCTACTCTATATGAGTTTTTTTCAAGACAGTAGTAACGAAATCATTATGTTTGACTTGGAATCTTTTAAAAATTTAAATAAAACGCCAATCAATGGGCGCATGGATAGAATGGCGTATTTAGAATCTGGCAACGAGTTATTGGTAACAATACCGACAAAGTCCTTAATATACCGATTAGACGCCGATACGCTTGCTCTCAAAGGCAAAATCAAATCCAGTTTTGGCGTGCGTACTATGGCAGTGGATACAAAACGCAATTTATTGCTAACCGTTAGCCTTGTGAATAATATTTTGGATGTGATCGATTTAAACACATACCAGAGCATAAAAAGATACTACCTGGCTCCCTGGTTACGGTCTATTGTTTTAGATGATAATGGCAATGCCTATGTGTCCAGCTTCACAGGGCTATTTCGCGTTAATTACGCTAAATAAGGGTGATGTTAACCTGCCACACGAAATGTCCTGATAACTTTTATATTGTTTGTTTCAGACCTTTCAGATCGCCGAAAAGGTCTCACTCTTTTACTTGTGTAAGCACCATATGGATTACCCTTATGTTTCAATTATTATTCCTGCGTACAATGCCCAGGACACCTTGCAGCGTTGTCTCGATTCAATTATGCGTATAGACTATCCCGGGGAGCGGAGGAAGGTTATTTTAGTAAACAATAATTCTCATGACGCTACCGAAGATATTGCCCGAAGATACCCCATCACAGTTGTCCATGAAAACAGGATACAAACTTCATATGCAGCACGGAACCGGGGTATTCAACATGCAAAAGGAGATATACTTGCATTCACAGATACTGATTGTATTGTAGCTCCCGATTGGCTTTTAAATTATATTAATTATCTTCAGAAAAATCCCTCAGATATTGTTGCAGGTCATGTTGAGATAATAATGAAACAGGATCCTAATATCTATGAAATCTACGATCGATGTAAATTTGACCAGGGATTTTTTGTCCATGAATTCCAGTTTGGAGCAACTGCAAACCTGTTAGTGAAAAGATCCGTCTTTGAAAAAATCGGTGTCTTTGATGAAACCCTTAAATCAAGTGGAGACCTTCATTTCTGTCAGAAGGCCTTCAAATCGGGGTTTAAAATAGACTTTTGCAAAAGCGCGATAGTTAAACACCCTGCAAGATCAACTTTAATGGCCTTGTTAAAAAAGGAAGCCCGGATCGGGTTTGGATACTCCCAGATATATTTTAAGCACAGGTTGGGCAAATTATTTATACATCGATGGAAATTATTTTTCCCAAACCGAGATTTTTTGCGGTTTAAATCTAAAGAACTGAATTTTGGGAAACCAGGTAAAGCAAAGTTTGTTTTTGTTGACTGGATGTGCAACTGTGCATGGATCTTAGGGAACATGTACGGTATCCTGAAATTAAATCGTGGCATGGAATGACTTATCCTTTTGTCTCCATCATAATACCTGCTTTTAATGCTCAGGATACTCTGCCAGTCTGTCTCAATTCTCTTAAGGAGCTGGATTATCCCCAAGAGAGCTGTGAAATCATACTGGTTAATAACAACTCAACTGATGCTACTGAAGCAATAGCCAGAAGATACCAGATCAAGATCCTTAAAGAGTCTGAAGTGCAAAGTGCATATGCGGCAAGAAATAGGGGAATCAAATTTGCAAGAGGTGAGGTCTTTGCTTTTACCGATACCGACTGTATCGTATCCCCCCAATGGCTCAAGAATCTATTGTCGGTATACAACAACCCTGAGATAGGGTGTTTTGCCGGGAATATCCTTTCATATCAGCCCAAAACTCTATCCGAAAAATTTGCTGATTTAGATGATGAAAATCACAATCAACAGCGTGAGCTTACATCCGGTTATCTGCCGGCGGCTAATACGGCAAATGTTGCATACCGTAAGGATGTATTTACGAAAATAGGATTGTTCAATATCCATCTGAAGTGGAGCGGGGACGCCGAGTTTACCTGGAGGCTTATCAAATTAACGAATTATAAAATCCATTTTAATCCGGATGCGGTCGTCTACCACAAGCACAGATCATCGTTGAGAAAACTGTACTTGCAGAACAGGGAATACGGAGAAGGAATTACGGATCTCCTGAAATTGTATCCAGGAAGTTGCGGGGACACCTTCTGGTTTGCAAAAGATATCTTTATTTTTGGCTTCAGGGGGATGAAGTCATTACCAGGAAATCTTTACCGGTATTATCGTAGGGATATTTCAAAGGTAGAGGTATGGTTTGATTTATTAAAAGCAATGTGCCGGTTGGGTTTAGTAGTTGGTAGGGTCCGGGCACAGGGCCGCAGGGATGGCGAATCAATATCACGACTTCTTATTGTTCGGTATCTCCTGTCGAAGTCATTTATAAGGCTTAAGAGCTTTTTAGTGCCATGAAAATTCTTCATGTTAACAATAACTTTCATTTTTTAGGAGGAACGGAACAATATCTGTACAGTATTTGTCATGAGCTCAATCAACTCGGCTGTAGGAACATTGTTATTCATGGCAGTCATCATGATATTGCTTACAACAATACTGCTGAAAAGCATTACCCTATTCCTTTCCTTGATGATTTTAACACTCGCTTGAAGACAGAATTGAAGAGAGTGTTAAAATCAT
>Ga0209323_10000127_pt1 | contig 45240 bp, 43 predicted proteins | sample Rifsed19ft2_FD_184014 | JGI IMG/M metagenome (GOLD analysis project Ga0209323, IMG submission 184014) | Soil microbial communities from Rifle, Colorado, USA - sediment 19ft 2 (version 2) | ecosystem: Environmental > Terrestrial > Deep subsurface > Rock core/Sediment | place: Rifle, Colorado...
GAGGAAAATAGGTTTTGGCCTCAAGGGATTGGTAAGCGCAGGAGACAAAACAGCCGGTTAGCCGTTTGCGCAAAGGTATTGTATGGCAAAGAAATATATAAAATGGGTTGCGGGCATCTCAGTCCTGCTGTTCTTTCTTTTATTCATGCTTTCACTATTTTTTGCTGCACTTATTGGCGGCGATGGCATACAGTTCGGCGATAAGGTGGCCGTGGTAGAGATAGAAGGGATAATAACCGATACGGATTCAATAAGTAAACAAATTAAAGAATACGGGGAAAGAGACGATATAAAGGCTATTGTTGTAAGGATCGACTCGCCTGGCGGCGGGGTGGGGCCATCCCAGGAAGTTTATAGAGAGTTAAAAAAGGTAAGTGCTAAAAAGGATGTGGTTGTTTCTATGGGTTCTGTGGCAGCTTCTGGTGGGTATTATATCGCGGCTGCAGCTGATAAAATTATTGCCAACCCGGGGACTATCACAGGCAGCATCGGGGTTATTATGGAATTTGCCAGTATGGAAGAGTTGCTTTCAAAGATAGGTCTAAAGGGCTATGTTATCAAGAGCGGAGAATATAAGGATATAGGGTCTCCTTTCCGCGGTATGAAGGACGATGAGAGGAAGTTATTGCAGGATGTTATAAACGATGTCCATAACCAATTTATCGGCATTGTAGCGGAGAACAGAAAATTAAACATTGATGCGGTAAAAAAGATTGCTGATGGCAGGATATTTTCTGGAATGCAGGCGCAGCAGATAGGTCTGGTTGACGAAATAGGCAATTTCCAGGATGCTGTTGATACAGCGGCATCCATGGCTAACATAAAAGGTAAGCCGGTTGTATTATACCCGGAAAAAGAAAGACCCATGCTTTGGGATATTATTTTCGGAGACGCGGCAAGTAAGGCAATAAAAAGATTGAAAGGTGGATACGGCTTGATGTATCTTTCCCCGTACAGGTAGATAAATATAATAGCATCTGGTGAGTTATCGGATAACTTTGTTAGGAGGAATTTAAAATGACTAAAAGTGACCTTATTGAAAAAATTTCTGAAAAGGTTCAAAACTTCACAAAAAGGGATGTGGAGATTATTGTAGATAAAATCTTTGATAGTATCAAAGATGGCCTTGTGAGTGGGGATAAGATTGAGATTAGAGGGTTCGGGAGTTTTAAGGTCAAAGGACATGGGGCAAGGAAGGGCAGGAATCCAAAAACAGGAGAGGCGATAGATATCCCGGCAAAGAAAACTCCTTTTTTCAAGGTGGGTAAGGAACTGAAAGAGAGGGTCAACCAGTAGCAGATGGCTATAAAACAACTATGGGCTCCATGGCGCGGGGAGTATATACAGGGACATTCTGAAAGGCTCAAGAATAAACCAACCGGTTGTATCTTCTGCAGGGAATATAGTAAAAATAATAAAAAGGCTCTGGTTCTTTACAAAGGAAACTTTGCGGCTGTTATGATGAACAAATTCCCTTACAATAACGGCCACCTCCTTTTATATCCCTGGAAGCATACTGCTTTACTGGAAGAGATGGGGGCAGAAGAAATACAAGAATTTTTTTTATTGCTTAAAAAGTCAGTTGTTATCTTGAAAAAAGTATTTAAGCCGGCTGGCTTCAATATAGGCATGAATCTTGGGAAGGCCTCAGGGGCTGGAATTGACGAACATATCCATTTTCACATTGTTCCGCGATGGAACGGCGATACGAATTTTATGCCCGTGATAGGAGAAGTAAGAGTCATGCCGGAACACCTCTCAGCTACCTATAATAAACTTTATCAGCATTTTAAGAGACTTAATACCTAACAGCAGATTCACATCTTTCCACATTCTTCAGTACTACCTTTTATCTTCTCTATGGCATGACTTATAACAGGCAGGATTACGGACAGGTTTTCTCTTACGGCCTTAGGGCTGCCGGGCAGGTTTATTATGAGGGTTTGCTTGCGGATTCCACACACAGCCCTGGATATCATGGCATTGGGTGTCTTTTTAAGGCTTTCTGCCCTCATTGCCTCAGACATTCCCGGAAGTTCTTTTTCAATAATTTCCCTCGTTGCCTCAGGCGTAACATCCCTCGGGCTTACGCCTGTACCGCCTGTGGTTAGTATCAAGTCCAACTTCTTTTTATCAGCAAATTCTACAAGTTTTGCTTTTATAATATCACCCTCATCCGGGATTATTTCATAGGCCTTAACCTCGGCAGGAAGATCTTTTATCATGCGCTCAATCTCTTTGCCGCTCAAATCCTCCCTTTCACCACGGGAGCCCTTATCGCTCATTGTAAGTATGCCGACGGTAATCATAATTTTTAAAAAGGTTGAGGATAAGGTTAAGGCTAAGAAAAGATTGTCCGAATTTTTTCCTCAACCTCAATCTTAACCTCATCCTCTTTTTATGGATGTTCCTCTACCCAAACCTCCCCTTTTTTTGTTATTTCCTTTTTCCAGATTGGGGTAATCCTTTTAAGCTCTGATATTGCCCACTCGCATGCTGTAAATGCATCATTTCTGTGTTGTGCTGCTGCTATGATTAGCACAATATTTTCCCCGATACCTATTTTACCCACCCTGTGGAATATGCCCATTTCAATAATATTGAAGTTCTGTAATGCCCTCTCTCTAATCTCATTGAGTTTCTTTTCCGCCATGCCCGGGTAGTATTCAAAATCAAGCCTTACTATTTCCGCGCCTTTTGATATGTCCCTCCCAGTCCCAAGAAATGCCACAATACCGCCTATGCTTTTAGATGATGCCTTTACCCGCCCTATCTCATCTGTTACTGAAAAATCATCTTTCTGTATTCTGACCAAACTCATTGCATTTAACCTCGGAGGGTCATTTTCATTTTTATAATATGAACCGATTATCCCCCTGAAAACGGAGGCAGCAGCGCCACCTCATCCCCTTCTTTTATGATTGTATTATTTGTGGCAAATTCCTGATTGACAGAAAACATAATATTTTTTTTATCAATTAAGTCTGCAATAGAAGGGAATTGCCCTTTCAATATTTCTTTTAATTTTCCTAAAGATATATTTTCAGGAATAGTTAGCGTAATTTCACCTCTGCCTACCCTTCCTTTCAGCATGGCAAAGAACCTTACTGTGATATTAATTGTTTCCATTAAAAAGGGGTTCCCTTTTTGTCTGCAATTGGCACATTACCGCAATTCACTTGTCGTCTTTATTGTGCCATCTTTATCAATATAAAACTCGCCGCCGTATGGGTCTTTGGGGATTTCTCTTATTACATTTTTCGTTATCATATCATCCAGCCTTTCAGGCCGTCTTCCAAATCTGTCCTGATAAACGGCCGTAGCCCTTTCCAGAAAGAGTATTCCCTTCAGGGCATTAAGCCTTGTTTCATACATCTTTTTAAGAGCATCATCATCTGTCCTCTTTATCATCTCCTGTAAAAAGATTATAGCATTTTCAGTCCGGTTGGCTTTATACATGAGCCTGGCCGCAAGTTGGGGAAGTAGTGACGGCGCGCCCTGCCGCTTTGACGCATCCATGAGATAAAATGCAGCCTTTTCATTTTCCTGCAAAAAATAAAAATGATTAAAACCAATATAAAAAGGCAGCATCCACTCCCAATCTCTATATCTGCTCCCCTTCTCCAGCAATGTATTTGTCTCTCTCGGCATATTGCCTTCCCATGTAAGATGGGCCTGCGCAACATAGTAGGGGTCAAAAAAATACGGGTCAAGGCCAGTTGATGCATTCAATATATTATAAAACCATCTCCACTCCCATTCCTTTAGCCTCGGCCTTTCTTTCCGCTCCGAAGTGCTTCCGAAAAATACCAGACCCTGCAGAAATAAAAAATCTGAGGCAAGACCGTCAAATTCAAGGGCCATTATCTTCAATATCGGCGGCGGCAGGACATAAGATGTCCCTTCACCCTTTGGGAGCAGTTTCTTACCCTCTGTAACTTTAGAAATAATAGAGACATGAATGGGGAGTAATAAGAGGATGAGGATAATTGGCAAGACCCTCTGCATATTTAAGGGAACTCCCTTCTTCTAAAAATAATACTGGCAAGGATTATGGTTAAACATGTATAAACAGCTCCGTAAGAGACTGCCCAGAAGATATATGACAATGATATCGGCAGACCATGCGCTGCCTGAAGTTTGATATCAAATATAGAAAGATTAGGAAAGATATAATATGCCGCCTGCACAACTTTTACAGTAACCGGCGAGACCTGAATTCCCACAGCCTGAGGGGCCTCCACAAGGGCCTTCACATCCATTATAGATTGGCCTATGATATACGACACAATGGTTAAAATAAGAGTAATAAAAGATGTGGATGAAAAGGATGCAAAGAGAAAGGTCAATGCAGAAAGGAGTATAAGCGAAATTGTAATAAATGATATAGCCAATAGAATCGGCGGCCATGAGAATCTGGAGAAATAACCCGGATAGCTCAGCTTAACCATGAAGATAGAGATAATGGCAAAGATGCTCAAGATAGATATGGTCGCAAGGATAAGGAGCGCCATCCCAAAGAATTTGCCGAGGATATATTGAGGTCTTGAGATCGGCCTGGAGAGGACCATATAGATAGTCTTTTTGTCCAGGTCCTTTGCCATAAGGTTAATACCTACAAACAAAACAAGAAGCAGCCCGGCAAACGACACAGTGGATAGGGCCATGTCCACAGCCACCTTTCCCACTTCCTGCATAATCATGCTGGAGATAAGGAGATTGGCGCCCAATAAGAGAAGGGCAAATATGGAGATGCCATAGATTGCCCTGTTCCTGATGCCTTCTTTAAAGGTTATGACTGCAATAGCCCAGATAGCGGTCATATTTCTATTCCTCCGCCTGCCTTTTCTACTTCCTTTAAAAATATATTCTCCAATGTAGCTGTCCCTGACAATAGATTATCCAGCCTATCAACCAATCTCAATTTGCCGCCAACAATAATTCCCACTCTATTGCAGAAACGTTCTATATCCGTGAGAATGTGCGAAGAGAAAAAAACCGTCTTGCCCTGTGCCTTTAGTTCCATCATTATATCACCCACCATCTTTCTCCCTATAGGGTCAAGACCGCTCATGGGCTCATCAAGTATGACAACATCAGGGTCGTGTATCAGGGCAAGGGCAATGCCTGCCCTCTGAACCATGCCCTTGGAATATGTCCTCAACTGCCTCTTCCTCGCTGCCTGAAGATTAACCCTGTTCAGAAGCTCATTAGTTCTTTCCTTAATAACACTGGGTGAAAGTCCGGATGCCCTCCCGCCAAACCAGAGGAGTTCCTCTGCCGTGAGATAATCATAGAAGTATGGGTTTTCAGGGAGATAACCGACATGCCTTCTCGTGTCCTTAGCGCTCACATCCTTTCCCATTATGGATGCATAGCCAATATCAGGAGAAATAAGGTTTATCAGTATCTTTATCGCAGTGGATTTGCCGGCGCCGTTTGGGCCTAAAAAACCAAAAACCTCGCCCTTATGAATCTCAAGGGTGAGGTGTTCCAATGCCTTGACCTTTCTTGAGCCGATGCCTTCTTTGAATTCCTTAGAGATTCCCTCGATCTTTATCATCGGAGTTATTTTTATCCTCTCAATTCAAAATGTCAACGCTTTATTTTCTGTCCTTAGCAAGTAGGTTGGGTCAAGCGAAGCGGACACAACATCCCTTTGATTGGTGCACTTGCGTTTCACCCATCCTACCCATCTGCCACAGAAATAAAACCGTAGGGGAGACCCTTGTGGTCTCCCGTGCTGCTGGAGGGGATAAACCCCTCCCCTACAAAACACAAAAAAATAAAACCAGATTTCCGCTAAAAACTTCGGGAATAAGATAATAAAAACTGCGGTAATGGCAAAAATAGAGTTTTGCAAGCAAGTAGGTTTTAATTAAACGCATTGTAACATAGAGGTACGGCTCAGGCTATTTTATTCATTATCAATAGCTCTAATAGCTTTTTGAGCTGGAGTGAAGTCCGGTCTTAGTTTTAAGGCTATTTCAAACTCTTCCCTTGCCTTATCCATTAACCCCTTCTTTTTATAAGCATTCCCGAGGTTAATATGAGCCTCTGCAAAGTCAGGCTTTAATCTTAACGCCGTCAGGTATTCCTCAATAGATTCATTAAGCAATTCCTGACTGTAATAGAGGGCTCCAAGATTATTATGGGCCTCCGCATGGTCAGGGTCAAGTTTTAGTGTTATTCCGTATTCTTTTATTGCTTCATCCAATCTGCCTTGTTTGGCATAAATATTCCCTAAATTATAATGGGTTTTTTCAAAATCAGGTCTGAGCTTCAATGCGCTTGTGTATTCCTTAACAGCCTCGTCAAGCAACCCCTGACTGTAATAGAGGGCTCCAAGATTATTATGGGCCTCCGCATATTCAGGGTTGACCTGTAACGCGGTTTTATATTCCTGCAAGGCCTCGTCAAATCTGCCCTGCTTTGAATAAATATTCCCTAAATTGTAATAGGCCTCCACAAGGTCGGGTTTTAGCCGTAATGCATTAAGATATTCATTAATAGCCTCGCCAAATTCCCCTCTGTCATAATATGCGTTTCCTATGTTGTTGTATGTCTTTGCGTTGCCGGGACTTAATTCTACCGCAATCCTATATTCCTTTAAAGCCTCATCCAGCCGTCCCTGCTTTGAATATGCATTACCGAGGTTTATACGGGCATCAACAAGGTCGGGTTTTAGTTTTAACGCTGTTAAGTGTCTTGTAACAGCCTTATCAAACTCACCTTTATCAAAATAAGCCACACCAAGGGCAGTGTATCCGCGCGCCTTTTTAGGGCTTTCCCTCACCACATCCTCCCACAGCAGCAGTTCATCTTGCCATAATTTGTTTCTTTTAAAGGTTGTGAATGCAATAGGAATTATAACTAATAAAAAAAGGATATGAATATACAACATCTTAAGAACAGAAGATGTATTACAAAGATTATCCACAGGCGCTTTGCCTCTGTTTTTGGTTCTTCCGGCTTTTTCTGTCTCGGGCATTGCCTTTTTGAACATAGGGTAAGCCTTATAAAGTCTTCATTCAACAGTGGCTGATTGAAGATTGTGAGGATGAATCTAATTATATTGAATTGGGGGAGAATAAAAAAACCGTCCGGCCAATCTTTAATTGGCCGGACAGCGAAGGCATCAATAGTAAAAATAACCATTTGCTACTGGGCAGCAAAGGAAAGACAAAAACCGGTGGTTTCACCGAAAAAATCATCTGCTGTAGCTACTGCCGTAGTGGACTCAGTAACATCCCCAGCTACAAGCGCTTGATTAGCAATATGAGTGCCTCTATACATTGATGTAGAGTCAGAATCCCTTCCATAGCATGCATCCCCTGCGGTATGCTTTGCTACAATTATATACGCACTACATGCTGTACCCGTTGCTGGAACTGTTGCATCAGTGCCAATACCCACCCTATTGCTTACAGAAAACCCGACCCATCCAAGTGCATTTTGCAGGTAGGCGCCGCTAACAGCTGCTGTTGCTGGGTTTTGCGGGCCGGTATTAACCACATTTGTGCTATCACAGGCTGCGGTTGTTGCTGGTATTACTCCCGTTGTAGCTTGCCCATATGCCTGTGTATCAGCAAAAAGGGCCTCTTCGGCTGTTGCAATATTTCTTGCATCAGAGTTGGCTGAGGCATTGAAGCCCCTTATCCTGTATGCGCTGAATTGCGGGATTGCTATGGCCGCCAAGATGGCGATGATGGCCACGACGATGAGGAGCTCTATCAAGGTAAAGCCCTCTTTCCTCCTGATACTTAGACTTAGCATTTCTGCTATCTTGGTAAACATACTATTTTACCTCCTTTGTTTTTTGAAACTTTTTAGTCTGACTTAATTTAACCCGATTGTCCGGGTTTGTTATCTTAAAATTTCCGTGATTCACCTCCTTATAATTTAAGGTTTGAAATAAACGAAAGCCTCATTCTTCTATTGTAAAAGAATAAGCAAACCTTATGCCAATTTTATTTTTATTATTAAAAACAGCAAGTTAGAATTTGAGGAGTTTTATTGTAGGGCAAACTTTGACAAAAATAGTCACAAAAAGGACAAAATTTGTCACTCGGTGCGGTTTAATTTCGGGGGTACCATGCTTATTTTTACAAGAGGTCGGGAGGCTACCCCTCTATCCCATATTTCTGCAGGAGATACCTTAATGACCTGGGGCTTATCTTAAGGATTTCTGCGGCCTTTTTTTGCACTCCATCTGCCTTCTCAATTGCCTTTAATACAATTGCCCTTTCAAAATTCTCTACAGCCTTTTCAAAATCCATGATGTCAGGGTCAGCCTGAACTTCTGAAGTTCCGAACTCCTGAACCTCTGAACTTCTCATGTAGTCCGGCATGGTCTCAGGAAGGATTATATCTGTTGACTCAAGGGCAACTGTCCTTTCAATGATGTTCTCAAGTTCCCTGATGTTTCCTGGGTAACGATAATTAACAAGAAGCCCCATTGCTTCACCTGAAATCTTTTTTATATGCCTGCCCAGTTCGTTGCAGTATTTTTCAAGGAAGTGCTGGCATAAGACAGGTATATCGTCCTTTCTTTCCCGCAGAGGCGGCATGTGGATTGGGATTACATTCAGCCTGTAAAACAGGTCTTCTCTGAACCTGCCTTCTTTTACCTCATTATCAATATCCTTATTTGATGCTGAAATTATCCGCACATCTATTGATACGTCCTCTACACCTCCAACCCTCCTGAAATTTCTTTCCTGGACGACCCTGAGGAGTTTTACCTGAAGACCCTTTGGAAGTTCTGTTATCTCGTCGAGGAATATGGTGCCTTCATCTGCTATTTCAAAGAGCCCGCTTTTGTTGGCAACTGCGCCTGTAAACGCGCCTTTTTCATGGCCGAAAAGCTCGCTTTCAAGCAGGTTCTCTGGTATTGCCCCACAATTGATGGGCACAAAGGGTTTATCCTTCCTGTTGCCCTCATAATGGATTGCCCTTGCTACAAGCTCTTTACCAGTACCGCTTTCGCCTGTGATGAGGATATTTGCCTTTGTCTCTGCAAATCTTCTTATAAGCCCGTATATCTCAAGCATCTTTGAGCTTGTGCCAATAAGGTTTGAAAAGCCGTATTGCCTTTTTAGTTCTTTCTTTAAGAGGAGGTTTTCGGCTTCCAGCTTCTTTTTATCAAGGGCATTTCTTATAATATGCTTTACCTCATCCACATTAAACGGCTTTGTGATGTAGTCGTATGCCCCTGCCTTCATCGCATCAATTGCCGTATCAACGGATGCGTACGCAGTAATCATTAGAACTATAACATCAGGATTAATCCCTTTTATATTCTTAAGAAGTTCCACGCCATTCATCCCGGACATCTTTATATCGCTTATAACAAGCTCGTAGCTGTTGTTGCCGAAGAGTTTCATCGCCTCCTCGCCGCTGGAAGCGGAATTAACCCTGTAACCTTCCTTTTTTAAATATATCTCAAGGAAGTCCCTTATCCCCTTTTCATCATCAACTATGAGTATTGTCTCTCGCATACAAAAAACAAATATGTTGGAGGATTGAGGGTGGAGGTAGAGGCATTTGTCTCTAACCTCTAACCTTTTCCCTCTAACCTCCAACCTCCATCCTTTCTGCCACCGGCAGTGTGATCTTAAAGCTTGTACCTTCGCCTTTTTTGCTTTTTACCTCTATTTTACCATTATGGCCTTCTATAATCCTGTGAACAACAGCGAGGCCAAGCCCTGTGCCGAAATCCTTTGTTGTAAAGAATGGGTCAAAAATCCTTTCTATATTCTCCGGCGGAATCCCCATGCCTGTGTCTGAGATAGTCGCCTCTACATCTTTCTCTCTGCCAGTTGCTTCTACTATTATCTTGCCCCTTCTCCCTTGTCCCTTGTCCCTGTTATTATCCGGCATTGCATTGCCGGCGTTTATAAAAAGGTTCCAGAATACCTGCTTGAGCTGGCGGCTGTCGCCTTCTACTATTAGGCCATCTTCTATTTTAAGCTGAATATCAATATTGCCTGACTCAGGGCTGTTTTTGAATATATTCACAGTCTCATTGATAATATCCCTTAAATCAATTTTCGTCATTTTTGTTGCCGGCTTTGCAAATAACAGAAAGTCTGTTATCAGGGCATTTAATCTCTCCGCTTCCCTTATAACAGTATTCATAAGGTGCTGGCTTTCAGTATCCAGCATCAAACTTTTTTTAAGTACCTGCACAGAACCGCTGATGGATGTCAGGGGGTTTCTAACTTCATGGGCCATGCCTGCTGCCAACTCCCCCAATGCCCTCAATCTGTCCACCCTACGGAGCTGTTCCTCAATCTCCTTAAGCCTTGTTAAATCTTGGAATATTATAATATGACCGCCTTCCTTCATCGGTGATGCCGCGAAACCAAGGAATAATTCTTTGCCGTCTTTCCGCTTAAATGTTTTCTCTATTCTAAAATATGAGGCGCTTGTCTCGTCAGGGATAATTGAATAATGCTTTGCCTTCATTAGGTCCGGGAAAACCATATCAATCGGCTTATTATATATCTCATCAAGCTTATAACCCATGACCTTTTCTGCTGCCCTGTTGAAGGATGTTATCCTTTGGTTGCTATTTATCGTAAGTATGCCGCTGTTTATATTTTCCACAATATGTTTATTAATGGCCTCCAGTTTTTTGAAGTCTATCTTTTTTTCTTCAAGTTCTTTCTCCACTGTTATTGTCCGTTCAGCAAGATAGCCTGTCAGGAATGCAACGGTAAAAAAGCCTATGATATTCAACACAACAGTAGCCAGGATATCTCCCCTGTTGTATCCGATGCCGCTTGGTATAATGAGTTTGTAACCTGCTGGAAGTATCTTATAAAAATCAAGATTTACCAGAACTCCATATGCAATGCTGCTTGCGGATGCAGCATAAAATCCGCCCCTGCGGTTGAGCATGATGCTGGCGCTTATTATGGACAGGAAATAGAGAAAAGACAGTATGCTTTCCATGCCGCCTGTCACATACACTGTGGCGGTGATAAGCAGGATGTCCACGAATATCTGAAAATATGCAAACAATTCTGCATTTTTAACCCATCTGAAAAGGTTCGCATACAGGATTGTCAGGAGACAGGTGATTACTATAATGGTGTATATGGGGTAAAGGACAGACTGAAAAGCCAAAACCTCTTTGAACTGCAGCCAGATAGATGTGCCTAAGAATATAACGACCAGAACCACCCTGAAAACCATCAGCCATTTGAGTCTGGTCATTAAGGTGGTGTATAAAGTGAACTGGGTGGGCATTGGGTTAAGGATTAAGAAACAGGAATTAGGAATTAGAAATTAGGAATTTAGGAAACCTATCAGGGCATTTCTTATTACTCTTTCCTGATTCCTATTTTCTATCTTACTGACTTTTAGCCTCCAGCAGCGCCTGCGAGCTTGAATATAGGCAGATACATCGTGATAACCAGGCCTCCCACAACCACACCAAGGAAGGCCATAAGCGCAGGTTCTATAAGGGACATCAGTGTATCAACTGCCTGATCAACCTCTTCTTCATAGAAGTCTGCGATTTTGCTCAGCATTGCATCCAGTGCGCCTGTGGATTCACCGACTGCTATCATCTGAACAACCATGGAAGGAAAAACCTTTGTTTCAGCCAATGGGTCGGCAAGTGTCTTACCCTGGCTGAGGGCTGTTCTTGTCTTCATTATTGCTGACTCTATTGTCTTATTGCCTGCTGTCTTTGCAACTATTTCAAGGGCCTCCAGTATGGGCACACCGCTTGACATCATTGTGGCCATTGTCCTTGTAAATCTTGCCACAGCGGTCTTTCTTATTAAATCGCCAAACACAGGAAGCCTTAACACAATGTCATCCACGATTACCCTGCCTCTTGCTGTATGGTAAAATTGCCGGAATCCCACACCTACGCCGGTAATTATACCAGCAAACAGCCACCAATATTTTTTCAGGCCCTCGCTCAAATTTACAACAAACTGCGTCGGGGCAGGAAGCGCACTCCCAAAATCTGCAAACATATTCTGAAAGATAGGGACAACATATAACAGCAGGACAGCCACTACTATACTGGCGATTATGCAGATTACAAGAGGATACATAAGTGCGCCTTTAATCTTACCTTTTAATTTTTCTGCCTTTTCCATGAAACCCGCAAGCCTGTTCAATATGGTATCCAGAATACCGCCTACCTCGCCTGCTGCAACGAGGTTTACATAAAGGTCGTCAAATATCTTCGGGTGCTTACGGAGCGCATCGGCAAATGTTGAGCCGCCTTCAACGTTTTTTTTAACTTCTGTCAAAGTTGTTTTGAATAGTTGGTTCTGCTGTTGGCTGGAAAGTATCTCCAGGCACTGGACAAGGGGAAGGCCTGCATCTATCATGGTGGCAAACTGGCGGGTAAAGATAACGATTTCTTTAGTCGTTACCTTGCCGCCGAAGCCGGGTATCTTTAGTTGAATACTTCCAAGGCCGCCTGCCTTTTTTTCCGCGAGCCTGCTTGTTATTATCTGCTGCCTTCTTAGGGTAGCAGAGGCAACAGCAAGGTTTGCGGCATCTATCTCACCCTTTCTTGTTTCGCCGCTGAGTGTTTTACCTTCATATGTAAATGTTGGCATAATTTAACACCTTAAGGTTAAGGTCAAGGTTTAGTTTTAAGGTTTTCTCAACCTCAACCTCAACCTAAACCTAAACCTTTCTTTTTTCTGTTATCTCACCATCCCGCCCGGTTTTGTAAGGCCTGCATTGGATATCATCTGCCTTAATTCATCAGGGTCTCCACTCCTGCCGATAGCCTCGTCAAGCGATATTAGCCTTCTTTGATAAATGGAGAGAAGGCTCTGGTTCATTGTCTGCATGCTGAATTTGGCCTGGCCTACCTGCATCTGTGAATATATCTGGTGAACCTTGTCTTCCCTTATGAGGTTTCTTATTGCAGAATTCGGAACCATTATTTCCAGCGCCATTACCCTTCCCTTGCCGTCCACTGTCGGTATCAGGAGCTGCGACATAACCCCTTCAAGAACAAAAGAGAGCTGCGCCCTTATCTGCGGCTGCTGATTCGCCGGGAATACATCCACAATCCTGTTTATGGTCTGAACGCAGGAATTGGTATGGAGGGTAGCAAGGCAGAGATGTCCGGTTTCCGCAACTGTCAGGGCTATTTCTATGGTTTCCATATCCCGAAGTTCGCCCAGCAGAACAACATCCGGATCCTGCCGCAATACATGTTTCAATGCCTTTTTAAAGCTGTTGGTATCTGCGCCTACCTCTCTCTGGTTTACAAGGGCCTTTTTGGATGGGTGGAGGTATTCAATAGGGTCTTCAATGGTGATGATGTGGTCTTCCCTTTCCTCGTTTATCTTATTTATCATGGCGGCAAGGGTTGTGGTCTTGCCGCTGCCTGTTGGGCCTGTCACAAGGATCAGCCCCCGCGGCTTTTTAGAAAGCTCCTCTACCACAGGCGGAAGGCCGAGTTCCTGAAATGTCTTTATCTGAAAGGGAATAGTCCTGAAAACTCCTCCTACAGCGCCCCTTTGAACAAACAGATTACCCCTGAATCTGCTTAATCCTTTTATGCCAAATGAAAAATCCAGTTCATTTTCCTCTTCAAATTTATGTTTCTGGGCATCAGCGAGGATGCTGTATGTCATTTGCTTGGTTTCAACAGGGGTTAGAGACGGTAGGTCGAGTGGCAGGAGTTTGCCATGTATCCTTATCCTCGGTGCAGAACCTGCTGTTATATGCAGGTCAGAACCGTTTTTATCTATCATAACCTTCAAAAGGTCCTGCAGACTTGGTACTTTTCTGGGTTCTGTGGTTGCTTCCATTATAGCTCCTTATTTTAGCGAATTAGAGAATTGGAGAATTAGCGAAATAGTTCTTTCTAATTCTCTAATCAACTAATCTCTAATCTAATCTGCCATCGTTGCCCTTACTACCTCTTCTATGGTAGTTACACCTTCTTTCATCTTTGTAATACCGCTCACCCTCAATGTCTTCATCCCGTCTTTTATAGCAGCCCTTTTTAATTCGGCAGAGGATGCGCCATTAAGTACAAGTTCTTTTAAGTTATCTGTCAAAGGCATGACCTCATAAAGCGCTATCCTCCCTTTGTAACCTGTGCCATTGCATGTGGCGCACCCCTTGCCTTTAAAGCATTTAAACGCTTTTGCCTCCGCAGGCGAAATGCCCATATCTATAAGAGCCTGTGGAGGAATATGCGCTTCTTCCTTGCAGTCTTTGCAAATCTTTCTGGCAAGCCTCTGCGCCAGTATCAGGTTCGTAGCCGAAGCTATAAGAAACGGTTCTATACCCATGTTTAAGAGCCTGTTTACAGTAGACGGGGCGTCATTTGTATGCAGGGTTGAGAGTACCAGGTGACCTGTCAAGGCGGCCTTAACAGCTATTTCTGCAGTTTCAAAATCCCTTATCTCGCCCACCATTATTATATCAGGGTCCTGTCTTAAAAATGACCTTAACGCACTGGCAAAATTTAAACCGATAGCTTCATGCATCTGAACCTGGTTTATACCCATAAGGTTAAATTCTACAGGGTCTTCTGCTGTAGATATATTATCCGCTATCTGATTCAATTCTGAAAGGGCTGAGTAGAGTGTTGTCGTCTTGCCGCTTCCTGTGGGGCCTGTAACAAGAACCATTCCCCATGGTTTCTCAATGGCATCCTTGAAGTCCTTTAATGCCTTTTCTTCAAATCCCAGCTTGGTCATATCCAGCTGGAGATTCGATTTATCCAAAAGTCTTAAAACTACCTTTTCTCCAAACAACGTTGGCAGAACAGAGACGCGGAAGTCCATCTCCTTTTCTTTACCGAGTTTTAACTTTATCCTGCCGTCCTGCGGAAGCCGTCTTTCTGCTATATCCAGGTTTGACATTATTTTTAGTCTGGACACGATTGCATTCTTCAGTTTAAGCGGCGGCTTCATAACCTCGTTAAGGACACCGTCAACCCGCAACCTGACCCTGAACGACTTCTCATAAGGTTCAACATGTATATCGCTGGCGCCTTTTTTTATAGCATCGGTAAGTATAATGTTTACAAGCTTAACCACAGGCGCATCTTCAACGGCCTTCTTGAGGTCATTTACATCTATATTTTCCTCCTCATGAAGAACCTCCATGTCGCTCTCGTCAAATTCTGTCAGGACATCGCCGAGATCCATCTCCGCTTCCTGGGCCGCATAATATTTTTCTATTGCAGCCTTTATAGACACTTCAGAAGCCACCATTGATTCAACATTATAGCCTGTTAGGAATTTTATATCATCTATTGCAAAAATGTTAGACGGGTCAGCCATGGCCAATACGAGTGTAGAGCCGGTCCTGCTTATGGGGATGACCTGATATTTATTTGCAACATCTTCCGGAATGAGTTTTATTACTTCAGGGTCTACCTCTGCTGCGGCGGGGTCTATAGAAGGGATGCCGTATTGTTTGCTTAAGAAGGCTGTAAGTTCCTTTTCGTTAATAAAACCGAGTTTGGCAAGATTATAACCCAGGCGTCCTCCGGACGTCCGCTGTTCTTCAACAGCCTTTTTAAGCTGGTCAGCAGTTATAAGTTTTTCTCTAACTAAGAGTTCCCCCAGCCTATCAGCCATAATAAATTTTTCTACTCCCACAGCCGTTGAAGAGGTTTCAAGCGGCTGTTAATTAAAAAGTTTCTGTCATCCTGCACGTTGCCCTAAACATACACTTTATCCGTAAGCCAGAATTATTGGATTCTTCAAAAGTTTTTATAACTGCCACAGCTCGCCGTAAGCCCTGTCTTGTAGGCAGGATTGAGGCGAGCAAATGGAAATTAAAGTTTTGTCTTCCTCTGCAGTCAAGAAGCCCAGCCCTGTGGGTGGGGTTCTTCACTTTGATATGTCCTTGTAATACTATTAAAAAATGTTTCAGATTGTCAAGGATATTCATAGCCGGGATTTTACCCCCACACCAAAGATTTTGATGTGGGGGTAAAATTGTTTTGCTTTAATCATCCTGCAGATGGTATTAATATATGCGCCTGTAATTATGGATATGTTTATAATAACCAAGGTCGTTTTATTCCTCCTTTTGCCTCCCTCAATCCTGATATTGATGATGGGAGTGGGATTCATAATAATAAAGAGGCATTACCGCATCGGAAGGGTGTTTATCTTTGCGGGTTTTTCCATGCTCTACCTTTTAAGCATAGGACCGGTCTCTGATGCCCTGATAAGGCCATTGGAATCAAGTTTTCCTTCCCTGCATAAGGTCTCTTTAAAATCTGGAGACAGACCAAACTTAATAGTAGTCCTTGGAGGAGGCGCCGTGGACCTTTCCTGGGTTGGCATGCGGCCGCGTCCTTCAAGGACATCTGTGACAAGACTTGTCTGCGGGATAACACTTTACAGGCAAACTCCTGAAACTATCCTTGTAATATCAGGTGGCAGTGGCAATCCAGAAACACCAAATATCTCTGAAGCCGAGGCTATGAAGGGGGTGGCAGTGGCATTAGGTGTTGCGAGTAAGGCAATACTTTTAGATGAAGATTCCAGAAATACTGTGGAAAGTGCCAAAAATTTAAAAAGATTAAATGGGAATAAACGAATATTCCTTGTTACATCTGCATCTCATATGAAAAGGGCCATAGCCATGTTCAAAAAAACAGGATTTGACCCTATACCTGTGCCATGTGATTATAAAAGTGAGCAGAAAAGAATAACCATTTTCTCATTTATTCCTCATGCCGGGGGTTTACAAAATTCATCCACAGCCATCCATGAATATATGAGTCTTTTATGGTATAAGCTGCGAGGGGAATTATCCTAAAAAATGAAGTTGCATTTTTTGGCAACCGCAATATTTTGTCAAATACTGCGTTAAAACCGTCTGTCCAAATACTCACATACGTAAAAGAGTATGCTGCGTTTTGTCCAGCCGGTTTTTCCTTGTCTTTGAGTAAAATCTTGCAGTTGCCCCGAAAAATAAAGACCAAATGCATTTTTCGGGTTATAGTTTGCAGCAATGATTGTTCAGAAAGTGAACATCCTTCTTGACAAGCTCTTTCTGTTTATGCTATTGTTCAATTCATGAACAGTAATAAAATAGATGATTACCGCTCTTTTCTCCTGCTTGATGAAATATCAAGGAATAACAAGTTGACCCAGAGAGACTTAAGCAGGAGGCTGGGGGTTGCGCTGGGCCTTATTAACTCCTACATAAAAAACCTCACCTCAAAAGGATATTTAACCATAGCTACTATCCCCAGGAACCGCTATAAATATTACCTTACCCCAAATGGCTTTATAGAAAAGACCCGCTTGACATACCACCACCTCCAGAATTTTACAAACCTCTACAGGAGCGCAAGACAGGACTTCCAGAAACTATTCCAGAACCTGCAGAAAGAGAATATTAAAAAGGTTGTATTCTGCGGCGCTGACGAAGTTACAGAGATTGCATATATAACTCTTCAGGAGTTTGAAATAGAGCTCGCAGGAGTTGTGGACACAGGAGCGAAAGACCAGAGTTTTCTTGGCCAGAGTATAAGGCCGCTGGAACATTTAAAGTACTTGGATTATGACCGCGTGGTTGTAACAAGCTTCATAAAGGAAGATGAATTATATGCTGAACTGTTAAAGGCAGGCATACCGCCTGAAAAGATACTATTGAGAAATAAGCAGGAGATGTTTAAGCAGCCGACTGGTTCCGTCTAAGTCTAAAAACAAAAGGAGACTATGATGAACTCGTTATTAAACAGAATAAATGAACGTTCTGCACTGATAGGTATTGTCGGCCTTGGTTATGTGGGATTGCCTCTTGTTTTAAGATTCTGTGAAGAAGGTTTTAAGGTATGCGGTTTTGATATTGACAGAGAAAAGGCAGATAAACTTAACCGCGGGGAATCTTATATAAAGCACATCTCCTCTGAGAAGGTCAGGCAATTTGTGGACAGAAGGCTTTTTGAAGCAACAGTTGACATGCGTAGATTAAAGGAGGCAGACGCCATAATCATATGCGTGCCCACGCCTTTGACTGATAAAAGAGAGCCTGATATGCAGTATGTGGAAAACACTGCAAAGGAGATTGCTAAACACCTGAGAAAAGGCCAGCTCGTATCCCTTGAATCAACAACATATCCCGGTACAACTGAAGAACTTATATTGCCGCTGTTTACCGAAAAAGGCTTAAAGGCCGGCAAAGATTTCTTCCTTGTATTTTCTCCAGAAAGGGAAGACCCTGGCCGTAAGGACTTTACAACCAAGACAACTCCAAAGATAGTAGGCGGAGTAACGCCACAGTGCCTTGAAATGGGTGCAGCGCTCTACTCAAAGGTCGTGGCTAAGGTCGTTCAGGTTTCATCCCCGAAGGCTGCTGAGATGACCAAGCTCCTTGAGAATATCTATCGCAGCGTCAATATAGCACTTGTAAATGAGCTAAAGATGCTCTGCGACAGGATGGGTATAGATATCTGGGAGGTAATCGAGGCTGCAAAGACAAAACCATTCGGCTTTCAGGCATTTTATCCGGGTCCAGGGCTTGGGGGGCATTGCATCCCGGTAGACCCGTTTTACCTTACATGGAAGGCACGGGAATATGATTTTTCTACAAGATTTATTGAGCTTGCCGGCGAGATAAATACAAACATGCCATATTATGTCGTAGGGAAGGTCATGGAGGCGCTCAATTCAAAGGGCAAGGCTATTAAGGGTTCAAAGGTGCTTGTTCTCGGCGTGGCTTATAAAAAGGATGTTGATGATATGCGCGAAAGCCCGGCTGTGCATATAATAGAACTCCTCAAAAAAAGAGGTGCTGTGGTGAATTATAACGACCCATATGTGCCACATATCCCAAAATTAAGAGAACATAACCTTACAATGAGGTCCGTAGAATTGAATGCGAAGACGATTAAGAAATATGACTGTGTTGTTATAATCACAGACCATTCGGATTATGATTATAAATGGATATCTCAAAGTGCCACACTGGTGGTAGATTCTCGTAATACAATAAAAGGTAAGAATAAAAATGTGGTAAAGGCATAATTAATATTCAGAATCGCTTAATTTAGAAATCTCAAAAGATGAAAAGGAGCAAATTATGAAAACCTTTAATTTTGGTAAAAGCGCAGTTTCTAATAAGGGCCCTGTTTATATAATCGCTGAGATTGGACATAATCACCAGGGGAATATTGAAACAGCGCTAAAGATGATTCAAGTTGCGGCTGCATGCGGGGTACAGGCTGTAAAATTTCAAAAACGTGATAATAAATCTCTGTATACAAAGGTCCTGTACAATAAGCCTTATGATAATGAAAATAGTTATGGTGCAACCTATGGTGAACATCGTGAGTACCTTGAATTCGAATGGGATGAATATGTAAAACTTAAAAAGTGTGCCGAAGAAAATAATGTAGAATTTATGTCCACGGCTTTTGATTTTAAAAGTGTAGACTTTCTTGAGAAATTAGGAGTTACAAGCTATAAAATTGCGTCTGGCGACATAACAAACACACCCTTATTAGAATATATAGCCAAATTAGACAAACCAATGTTTATATCTACGGGTGCAGCAACATTGGAAGAGGTTAGAATAGCATATGAAGCAGTCCGTGCTCATAACGATAAAATTTGCCTTATGCACTGTACCGCAGGATACCCAACGGAGTATCATGATCTTAATTTGAAAGTAATTGAAACTTTAATGAAGGAATTTCCAGATGTTGTTATAGGCTATTCAGGGCATGATAATGGTATTACGGCTGCTGTTATCGCTTATATGCTTGGTGCTACGGTAGTGGAAAAACATTTTACATTGAACCATTCTTGGAAAGGAACAGACCACAAGTTTTCTTTAGAACCAGAGGGATTGCGCAAACAGGTACGCGATTTAAGGAGGATAGATATTTCACTGGGTGATGGCAAAAAGACCCTTCAAAATTTTGAAAAAGATGCAAGAAGTAAAATGGGAAAGGGTATATATGCTTCAATACCACTGGTTGCAGGATCTACAGTCAATTTGGAAGATGTATGTTTCAAGTCTCCTGCTAATGGCACACCGCCTTATATGATAGATAAGATTATAGGTAAAAAATTGAATAGAGACTTAGATGAGGAGGCAGCTATCTCTTTAGAATATCTGTCATGATAAAATTACATGATATAAACCATGAGCAACTTCTTAGAAGAATTGCAGGGCAAATAAAATTAGTTGTATTTGATTTTGACGGTGTTTTTACAGACAACCGGGTCTTGGTTTTGCAAGATGGTTCAGAGGGTGTCTTCTGCAGTAGGGCGGATGGCTTTGGAATTGAGGCAGTAAGAGGACTTGGTATTAATCTATTGGTCATCTCTAAGGAAAAAAATCCTGTTGTGAGTGCGAGGTGTCAAAAGTTAAATCTTACATGCATCCAAGGGTGTGATAATAAAGCTGAAATTTTGAAATACGAGGCAAATAAATTGGGGATTTCACTAAAGGAAGTTGCATATATAGGTAATGATATAAATGACGTGGATTGCTTAAATATAGTAGGACTGCCTGCATGTGTTTCTGACTCGCATCCTGATGTAGTTAAAGCATCCTTATATGTAACAAAGGCTAAGGGTGGATATGGATCTGTCCGGGAATTCTGTGATTTTATAGTAGATACAAAAACTAACATGATATTGGAGAGAAAAAAGACAGAATAATGAAGATATTAAAAAAGAAGATAAATCCAAGATACAGTAGCGATAGGTTTTTTAATTTATCTGGGAGAACTGCAATTGTGACTGGTGCCGCTGGCCAACTCGGTGGAGAATATGTTCGCACACTTCTTAAAGCAGGGGCTGCTGTTGCTGCCTTTGATATAAAGTTAAATAACACAAAAGGAAGACTTAAAGAGATTAATTCAAAAAAACTTCTTTTAATTAAGACAGATATAACTAATCGGAAATCTATTGAGAGTGGGCTAAAGGTTGTTTTGTCTAATTTTGGCAAGGTTGATATTTTAATAAATAATGCTGCGATTGATGCGCCGCCTGATGCTGACGAAAAGGAAACAGGCCCATTCGAGATATACCCTGAATCTTCATGGGATACGATTATGAATGTTAATATTAAGGGGATGTTCCTGTGCTGCCAGGTAATAGGTGGACATATGGCTAAGACTTGTGGCGGCTCTATTATCAATATTTCATCCATCTATGGAATGCTTTCACCTGACCAAAGGATATATGAGTATAAAGAAAGACCATTCTTTAAGCCTGCAACATACTCTGTCAGCAAAGGGAGTATATTGAATCTTACAAGATACCTTGCCACGTACTGGGCAAAGAAAAATGTCCGTGTTAATACCCTCACCCTAGGCGGCGTTTTTAATAACCAGGACGGGGCATTTCTCAAAAATTATACGAATAAGGTTCCGCTCGGCCGTATGGCGAAACAGGATGAATACAATGGCTCAATACTTTTTCTATCTTCAGATGCATCGTCATACATGACTGGCGCTAATCTTGTTGTAGACGGAGGGTACAGTTGCTGGTAAAAAGAGCTGCTGTAAACAAAAATGACAGAACATTTTAAGAATTATATAAACAGTGAATGGGTTAACGCGGTTTCAGGTGAAACGTTTGAGAACAGAAACCCATCCAATATCAATGAAATAATAGGTCTTTTCCCGCGATCTGGAAAAGAGGATATTGGCAGGGCAGTTGCAGCAGCATTGGCTTCATTCAGGGAGTGGAAAAACATTCCGCCGCCGGAACGGGGGAAAATACTGTATGAGGCTGGCCGGATAATGACTGCCAGCAAGAATGAACTAGCAGAAGTCATATCCCGGGAGAATGGTAAGACTGTTAATGGAGCTATGGGAGATGTGCAATCTGGCATAGACATGGCATTTTTTGCCGGTAGTGAGGGCCGCAGGTGGTACGGCCGGACAACCCATTCGGGTCTCAGGAAACGGTTTGCTATGACAAAAAGGTACCCCATAGGCGTTATGGGAATAATTACTTCATGGAACTTTCCTATGGCTATTACATGCTGGAAAACATTGCCTGCCCTGCTTTGCGGCAATACAGTAGTTCTGAAATCAGAGGAAAATACACCTGAAACTACTGTCCATTTTGTAAGAATTATGGAAGAAGCAGGTCTGCCGAAGGGCGTGATTAACCTTATTCACGGGTTCGGTTCTGAGGCAGGAGATGCGTTGACCAACCATCCAGATGTTTCAATGATATCTTTTACCGGCTCAAGCGGTGTAGGCAAGATAATCGGAAAAAATTGTGCAGGACGGCTTGCGAAGGTCTCTCTTGAACTGGGTGGGAAAAATGCAGTCATTGTAATGGATGATGCTGATATTGATCTCGCAGTGGATGGCATTATCTGCGGGGCATTTTCAATATCAGGTCAGCGGTGTACAGCCACAAGCCGCGTTATTATTCATAAAGACGTGTATGATGTTTTTATGAAAAAGCTTTTAGAAAAAACCTCTCAACAAAAAGTCGGGCCCGGCAATGATGATTCATCTGACATTACGCCTTTAATCAGCAAGAAACAATTAGACAGGGTTCTTGGATATATAGAACGTGCTAAAGGAGAAGGAGCAAATATACTTACAGGAGGTAAACGATTAGAAGGAGCTGTATATGACAGGGGTTATTATGTTGCACCTACAATCATAGATAGTGTAACACCAGATATGGAGATTGCACGTGAGGAAATATTTGGGCCTGTTTTGACTATTTTCAAGGCAGGCTCTTATGAAAATGCTATAAATATACACAACTCATCTTCCTATGGCCTTTCCGCCTCCATCTTTACAAAGGATGTGAATAAAGCCTTTTCATTCTTTGATGATGCAGAGGCAGGTGTCTGTTATATAAATGCACCCACTTTTGGCGGTGAACCTCATATGCCTTTTGGCGGTGTAAAGAAATCAGGGCTCGGCTATAGGGAGGCCGGGTGGGCTGCAATAGAGGCCTTCTCTGAGGTAAGGACACTGTATGTTGATTACAGTGCTAAAATACAGAATGTCCAGTTTGAAAGTAAGGAGTAATTTATATGTTGAAGATATCGTTTATACCATACGGTGAATTCAAGCGGGTACTCAATGCAAACATTGACCAGTATGAGAGACTCAGGATAATAGGCGACATGTGCAGGCTGAATGCGCTGTCTGCAGTGAAACGCGCTGGTTCCGGACATCTTGGCTCCAGCTTAAGCTCAATGGATATCAATGTAATGCTGTACTTCAGTGAAATGAATGCTATTAAGGTTGGCATAGACAATCCTGACAGGGATATCTATTTTTCTTCAAAAGGCCATGATTGCCCGGGACAGTATTCTGTCCTCTTTGCAGCAGGCATACTGAGTTTTGATCAACTGCTTAAATTAAGACGCCTGGGAGGATTAGATGGTCATCCCGATATTAAAATTTCTGGTATAGAGGCAAATTCCGGTTCTCTGGGTATGGGCATTTCAAAGGCAAAGGGAATGGCACTGGCAAAAAAAATGAAAGGAAATACTGGCCGGGTCTTTGTAATGACAGGAGATGGTGAGCTTCAGGAGGGGCAGATATGGGAATCCCTTCAGACCGCTGCACATCAACGTATAACGAACATTACTGCAATTGTTGACTTCAATAAAATCCAAACAGATAAACCTGTAAAAGAAATTACAGACCTTGGCAAGATAGAAAAAAAATTTGAAATATTTGGATGGCATGTGGAACGGTGTGATGGTCATGATTTCTCTGCACTGAATAAAACCTTCACAAGGTTGAGAGATATAAAAGATAAACCAAAGGTTTTAATTGCTGACACGATAAAGGGGGAAGGCATCTCTTTTATGGAAGGTCCTGCAGCATTAAAAGATGGCAACGGCGTATATAAATGGCATTCAGGCGCCCCTGACGACGATTTCTACGAAGCAGGATTCAACGAGATTTTTAACAGGATAAATAATCAGCTAAAGGGATCTGGAATTGAAACCCTGTCTCTTGAAGTGGTTGAAACAAGGGAGAAGAGTAGGATAAAACTCAAGGACGTTGCTGAAAAAGTGGTGAATGCCTTTGGAGAGGCATTGGTTGAATTAGGTAAAAAGAGAAATGATATAGTTGTCCTTGATGCCGACCTGTCTGCTGATTGTGGTTTGCGTCCATTTGAGTCTGCCTTTCCTGAGAGGTTTATTGAGAATGGTATAGCTGAACAGGACATGGTTTCCATGGCTGGTGGACTTGCGTTGCAAGGTTTTCTCCCGATCGTGAATTCTTTTGGAGTCTTCCTTGCTTCTCGTGCAAATGAGCAGATTTATAATAATGCAACAGAAAATACAAAAATAATATATGTTTGCCATTATTCCGGTCTTATTCCTGCAGGCCCTGGCAAATCACACCAGAGCCTGCGTGACATATCACTATTAGGTGCCCTTCCAAACTGCATAATAATTGAGCCGTGTAATGGTATGGAGACAAAGTTAGCCCTTGAGTGGTGTGTTGATAACTCAAAAGAGAATTGTATGATAAGACTCGCAATATCGCCTTCTCCCAGGAATATTCAACTTCCAGATAATTACAGGTTAACCTTGGGAAATGGCACGGTTCTTTATGAGGGGAACGACGCTATTCTGCTTGCATATGGACCCGTGATGCTCAACGAAGCTCTCTCAGCTGCCAAATTTCTGGAAGAGAAGAATTTTCACCTTAAGGTTGTGAATATGCCCTGGCTTACCAGAGTGGATAAAAGTTGGCTCGAAGAGATAGTTGGAAACTGTAAAAAAATCTATGTATTGGATAATCATTCTTCCTATGGTGGGCTTGGTGACGCTGTCTTGAATACGATAATTTTATCTGATAGGTTAAAAAACAGGCCGTTTAAAAAAATAGCAATAGAAGAATATCCTGCATGCGGGACACCACAGGAGAGTCTTCGTTATCACGGATTGGACGGGGTAAGCCTTGCTGAAAGGATTAGGGGAGGTATTATTTTATGAAAGTAGTTATTTTATGCGGTGGTTTAGGTACAAGGCTGCGCGAGGAAACAGAATTTCGCCCCAAACCCATGGTGAATATAGGCAATCGTCCAATCCTTTGGCACATCATGAAGATTTACGCTCAATATGGGTATACAGAATTTATCCTAAGTTTAGGCCATAAGGGCGAAATGGTTAAAGAATATTTTTATCATTATGAAATAATGAACAATGACATAACCCTTGAACTCGGATGCCCGGAAAAAATGTGTATTCATGAATCGCATGAGGAAAAAGGTTGGAGGGTTACATTGGCTGATACAGGGGAAAAGGCGCTGAAAGGAGCACGCCTGAAAAGGGTGGAAAAATATATAAACGATGATACATTTATGATGACTTACGGAGACGGCGTAGCTGATATAGATATCAAAGCTCTTCTATCCTTTCATCGCACCCATGGAAAATTAGCAACTGTGTCGGGAATCAATACTGCTTCGCGTTTTGGCGAGTTAAAAATTAACGACAACCGAGTTGAGGCCTTTAATGAAAAACCCAAAACAAGTTCAGGACTAGTAAGCGGCGGTTTTTTTGTTTTCAATAGAGATATATTTAATTATCTCTCCCCTGACGATAGTTGCGATTTGGAAATCGGCGCTCTGGAGAGAATTGCCCATGAAGGGCAACTGATGGTCTATAAACACAGCGGCTCTTGGGCATGTATGGATACATTAAGGGATATGGATTATTTGAATAAGCTCTGGAATGAAAATAAGGCATTCTGGAAAATATGGAAATGAATGATATGTTCAGTAATATCTACAAAGGAAAAACTGTATTGATTACAGGAGATACCGGTTTTAAAGGGTCATGGCTCGCCATATGGTTGCTGCATCTCGGCGCAAATGTTGTTGGCTATTCACTTAAACCTAAAACTGAAAAAGATAATTATGTAATCTGTGCTCTGGACAATAAAATAACTCATATTGATGGAGATATCAGGGATTACCCAACATTATTAAAAGTCTTTTCAAAATATGAACCTGAAATAGTATTCCACCTTGCTGCTCAATCTTTAGTTCTGGATTCATATAAAAACCCCACTTTAACTTATAGCACCAATGTAATGGGCACAGTAAATTTATTTGAGGTCGTCAGACACACACCATCTGTAAGAGTTGCAGTTAATGTGACGAGCGATAAATGTTATGCGAATCATGAATGGATTTATGGATATCGCGAAATAGATCCAATGGGCGGGAAAGACCCATACAGCGCATCCAAAGGGGCATCCGAAATAATCACCTCCTCATATCTTTGTTCTTTTTTCAATCAAGCTAATACAGCTAATGTTGCTTCGGTAAGAGCAGGCAATGTGATTGGAGGCGGAGACTGGGCAGACAATAGAATCTTTCCTGATTGCATGCGGTCATTAATGAGCGGCAAATCAATTGTTATAAGAAACCCTGAAGCTGTTAGACCATGGCAGCATGTCTTAGAACCTCTAAGTGGTTACCTTACCCTTGTTTCACTTTTATATACAGATGAGAAAAAATATTCAGGTGCATGGAATTTTGGGCCATTATCCAAAAATATGGTTTCAGTAAAACGTCTGGTTGAGGATACTATAAACCACTGGGGCAGCGGTAAATACATTGTTGAGAATAAAACAGATAATAATCATGAGGCAAATCTTTTACACCTTGATATCTCAAAGGCGATTAACAGATTGAAATGGATGCCTGTTTTAGATATCTATCAAACAATAAAGTTCTCAATAGATGAGTACAAGGTAGACAATTTATCATCTGAAGGAATTTTTAACCAACGAACTGCTCATATTGGAAAATATGTTGAATTAAGAAAAGAGCTTGATGGAAAGCAAAATGATTAGATGCAGGGCATGCGGCAATGATTTGAGAATGCCTTTTTTATCCTTAGGTAACTCTCCACTTTCCAATGCATACCTTTTAGAAGAAGATTTGCACAGGATGGAGCCGTTTTATCCCCTGGATGTATATGTATGCGAGAAATGCTATTTAGTACAGTTGGAGGAATTTGAGACTCCTCAAAAAATTTTTTCATCTGAATATGCTTATTTTTCATCATATTCCGAGAGCTGGCTACAGCATTGCAAAAACTATGCAGAGACGATGATTGCCCGCTTTGGTTTTGATAAAAACTCGTTTGTGGTAGAAATCGCGAGTAATGACGGCTACCTTCTACAATATTTCAGACAGCACAATATTCCTATTCTGGGAATAGAACCTGCGTCAAACACAGCCGCGATGGCAATAAAAAATGGAGTACCTACTGATATTACATTCTTTGATATGTCATATGCTAAAAAGTTGAGGAGTACTGCCAAATTGGCTGATTTGATCATCGGCAACAATGTTCTTGCCCATAACCCTGATTTGAATGATTTTGTAGAGGGATTAAAAATTCTCCTGAAGCCATGCGGTATCATTACAATGGAATTTCCGCATTTATTGAGACTGATACAAGGCAACCAATTTGATACCATTTATCATGAACACTTTTCATATTTTTCGTTTTATACGACGCATAAGTTATTTAATTCTCATGGCCTTGACATTTTTGATGTTGAGGAAATTCCTACCCATGGTGGCTCACTGCGCATCTACTGTAAGCATAAGAATGACAAATCAAAAACAATCACAGGTCGTGTAGAGAATTTGTTAGAAAAAGAGAAATCCTTTGGTTTATTAGATTTACAAATATATTATAATTTTAGAACCAAAGTGGAATCAACAAAAAGAAAGTTGCTTCAGTTTTTGATCCAAGCAAAAAATGATGGTAAAAAAATAATTGGTTATGGCGCTCCTGCAAAAGGGAACACGCTTCTTAATTACTGCGGGATAAGAACTGATTTTCTTGATTACACCGTGGACATTAGTCCATACAAGCAAAACAAATACTTGCCAGGCACTCACATTCCCATCAGACATCCTGACAAGATAAAGGAAGATAAACCCGATTATGTTCTGATTCTTCCATGGAATATAAAAGATGAAATTATGGAACAGATGAGTTTTATCAGGGAGTGGGGCGGGAAGTTTGCGGTTCCAATTCCGGAGTTGACGGTTTTTGAATGAAATTTATTGAAACAAAATTAAAAGGCGCTTACATCATAGAACCAGAGCGTTTGGAAGACGAACGTGGTTTTTTTGCACGCACTTTTTGTCAAAAAGAATTTGAGACTCACAGCCTGAATCCAAGGCTGGCGCAGTGTAGCATCTCTTATAACAAACGCAAGGGAACACTACGAGGTATGCATTATCAGATAGCTCCTATGGCTGAAGCCAAGATTATTCGCTGCACGATGGGAGCTATTTACGATGTAATAATTGATTTGCGACCTAAATCTCCAACCTACTGCCAGTGGCTGGCAGTAGAACTGAGTGGAGATAACCGTAAGCTCCTTTATATTCCAGAAGGTTTTGCACATGGATTCCAGACGCTGGAGGATGATACAGAGGTTTTTTACCAGATATCTGAGTTCTACGCGCCAGAGTATTCACATGGCGTTAGATGGGATGATCCGGCGTTCGGGATTGAGTGGCCCGGCGACAACACAATTCTGTCAGAGCGAGACAGGAATTATCCCTTATTTAAATAGTTTTTTGAGAAAAAGTCGTGACCAAAATATTTTATACCAAACCGTCTATTACTGAACTAGAAGTAAAGTATGCCACTGATGCTGCGGCTAATGGCTGGGGCGACAGGTGTTATGATTACATCTGCAGATTTGAGAGCTTGTTCAAAGAACATCTTGGCGTTAAGTATGCTATTGCCACTTCAAGCTGCACCGGTGCCCTGCATATGGGATTAGCGGCTTTGGGGATTGGGCCTGGAGACGAAGTGATTCTTGCCGATGCAAATTGGATTGCTTCGGCTGCGCCTATTAGCTATCTCGGCGCTAAACCGGTGTTCGTGGACATCCTGACAGACACATGGTGTATTGATCCTGATTTGGCGGAAGCTGCAATTACCCCAAAGACAAAAGCCATCATTGCTGTTCATCTTTATGGTAATTTTTGTGAGATGGATTGTCTTCTTGAAATTGGTAAAAGGCATGATATTCCGATCATCGAAGATGCTGCCGAGGCAATAGGATCATACTGGCATGGTCATCATGCGGGCAGTATGGGCGCATTCGGCACCTTCTCCTTTCACGGCACCAAAACCATCACGACGGGTGAGGGCGGCATGTTCGTCACGCAAGACGAAGCGCTTTATGAGAAGGTGCTCACCCTCAGCAACCATGGCCGGGCACGCGGTCACAAAAAACAGTTCTGGCCAAATATGGTTGGCTTTAAATACAAAATGTCCAACGTACAGGCGGCTATCGGTTGCGCGCAGATGGAGCGCATCGACGAACTCATCACACGCAAGCGGGAGATCTTCGCATATTACTTCGAACACTTAAGCAAACTGCCTGGCATTACTATGAACCCGGAACCGCCAGATACAACCAACGGCTTCTGGATGCCGACCGTAGTATTCGCGCCGGAAACCGGTGTGACGCGCGAAGTGCTGGTTGAGCGGTTCAGGCAGGAAAACATCGATGCGCGCGTGTTTTTTTGGCCACTCTCGTCACTGTCCATGTTCACGCCAAAACCAGAGAACGTTCATGCTTGGAACATTCCTGGGAGGGCGATTAATCTGCCGAGTTATCATGAAATTACTTTATTGGATCAGGATCGCGTTATAAACGTGGTTGCAAAGAACTTAAAAAGATTTTCAAAATAATGATGAACTTCGAAGAAATAAAAAAATACTGGGAAAATCGTGCTATTGGGGATTCAAGCGCACAATCAACCACGCAAGATGTTTATCTTCGGGAAATCGAATTCAGCACTCTATCTGATCGAATCCAGAAGTATTCTCCACGCTTAGTGGCAGACGTGGGCTGTGGTGATGGTCGGACAACCGCGCGGCTTGCAAGCAAATATCCAACCGCTTTTTTCTTTGGATTCGATTACTCATCAACCATGGTTGAGAATGCAAGAGATATTATTCTCACCAGTAAGATATCAAACGTAGAGTTTAGCGAATTAGATATCTGTGACGGCTTAAAGAGTTACTACAACTTAATTTACACGACCAGATGTCTTATAAACCTCCCTTCTTGGGATCTTCAGAAGGACGCAATCAAAAATATTTATGATGCACTCACTGTTGGTGGTGTTTACCTGATGATCGAAAATTTTATTGAAGGCCAAGAAAATTTCAATCAAGTGAGAAGAAAGTTCGGACTACCCGATATCCCGATAAGGGAGCATAACTTTTTCTTCCGGCAATCTCAGCTTCTCGAATATGTAGATAGTCTGTTTGTGGTTGATGAGGAAATTAATATTAGTAGCACCTACTACTTAGTGAGTAGGGTGATTTATTCAAAAATTTGTGCTGAATCAGGCAAAAAGCCAGATTACTTTGACGATCATCATAGGTTTGCGGCAGGTCTTCCCTTTAGTGGCGAGTTCGGGCCGGTCCGTCTAATTTGTTTGAGAAAACGATAAGGAGTTTTCAATGAACCACCAAAATCAAATAATGACAAATATTAATCAACTAGCTTCTGATGTAGACCTACGAAAAAAATCATTAACTTGGGTTCATGATACAGCCAAATATAAATATTCCTACAACTTTAGTTGGCTTGGCCGCCCGATTATCCAATACCCGCAGGACGTTGTTGCCATGCAGGAAATTATCTGGCAGGTGCAACCCGATCTCATAATCGAGACCGGTATTGCGCATGGCGGCTCACTCATATTCTCGGCATCCATGCTCGAACTTATCGCCATTTGCAATGGTGTTGAGGGGGGCGCGGTTTTGGGTATAGATATTGAAATTCGTCCTCACAATCGTAAGGCAATTGAAGAACATCCGATGTATAAACGCATCTGCATGATAGAAGGCTCCAGCATCGCGCCGGAAGTGATTGCGCAAGTCAAGGAAAAAGCAAAAGGAAAGAAACGCATTCTCGTTTGCCTGGATTCTAATCATACCCATGCCCACGTGCTGGCTGAACTAGAAGCCTATGCGCCGCTGGTCGCGGTCGGCAGCTATTGCGTGGTGTTCGACACTCTCATTGAGGACATGCCTGCTGATATGTTTCCCGACCGCCCATGGGGAAGAGGTAATAATCCGAAAACAGCGGTGTGGGAATATCTCAAGATACATCCTGAATTCGAAATCGACAAGAGCATTCAGCACAAACTGCTGATCACCGTTGCGCTGGATGGTTATTTGAAGAGAGTGCGATAGTTTGTTGGTCAAGAGAACAGCATTTCTAATTATTTTGGCCAGGTTTTTTCAATGTAGTCAGAAATGAGACAGTCGATTACATCACACAATTATGTCAAAACTTTCTAAAAACATTTTATACAACCTTGTTGGTCAGGCGACGCTCGTTCTCCTAATCTTTGTTGCCGTCAAGTATGTCTTCAAGCAACTAGGTGAAGATGCCCTCGGGATTATCTATTTTACTGCTACCTTGAACATTGTACTTATTAGCATACTGGATAAAAGTATTTCTGTCACTACCGTTCGAGAGGTATCAACCCATTTAAATACTGAGCCTGAATATATTCGCAGCTTTATTCGTTCGGGCTCGTTGTTTTGTTGGAGCGTTTATTTACTCTTTGGAATACTGGTATATTTTGGCGCACCTATTCTGATTGAAAAATGGGTTAATTTGAAATCAATGGATAGCGAGACTGCTACAATAATTCTGCAAATCCTTGGGGTCGCATCCCTTTCTGCTTTTCCTCGCTCTTTTTATGCCAGTCTCTTGCGAGGATTACAGCGGATGGAATTTAACAATCTTATTGATGTGACTTCCAGCGGAATTCAACAGTTCGGGATAATATTAATACTTATATATAGTGATAACTTGTTTTACGTCGTATGCTGGATTGCGTCGAGTTATGGGATCAACATCATTGCATATTTTATAGTTTCATCTCATTTCTTTTCTATAAAATCTATGATCCCTGGATATTCACCCATAGTAATCAAGAGAAATTGGGGTTTTGCTTCAAACATGGTGTATGTTTCTATGTTGGCAATGATTCACAATCAGGCCGAAAAAATAATGGTTAGTAAGTGGCTTCCCGTCGGAGCGTTGGGATACTATGGTTTTACTTATGACATGGTTTCCAAAGCGGGTTTAATTACAAGCTCGATTGCCCAAGCTGCGCTTCCATCGCTATCAATATTGTTCAAAGCAGGGGATAGGGTAAATTTAGTGTCCCAATATATAAAACTGCAAGACCTTATTTGTTTTATAACAGTGCCATTATTTGCCGCTATTTATTTTGCATCGCTTCCATTATTCACTTATCTGTTTAATGCGGAAATTGCAAACACATTATTTTTGCCAATCACTTTCTTATGTTTTGGATTTTATTTGAATGGGACTTTAAATCTTCAGTATCAGCTTTCCCTTGCAGTTGGAAAACCTGACATTGCGGTCAGATCAAATATTTATGCGTTATTTATTCTCCCAATAATCGCACTCCTAATATATCAATTTGGGCTAGCAGGGGCCGGATTATCATGGGTGTTGTTTAATCTTTTTGTTTACATATATGCGGTACCGAGAGTTTACAGAGAGTGTATAGGAATGCCGGTAAGCGTATGCTATTCTCACATACTTAAAGTCTTCATTTTGGTTGGTCTGACATATGGATTGGCATGGGTTGTTATAGCATTATTTGGCACCTATTCAATTCTTCTTCTCTCCATCACATATGCAATAGCAACAATTACATTCCTTACAGGTGCCTATTTTATGATTAGCGATGAGCTTAGAAGAGCGATTTTTAATCACTTTCAAGTGTTGAGAAATAGACTTAACTTGAAGCAAGTAGAGAATATTAGTAGGTGAAAAATGGAATCGCCAAAATACAGTAAACCCCTTGTTAGTATTGGCATGCCAGCCTATAATGGCGAAAAGTTCATAAAAAGGGCAATTGATTCCTTGCTTGTTCAGACTTATTCAAACTTTGAATTGATAGTTTCTGATAATGCTTCTGATGATAGCACATGGGAAATATTGAACAGATATGCGGCAAAGGATAAGAGAATACGGTTATATCGTCAGGAGTATAATATTGGGGCACTTGGTAACTTTAGGTTTGTACTCTCAAAAGCATCGGGAAAGTATTTTGTGTGGGCTGCTGTGGATGATCTGTGGATGCCGGGGTTTGTAGATAACATGGTCAAAGAACTTGAGTCCCATGCAGATGCAGGCATTGCAATGTGTGCTGTAGATCGAGTTTGGGAAAACGGAGAACTAGTAGACACGATTCGATTTATTGATAGAGATAATCCTAATCATACAACCTATTACCAGATGCTAAAAAAATTGACATCAGCCAAGAAATATAACTTATACATATATGGTTTGTTTAGGACTAGCCTTCTAGAAAAGGCAATACAGTTCATGCCCGAGGTGCCTGGCTCGGATCGTTTATTTATGAGTCAAATGGCGCTGGCGACCAGGTTTCGTTATGTAGACAGGGTTTTGCACATCCGGCTGCATCACAGACAACCTTCAAACGTCCGTCTACCTAATGAAAAATTCAACAAGATGCAGAATGAGGATAAATGGGTTAATATTAAGATATTATATGCATTATCGCAAATGCTTTATCAATCAACTATTATTCCTTGGTATCGTAAGATTTACTTACCTGTTGCCTTATGGAGATACGGTTGGTTGCTTTTGTACAGCAGAATTTTATCTAAGATTAAGGAACGAGTTGCTCCAGATACATGGAGCCGATTAAGACAATATTATGAGATTTTTTTGAGAAAGCGGCAATCATGATCTTCTGTTTGCAACCATGAGTATTTAATATGAAAATATTGGCCTTTATCCCTGCCCGTGCAGGGTCTAAAAGGATATCGAATAAGAACATTAAACTACTTGGTGGTAAACCATTGATTGCCTATACAATTGAGGCTGCCAAAGGTTCTAAGTACATAAACCGCATAGTTGTATCTACAGATTCGGAAGAAATAGCAGGGGTGGCTAAGCAGTATGGCGCAGAGGTTCCCTTTTTAAGGCCTAAAGAAATTTCGCAAGCCTATTCTACCGAAATGCAATTCTTTGAGCATGTCCTAAGCTGGTTTTCTGAAAATGAAACTTACGAACCCGATTTAATTGTGCTTCTTTACCCGACATCTCCATTTAGAAAACCCGTAACTATAGATAAAGCGGTAGAAAAGATACTCAAACATCCAGAATCTGATTCTTTACGGTCAATAAAAATATGCTCGGAACATCCGTACAAGATGTGGATTATAAAGGATGGATATCTTAAACCCTTTGTAAAAGGAGAAGATACTAATGTTCACACGCTTTCATATCAGCAGTTGCCTACAGTATACATCCAGAATGCGAGCATATATATCACAAGGGCTTTGACGATAAAGAATAAGAAATCTCCAATAGGTGATGTGATAATTCCATTTGTTATGGATGAAATGGAATCCATTGATATAAATAGTCCTCTTGATTTTGAATTTGCAGAAATGATTTTAAAAACTTATAGAGCTCCATAAATATAACCCTCTTTGAATGATACAAATTTATTAAAAAGATTATGTTTAAAGATTTGATAAAACAATACGCGGTTAAATCTATGCTAATCAGACGGGCGGTCAGATGGTATCGTTCAAAAACGGGATATCCAGATTGGAATAGTATTCTGAATACTGACAAAGTGTTATGGGAATCTGCAACTCATGCTTCCAATTTTGGTCCCAAGATACTAATTGCAACAAGTACTGGGGCACATCTCCCCAGCACAATTTTGGAAAGCCTTCTTGGTGTAGCACTAACATTAAGAAAAGCCGATGTGCATTTTTTACTCTGTGATTCTGTACTGCCTGCGTGTCTGATGTGTGATTTTACATGGTATAGAAACCATAACCGGTTTGTCACGCATCAACTCAGTAAAACTTTTTGTAAGACATGTTTTTCACCGGCCTACAAGATATACCAGTCCATCGGCATACCTATCCATCGTTATAGTGAATATTTGACGAACGAAGATTATAAGATTGCTGAAGATATATCTTCGACACTGCCAATAGCTGATATTGATAATTACTCGTTTGATAATATGGCTGTTGGCGAACATGCCCTAGCAGGGGCATTAAGATTTTATGCACGAGGAACCCTTGAAGGAGAACCATATGCAGAACATGTATTACGACAGTATTTGAAGGCTTCGCTTCTAACCACCTTTGCAATACGCAACTTGTTTAGAAAATATCGGTACGAATGTGTTGTATTTAATCATGGTATCTATGTCCCTCAAGGACTTATAGGAGAGGTATGCCGCCAGGAAGAGATACGGGTTGTTAATTGGAATCCTGCGTATAGAAAAAACTGTTTTATCTTCAGTCATCGTGACACATACCACCATACAATGATGTCCGAACCTGTTGAAAAATGGATAAATATGCCGTGGAATGAAAAACTGGAGTCAGAGTTGATGGACTATCTTAGAAGCCGATGGAAAGGAACCCGTGACTGGATTTGGTTTCATGAGAAGCCGCAATTTGAATTACAGGAAATCGCCAGAGAATTTGATATAGACCTCTCTAAACCGTGCATAGGGATGTTAACGAGCGTGATGTGGGATGCAGTATTGCATTACCCATCTAATGCTTTTCTAAACATGCTAGACTGGATTCTACGTACAATAGACTATTTTACAAAACGGCCGGACTTGCAGTTGATAATCAGAGTCCATCCAGCGGAGATACGCGGAACTCTGCCATCGCGTCAGAAGGTGGCAGATGAAGTAAAAAATATTTACCACAAATTACCAAAAAATATTGTCATCATTCCCCCTGCAAGCGATGCAAGTACATATGCAGTAATGTCTCACTGCGATGCTGTAATAATTTATAATACAAAGACGGGCGTAGAACTTTCAGCTATGGGCATCCCGATAATAGTTGCTGGAGAAGCATGGATACGGAATAAGGGCTTTGCCATGGATGTAGATAATCCAGAATCTTATTTTAAACTCCTCGATAAATTGCCCTTCAAAAGACGCATGAGCCCTGAAGATAGTTTAAAAGCGAAAAAATACGCATATCACTTTTTTTTTCGCAGGATGATTCCTTTAGAATTTATGAAGTCTACCAGCGGGTGGCCACCTTACAGTATAAATATCAATAGATTGAGTGATCTGACGTCTGGAAAAAGCACTGGATTGGATATAATCTGTGAAGCGATATTGAACGGAAAAGATTTCATCTACCATGCAGAGCGGTAACAGTGAAAGAATTTTTATACAAAATCATAGGAAGACTATCTTTAGTTCTTGATTATTTTAAACCGCTGGTCTTTTTGTTCCAAAAGAAGAGGGGTGATTCATGGGAGGGTTTTGACAAGACCGGGCTTGTGGCTGGAGAAAAGCCTAAGAGAGATGTTCTCTGGGAGGATCAGGAAGTTCTCTTTATTGATTATGACAACTTTGCCCACGCCTTCTGGAGGGCGCAGGAACTTTCTCTCTTTAAGATGCATAAGGAGCTTATAGAAGGGCCTGTTTTGGACTTCGGTTGCGGAGACGGTTCTTTTGCAGCTTCGCTTTTTGAGGAGGTAGACTATGGGGTGGATAATGACCCCGAGGCACTGGAGCTGGCAAAGATTAGCAGAGTATATAAGGCTTTGCTTAAGTCCACAGACCATTCCATCCCCCTCCCGGCGAGTTCCGTGAAAACGGTTATCTCCAACTCGGTTCTCGAACATCTTTTAAACGTGGATTATACTCTTTCCGAGATAAGAAGGATATTGAAAAAAGACGGGCTCTTAATCTTTACCGTCCCTGTTCCACAATTTAAAAAGGATATTGCTAAATATTTTGGATGCAGGGAAGGCACGAGGGTAAACCGCGAGAGTTATCACAGGAACCTCTTTGATGCAGAACTATGGACAGACACCCTCAGAAAACACGGCTTTGCAATCGTCAAACAGATTCAATTTCAGCCTGAGTGGTTTACTTTCTGGCATTGGATGTTCAGATTTCTTGGAGGAAGAACTATGCTGGGAAAGTTTTTGCACGGAGTTGCTATGGTTGTATGGAAGTTTTATAAGAAAGATGTCGTCGAGATGGTTAGAATCTCCATAAACCAGACCATCAGCGGTGCATGTATATTTGTCATTGCAAAAAAGTTGTGAAAAATATGGGAGGAACACATGGCTAAAAGAGCACTTATTACGGGCATAACAGGTCAAGACGGCGCGTATCTTACGAAATTACTACTCGAGAAAGGGTACGAGGTCTATGGTGCCTTCAGAAGAACATCGGACCTTAATCTGAACAGGCTAAGATTTTTGGGGATAGACGACAAAATAAAATTTCTCCCCTTAGAACTCCTTGAGTTTACAAATATCTACAGGGCGATAGAAAAGGTCCAGCCCGATGAGATATATAATCTTGGCGCGCAGAGTTTTGTCGGGTTGTCTTTTGAGGAGCCTGTGTTTACCGCTGATGTAACTGGACTCGGTCTTTTACGTATACTTGAGGCTGTAAGGGCAGTGAATCCAAAGATCAAATTTTATCAGGCATCCTCAAGTGAGATGTTTGGTAAGGCGCAAGAAATTCCACAGACCGAAAAAACCCCATTCTATCCGAGAAGCCCGTACGCAGCAGCAAAACTATTCGCTCACTGGATAACGGTAAATTACAGAGAGTCCTATGGTATCTTTGCATGTTCCGGAATTCTATTTAACCATGAGTCACCATTGCGGGGCCTGGAATTTGTAACCCGGAAAATAACCACAGGAGTCGCGCGCATAAAATGCGGGCTTCAGGACAGGATTGTCCTGGGAAACTTAGATTCTAAAAGAGACTGGGGATATGCTCCTGAGTATGTAGAAGCAATGCATCTTATGCTTCAACAAGCAGCGCCAGATGATTATGTGATAGCAACAGGAGAGACTCATTCAATAAGGGAGTTCGTTCAACTGGCTTTTAGGAGCGCAGATATTGAAGTTGAGTTCAAAGGAAAAGGAGTAAATGAACAGGGGATAGATAAGAAAACAGGTGCGGTTGTTATAGAACTTTCCCCTGAGTTCTTTAGACCTTCTGAAGTAGATATCCTGATCGGTGATTATTCAAAGGCCAGGAAAAAGCTGGGGTGGCAGCCAAAGGTTAAGTTTGAAGAGCTTGCGCATATAATGGTTGAGGCGGATATCAAAATGTTAAGAGAAGGGTTGATAAAATAAACCTTACAAAATGGCAGGGAGAGAATTTGAGGGTCGGAATAAACGCTATCTTTCTTGTTGCTGGTAAAGGTGGAGGCATAGAACGGTACCTGCGAGGTCTTATCAGTGGATTGAAAGTAATAGACAAAGAAAATGAGTATCTTCTTTTTACCAGCAGGGATTGCAGGGGAACATTTGACCTCAGCGATAATTTCAAAGAAATATACTGTGATGTTTCGGCAACATACAGACCTGCTAAAATACTGTGGGAACAGTTCATCCTGCCATGGAAGTTAAGAAGCTATAAGATAGATGTTCTTCTTTCAGGTGGGAACATCGCACCTGCAGTACATCCTTGTCCTTCAGTTGTTATGATATATGATATGATCCCTTTTATAAGGCCAGAAGGATTTAGTATGCCGGAACTCTTCGCATTAAAAACCTTGTTTGCCCTAACAGCTAAAATGAGTTCGAAAATCATAACTGTTTCTGAGTCTTCAAAAAATGAGATTGTTAACCGGTTTAGGATATCAAATGATAAGATAAAGGTCATTTATGGGGCTTGTGATGAATATTTCAGGCCAACTGCTATTGATAATAAGACAGATAATTTAAAAAGATACGGTGTAAATGGTAAGTATATCCTCTATGTGGCTTCAAGCAGACCATATAAAAATATAGACGGCCTGATAAAGGCTTATAAAATACTTAAAGACAGGTACGGTATAGAACATAGCTTGATAGTTACAGGCCTTGCAGGAAAGGCACAATCTGGACTTTTGAAAATGGCTCAGGAATTAAAATTGGAAAAGGATGTGAGGTTCAGTGGTTTTGTAAATGATATGGACTTGTCTCTTTTATATTCAGCGGCAGATATTTTTGTATATCCATCCTTTTATGAAGGATTCGGGTTGCCTATATTGGAGGCTATGTCATGCGGCACTCCTGTTGCAGCATCTAATTCAACTTCACTTCCAGAGGTTGTGGGGAATGCAGGACTGCTCTTTGATCCTCACAATACCGAACAGATGGCAGAGGTTATCTATAACGTAATTAAAGACAGTCACCTGAGGAAGGAACTTGTAAAAAAGGGGTTCGAGAGGGTGAAAGAATTTTCGTGGGAAAAGACTGCTATGCAGGTATTATCTGTTCTTAAAAAAGAGCATCTGAGGGCAAATAGCTAATGAGGATTTGTTTTATCCTCGAATATTATCACCCACATATAGGTGGAGTTGAATATCTATTTAAAAATCTCATCGAGGGGTTAAGTAAAAGGGGCTTTGAAGTAAGTGTACTGACCAGAAGATTAAAGGGTACCCCACGACAGGAAACTATAGAAGGTGTTAAAATATTGAGAATCAGAACCTTCAACAGATATCTATTTACTTTTCTTTCAGTGCCCATGGCTATTATCATGGCAAGGGGTTGCAATTTGATTCATACAACCACATTCAATGGGGCATTTCCAGCATGGTTTGCGTCAAGGATATGGGGGATTCCGGTTATAATAACAATTCTTGAGGTGTGGCTTAATAAATGGAGGACTCTCACGGATATGAGCCGACACTCAGCTATGATTCATAACCTTCTTGAGAAAATGATTTATACCCTGAGGTTTGATTTTTATATAGCCATATCACACTCCACAGAAAGGCAGCTTATCGAAGCAGGCATCGGGAGAGAACGATTGAAGGCTATTTACAGTGGTTTTGACCATGATTTTTTTAATCCCCAAAGATACGATGAAAATATTGTCAGAGAACGGTATGGTCTCAGAGATGTGTTTGTATGTTTTTCCTGGGGAAGGCCCGGTGTCTCCAAAGGTCATGAGTATTTAATAAAGGCTATTCCTTTGATAATTAAGATTATCCCCAGGGCAAGATTTCTATTAATGCTGAGCAACAGAGATTCCTATAAAAAAAGATACAGATACCTAACAGGTCTTATACAAAAGCTTGGCCTTGACGAGATGGTTTTACTTATAGACCCTGTTTCCAGACAAGAACTCGGGCATTATCTAAAGGCAGCAGACTGCGTAATTATACCTTCCATAGCCGAAGGTTTTGGCTATGCAGTGCTGGAGGCATGCAGCATGGGAAGACCTGTCGTGGCATCTAATACAACATCTATTCCTGAGGTTATCGGTGGTAAATATGTGCTTGTGGAGCCAAAAAACCCTGAGGCTATTGCAAGGGGAGTAGCTATGGTTTATGAGGACAAATGTACAGCCTCTGATCTGAAGGTTTTTTCATGGGAGCGGGCGATATCTGAATATGCCGGTATTTATGAAAAGCTTTCATACATGGTCCTGTAATTATAGAGAAATGAATAAGATATTAACCATAATGCCAGCCTATAACGAGGCTGAAAGTATTGGGGCTGTTATATCAGCAGTAAAAAAAGAACTGCCGGATGCTGATATCTTTGTTGTAAATGACGGGTCAACAGATGCCACAAGCCAAGTTGCTAAAGGGCTTGGTGTAATGGTTGCGGACCTTCCATATAATATGGGAATAGGCGCTGCCATGCAGGCAGGATACAGATATGCGGCAATGCACGGCTATGACATTGCTGTCCAGGTGGATGCAGACGGACAGCATCCGCCTGACCAGATAAATAATCTGGTTGCCCCGGTTATGGAACAAAAGGCGGATATAGTGATAGGTTCAAGATTCCTTGGGGAGGGGGAATACTCCCCCTCTTTTGCAAGGCGCCTTGGTATGAAAATCTTTGCATTTGTGGTATCAATAATGACCGGCCGGAAGATAACTGATACCACTTCAGGTTTCAGGGCTGCCAATAAAGGCGTAATAAGGTTTTTTGCCGATAATTACCCTGAAGACTATCCTGAGGTGGAGGCAATAGTATTGCTCCGGAAGGCAGGGTTTAATATAATAGAAACGCCTGTCAGGATGGAAGCGAGGGCTGGCGGCGTATCCTCAATAACCCCTTTACGCAGCCTTTATTATATGGTAAAGGTCCTTCTATCAGTGTTTGTAGATATGCTTAAAAAGGTTGAGAGGTAGTACTTTGCAGGTTGTCCAGGTTTTTGCAATTATCTTCAGCCTCGGTATCCTGGTGGGTGTCGTTGACCTCATAAGGCGGGGCATGCTCAAGGAGCAGTATGCGCTCCTCTGGCTTGCATCAGCTATTGTCCTGCTGGTGCTTTCCATGTGGAGGGGGCTTTTGGATACCATTGCGCTTGCAGTGGGTGTTGCATATCCTCCAGCCCTCCTCTTCTTCGTGGCCTTTCTGTTTCTCCTGCTCATAGTACTGCATTTTTCAGTGATAATATCCTCCCTCAGCGAAAAGAATAAAAGGCTCAGTCAGGAAATTGCCATACTTAAGACACTCTTTGAAGAATATAAAAAGAAAGGGACATGAAATTGTCATTGCGAGGAGCGGGAGCGACGAAGCAACCCCAAGGGATGAGATTGCCGCGTCTTCAGCGCGCAATGACAGAATGAACCTCTCACCACTGCAGATGTGCGGGGTGAAGGTATTTTCACGGACACGGACAACAGTCACGGTTCACGGTATTTTCGGGATGAAACATTAAGGAGAAAAACACATGAATATTGAAAAGGTTTTTGAAGGCAAAAGATTTCATTTAATTGCAGGCTCTCTCATTGCCATATTAACGCTCATAGTATATTCCAATACATTCCATGTAAGTTTTCATTTTGACGACACACCGCAGATAGTTGAAAATTACCAGATAAGAAACCTTGACAACATGTTGGATATACTCAAAGACCAGCGAGGTCTTGCAATGGCCACATTTGCAATAAACTACGCTATAGGTGGGCTTAATGTGATGGGCTATCATATTGTGAACCTTGCCATTCATATAATGAACGGGATGATGGTTTACTTTCTGGTTTTCATCACCCTGCGCGGCATTCTGGGGGCAGATTTCAAATCTGTTCCCAAGGCAAAAAGGATAGCCATATATACCGCTTTGTTATTTGCTGTCCACCCCATACAAACACAGGCTGTAACATACATTGTCCAACGTATGGAGATACTCGCCTCAATGTTCATGCTGATAGCCCTTTTATTATTTATAAAGGCTGTGAAGACATCTATGATAGCATTGCGTATTTTCCTTTACGGAACTATTGCCGTTTCATATATGCTTGGTTTTTATTCCAAGGAGATTGCCATAACCCTCCCTGCCCTCATATTTCTCTATGATTACTGTTTTCTTGCAGAGGGTGATTTTAAAAAAATCATGGCCCGCATGCCCCTCTATTTTGTCCTGCTGGCAATGCTTGCCTTCTTTACCACAAGGACACTGACAGGCCTGCAAGAAACCCCAGGCGAATCAGCCTCAGCAGGTTTCGGCGTGCAGAGCATTACATCCAATGAATACCTCTTTACGCAGTTCAATGTAATCTGGACATATCTGAGGCTTCTCATATTACCCGTAAATCAGAACCTTGATTATGATTATCCCGTTGCCAAGAGTATTTTTGAGTTTCCGACCTTTCTATCATTCATGGGAATACTTTTTATATTGATATCCGCTTTCTATCTTTTGACGCCATACGCTTCACGCTTTACGCACTACGGCCGTTTGATCGCCTTCTTTATCCTCTGGTTCTTCATTATATTATCACCCACATCAAGCTTTATACCCATAATAGATGTGATATTTGAGCACAGGCTGTATCTTGCTTCTGTCGGTTTCTTTTTGCTGTTCAGCCTTGCCTTTGACACGATTTTTGAGCGGTTTGGGAAGAGCCGGAATAGTGAAAAGAACGCAGGGTAACATGCTTTGTGGAATCTGCGGGAGAGTGACTGGGGTTTTATATAAGTATTCCAAAGGAAATACGGGAACAGGCCATAGCGCAGATGCAGGGGGCGATGGCATTGCATGTGGCCTATATAGGCATATACAACGGCCTTTTCAGCACTATTGCTGAAATGAAGACGGCTAATCTTGACGAGCTAACTGCCAGGACCGGACTGAATATAGGTTATCTGCAGAGGTGGTGTGATGCTGCATTTGGTTTTGGTCTTCTGGACGAGGTTGATGGCAAACTGACGCTTGCTGACCTCGGCAAGGCCTTTATTTCAGATGCCATTGGCACGGCAATGCCTTTTGCAGTGCAATCAATGATTTCAGCGCATATGGCCGAGCGCGCAGCTGTGTTGATGAAAAGCGGTGAGCGTCCCGGAGAAAAGGTGCTTGCAGAACGTCAAAGTATCATAGCCCTGTTCGGCCCGATGCTTGAGGCAATGTTCAGCGGCATATTTGAAGAGCAGATACTTCAGAAACTCCCTGTCTACAGGGAGGCTGATGAGAATGGCGGCCTTGTTGTGGACCTGGGCTGCGGCAATGGCTGGTACCTGCGGCGGCTCGTCCTTCGTTTTCCGCGGCTGCGGGGCATAGGGCTGGATGATTTTCAGGAGAATATTGACCATGCAAACAGGCTTGCGCAAAGAGATAGTGTGGCAGGCAGGTTAACCTTTACAAAAGGAGACATCTATGAATTTTCAGTTAAAAAGCCTGCAGATCTGATTACAATGAACCGTGTGCTCCATCATGTCTGGGAGGACAGGCATAAGGTCTTTAAAATCCTGAAAGAGCGGCTCAAGACCAGCGGCTCAGTGGTAATCTGGGAACCCAACTGGCCCAGGAACCGTTCTGAACTGCGCAGTCCTGCGAAGCGCGGAATGGCCTTCCAGAACCTTGCAGAACATATTATGGGAAACCGCTTCCTTTACCCTGAAGAGATAGAGGCTGAATTCCATAGTGCAGGGATGGAGACGGATACATATCTTTTTGCCAACGGAAATGATGTTGTTGTTATAGGAAGAAAGCAGTGACAACCTGCTTTTTTAAATGGACGGCCTCTTTTTATACCATTCCGTTGCCTGCTCAAAAGAATACGCTGTTTTCAGCACAGTCTCCTCATCCATAGGCTTGCCCAGTATCTGTAATCCAATGGGCAGATTTTCCTTTGTAAATCCGCACGGAAGGGAAAGGCCTGGTATCCCTGCAAGGTTGCATGAAATGGTGAAAATATCGGAGAGATACATGGTAAGGGGGTCAGCAACCTTTTCACCGATTTTGAATGCAGGGGTCGGCGAGGTAGGGGTTACGATAACATCGCATCTCTTGAACGCCTCTTCAAAATCGTTCTTTATAATGGTCCTTACCTGTGATGCCTTTTTGTAATAGGCCTCATAGTAGCCTGCGGAGAGGGCATAGGTGCCCAGCATAATCCTCCTCTTTACCTCAGGTCCGAAGCCCTCATCTCTTGACTTGCAGTACATCTCCAGAAGATTGCTGTTGTTGCTTGCCCTGTAGCCGTATTTCACGCCGTCGTACCTTGCCAGATTGCTGCTTGCCTCTGCTGTTGCAACGAGATAATAAACGGCAATTGCATAGTCTGTATGGGGAAGGCTCACATCCACGATTGAGGCGCCGTTTTTTTTCAAAACCTCTATGGCGTCCCTTACTGCCTGTTCCACATCGCTGTCCAGACCTTTAATAAAATACTCCCTGGGAATACCCACCCTTATCCCCTTTATCCCCTTTCCAAGTCCCGCTGTATAATCAGGCACAGGCGCCTCAATGGATGTGGCATCATGCGGGTCATGGCCTGCTATGGTGTTAAGCAGCACGGCACAGTCCTTTATATCTTTTGTCAGAGGGCCTGCCTGGTCAAGGGATGATGCAAATGCTACTATGCCGTATCTGGAGACCCTGCCGTATGTGGGTTTTAGCCCGACAACGCCGCAGCATGATGCCGGCTGGCGAATTGAACCGCCGGTATCCGTACCCACAGATGCCGCACATTCCCCTGCTGCAACGCTGGCAGCTGAGCCGCCGCTTGAGCCGCCAGGGACCCGTTCAGTGTCCCATGGATTTTTTGTGACAACGAATGCGGAATTTTCAGTGGATGAACCCATGGCAAATTCATCCATATTGTTTTTCCCTAAGATTACTGCACCGGCATCCTTGAGTTTCTTTATGATAGTGGCATCGTAAGGCGGCACAAAGTTGTTTAATATCTTTGAGGCGCAGGTAGTTAGCATCCCCTGGGTGCAGAAGATAT
>Ga0209323_10000137_pt1 | contig 43386 bp, 69 predicted proteins | sample Rifsed19ft2_FD_184014 | JGI IMG/M metagenome (GOLD analysis project Ga0209323, IMG submission 184014) | Soil microbial communities from Rifle, Colorado, USA - sediment 19ft 2 (version 2) | ecosystem: Environmental > Terrestrial > Deep subsurface > Rock core/Sediment | place: Rifle, Colorado...
CGCGCATATTCAACGAGCGGTGAATATGCGCGTAGCGCGTCCATACCTTCGAGCCATCCTCAAGCGCGTGCTCGATCACAACCACGTCGCCCTGCCACTCTGGAACCTTGCCGACAAACACAATCACGCCGTCAGCCGCAGCGTACACATTCGCGCCGCTATCTTTGTAGCCGGGCCTGTTCAAATCCGCGCCGGTGTGGTAATGCTTCTTGTCACCATACTGCTTGCCGTAAGGCGAGGCGTCCCACCAGTCGAGGCCGAACACGTTAGCGCCAGTCTCGATCTTGCCTGTGACTGGGCTGCAAAACAGTACGCGCTCAGGAATGCCGCCGCCAGCCTGCGCCAACACGAGCGGCTTGATCTCGTTCTCGAACTGCATGATTACTGCATCGAGCGCGTTTTCGATGACGTAGTGCTTCTGAGAGATTGCCTCAATGGCAGCCTCGAATTTAGCAATTGGTGATGCTGGGTCAGGGTTGGTCACGGCGCCACCTCGATCGTGCCGTCGCGCTCTGTCACGTACTGCCGCAGCCCCGCGTACTGCGCCGTGGCGATGCGGCCAACGAATTTGACATCAGGGTCAACGGGCGGGGGCGGATCAATCGGCGGCACAGTGGCGATGTACTCTGCCAACGCCGGTAGCGCGCGCTCATAGTTGCTATCTCCCCAACCACCGCCGCCCAGCGTCCACGTAGCACACCCGATGACACGCGGATCGGCCATGTAGATCGGATCGTACAGTTTAAGCGCGCGCATAAATTCTGCGTCGCCTGGATGCTTCTCGAACAGAAACTCGCTGACCGCGATAGGCAACAACGCCCCCCGCTGCTCAAGGTAATCAGCCAGCACTTTGTACCGCCCAATCGTGCCGCCGCCAGCAGTGTGGTATTCGTGCAGGCACAGCACCGCGTCAATACCGTTGTCGAGCATGTAGCGGAACGCGCGCGCAATGGCCTCGTATGGCGTTTCGCTTGTCTGCCGCTGCAAGCGCGCCGTCATGCGCTGATTCTTCAACGCAAGCACTGTCTCATGTGCGGCATCAATCACGCGCCGACCTAATGACACCGACTCGCCCGGTATCGGAGGCGTACCGGACGCACACGAGAACAGCGCCAGGCCCAGGCCGCGCCGCTTGAACTCGGGCGCGATGCTGATGTAGTAATCGGCCTGCTCTGAGTAGATGCCGTTGATCTCGTTGAGGATTTCCCAGTAGCGCACGCGTGGATTCTTGGCAGCACGCTCGAAGAACTTACCCAGGTTTACCGGCAATCCGTCAAACTCAGTGAACGCGCCGATGGTGGGCGTGCCAGGCCACAACGCAAGCGCCTCGTCAATCGCGCCGAAGTCGTCGCGGCATTTGACGAGTGAGAGGCTGCGGCCAGCGTCATTGATGCGGCGTAGAAACGCACCGTAGCCTGTGCGGCGCGGGCCGACTGAATGGATCGCTGTCTTGCTGACGACTTGATTCATGTCTGCAACTTTCCGAGGGGTTGTGTTTCGGGAGGACGCCACGCCGGTTCCTCACCGTGTTTCACGACTTGATCGATCAACACCTTGATGCCGTTGCGCCACGCTTTGCGCTCATTCTCAAGCGTGCTGATGCGCTCTGACATTGACTGGTTCGACAGTTCCAGCGACGCGATCTTTTCATGCGCGAGTGTCAGCGCCTTTTCAACGTTGGCCCGCAACAGGCTATCGCGGTCGAATTGCGTTTTCAAATCAGACATCGCGGCCTCCCGTTTAATGTCGCGGTCCTGCAATTCCGCTATTGTAACACGGGCCGCATTGAGCTGTTCTTCGACTACGCCGCGCGCGTCCCTTTCCTTTTCGAGTTCAGCGCGAATTTCCTTCAAGTCCTCTTTGTACTGGCGCTTTAACTCCATCGCGTCTTTGATGTTGCCGCTGTCCGTCTCTGATTCCAGCTTGCGCCGGTTGGCCTTGAGCATGAACCATGTCGGTACATTGATGAGCAAAGATAGAATGATTGCAACGATCTGAGGGTCCACTATCCACCCCGCTTCGGCGGCATGTACCAGGCGTACAGAAGCAACGACACCTGAACTGTCATGCGTAGAGTAACGCTCCAGTCAAACAGGCCCGCGAATACTGAAACGTAGTAAGCCAAAGTCATCACCGTGATCACAATGAACGGGAACCACGCTTTAAGCGATCCGCGATGGGATTTGACCTTGTATAAAATCAGCAGCAGCGTGATCACGCCAACGCTGAATGAGAACAACTCTTGGATGTCGCGCGCGTTCATGGCGTCGGCCTTACCGTTGGTGTCGGCAATGGCGACCAATCACGCAACGTCAACGGGATGTACAACTCAGGCACAAACGTGACTTCACTTGTCGGCGTCGGCCTGTCCACCGCCAGCGGCGACACGGAAGCGCCGGGCTGCGGCGTTGACGTGGAGAGCGCGGCCAGGAGCAGCATGGCGAGAAGCGACGCGATCAAGAGCAGGTAGAGATTGTTACTGTGTCGCATTTGCAAACAACCTACCGATCGTCTTGCTGTTTTTATTCATCGAGCGCCTGACGTGTATCGCGCCGTTTCCGTATGGCGTCCCACCATACCCGGGCGCTCTAAGCGTTGCGCAGTTTGCGTCATCGATTGTGACATCGAAATCAACGCCAGAAGGCAACCCCACGTGCTGGAAGAAATCTTGACCGTACCTAATTCTGTTTCGCTTGCTGAACTTCATGTGTTTCTCTTTCGCCCGCGCCGCTTTTGCGCCTCTCCCCAGAGACACAGCCGTATCGGTTACGGTTGCGGCGCGGGCTGCAAAAGGAGGACGGCGTAAGAGCCGTGCCGCCCTACGCCGTCTACTTGCCGCCGATTTTGTTTGCGACCGCGCGGGCCACCGACTCACCTGGCACCGTCGGGAAGAACACCGTCAACGCGGCGTTGACAACGATCAACACGATGACGGTCACCGTCTTGACGTCCTGCGAAACGGAATCGAGCGCGACAAGTGCCGCTCCGACGGTGCTCACGAATGTACCGAAACGAAACCAACTGACTACGGGCTGCGGGTCCATGTGATCTCCTTTGCTGATTTACCGCCATGCTCAGACATCGCGTGCAACTGTCAACCAGTATACGCCATTTGTGCGCCGCATGTCAACTACCTGCTACAGCGCCGCACGCACCGTGCGAAACCACGAAAACGCGCAAAATGTCTAGCGTTGCGCACTTTCTCATCATGCGCTAATCTTGCTTTCATGTGCCATTAATGTTGCTGTTTTATACTGTTGTCAATCAAACGCACGGAGGAATGAAATGAAAAGCAAATTGAACATCGAACTCGTGAAGCACGCGAATGGTATGGTCACATTGTACAGCGTAGCGCGCCAGGCAGTCGTGTTCCAGACAAGCGACGCAAGCAGGGGAGACAAAGAAAAGCGAGCGCGAGATGTTGCGGCTTCTTACGGATGGAAGATTGTAAAAGTTGTCAACGCCTAGCGCCCCACCCACGCCCCGCGCCGCGCAGACTCAAGGCCACCAGGCAACGGCGGCGCGGGGTAGACTACGAAGCAGGAGATGCACATGAACGAAGATCGAACCTACCGACTTTACCGCCGCATCGCAGAACTTGAACTGCAACTAACCGCAGTCAAGATCGAGCGCGACGAACTCAACGCGGCCTTCACGTCTCTCTCGCAGTTGGTGTACGAAAATCAGCCACACCTTATAGCCGCCGAAGTGGCGCGGCGCAAGCAGGAGCAGGAGGAGCAATCATGACCGCAGTCGGCGTCATCGGCCTCGTCCTCAGCATCGTCGGCCTTGCGCTCAACGCGCATCACCGCAAGTTGGCGCAGAAGATTTTCGTGGTAGGTAACATCATGTGGCTGGCCTACGGCATCGACAAGCAGTTGGCCGAGGTCATGGCGGCGCAGTCGATCTATCTTGTGCTCAATGTTCGCACGGTGCGTGCGTGGGGCAGAGAAGCGAACGCCAAGGTTATCATAGCGGAGGCGCAATAATGACCACCTGCACACACGACCCATTGTTCACGCATGACGGGCGCTGCTCGAAGTGCCACCCGCGCAAACGTGTAGTCATGGTGCAGCACGCTGACGGCACACGCGAGATTGACCCGGAGCACATGGCTGAGTTGAGAGATGATGACATCGCAACGCTGGAGGCGATGTGCAGCAACGACGTGAAGTGGACGCACTACAACAGCGCCACCGAAGGCGCATAAAGGAGCCGAATGGGAAACGCATTAGCATTACTCCCCGACAAGCAGCAGTTGAAGCAGGTTGACGATCGTATCAAGGCGATGCTTCCGGGAGGATCGAAGTTGCAACCCGGCGAGCGTTTCGCGCTGGCGCAGATCGCGGTAGCGCACGGACTAGACCCGTTCAACGGTGAGGTGTGGTACATCCCGAATCGCGGGCCGATGATCGGGATCAAGGGCTTGCGCAAGAAGGCGCGCGAGCAGGTGCAGGGAAATTTCTGGATCGACTTCCGCGAGATCGTTGACGCGGATGAGCGCAAGCGGTACGGGATTGAGGTTGGCGCGCTGGCATTCGAGGCCCGCCTGTTCGACACGGAAAACGTCATGACCTATTGCGGTATGATCGAGCGGATGACTAAGGCGGGCATTCCGTGGGATGCGGTCAAGGTCATGCTAGGCGACAAGCCGTACACCAGCGGGATCGGAGTGCTGCGCCAGAGTGAGCAGACCAAGATGGAGCGCGTACAATGCGCGATGAAACGCGCAGAGGCCGACGCTCTCAAGCGCCGCTTCGATGTTCCGTTTGGCCTGACGATCGAGGCCGACGTTGATCCAGCAGACGCGCCAGAGTGGAAGATCGACGGTTCTACGGTTGTAGATCACGACGATGATCCCAAGGCTGAGTTTGAGCGAATCAGCGCAGGCGCAACGCAAGAGGAAATCGCTCTCGCGCTCGATGAGGCTGGCGGAGATTACGAAACCGCAACGCAATACTTGAGCAAGCGCATCAATGAGCGCAAGTTAAAAAACGGCAAGAAGCAATTGGGACGCGACGACGAAGGACTGTAGCGCAACCGTAACCGCGCCGCTGCCTGTGGACACCGTGACGCTTGCGGACCACAGGCGGCGGCAAACTGAGAGGAGAAATCATGAACAGCGCACTACCAGACGAAGCCACCACGCGCAACGCCAAACTGTACCTTGATGATGCCTTCTCGTCTGACCCAACGCTCAGCCGCATGACGGCGATCATGCTGCTACAAGACGCCTTCGCGCTCATGTTCGTGGAAGCGGAGGCCGTGTGGAACTTGTGGAAGAAAGAGCGATTCGAGGTGACGGCATGACTCCCGACTACGACACCACCAACTGCCGCCGCCTGATCTCCGCTACGCTCCTGGCCGCCGTGAAGGACGCGGCCAGCGGCACCCTGAGCGTGCGAGCCGCTGCTGTCGAATGGATGAGCACGGACGAGGCCAGCGAGATGGCGCAGGCGATCGGCCTAAACGTATGGCCGCCGACGCGCGTCATGGTAGCGGAGTACCGCGCGAAGTTGCAGCATGGAGGATAACGCCATGAGTAAAATTCATAGATACATCGGTGGTCTTAAGGCAGGTGACAAAATTACCTGTACGGATAAAGATGGAATAGTTATCTCTGTAACCATTCTTGAGATTTCGATTGACCCGACATGGCGAGAAGATGGATACACCATGCTAAAAGTTCACCACGAGCCGTCAGGGAAAGATGGCATGTTGTCGCTGCACGAACTCGCGTCATGGTTTAAGCAAGCGGAGTGGAGCGTAGTAACGCCATGACGATATGCCTGCTACTGCTCGCCGTGTGCGCCGTGTTGACCGTGATCGCGCTGGCAATGGCGCGGGCCGCGGAGGACTGAGAGGATGAGTAACCACCGGAGATCACATGACTTATCTTGATGGTGCAAAAGACGGAAAGCATTACTGGCTAACGCCAGAAGATCTAATGGCCGAACTAGACGCGGAGTTTGAATTTGATTTCGACCCATGCCCGTATCCGCGCCAGGAAGAATTTGACGGCCTGTCTGTGGAATGGGGAAAGAGCAACTACGTCAATCCTCCGTTTGGTGGGCACATACACAACGGCAAGAAGATTGGACCTACTGCGTGGGCGCGCAAGGCAATCGAGGAATCAAAGAAGGGGAAGCGCGTTGTGTTTGTCTACCCTATCGATCGCTGGGTGCTCATGATGATTGCTGCAGGAGCAAAGATAACAAGCCTTGGTGACGTTAAGTGGTGCGCAACCGAAGATGGAAAGCCTGGACCTGGAACCGGGCGATGGATTGCGCGCTTTGTGCTAGACGGATCCAATGACGAATAGCGCATGTCCAGCAAGCGCCACTTTCGCCGCCGCTCGTGCACCGGCAAGGTGCGCTATGAAACGTCAGCCGAATCCAAGCGCGCGCTGTACTGCGCTACGAAGAAGTACGGCTACACGGGCCACATGCACGTGTATAAATGCCAATTCTGCGGCGGCTACCACCTGGGCCACGCCGCGAAACGATAAAGGAGAATGAGATGGGATACTACACGGCGTATACACTAACGTGGAAACCGGTAAACAACGGTAAATCATTTGAGTTTCCAGCGTGCCCGCACGACGTGCCTGCAACGGACAAGTTCTGCCCGGAGTGCGGTGTTAAGAATGTGCCAGTTCTTCTCGGAGAGAAAGTCGCCTTGTACATCAAGGCGAACGAAGAAATGTCATACTGCCTCAGTGACGAAGGGGATTCCGATCAGGCCGGCAAGTGGTACGACCACGAAAAAGACATGCGTGACATGAGCAAGAAATTCTACGGCGTACTTTTTACGCTTCACGGAGAAGGAGAGGAGTCGGGTGACATCTGGAATAAGTATTTTTTGAACGGGAAGTGCCAAGTAGCAAATGCGCGCATTGTAATTGACAAGTTCGATCTAGCGATGATGTCATGACCCTCACCGACACCATGACCGACCTCCGCGCCGAAACCGCGCGGCAACTTTACGATGACTGGCATGGGCACTACGTGCCGCGCCTACGTCAGCCGCAACTGACGCCGCGTGCGCGTGCCCGGACTGCACGGCGCGCGAGATCGAGCGCTGCCGCGAGCGTGCAGGCGCGGGCGCGGTGGGTTGACAGGGTGTGGTATAATGAATGTGCAGAACTTAATCGGCACAGGTGGCGCTGACCGATATTAACATGACTAGGGATCAAAGCATACGCCCCTCGTGGGTTGAGTGTTGCGGATGGTTTGCCCTTCCCTAGCCAGGGCATGGCCCGCCAGCCGCCAGCCGCAGCACTCAGAACACGCAGGGGCGTTTCTATTTTTGATTGGAGCATGTAATGTCATCAATGCCTTGGGTTAAACTCTACACAGAGATGCTTGACGATGCAAAGATCGGGCGATTGCAGGACGCCGTAAAGTGGCGTTTTGTGTCGCTCGTTTTGCTTGCTGGTGAATGCGACCAGGACGGCGCACTTATAATCAGCGATAAGCCCATGAGCATTGATGACATTGCGTGGCGAATGAGAATCACGCGTGAGCAATGCGAGACAGAGATCGAAACGCTGCTCATGTGTGGAGTAATTTCTCTCGATGACGACCTGTACTACTTGCCGAAGTTTAGCGACAGACAAGGCAGGCCGCAGAGCGAAAGGCGCGCAATGTGGCGCGAACGTCAAGCACGGCTGCGTGAACGAAAAGAGACAGACGAAAGTGTCACGCGTGAATCACCAGTGACTAACGCGTCTAGAGTAGAGAAGAGTAGAGAAGAGAAGAGTAGATCAAGGGCGTCAAAGACGCCTACCCCACCGCAAGTCGAGTCATACCGCAAAGCGGCACACCGTTACCCGAACAAGAGTCTCTACAGTATCATTTGCGAACACGTCAAAGACGATGAGCAAAGCTTGTTGCTTTTTGAGAAGATCGTTACAGGATGGATAGCAATGGGCTGGAACCCCTCAAACATCAACGGCATTTTAGAGTTTGTAGACAAGGGTGAGATTCCACATCGAAACGGCCAGAACGGCAACGGCAACGGTCACAAGCCTGATACGCAAGAGCCGCCCGCACCAAGAAAGGTTTACCGATGAGCGACAGAATGCCTCCGGCAAACATCGAAGCAGAAGAGAGTGTACTTGGTTCGATCTTGATTGACCCGTCGTGCATGGCGCGTGTGTCAAAGATCATTACTCCATGCGACTTCCTCATCGTTAAAAACCAGTGGGTAATGTCGGCCATGATCAGACTGCGCACGTTCGGCAAGCCGATCGACTTCGTTACCGTTTGCGGAGCGCTGGGCGATGACGGCAAGCTAGACGAGTTGGGCGGCCCTGCTTACATCTCGCACCTGGTCAACTCCGTGCCGACATCTATTCACGCGGCAGGCTATGCTGAGATGGTGCGCGACGCAGCCATTAGCCGATCGCTGATCGAAGCCGCGTCCAACATAGCAAAGATCGCCTACGACGGCGAAATGAACGCTGAACAAAAGACAGCTCAGGCGTTGTCAGAAGTGAAACGCTCTAACCATCGGGACCACGGCAAGATCAAGTCAATCGGCCAGGCCGCAGCCGAAATGGTGACGCAGTTGGAGCAGTTCGCAGAGTACCCGCTTGGCGTTGACGAAGTGCGCGGCCTGTCTACTGGATTCCCGTCTATTGACAAACTCACCGGTGGATTCATGCCTGACGAGCAAACAGTATTAGCCGGGCGCACCGGCACAGGCAAAAGCGCGCTGGCATTTCAGATTGCGGCCAACATTGCGCAGCACGGGCGCAAGGTCGCCGTGTTTTCGCTCGAAATGGCAGAGCGCATGATCTGCTATAGGTTGGCATCGTCCGAGATCGGTGTGCCGTACCAGGACATGCTTAGAGGCTGGATGGACGCTGACGGCTGGGAGCGCATCTACAAAGCGTTGAGCAAGTTTGACGCCATGCCGATCTTCATCAACGACTCAGCAAGCCAAACCGTCGCATCAATTGAGGCCGATGTAGCCGCGCTTGATGACTGCGATTTGTTCATCGTTGACCACTTGCGGCTGATCAAGGATTCGCGCAAGAATGAAAACGAGGTGTCGCGCCTGGGCCGCTTATCGATGGAACTGCGCCAGATCGCGCGCGACTACCATACGCATTGCCTCCTGATTACTCAACTCAATCGGGGGCTTGAGAACAGAGACGACAAGCGCCCGACGTTGGCAGACATCCGTCAGAGTGGTGAGATCGAGGAGAACGCCGACAACGTTTGGGGGATGTACCGGGCGCACGATGACAAGTCGGTGCTGTGCATATCGCCTCTAAAGAACCGCAATGGCGAGGCCGGGATTGACGTTGTGGCCGAACTGAATTTCGACGCGCAATACATGCGCTTCGGAAGGGCTGAGAGGCTACCACTTGGCAGCGTGGCATAGTGTCGAGTATAAAGACTACATGCGATCTTACGCATGGGTGCAGCGCAAGCGTAGGCTGTACGCAAAGCGCGGGCGCGTGTGCGAGATGTGCGGCGCAGCGTCTTACCTTGAAGTACATCACAAGAACTACGATCGCCTTGGTCATGAATTAGACGACGATTTGCTAATCGTTTGTGTAGACTGTCACCCTAAAGCGGATAGACAGCGCGTGGAATGGGAAGCGCGGCGCAAGCATCAACGTGATAACCCGGTGCGCTGGCGAACGCTTGAAGAGATCGAAACGTTGACGATGAGGTTAATCAAAAATGGACAGTAACCAAACGCCTCCCACACCGCCCACCCTGGCCGCCGCCCTGCCGCTGGTGGCCGATCGTTTGCGCGGCTTGACGGTGGACCTGAGCACTGCTGTAGTTGAGCGGTACGGCTACCAGTTGCCCGGCGGCGGCTGGGCGTGGTGCTGGGGCGTGACGGTGACGATGTTCGACAAGGAGATCGAATGATGAGCAAGTACAGACTTTACTTAGGCGATTGCTTGGAGTTCATGCGCACGCTTGACGCGGGGAGCGTGGACGCCGTCGTGACCGATCCGCCGTATGATGAGCGAACGCATAAAGGTGCAGTCGTTGGCCGTGAAAAGATACCGCAGGGCGGCATCGGTAATGTTATTCTTGGAGTTGATTTTGCACACCTTGAAACGCAATCTCAATTAGCGCGCGAGTTCATTAGAATTTCAGCGACGTGGTCGATTGTGTTTTGCACATTCGAGGACATGGGGAAGTGGAGAGACGAGGCGGATAAATTCAACGCCTGGGTGCGCGCTGGAGTTTGGGATAGGGTAAATCCCGCACCCTGGATGCGTCGCGGAAACGTGATCGGAGAGGTGAGTTTCGACGTGGCGAAGCGCTGGGGCACGGTCGGGCGCGGGATGAAGAACGCGTGGGTGTGCAGGGTTGTGGAGTAGAACAAAATTGCTACTTGACACGTTATATAACAGCGGGTATAATGTAGTAAATCGGGAGCATGGAGGCAAGCCATGAAGCGCGATATTATCATCAATAATCAACGAAGCGCTCCGTTATTTCTTGTGCTTGAATCCGTAGTGAATGGCGATCATAGCGAAGATGCAATGGCCGCGCTGTATTTCGCGGCGAAAGAATATCGTCAAAGTGCACCAGGGTATGCTCAAAGGCGGATTGACGGTATCCCGTCTCGTGAGACGACAAGCGATACAAGCGACATTACAACCGCATTACGAGACGAGGACTTCGTGTCCCTTAATAGAATATATGACAGGTGGCTAGCGTAAATGACACAGAATCAAAACGACCCCACCCGCAACGCCCGCCAAGCCCGCCGTGTGGCCGAACTGCAAGCCGCCGCCGAGCGCGACGGCTTCGCGTCGTGGTCCACGGCGCTTACCGCGTGGAAGCGCGGAGAATACCGACTCGTGAAGTCTGACGGGTACACGATACATGATAAAGCACCATTGCGTCAGCGCACTAACTAGCGAGGTCGGTCGGCGCGAGATGGATGAATGCGAGTTTGGTTGCTCAAAATGAAATGTTCTAACTGCGGTCATGACGAGAAAGAGCATTGGCGTTTTCCGCTAACTGGAAAATTCAGGAAACTAGCTGGTCCGTGCAACCACGGCGGATATAGGCACTGTGGTTGCGAAAAGTTCGCTGGCATGGTGCCTGCACAGAAGCGCAAGCGCACCGCCGCGAACGCGTGATTGTCAATAGTACTAAATCACCATTGCCACCACAGCGCGATCAAGCGCATACTGTAGACGCCGATTAGCCGCCACTGTAACCCGCGCGATAGAGTATCCCGGCCAATGGCCTTATGGGTGAAAGCGCGGCGCGGTCGGTCGGCTCAGTATGAACGCGGAGGACGGGCAATGAAAGTAGTAATCGACGGAATTGAGTATGTGCCAGTGGCAGAAGCATCACCGAATGCAGAGCAGATCGCTCGCGGGATCATGGACTCGTTTTGGGGAAGTAGCATACCTGACTACACAACGTGGCAGGAAGAGGCTAAGTCTCTGTACGTTGAGTGTACAGATTTACCTAGCGCCGGGTGCGACACGCAAGTTATTGATGTGGTGTCCGCAATTTTGAAGCGGATCAGCGCTGCTTGATGTCGGCGCAGCAGTCCGCGCCAGATTCGGCGGTCACGCAGGCGGCGCGGTGAACTTACGGAACGGTGAACACATGACACGACTATGCTCTAACTGCCACATTCACCAACGCTTGCCGCGCAGCAACTATTGCTCTGCCGTGTGCCGTGAGCAGTACCGCGCAGAACACAAGCGCGACAGACACGGCAGCAACGGCACACGCGGCAGGCCAGCACAGCCGCCGAGCTGCCCGGTGTGCGGGGAGATGATCTCAGTGGTGAAGGATTGCAGGTGCCCGCAGAACTGATAACCCTCATTAGCTAATGAGATTTATCTCCGAAAGGAAAGCGAAATGGGAAACGATGTTTTAAGTAGCATTGAAGTTCACTGGTCGCTAGAGCGTATTAACGATGATCGCTGGTGCGTCTACGATACCGATTCTGGTGAGACACTTAGCGATGCCAATACTCCAGAGGATGCCATAGCAAATGCGCACATTTCGCCTCTTACCCCGGCGCAACAAAAGTATTCTCCACGCTACGCATGGATCCTGCTTAGAACCGATGATAAAACGGTTCACGATCTGATTCACGAGCGGCGGGTCAGGCATCTAAAACACGGATACGACGCGGTGCATGACGACAGCCATATTGATGGCGAGTTGATCAAGGCTGCGCAGTGTTACATTGCCAATTATAACGGGTGGAAAGAATCAGAGCCGCCTATGCTCTGGCCGTTTGAGAATGGCTCATTCAAAGTGTCAGAAAGCGCAGTCGATAATCTTGTCGAGGCAGCCGCGTTTATCGTCGCAGAGATCGAACGCTTGCAACGCAAGAGCAGCTAAAAGAGATTATCACATGACACACAAACACGGGCGCACCGACGCAAACCACACAGAGATCGTCAATGCGCTCCAGGCCATCGGCGCGAGCGTGACCAGCCTCGCCGACGTTGGCGGTGGGTGCCCGGACTTGCTTGTCGGGTATCGAGGCCAGAACATGCTGCTCGAAGTAAAAGACGGTCGCAAGCCGCCCAGTGCGCGCGGCCTGACCGCCGCTGAGCAGAAGTGGCATGACACATGGCGCGGGACGGTGTACATCGTCTACAGCGCGATGGACGCCGTGACGCTGGTCAACACGATGACGCTAGAGCCGGACGAGTTGCCGTTCACGTAGCACACAGAAAGGACTGTCATGATTAACCTACTCGCAGCAATCGCCAAGGCCCGCCGCAAGATGGCGAAGGCGTCGCGGAAGATCAACCGCAGGATGCTGTAGGTGTTCTCCGCTTAGTTAGAGACGGTGTTGACAGCGCGCAGGTAGTTGTGATACACTGTATTTATCCTTGCTAACGGTGCTAAGATTAAATGCAAAAATCAGCGAAGTCAAATCAGCGCGGTAAATCAAGTGCTAATGACGCTAAGAGTAAAGCCGTATCTAAGTCCACTCGCGCAAAGATGGCGCGGAAGATCGAGCAACTTAACGCAGACCCGCACCGATTTACATACGAGCAAATTAGCGCAGCGATGGGTCATGAATCAGGGTATGCTCACCTAGTTCAAAAGGGCGGGCGCGTATCTCCAACCAAGATCGAGGCGCAGGCGTTAGAGGCGATGTACCAAACCGCTATGCGTTCATCTAATATGCTGCGTAGCGACGTTGACAAGCGAAACAGGATTTTCGGTATGTGCGCTCAGATCATGCGTCTTGTCGAGGAACTATGACTGGCAAGTGGACGTGCGTTTACTGTAAAAAGAAGTTTGACAGTGGCGCTTCTATTTGCCTTTGCTCTATTGAGTGCGCAGACTTACGCGCAATAGGTCTAAAGGACAATTACCACAATGAGTATACAGAGTGCTTATCGTGTGGTAAAAGGTTGTCAACAATAAGACCTCGAAAGTTTTGCGACAAGCGGTGTAGCGATGACTACAAAGCCAATAGCAACCCGGTCAAAGTTAATATCGTAAAATCTACAAAGCGCGTTGGGTTTGATAAAGAGACGGTGTCGGCAGTGATGAAGGAATACGGGTATACATGCGTTTATTGTGGCGGAACCGCTGAGGCTATAGATCATGTGTACCCGGTATGCAAGGGTGGCACTAATGACAGGCGTAATCTTGTTGCGTCGTGTGATCGGTGTAACTCAATTGCAAGTGGAAAAGACTTTAGAAGCGTCACTGAAAAACAGCAATACATTTTATCGCGCAGATGACAAGTTGGGCATCAACCCGCGAACGGCGCAGAAGTTGGTCAAGAAAGACGAGGTGCAGGAATGAGCGCATTGGATGCACTTGTTAAGCATCATTTAGAAAACACGTGTAAGGAGACTGATGAACAGAATTGTGTATTCGTTCAGGACTTGATCTCCCTCCGCGCCGACAACGCGCGCTTGACTAAAGAGCGGGACGCGCTGCGCGAGCAGGTGCGCACGGCGCGCGAGTTGCTAACGACGCTGGAATGGAACGACTGGAGCGCACAAGTTGATGCCTGGATCGCCGCGAACGCGACTAAGCAGACGCCGGAATCGGATCGCACATCATGAGTAAGATAACTAATATTGAATTGTCTAAAATCATTATGCACGTATACTGGTCTGCATTTGACGATGGGCGAATGCTTGGGAAAGACAAGTCTCCATCCATGAAAGAATTTCGTAGAGCAAAGTGTGTTGGTGAAGTGGCAATGAAAGACATTAGAAAACTAATCAAGAAATCGAGGTCGGTTAAGCCATGACGCCGCTCATCTCGCCCGCACACATGCGCCCGCAGCCCGTAGCCGACCCGCTCACCGTCAAGCCGCAGTACACCGGCCAGGCGTCGGCGCTGTGTCCGAACACGCAGCGCGTCGTGTTTGTGCCGCGAGACACGCACGACAACGAGTGGAAATACTGCGAGGCGTGTCAATCGTGTCACCGAGTTGTGTTTCTTGGTGGTGACATGCACAAGCCAGCGCTAAGGAGTTTATGAACGACAGCACCAAGAAGCGCCCGTACTACATCGCGCCTGAGAAGAAGTCAACCGCATCATCGCTGCTAGCAGACTTGAAGCGCGCGCTAGGCTTCGGCAAGGCCGTGGTCAAGCGGCCAAGTGACGAGACGATGAAGAGGATTGGATGACGAAATCAATCACGAAGCGACTAGATGACGTTTGCAGTTGCGGACATGCTCTCAGGCGTCATGATTGGTCTGCGGCGTATCTTAAGCCGTGCATGACGCGCGGGTGTATGTGCTGGAAGTATCACAAGCGCCGCACAAAAAACGCAACCGCGAAAAGGGCGACATCGTAACCATGAAAAACTTATTCGGCCTCGTCATCGGCCTAGTCATCCTAGCATTCATCGCGGAAAACGGCGGCGTGAAGTTCGGCTCGCCCGCATCGCCGCTCGCCTTGCCACCTGTGCAGCGGACAGCGATCTACGCGCCAGCCGAAGCCACGCGTCAGGCCGGTGGCGCGCTGTCGGCGATCAGCGCTGGCGACGCAGCCGCGCAAGAGCTGGAGGCGGCGCGGGTGTACGCGCAGGCCGCGCAAGAGCAAGCGCTAAAGGCGCGCGAGGTTGCGACGTTGCAAGCCGTTGCCGCCACGCAGACGGCTAATGACATCACCGTGAGCAAGGAGTACGCGACGTTGACGGCGGTGTCGTTACATGCCACGGCGCAGGCGATCAGCATGACGGTTGCGGTTGACCGCGAACAGTACGCGGCTAGCATCGCGGCTGTCAAGGCCACCGCGCAAGCGTCAACTGACGAGATGATGAGCAGGGCGCATGACGTGGACGCGGCTAAGGCGCGCAGTGAAGGGATGGACGGGCTGTTAAAATTCGTGTGCTTGCCGACGATCGTCATCATGCTCGCCATTGCGTTGTACGCGCTGTACCTCACGGTGAAGCGGATCGAGCCGACGGCCAGCCAGAAAGAGATCGCGGCGTTGCGCGATGAACTTGACGACTTGCGCCGCGCCAGCGAAGCACACGACGATGAGGAGGAAGTTGAGCACGCGCCGCAAGACGCATCCGCGATTGAGAAGTTTGCGAAGTTGCGCTCAGGCCGGGCTGCCGCGATCCGGTACGTGACAGACTCAATCAGGGCCACGAGCGGGACAGCCGCGAAGTTGTTGTCGGCTACGGAGTGGGAGGCGCTGCCGAATGGAGCGCCGCGCGCTACGCATACCGCTGCGGTGGGGTATCTGCGCGATGTCATGAGCGCCGTCTACGTGCAGCAGGGGCGCGACCAGGGCACGTACATCAACGCCGACGTTGGCGACCTGGCGTCGTTGGCGGCTAAGATAGCGGCCACTCCCCCACCCTGATCTATGTGTCTGACCGCGTACTTTCGAACAGTACGCGGTATGCGGTATAACGCCATATACGGGACGATATGCGGTAATACGCGGTCGAGAGGGGAAATATGGGGGTTTGGATATGATGATTGTTTGCTGGACAACTATAACGGAAGATACGGATTGGCACGAGAGATTCCGCGAATCTCTTTGGCATTACCCGTATCACGGGTCAGAAAGCGATGAAGATATGTACTGCGGAGTTAAAAATCCAGAGCGTCCACGGCGATTAGATAATAAGGAAATAGACTTTGCTTATACCGACGGAGTGGCAACATGCAAGCGGTGCCGTAGGTGCGCTTGGGAATGACCGGCACACCCTACGCCCGACACGGCTCCTACTGCTCATTCTCGCTCACGCTCACGCAAAGGAGATAGTTATGCCTGTTTGCTGTTTAGATTGTGGTGCAGAATACGAGAATCTTGGGCTAGATATGGTTTTGCCAGATCAGCAGTGGAAGGCGATATGTCCAGAGGATAAGATTTTATGCGCTAACTGCATTTGCAAGAGAGCGGAAAAGTTTGGCGGTAATGCTGTTCTAGCGTGGGTAAACAGTATTGATTGGTCTCTGGTTCCTGGTCACTGGCAAAGCGAATGCGCGGATCATACTACTCATTCAGCCTAGTGCTCACGCCGCACCAGTCGGCCATCCTGCAATGCGTCGCCGAGGGCCTGGACTACGGACAGATCGCACGCGAGTTCGGCATCCAGCGCCACACCGTTGTGCACCACCTACAGAGCATCCGCGAGCGGCTGGGCGCGCGCACGACTGCGCAGGCGGTGTACATCGCTGTGCGCGTGGGCGCGATCAGGGGGTAGGCTATAGGTACCGCTTAATGATCGTTGCAAACGCTGTCACTCCCGCTGGCGACAGATGAACTCTGTCGCCTTTGTCGTATGCCGTTACAAGATCGTCCAATTCCCCCGTGCTGATGCGCGTCTGACCCATTTCATCGTGACACCTGATCAGAGTAGCACCGTTTGAGGCGCACCACGTTGCTAGATTGTCATTCCATGTTCTGATAGTCGCACTCTGTCCATCGGTGAAATTTGTGTCCGGCAGAATCTCATCGATCAACAACGTTTGACCAACTCCGAGTAACCCAGCGATCGTGTTTAAGTCTGCTTCAACATCTGCCCATGTCCGCGACTGCTGGATATCGTTGATCCCGGCGTGAATGACGATCTTTTTCGCCTGTGACGCCACTGCTGACACCATGCCAGTTGACGCGACCCATGCAAACGTCTGCCCCGCTTTCGCGTGATTCTGATATTCAAGATTTGCTCCCGCTAACGTTCTAATCGCGTTTGCGGGCTCACTGCTGTACGCTGTACGCGGGTTGGGGACCGTGGCCGTATCATAGCGGGGGCTATACACCACCTGACCAGCCATGATGCTATCGCCCGTCACAGCGAGGTAGGGGGCACGCCCGATAAATTCAAGATCGAGAATGAAGTTTAGCCCGTTGGGAAAATTACTTGATCCAGTAACGTCGCTGGTAGCATACTGTATATCTGGACTTGCGCTTGTCTTGATGCTGATCGCTGGTCGATTTGCAGGAGCCGCACCGGGCCCTAGCCAAACACTAGGCACACATCCTGGCTCAATTGCGATAGGCGTAGCTAAAGTAATTTGCTGTAGCCCTGTTCCAGGAAACGTGAATGCGGCTGTTTCAGCGATCATGTCATATTGATTCGTGGCTATGTTAGGGTAAAACGTTTTTAGTTTAACGTCATTCGGATCACCAATCACTTTGACGTATGCCCACACGCTCTCAACGTAACCATACTGCCACGTTTGCCACGTCTGCACGGCAAGCCCGCGATCGATGATTGTCATTCCGCCTGCATTAGCACCTGCGTTGAGGTTGTTGTTGTCTGCGAAATCAGCGTGAGCCAATCCGCACAGCGTCACGGCGGGCGCATCCGTAAAGCGCCACGCGATCAATTTGTCAGCCAATGTTTCAAGCGCGCTTGCTCTCACCGCATTCAACCACACATGGTTCATGCCAGCGCCCCTATAAGCGCCCACGTATCTGTGGCCGTCTTCTCAAGCGCGGCGTTGGCGTACTGCCCGGACATAGCCAGCGACGAATCGAGAGAGTTGATCGTCACGCCGCCAGCCGCCGCAACGGTGAGTAGTCCAGCGCCGCCCTGCCGCAAGCCGATCACTGTACCTACCGCAAACGCGACCGTTGCGTTGAGCGGGACCGTCAGCGCGATCGGATTGACGTTGGTGCATTGCACGACTTTACCAGCATCGGCTAAGACGAGTTGATAGGTCGTTCCTGTCTGCGCGTTGACCTGTATCGCGTGCGCCGTGGCGTCGGCGTTGTGCGCTGTGACGGCGAGATCGGAGTATGTCCGAGCGCCGCCGTCACTGACATACACCTCGTACACGGTCGGCGAGTAGTTGACTGTGTAATCAGCCATTCCACACCGCCGTGCTTAACACGAGACTTCCGACCGCGAAACGCTCTTTCGTTGTGCCGCTGATCATCCACGCCTCATACCCGATCCGATCGAATCGGTACGCGCTGGTTGTGCCGGTCGTTGCGCTGTAGGTAATGCGCCCGATCGCAGCGCTGACAAGCCCGGTGAACAGAAGGCCTGACGCAGACAGGTACGCGGTTTGTCCGGTCAGGTTGCGCGCGGTCGCGCCCTGCTTGAGATCGAAGTTTGCCTCCCAGGTGTAACCTTGCTCGATGATTACCGGATCAATGAATGCTGCTGCCATACCTCACCATCCTGTAGCGCTGACGCGCCGCCAAAAGTTATCGCCAAATGCCACGTACAGATAATTCGCGCTGTAGCGCAGTTCGCCACTGTATCCACTCGCGGCTGTTGCGGTGGGGGCGTTGTTCGCCATGCGGTAGTTGGCATCCATCGCCTCAAGCCGCTCAACGCGCCGGCGCAGCGCCGCTATCTCCCTGATCAGATCGTACTCACTCATACGACTCCAACTTCGCTTCGATCTTTTCGTTGCCGCCATCGTCAACCGATCCGCTCACGGCCCTGATCAAGCAGTTGAACTGCCTTCCGCGATGAGAGGCCGTCACGCGATCACCAAAAAACCAGTCGCGGCCATAGCGCGCGCGATCCGAATCTACGATCGAGGCCGTGAATGACTTGGCGGGTCGTGACTCAATCAACGCTGAATTTGCCGCGCTTGTCACGCCTGCTTCTGTAGCGTCTCCACGCGCGTCTACGAATTGCTCCGATCGCCCGAAGACGCTTGCTCCCGACCGTGTTGCATCGGTTGCGGTCTTGATAATCCGGTTGGCCTGTACACCTTGCCCGCCAGCGTAGATGTAGTTGGATTCCTCGTCCCAGTCGATTGTGTAGACTGGCCCGCGCAAGTTCCCAAACTCTTTCGAGAACACAACCGGACTGATTGCGCTGCTTGAAGTACGGTCAAGGCCGGGCTGTCCTTTGTAGGTGCGGAAGGTGAACGCGGTTTCGCTGGTGTGCTCAAAGTCGAAGTATATTTCAGTTCCGTTCTGGCGCGCAATGTCGCTGATCTCGCGCAACACCTGCAACACCTTGCGGTATGAAAACGCCTTCGTAATCGACGGCCCCAATGATAGATCGGCTTCCACGCTCAGATAGGTAGTGCTGATTGCGCGCGCCGTGTCTGTGGCAGTTGCGCCTAAGTTCTGCCTGACCACGTCCTTGATCATGTCGTCTGCCTGATTAGACTGCGCCGCCTGCGCCGACTCCGCAGCGTAGGCCACCACGCGGCGATTGAGTAGGTCTTTTAACGACGGGCCGCTGACGGTCGTCAATTCGTTGTTGTTGTCGTCTGTGGCGTAGCGGAAGGTCCGCATCAGACCGTAGAACTCGCGGTACATTGATCCGCCGACCGGCTTACGCCAGATCGAGACGCGGCGATCGGTGTCGAGCATGGAATCGTAGCGCGCATCCAGCGCCAGCGAGAATCTGCCGCGATCATTGATGACATGCGCCCACGACAGCGCTATAAAGCCGTCAATCAACTGTATGCGCGTGCCATTGTCTTGATGTATCCAGACTTCGTAACCTGTCCCGCCCAGTGCCATTTAACTTGTTCCGTCGATTGACCAGTGCGTAGGTATCCAACTCGCCATCATAACGATCCCGGTCGTTGTTCCGCTGATAAACGCTGCGATGGTATTTGAGCCGGGTGCGATACTCCATGTAGAGAAATCGCTCCCAGGCAATACTGCATCGTAAATCTGCCCACGCGCTCCGCTCGTAAAGTAGATAGTGCCACGATTGGATGAAACCGAAGCGCCGCGCCAACTGGAATTAACCGACTTCTTTCTGAACCTAAGATCGATCGTGACGATCTCGCCTGGAAGAATAACCAGGTTGCAGTACAGCAGATCGCCGGTTGTCTGATTTTCGATCCACTGCAACGTTGCCGATCCGGTTGTTGGTCCTGTAATGGTGATGATCGGGTACACGCTGGCCGTGCTTACATTTGTAAACGTTGACAATCCGCTTGAGGTTGCTGTGCCAGAACCGCTGTGCCCGATGAATATATTACCAGACAGATAAGCGCAATCATAGAGCAGAGCCGCGCCGTCTGCGCTGAAATCGATATGGTGCCAGGATGTCCCGTTCCATACCGCTACTCTGTCCGTTGTCGTTAGCCCGCCAGCCGTCGTAAAAATCCCTATTGCGATAACTTCATTCCCATTGATGACGGCTAGTTTAGTGACTGTTGCATTAACACCTGACCCCAGCGCCCTCCACGATGACCCGTTCCATGATGCGACAAATGATGTCGTGGGGGTGGTCGAGAAAACACCTCCGGCGTACACCAACCCGCTATTGTCTACGACGATTGACAGCACCGAGTTAGATGCCCCGCTACCCATCGCCGCAAAGGCCGACCCGTTCCATGACATGACCCGCGTTTGCGGAGTCGTGAAGTCGCCGCCGACGTATATAGTTGTTCCGTCTTGTCCAACGGCTAAGGCATACACCACGCCATTAGTGCCAGTGCTCAGCGCAGAGAAAGCGCCGCCGCTGTATTTTGCGATGTAATCTTCGTTGGCGTTCCCGTTCCAGTTTAGGAAGTTCCCGCCAAGGTAAACTACCCCGTTTTTATCTATAGCGATCGCGTTGAACGTATCTCCCGGCGTTCCGTTAGTGAACTTAGTGTAGGTTGACGCCGCATAACTCCAAAGCGCCAATCCGTCAGCCGTCGCGCCGTCGCACGCTGTAAACGCCCCGCCGATCCACACGTCACCGTTTGATGCGACGGCGAGCGCGTTGACTGCGCCGCCACTCACACCGGTCCCTCCCGCGCCCGTCATAGCGACAAACGTTGTCCCGTTCCAGTAGCACACGCCATTGACGGTGACGCCATTCGCCGTCGTAAATGTACCGCCAAAGTATACTCTGCCAGTGTTTCGATCGACCGCTATGCAATTTACCTGAGCATTAAAACCAGTGCCCAAATTCTGCCAAGCGCCGCTAATGCGCGCCGCCGCATAGTTGTTAGACGCAAGCGAATCCGTGAAGTCAAGCGCCTGTTGTTGCTGATCGTCCTCATACCAGAACGGGTCAACCGCTAGAAGTCCGATCGTCGGCTTCTCAACGAAGTTGTCGCCAGCAGTGTAGGCGTTGATCTGCATGCCGTCATCATAACGGAACGATGCGTATAGATTGCGCGTTCCTCCGGTGTAGCACAACACGAACGGTTGCGCGCCGCGCACGGCGTCAGGCTTGATCACGTCAATGATGTCCTGACGCTTAGTGTTAAGCGCGGTCAATGTGCCCGCGTGATACTCGCTCTGCAAGATCAACTGGCGCGGTGTCACGGTCGTGCTGACGAATTGCGCGCCAGGCTGTAGCGCGAGCGCCTGCACGTTGTTGACGAGCGGAGGCATACCGCCTCCCGCAAATTCCAGCACGCGCCAGCCGTAGGTGTCCTCAATGTCAACTAACCTCCCGCCGCTGCGCTCTTGCGCATCGCGGGATGAGGTCGAGGCGTGGTACAGGCCGTTCCACTTACAGCCTGGCTGATTGCCGTCAATGTATGTAGTGGCATACGCCCCGGCCTCGAACTGAAAGCAGTCGCAATGGAATCTACTAGACTGTTGAGCCGATGTGATGACACGGATTTGAGCATAGTCTGACGTGGCTGGCGCTGTAGCGGTAACGCTGTACCTAGTCCATCCACTGTCCGCTAGTGTCAACACGCCCGATGCTGATGTGCTGACAAAGACAGATCCGCTTGTGGTGTACCAATATATGCCCAGGTACACCGTGCCATATCCTCGCATGTAAACAGATGCGGTGTACGAAGTCCCGACAGTAACCGGCATTGCGCTAGTGCCGCCACCGCCATTGTATACCGTGCCCTCTGACGCGCCAGCATCATCCGTGACTACCTTCAACGAAAAAGCACCTGCGCGCGCATAGTCTGAATCTTTTGAGATTGTAGAGCCGGTGGCCGCGTGCCCCGTCGTGTTAGTTTCAATACTAGGATTTTTGACTAGATTAGTTCGTGCTTCCGGCACGATGATTGACCATTTACCCATCAGGCACCCGCCCAGGCTTGCATCATTTTGAAATCTCCAGAAGCCCGCCGCCCGTTTCCGTCGTTGACCGTCATCGAAAACGAGTTGTAGTTGTTCGTGATCTTGCTTGGCCCGACATTGCTCAGAACTTCCGGCCCACGCTCGCCTACGACGATCGATCGATTGCCCATCGTGTAGCCACCGATAGCATATCCGCTACCACCGCCCACGCCCTGCGGCACTTGACCGTTCTGTTTGATGTTGATCACCACGTCGATCTTGGTGGGTATCTCCTTCAAGCGCGCGCGCAAATAATCCGCACGCGCTGCGGCTACATCAAGCGCTTCGCTGGCGTTGTCGGTTGATGTGCGCATCAAATCTAATTTGCTAATAGCCCCGCCTGCGGATTCCTCAATTTTAGGGATGTGCGTCTCGCCCATTTCTTTCAAATGTGGGTTAGCCGTCTGCGCGGCTGTTCCAGATGTTTGTACTTCAAGTCCAAACTCGTTAAGCGTTACCTTCCCATCTGCGGCTACCTCATTCACCATACTGAGCGCTTTAGAGTAGCGCTCTTCGTCAATGACACCTGTCGCTAGCGCGTTGCCTAATATGCCAAGCGCTTCCACCGATGCATAACTTGCCTCGTCGGCCAGTCCATAAGCGATCTGCACTTCACGCACTGCCGCCGCGTACTGTTCAGGTGAAATCTTCTTGTCGTCTAGCATCTGGCTCAGATTCGATATGCCCGCCTGAACGATCTGAGCATCGCCCGCGCCCTTCAATGATTCAGCCAGTCCGTAGTATGCTTTTGTGGCATTGCCGATTGAGGTTAGCGCAGCGTCGTATTTCTTTTGACTTTCCTCGATTGATTCTTTGAGCCGCTTCTGGTTTTCGTCGGCCTCTTTTTGTGCGGCGGCCATCTCCTTGAACGTCGCCTTGGTGTAGTCAACAACCGTACCCAGGTTCATCATCGGCTGTATGACTGCCGCGCTGGCTGCGGTTTGCCGCTCGTAAGCGGAAATGACATTACCAATTTCGATACCAAGGTTTGCGAGTTCATCCTTGTGTGCCACGGCGGCCTGATACTGCAACCATTCCGCTTCGGTTAAAAGCACCATTCCTTCACGGTACTTCGTGACCATTCCCTCGCCAGTGACGAACTGCTCGTATGCCACGCCGGCTGCTTTAGCGGTTGCTAGTGTGGCATCTCTATACTCATCGTAAGTGTTAGACGATGATCTTATTTTCTTTTCCGTCCCGACAAACGCGTCAGTAAGTTTTGATTGCCACTTGATCAGAGTATCGCCAGTTCTGATGCCCTCTTTAAGCACTCCGAAAAACTCATTTAATACACCGATCGCACCCTTTATAGCAGGTAGCAATATCTCGCCGATCGTTGACCCCATCTCTTCCAGCGAGTCCACAAGGTTTGACATCTGTCCCGCTGCGGTTTGCGCCTGCGCGGCCATACCTCCGCCGAAGTCCTCACGCATCCCTTTGAGCAGATAGTCAACAGCATCGCCGGCTGGTATCAATCCCTTTTGAGACAACTTCATGACCTCGGCGGTTGTCTTGTTCATACCCTGCGCTAGGTACTTCCAACCGCTGATACCCACTTCCGTTAGTTGGTTCATCTCTTCTGCGCTGACCTTACCCTTAGCGCTCATCTGGCCCAGCGCGCGCACTACGCTATCGATGCCTTCACTACCAGCGCCAAGCGCCGACACCGCGTCGCCGATGTCTGTCATCATGGGGATGACATCTTCTGTCGCAAAACCAAACGCCATCATCTTTTTTGAGGCTTCGGTAAGTTCGGTGAATTGAAACGGGGTTGACTTTGCGAAATCGCGCAAATCTTGCAGGTGTTCATTGGCGAGATCGGCTGAGCCGGTAAGCGTCGTGAACGCTACCCGCGTCTGCTCCATGTCCATGCCCAACTTGATCGCAGCCGCGCCAGCGCCCAGGATGACGGCGGGCAGAGCGGCAAACGCCATCGTGACGCCGCCTTTGATGCCCTGGGTCAATTGCTTGTTTGCATCACCGAGCACGCCCATCTTCTTCGATGTGCTATGCACGGCCTTCTCACTCTGGTCGAGCGCCGTAGCGAAGGCGCGCAACTGCCCGGAGAAGTTATCGGCTACGGTAAGTTTTACGGTTGTCTCGCGTGTCGGCATGTTATTCCATCGCGTTGATGATCACTTGCGCCAGAGCTGAAAACTCGAACGGCAACTTAGCGATCACGTCATTTCTCAGGCTATCCCGTCTTTCGTTTAGCGCCTGCTGGTAGGCCATCATTTCAAGGCGGTCAACCCTCGACAAGTTGTTCCATGCGTCCGGGGTCAGCGACCGGCTGACCATTGCCTGATGCTCTAGCATGTCCATCTCGCCGAAAGGAGCGCAGCATATTGACTACGTCCTCCTTGGTCGGGTTGTTGATCTTGTTCGAGGCGTTGACGAGCATCGTAAAGACGTACTCCCCCAGCGTGTCACGCAATGCGCGCGCCCTATCCTCTGGTGTATCACCGGGGATGTCCATGATCAACGAATCGACCAACGTCCGCGAGGCCAACTCAAGGTTGGCATCCTCTTCGGCGTGGATGTAATTCTTATCTTGCAGATCGTACACCGGATTGACCGCTCCGCCGTCTTTCTTAAAATCCTTGAGCGGAGGCGTAGGCCACGTGATTGAGCGTCTGATCTCGCGCACGCGCTTAGCCGACAGCGGGCGCATTTTTACGACGCCCAGCGCTCCATCCGGCAACGGCAACTCAACCGACACGATGATGTCATTCAGTTGATCGAGGGTGTTGATGTTGATTGGCTCTGACATGGCTCTCCATTTCTTTATCCGCCGATCGCTGTCCACGCACGCGCGTACATGGAGAACGATCCGCGATTGATTGCACCGTCTGATTCCGAGATCGAGGCGTTGTCAATCACGCCGCTGTACAGCGAGAACCAGGCCGACTGCGAACGCCCGCCCGTCACCAGCGACTCAAAGCGCGCATTGACTGCCCCGGTAAGATTCGCCAGCCTAAACAGGTATTGATCGCCGTGTAGCGCATTGGCTTGCAGCGTGATCATTCTGCCGGTGATGACATTCTCATAGCGCCCATCACACGTGATGGTTTCATCCCAGCCGTAGACGCACGTGATCGTGGTGCCTTGGAGGAAGCCGACACCCGATCCGCTGGTTGTGCCCGATGCCGAGGCGTACAGATACAACTTGCCCTCGGCAAACGAGAACGTCTCACCCGTTGCTATACCGGGCATGATTGGCTCCTACGTCAAATAGCCGGATGCCGTTGGGCCGACCATCGCCAGAGCGCGCCATGTCTCTTGAAGTTGGTTTCCCTCTTCGACCTCGGTCCATCCGCGCGATACCAGTACGCAGTTGTGCAACTGCCAGTATTGACCGCTGGCCGCCGCTACTTCGTTGTCCTGGCTGCGCAACTCGAAATGGACCTGTTGCGTTGACACTCCGCTTGATGTGGCCGGGTTCGCCATGTTCGCCGTGACCGCTTGCAGGTACGTGAACTGCACCTCGATCGTCTCTGATGCAATGCGCTTATGATGGTGGGGGATGCCGCGTTCGGGAACCGTTATGATGTTGGCTGCGCTGTTGAGCGTGGTCCCGGCCTGCACGAATCCGACCAACGCGGTTGCCGCTGCGCTGGCCGTGTTCCACGCGCCGGTGCCTGATGCCTGAACCCATCGCAAACTACCCTCTGCAAATACTCTCGCTTCACGTGACATTGCTAATCTCCTTATAACAAAAAGAGCCACTATCTGCTAGTGGCTCTTGGCTCACGATTTGATTACGTTGCACTGACGCGCTCTTCCCAACTATAGCGCACCAGTAAAGTAACGCGCATCACGTCTGGATTAGGATCGGGCGGACTGTGGCTATACTCAGCAGGCTCTGCCCTGACCAGCGTACCATTTGACACCGGGTAGGCTGTGCCCGCATTGACGTTCAACATCGGGATGGCCGCTCCTGTGGCAAAGCACCGTGCCGCCATGTCCCGCATCTGCAATAGTTGGTAGTGCGCTTGTCCGCTGCTCTTGTTCCACGATGCCCAGCAATCGATCTGCGCCTGCCCGACTTGATGGGCGGCACGCGTTCCGTCGCCCAAATCTCGATGATAGACTGTTGGCACAGCGCCAAGATGCGAAACACTGAACGATGGAAAAGTTAGTGGCTGATATGGGTACTGCACATTCACCACCGCAGACTGACCACCCAGGAATGACGGTACTCCCGCGCCTGTAAGTTGCCGCGTGAAATAATCGTTTAAACTGCCTTCGGCGTTGAGTGCGCCGCCCATTTGTGCGCTGTACATAGTCCCAGTATACGCCTATTCTAACCTTAAAGTCAACTACCCGCCGAATAACGGCAACTGCACGCCTATGCTATCCGTGCTAAGAGGGTCGAACATACCAAGCGTAGTCAACATCTCGAATTCAGCCACGACGAAGGCTCGATCGATGAATCCGGCTGGCGCTTGCTGACTGTGGCCGCGATTAAGGTACACGATATACTCAACGTTTGACCCTTGCTCTATCGCCAGCCCGCCGTCAGACTCACGCCATATCGATTCGCCGCCATGGCCCCACGACGCGCGCGCGCGTCCGGTGTCAACCGGCATATCTCGCTTGATGCGTTTCTCCAGCGCGAACGACGCAGACTTAACGACCTTGCGCGCCCAAATAACCGCGCCGCGTTCCGCGATGCTGGTGTCCTTGATTAGTTTTATGAGTTGGCTGTCGTCAATGCCGGTTTTTCCTATCATTCCTTCACGGCCCTCAGAGTAATGTCGAAACCAGTCAAGCGCCCGTCTCCCGTCCTGATCATGTTCTCAAGTCCGGCGACGCTGTAGTGCTTCATCTGCTCGGCGAGTTCCCGCGTCATACGCCAGGTGATCATGCCTTCCATCTCAAAGCGCGCGGGGATGTTGTAATCAAACGGCTGGGTTTCGTTGGTGTCTGTCAGGTAACTGAACGATCCGGGCACGACGCGCCGCGTGTGCGTCGGGTCGCACAGCGCGTCATAGCACACGCCGAACGGGCAGCGAATGTAGATCAGGCCGTTAGGTTTCAGCACGCGCCATGCCTCATAGAAGAACACGAAGAAGCCGTCGTAACTGTCCACAAAGTCTCGGTACTTGCGCCACTCGCCGCCCAGCGGGATTTTGTTGGATGTCTTGACCTCGTGTGGTACATGCTCCAAGAAATGAGACGCCCAAATGCAGTCTACGCTGTTGTCGTTGAACGGGTTGCCGTTTGACGATCTGATCCACGGGAAGTTGAACAGGTTGATTTGCTCCTGAATGCCTTCACGCGCGAATTTGTCAATGTTGATCCATCCGTCTTCGTAGCAGACATCAGGCAGCGGCAGCGTGTGCTCTGCGTTCGGCTCGTTGTCTCTCACGAACGGCAGCGGGAACGTGCCCGCGCCTAAGTTTAGTTTTACCTGGCTCATTGGCTCATCTCCATGACTCGTAGCAATTCTTTGGCTCGATTGTCCCACGTGTGTCCCTGCACTTTGGCTTTCCCATTCTCGGCGATGTTCTTCCACTCACCGGACTCGATCAGCCACTTTGCCGCTTGCGCCGCATCCTCCGGGCCGCTGTACAGCCAGAAGTCCTTGTATGGCTCAAAGCCCAACTTGAGCGCATCGGGCAGGTAGTCGCTGAGCACGCAACAACCCTGCGCCATATTCTCGAAGAAACGGATTGGGAGATCGCCGTTAAACGACTTGACTAGAGCGATCTTTGATCTGTTATAAATCAAATTGTATTCGTTGTAAACCACCCCTGTTCCATGCCATGCGTCTAATCCAGTTTCGTATATTTTCTTGAGAATGTCAGCCCTTTCTTGATACAGCACTCCTAGCATAGCCACATCCCTAGTGCGCTCTAGTCCGTCATCGTGGAACCACGCTGGATCGTACGCGCACGGCAGCCAGTGGGCGTTAGGCTCGGACATACGCGCGCCCAAACTGTGAGCCATGAAGAGCGCGTCATATTTTGATTCAGGGAAGTAATCGCGCACGTGATTATCTACGCCCCACACGATAGACTTACAATTGCAATCTCCCCTGCCGTCTATGGCGTAGGCTGAATCTGCGGTTATAATCATCTGCGGTCGCCATGTCCCCCACGCGATCAACTCTGCGTCTTTCAATTCGTATGTCGGCTTCCAGATGTACCGCTCATCAACCTTCATTCCCCAAATCTCAGCGCCCGTGCATGGCCCAACTGTTCGCACGTCATGCCCCAAGCGGCGGAAGGCATCTGCGATGTAGCGCCCTGACGCTACGGGGTAGTGGATAGCGGCGATTATGATTTTCATGGCTCAATGGCTCCATTCTTCTGGCAGTTTATCGTTCTTGCTCATGTTGCAATGCGGGCACGTGATCACGATGTTACTGGGCCAATTGCTTCCACCGCGAGAAAGCGGCACAACGTGATCGACGTGGTATCGTCCATTTATTTCTTTTTTGCACCAATAGCATTTACCGCACTGTTGTTCAAACTTTTCTAACACATCTTTGCGGCTGTATCGTCCATCGGCAGACGCTATCCTTGCGCGGCGTTTACTAGACATTTGAGATACTGCCTCTGGATGTGCTGCCTTCCATTTCTTGTTGCGCTGTGCCACCCATTCTGGATTCTTCTTCTGTTTATCGCAGACCTTTTGTATTTCTTCTTCTCTATGAGCGTCGTAATATTTTCTCTTAGCCGCCTTGTCTTTTTCGGGATTCGCGTTTTTCCATCTTTCTCTACAGGCGCGCGCTTTTTCCTTATCCCTTCCGACACGCCTAGTCTTTGGATGGTTGATGCACTTAATACATTTAGAACGCACTCCAAACTTTCCAAGTAGTTCTTTGTAAAAATACTCAGTCGTTGCTGGTAGAACATTACCGCATTTCGTGCATTGCTTAGTGGGTGTATAATGTGGCATGTCGAGCCTCCAATCAGGTTTGACCACGCCCTAGAGTGTTTCAGCACTGCTAGGGCAACTTCGTGGATGTCCTTATTATACACCCGATTTATCAGTATGGAACATGAATAACCTGTGTGTCAGGTGTTATTTTTGAATCCCATTTAGCGTGAAACCGTGTGGCGTTCTTCTTAAAGATGTGCGGCGGAACTCCTCCACTTGTTCCAGGCGAATGCTCAAAGCAAGACTCTGGACAGTACCAAATTTCAAATCCCGCTTCTTTTACTTTCTCATTTAGGTCTACATCTTCCCAATAACCTTTTTCGTATTCAACGTCAAAGCCGCCCACCCTAAAGAACATATCGCGCCGGATTGCCAGAGCTGCGCCGGTAATCCACGACACGCGCTCGCGCACGTTGACACGCCAATCGTCGGCAGACCAGCCCAGCCAGCGGTGAAACGGGCCACGGTTGCCGCCGTACAGGCCGCCACAAGACTGGATCGCGTCAAGGTAATGAACCGTACCATTCTCGTCTGTTTTTCGATTTGCCTGATCCGTAAACACCAACTTCGGCCCCGCAATACCGACGATCGGATCGTTGAACATGCTCATCAACGGCTCAAACCATCCATCATGCGCCACTGTGTCTTGATTCAGGAACAGCAGCACATCGCCGCTAGACCGCGCCGCCCCTGCATTGCAGTTACCCGCAAAGCCAAGGTTGTGCTCGTTGCGCTGCGCTGACGCAGGCTCCATGCCGATCACGTCGTAGATGCTGAAATCAGGCGAGCAATCATCCTGAACTAGAATCTCCAATAGGCTCTGCCGGCCGTACTGCCAACTCGTTTTGTACAGGCTCTTGAGGCACTTCACGAGTACCGGCAGGTTGTTGTAACTTGGAATGATCACGCTCATCGAAGGCAGGCGCGCGGGTGTCGCTGTAGGCGCTGGCTGTGTCTGCGGTTCTGCTTGGCTCATGGCTCTGGCTCCTTTGTTGTACAAATGCCCGGTGTATCTCGGCTTCAACGGCATCGGTTGCGACGTCCCACGTTTGACGCCGCGCCCACTCGTAACCCGTAGCGGCAACTCCCGCCGCTACGTCAGGGTAACAGTAGATCAACTCTAGCGCGTTCTGTAGCGCTTTCAAATCAGGGAATGCGTCACGCGCTCCGCCCCAGGTTCCGTTTTCCATGTAATCGATCCGAGGAACGAGATAGCCGCGTCCATCTCCTACAATCTCCGTGCCGCTGCACCAGTCCATCGCGATCGTTGGAATCTTACAGGCCATTGATTCAAGCAATGGAAGGCCGAAGCCTTCGCGGTGCGAGATTACCATGTGCGCATCGAGCAACACGTAGCGATTACGCAGTGGCAGCATGTCGGGCGACGCCGTAAACAAATCGTCCTTGAATCGCACGCGGGAGTGCTGCTCTTTAGGCACGCCCAGTTGCAACAACAACTCTGGAATGTCCCATCCGGCAGGGCTGACCTTATCCATGTCAAGGTAAAGTTTTGCGTTGGGCTTGTCTTTGGCGAACTCGAAAAACGCTTGGACCATTGGCGGTATTGCCTTGCGCCCCTGGTTCATAGCGACAACTCCGACGATGAAATCATCGGGCGCGTATCCGACTTTTGCGCGCAGTGCATCCCGCTCCGCTTTATCAGCCGGGTAGAACTCATTCACGTCTACGCCGGGATGGCACAGGCTCACGCGCTGGCCCGCTTGCTTGAACGCCTCGACTCCGAACTTACTGATCGTCATATTGCCGTCGGCCCACTTGCACAAGTCCACCCACTGCGACATGATCGGTGTTCCGTCGATGGGCGTGATCCAAATCCATTTCACTTTGCTAAAGTCAATGCGGCAGGCGTCCCAAATTGTCTTGTGATACGGGAAGTCCTGACAACTAATCAATAGGTCAGGCTGCGTCTGATTGACGATGTTCGTCAATCCGCTCCATAAATCTTGACCGGCCAGCGGCCAAATCCAGAACGGGTATTCATGCGGCCATCCGCTGTAACTGATGCCGATGCCCTGCACGTCATAGCCGCGCTGCTTCAAGCGCTTGCTGATCTCATTACCGATGCGCCCGAATCCGCTCAATACTACCATATCTCCAAACCAAACGATCTTAATGGGCCTGCCTGTGATGGGGTTGATGTTCTGATTCATGGCTCTTAGGCTCTCCTTGTGGTTTAGCCAGTCACACTGGCGAGTTTCAGGGGGTGATGATACAACACGCGGCCCGCGCCGAATGTCTCTCGATCGGGGTTGCCGTCCACGCGATAAGCGCTGGAAGCATAGATGATTTGATCGCGTGGGGTCAGTTCAAACGGGAGCGTTACGAATAGTTGATTCGTCTGCGTCCAGCCTCCTTGTGTGTTCTGAATCATCGGGCGCATATTCTTAAACAGCGCTGTCACAGTGAGGTCGGTGTAGTTGTTCTGGTTCTGCACGCCAAAGCGCTGATTACCTGTGGCGTCACCGATCCACTTCTTGACCGTGGCCGCCTCGCCCGCGCCTTCGTAAATGGTATTAGCCTCGCGGCGCATGCGTTGGTAGTCAGGGCGCGTCATGATGGATACTCACTCTGATAATACTGCTGCTGCTCAGACCACGAGGCGATGCCGCCCTCCGGTGATTCGCGCTCCTCTTCATGGAAGGCGCTGTACAACGTCTTGAGGTGCCCTAGCGCCGCCGTGTCATCGTAAGTTGATCCGTCAGGCGCAGCCCAGCGCGCGCGCTTAAGGCCGTCAAACATCAATGTCCGCACCGCTTCGAGAGATGCGCCGGCAACGCTGCCGCCACCTTGCGAGATGAAGTTAGTCACCTCGTCGTCACTAAACACCGACCACTGATAAACAGCACGGCACGCGCTGTTAGCCGATACTGTACCACTGAACGACATCAAACCCAGCGCAGTATCAAACGTAGCCCCCGTGGCGCTCCACGCTGTCGCTAGGCGTATCTGCGCAGACGGCACGGTCACAACGCTGTACGGCGCGCCCTGTGCGAGTTTGAACGTCGCGTTGTAGCCATCGCCTAGAAACTCCTCGGCGGCGTAACGCGAGCGGTCCTGTATGCGCAGTCTGACTTGTGCCGTGATGTCTAATGTCATCGCCCGTAACCAGGCCGATAATAAGCGTTCACAGATGCCGACCCGCCAGCGGCGCTGTACACCAGCCGCGCCGCGAACTTAACAAACGGGTAATACGCGCTCACCTGATAAAATCCCGTGGTTCCCACCGTGGCCGTCACCGTCAATGCCGTGCCAAAGATTGAGTTGTTCGGACTCACCAGCAAATCCCAAATCGCGCTATTGCCCGAACACTGCACCGTCATCACGGCGTAGTTTCCGGCAGCACGCGCGTCAAGCGTTCCGCCGCTGGCGTTGTTGGCCGCGCCCGACACGAGTAGCGCTGTGCCTAAATCATCGTGGATGCCGAAATCAGCGGGCATATCACGCCCGCCCTTCTGCGGGCTGCTTCACCGCAAATTCCTTACCGCAACCTGGACACTTTACCATCATGCCGGCCTCGGCTACCGTTTCCGTTCCCTGCGCAGGCTGCGCGACCTCAGCCACAACCGCCACAGATCGAAACAAATCAATCGCCTGCAATGTAATAGCATCCTTGCCCATGACCTCGGCCAACTGCTCGCATTGCTCAGCGACGCGCTTCACCTCCGCAAACTCTTTCGGGTACAACTTCACGGCCTCGGTCAAAAATGATTCATCCGTCATTGACCCGATAATAGAGACATTGACGCCGTGGTATTGCAGCGCGGCATTTCGGCGCAGGCCCAACAGAAACGCGGCGTGACCGGGATCGGACTCTACCGCGCGGATGAACTTGATCAGTTTGTCTTTTTCCATGTCTTGCCTCAGAAGCGGGGAGGGTGTTACCCCTCCCCTTCACGGTGTTCTGTCTTTACGCCACAGTCGGCGCGGTCGCGCTGCTCGAAAGGTAAGCGTAGCGGTCGTTTAGCATACCGACGCCGTACCAGTCACGCACGCGGTAACGGATGTTGTCGTATTTGAAATAGCCTTCTTGCTGCACGACGCCGACCGACTCTTGCAAAATCTGCAAGCCTTCTACCTCTTGCAGTACCACGGCTTGCTTTGCCTGCAATAGCACCCAGCCCCAGGCCGTCGCCACGCGCGGGCTAACGATGATCTGCTTGATCAACCCCTTGAAGGCGTTCATGGTGCCCATACCATAGGGTGCATCAACTGCGGGCTTTTGAACGTAGTTCATGAGGCTCGGCGACAGCAGCAGTTGCTTGGCGAAGAACTCAAGGTTGCTGTGGACTACGAGCGTATCAGGCTCGATGCCCAGGTACACGCCCGACTTCCGATCCTTCATCGTGCGGATCGTAGCAAACGCGGTCGCCAGCGTGGACGGCCCGAAGATTGCAGCCGCAGTATTCGCGCCGATGTCGTTGTCTCCGGTCGTGCTGTTGCGGGTGTAGTTGCCCGTGGTCGTCAGCACGCTGTAGCACGCTTGATCGCGTGTGTTCGCTGCGGCGCGGCCTAACTTGTCAGCCTGGCGCTTCAGGATGTTCAGCCGATTGAAGCGGATCATTTCCTCGGTCACGGCGATGATGCCGCCGCGCTTGTAGTTCTTGATCTGCAACGTGCGGTCCAAGTCCTGCTTGAACTCAGTGTAAGGCGTATCCTCCGGCACCACCGGCAACTCGCCGATCTGGCTTTCCTCGACCCAGTCTTCGGCTGGCTTGTCGCTGGGCATCTGCATCGCCCACTCTTGCCACGTGGTAGGCTGTCCCGCGTAGGAATCAAACACGATCGAGCGGATGCCGTCACGCAGAATCACCGGGAACTCGCCGGTCGTGCTGGCTTCCTCAAGCGTGATGCGCCGGCCATTGCGCTTGACTTCGAACAACTGCTTGGTGTCGTAGGTCGGCGCGGTGTTTTGGTCGATGACGGTTTCCTGGATGGTCCCCGCCTGTGGATCAATGATCTTGATGATCTTCTCGACGTTGTTAGTCATGTCATCACCGCCTAAAGGTATCCAACGCCCAGCATGCGGGCATCATACATGATGTCCCACTGCGTAGCCGTAATGTCGCCCACTTTGGCGATGTTGATCAGTTTACCGACGCCCGAAGCCTGCGTCCATGCAGCCGCGCCCGATCCGGTCGTGCTGACCTGCGCTGCGGTAAACCACAGACCGCCGATCCCGGTTGCCCCGGTCTGTCCGACGATGCCGCTCGCGGTTGCTGCCGGGAAGATGTTGGAGCCGAGCGTAGGCGCGCCGGTGAGGCTGGCCGCACTGCCTCCACTCACGCGCAAAACGCCGTGCGTCAACACCGGCATGGCGGTGTTTTCCATGCTGCGCCCCAGCGGATCGTAAACCGGGTGATTGTCGAGCGCCACGCCTGCGGCTGACGCGCGTAAGCCCGTCAAACCCACAGCCGCCACGAGATTGATCAGGAAGCCGCCGCTGAATTGCAGCCAATCCCCTTTTGTGATGACGGTCGTGCCCGTGCATTTTCCGACGATGATCTGATCATCTTGGAAAAGTTGCGGGTTGCCCTGAACTGCGGTACTCATCTTGCAACTCCTTTGCGTTCGCTAGTTGCTGCTGGCTCTACTGGCTCGCGCAACGGCCTATGCCAATTTTGAAATACGCGCCTTGTACTCTTCTCCGGTTTCGTCAGGCAACGGCAAGCGGCTCTCTTGCAGCCCAAACAACACAACCTCCGGCTTGATCGTCTTGATCGTAGCAGTCGTCTCCTTGACGGGCACGCCAGTACCACGATCGATGATGATCTTGTCCTTGGGTGAGGCTGTGTACTTGCGCTTCTCGCGCTGTACCGCTTCCGTCATCGCCTCTTCACCGTCTAGTTTCAACAAGTCCTCGCGTACTTCTTTTCTCAATCCGACAGGCAGCCCCGACGCTTCGAGAATCCGATCGGCCATCACGGCGCGGCGCAGTTGCACCAGTTCGCCAGTATCGGCCTGGTATTTCTCTTGCAAGGACGCATAGTCGGCCTGTAACTTTGTCTGTACTTCCTTCGCTTCTTTCAGCGCGTCACTATCGCGTACCGTCTTCCACTCAGCCTTCAACTTCTCAACATACTCAGGCTTGACACCGCGCCATTGCTCAAACGGCATCGCCTCAAGCAGATCGGTCGTCCATTGATCGGTGTCGCTGGCAAGCAATGCTCCCTTGAACGTGCCGCCCGCTGCGCCGCTCGTCACTACGTCAACGCTGTTTCCTTTGACGATTGATGAAATGATGATAGCGTCTCGATCTTCAACCTTGCCGATGACGGTTTCCCCCAGCGCATTGATGGACAGTTCCACGAGATCGGATTTGCGCGCCGTCTCGGTAACGAGCGGCCACAGCCATTGACGCGCGGCGCCCACCACGCGGAAGTCACCGCGTACTGTGCCGTCATCAGCCGCCTTCACATTCTCGTAATAGCCGACGATGTCTTTGATGTCGCGTTCTGGCAGTTCTTTCTCGTCACTGCGGCGGGGGTGGTTGGCGTATGCGCGTACACCGTCGAACTTAGCGGCGCTTTGCTGGAGCAGTTCCTTTGAGTAGTGGCGTGGTCGCCCGGCCCGATCAACGTTCTTCGAGAAACCTGGCTTGATGAGCGTGACGCCCCGCGCCACATACTGCGCGTCATCAAACGTCGCCTCTTGCAGGTCGGCCAGCGTTGAAAAATACCCGGCGCGGATTGCTGAATCTTCTGGCATGTCCATCTCCTGTGATGTGCAAACAAAAAAGCCGATCGGTTGATCGGCCTTGTGGCTGGCTCTGCTAGGTTGCTAACTATACGCTTAGTATACGCCTATTTTGCCTCAAATGTCAACTACCCATTGGCGCGCGGCTTATCTCCGTGAAGGTATACGAGCAGCGCGGGAATAGCGCCAACTGCGCTGGGTTCATGGGCCACACCTTACACATTCTAACCTTTGTATCATGGATACCGCAGCGGTTTTCCTCAGTGTAGAACGGACACCGCTCCGCGCCAGTCTCTCCAACGCGCGCGACCTGTTGATAGAAGTCCTCGCGCCCCTGCTCAGTAACACAGCCCCATACGCCTCTGCCCTGATGCCCGATGCCGTAGAACTCAATCCGCGTTGTGCAACAATCGCCGCAATGGTTGCAATCACCGTTGCGCTGGTACTCCACGATCTCGTGTGTGCTGTAGTCGTAGTCGAAGAAGCGTTCCATTAAACACCTTTAGCGAACGGGTACAGCGGCAACTCCCGTACATCGATCGGTATCTCGCATCCCGCTTTCTTGTCCCATAGCCACAGCGTAAACGGCGGCTCAAGCCTACACAACAGCGCGCCGCTGCGCGAGGTGATGAACACGCCCGACGCGCGCCGCTCCTGAAACTCCCAGAAGCGCGACATGGGAAGGTTGGTTTCTAGTCTCTGGTCAAGCATTTTGCAGCGCTCCTGTGTCGAACAAGAATTTACTAGCCTTCCACTCTGACCATGTCTGATGCTTGCCGACGATGCGATCTTCCAGCGATGAATCAATCAATACCGGCGCAACACCACAGCGGCAGTTAGGATGTGCTGGCGGTTGCTCGTAGCCGCTATCGAAGGAGTGTTTCTTGCCATCACGCGGCCCACAAATATCGCACGTGCGCTCATCCTTTGTGGCTATCCACTCCCAACCCTCAAGTACGTCGCGGTTTGCTTCGTAGATTGCCATTGCTCCAAGATTTGATGAGCGCAAAATCTCAGTGCGCGCTATCATCTCAAGCCGCGCCCGTAGCCCGCGCTCTACGCCACCGCGCCCAACATCGATGCCCAACTCGTCAGCCAGCCGCTTGACAGCGGTCGGTATGCTGTCTCCGTTGATCTGGCTCTGCACAATGGCGCGCCTGATGCGCTTCACGAAGTCATCGCGCGCATCGGTGAACCGGTCGAGAAACGTCATGCCGCCGTAAGGAGACAACAGCGCGGATCGGATCGCGGCGCTTGGCAGCATCGGCAGGTTGACCGCGCCCGCCCCGCGCAAGGCGTCATCCATCACCCACGCCTTGCCGTAGTAGCCGCCCTTGTACCCGTCCTCCATCGCGCCCAGCGTGGTATCCTGCACGGAACGCAGCAGATCGTCAAGTTCCTGCGTGATGCCGCGCATGGCGGCCGCTGTGCGATTGGCGTAGTTGCTGTCATACGCCCACACGCCGCCGTTCTGCATGATCGCGTTTAACAGGCTCACCGACATGCGGTCGCGCGATTGTTCTAGCAGCGCTTTCAGTTGACGCGCTTGCGCATCTTCGAGCGCATAGATATGCCGCCGCACGTATTCATCGTTGTGCGCGATGATTGCGCGGCGCTTCTCTGCGTTACGCGGATAGGTTGCGCTAGGCGGCTGGGCAGTTCCCATCAGATAACAACAACCTCGCGATCAACCATATGATCGATCGTCATCACAGCATTGCAATTCATACAGCGGTAGTCATCGTGCCGCGCTTCCATTTTTCCGTTGACGATCTCGCCCGTCGGAAACGGCCCCTGAAACAGCGTGGCCCCGCACTTCGGGCACTGCTTGATTACCTTCTGCTTATTCTGGTTCGGCTGGTTCGACTGGCTCTTGTCCGCCATTTTGATCATCTCCTGTTTGATTTGGTAGCGGCTTGCCCTCAACCGGTGCGCCGCCCTGGTACATATTCGTCTGCGCCTGCTTCTCCTCTCGCGCGATCTTCTTCTGCTCCGAGGTGTAGTCGTAACCGGCCATGCCCGCCGCCGTCTCGTTGCTAAGCCAGCCGTTCGTTACCGCAAGCGCCAACGCTTCGTTGAGCGTCTTTGGATCGCTGCTCTCAAGTTCTGGCGCTGACACGTCGAAGGCGTCATACACGCTGATCATTTTAGGCTTACCGCCACGCTGTTCTGATTCTCTGTACTCCTCTGGCTCCTCATATACCGGATCGCCGTCACTGTCAAACTCTTGAACTTCCTCTTGTAGTAAGCCAGCGTCAACCGCGTTCTGAACGACGCGCTTATACACCGGCTTCCAAATCTGATTAACAGCGATGTCCTGGTATTCGCTGAACGTGCGCAGCGCCGGCAACTGTTGCGCCGTCGCGCTGGCTAGATTGGCGTTCTGGCCGTCAGATAGCATGTACTCAGGCAGGCCAAAGTTGACGGCACTCATGAGTTTGATCTGCCGCCCGTCCTCGGCCACATCGTTAGCGTTCGATTTGTTCTCGATCGCCTCCCATTCCTCTTTCTCGTTCGTAACGACGATTGACCCAGGAGGGGGCGGCTGTCGATACTGGCTTCGCTTGGTGGACACCTGACCGGATGTCCCGCCGACCAACTTCACCCACCACAACAGCGCACCGCGCCAGAAGTTCTGCCGCGCCCTGTTCTCCAGCCAATCTTTGTATCCCTTCAGCCACGGCAGGGCGGCGAACAACTCAGGCCGCCCGCGCTGCTCATAGGCTAAGTTGTTGATCGAGATGTGCAGCACTTCGTCAGCGGGAATATCTTCGATGATGATTTGCAGGTCACCGGGCTTGTAGTTCGTGCCGAGGCTGTACCAGTGGTATGACACCGGGCGCTTTGGGAATCCGCGCTCTGTCTCGATCCACCAAATCTCCCACGGCTTGAGCGGGTTGATCAATGTCTGACCGTCGCTGTCTTTGTAGAACCTGATGAACAACTCACCGTCAACTTGTAGCGTATCGAGCAACGCTTTCTCTTGTCGGTCTACGGCGTTCTCTGGATTCGTGCGGAACTCTTCGAGGATGCGCTCGACATCCGGGTTATAGTACTTGATGTCCAGGCCGTCGCCCATGCTGAACAGCGTCGTAATGTGCACCGCGCGCTTTGCAACCGGGTTGCGCTCGTAAGCCATGTGCGTTCGCGTCAATATCTCGCGGCGCGTGCTCGTGGTGCCCAGCGGCCCGGCGCTGTCCCACTCTCGCAGCGGGTCTTGTGTCGGCCACGCCGGTATGTTACGCTCCCACACATTCGGGCTTGAGAATTGATCCATGAACGGCGCCGATGCTTCTTCGAGTTTCTTGCGTCGCTCCGCATCAGGCTCACGCGCAATTGCCTCGCGCGTGTTTCGGATCGCCTCATCAAGCGCGGCGCGGCGCTTCTGAATGAGTTCATCGATCTGCTTGTCGGTGAATCCATACTCACGCATGGACGACAGCACCGCTTCGCGCTTCCGCTCATCCGGCCACCAATCGGGCACGACGATCGGCAGCATGTAGTCCAGGCCGTCGTCAATGAATGTCTGCCCGTTAGCGCTGAAACCACCCGCAGCGTCAGAACTACCCACGAAGCGCATCAGCAAGCGAGCCAACTTTCTCCGCTGTCGCATGATGAAGCCGATTTGCTCAGCCATGTGTTAAGCCCCTGTGAAGTTTTCGTCATCGGCCCGCACAAAATCGGGCTTATGCGGGACATCGTAACCATACGCGCCGTTGTCATCAATCGCGCTCTGCCGCGCCGGGATGACTACGGACGGGAACTGATCATCTGTTTTAGTATTCGCTGGTTGAGAATCGCCAGGTTGATTCGTTGGCATAGTTTGCTTCTCCTATGGCGTCACCGCCCGTTAGCATCAACTCGGTAAACAAATGCACCATCGCGTCAAGCCGGTTGGGCGACTTAGCGCCCGCCACGTAACTGCACATCTCGTCTTCTAGTTTCGGGAAGTACCCCACATGATGCACTAGTCCTTGTTCATACTTCGCCGCTACTGGTTCAGCGCGTGCAACTTTTCCGAGTGACGCATGGATCAACTTCACAGGCGGCGCGTGCTCGATCGTGCCGATCGTTAGGCTCACCATCTCGCCACCCTGGTTCGACTCCGCAAGCATCACGCTTGCAAAGTACCGATGGTAGGCCGAAACCGCAGCTGTTGCCCATTCATGAGGCGTACCACGCAATGATGGATCATCCAGCAAGTACCCGTGTCCGTTATCATCAATGCCGCCTACAATGATTCCCGCTTCGTCGCTGGTGTCCTTGCTTGTGGCCGACGGGTCAAGCGCAACGCCGATCCTAACTAACTGCGGGAACGATGTAACGCGCAACTTTTCAATTAAATCAGCGTTCCACAATGCGCCGGGCACGCTGTCCTTATCCTGCGCCTCAATCTCTTGCTCGTAGGCGAGGTGCGTCATGTCTTTGGTGATCTCGGCAAGCGCCTCCATGCTGATGTGTGGATTCTCGCGGCTCGAAAAATGAAACGTTGCCCAGCGGCCTGATGTGTCAGCCGCCGCCTTTTTGAATAACTTCGCAGCGTGTCGCTTGTCCTGCGCCTTGCTCACGGACGCAGATTTGAGACTGGGTGGCGTGTAGATGAAAACCACATCGCCGTTGTTGTCCAACAGCATCGGCGCGCCAACAATCTCCCACGCATCCTCATTCATCAATTGCCACTCGTCAAGTATGAGCAGGTCGGCGTAATCACCGCGCAGTGTGTCTGCGTTCCACGCAGTTTTTGCCCTGATGCGCGTCTCCGTGCCTGGCATCTCGATCATGTGCTCAGTCTCATTCTTGTACAGCACGCCCGCGTCAATCGGCTCCTGTAGCGCCCGCTTGACCTCAAACCAGAAGCGCGTAATCTGATCAGCCGTCGGAGTGGCGTACAACACGCGCCGTCGATTCAGGAAGTATTCTACGGCCAACGTAGCAGCCCCTACAGTTTTACCGCCGCGCCGTCCAGCGCGGATCACTTTGCGCTTAGCCGTAGAACTGATAAAGCGGCTTTGCTCAGGATGTGGTGTTCTTAGTCTGATCTTGTATTCCATCGTCGCGCACCACGCGGAACGTTATCTCGCCGCTATGCTTGACATCGGCCTTGACTTCTTCCGGCACCTTGCCGAACGCCGCCGCTATTAGGTCCGGCTGCCGCTTCTTGTCGCTCAGCCACGAACGCGCGATCATCTCGGCATTGGTGGCGATGTGTCCGTCGATGATGATGGGCTGGCCGTTCTTGTCGCGAGCTTCCTCGCGCAGCACCTCGATCGTGAGATTGCGCCACTGGTCGAACTTGCGCGGCCTACCCTTGCGCCAGATACGCGGGTCGCCCTTTACGAAACGCCCGTTGCTCTGCCTATTTTCGCCTGCTACGCTGGACTCTTCGTCGCTCATTCTATCTGCTCGATCTCGATGCCGGGAAACGCCGTCGCCATGCGCTCAAGGATAACGGCGCAGTAGTTAGGCGATATTTCTATGGCGCGGCATTTGCGCTGTAAATTCTGGCAGGCGACAATGGTGCTGCCGCTCCCCGCAAACCAATCGGAAACAATGTTATCAACTTCGCTGTTGTTTTTTATAGCCCGCTCTGCCAATTGAATCGGTTTCTGCGTCGGGTGAAACTCATTTACCGACGATCGATCAATATCCCAAACCGTTATTTCAGTTGTAGGCCCAAACCATCGCGCTGTTTTTCCATGCTTGTAACAGTAATAGCACGGCTCGTGTTTTTGTTTGTACTGTGCCGACAATGCGCCATACTGCGCTTGATTCTTATTCCAGACAATCTCACATCGTATCTCATAACCTGCGGCTGCGGCTGCGGCTGCGGCTGCTATGCCCTTAATTCCAGCGTGCCACAAATAAAGCGCAGCGCGATCGTCGCTATAGTCTGCGGACATTTGACAACACGGCATATATAGATCGGTCGTGCTATCACCTGCCAACTTCTCACGCACTGTTGTGCCGCCATCGTAGTCTACCCCGTATGGAGGATCAGTGAATATCATTTGCGCCTTCTCCCCCATCATCACGCGCTCCACATCCTCCCGCTTCGTGCTATCCCCGCACAGTAGCCGATGCTCACCGATGCGCCACAAGTCGCCTGTCTTAACCTGCCACTTCTCGTTGAGTTCAGCGGCTCGATCGATCTGCGGATCGGCGTCCGCTCTGCCCTGCTGTTCATCCACCTGTAGCATAGTAGCCAGCGCCGCTGCGTCAGCGTTCCACGTCTTGAGCGTGTCAGCATCCATGCCCCAGTCTTTGATCTCGGATAAGTCCCATTGCGCCAATTTGTCCCAGTCCCACGCGCCCGCCGGGATGTTTGCCGCCAGCGTCAGCGCGGCGCGTTCGTCATCGTTCAATGCGCGCTCGCTCTGCCGCGCCTCGACTTCGTAGGCCGCGCCGTAGGCCGCTAGCAATGCGTTGAGCCGCTGGTGCCCGTCGTAGACTTCACCCGCAGGCCCAATAGCGATCGTCTGAAACTGGCCCAGCGTTTGCCACGACTTAATCAACCGCTGCGCCTGCCGATTCGTCATCACGCGGGGATTGTGCTCCCACGGCTGCAAGTCGCCAAGTTTGACAGTTACGTTAGTCCAGAGCATTACCCGCCTGCTCCACGTCGCGCGTCATCGCCTCGATGTCCTTGCTCACGCGCTTGATCGTTGCGTCGATTTCCGCTTGCGTGATGGGCGGCAAATCAGATGTGCCGCCGCTGCCCATCTGGCACAGGTGCGTGTCGTTGCATACAGCGCCGCACGCCGCGCAGTGCTTCACGGCGTCTTCGAGCCGATCGGTTTCCTTATCTTCGCGGATGTAGTCGGTCATTCCGTAGCGCTCCTGTCATCACGCGCGCTATTAGTTTTCATCCACGCCGCGTAGTTTGATGTAGCGCTATCTCCAATCGAAAAAAGTTCCTCAACCTGACCGCATTTTAGGCACTCTCTACGAGACACATCACGCGCCGAAGTTGTTGCTTGCGCGAACAGAAACGAGTCCCAATCATGCTCGCATCCGAACGTTGTATCGCTCACTTGATCATCTCCTTGTGCCACGTCACCGGGTCAATGTAATCAGCCCGCACGCGCTCAAGCGACAAGCCCGGCCAGTCGCAGGGCTTGTCGCCGAGATCGATGCGCGCTACATCATAGTGCAGGTGGTCGCCTTGTGGACCCGCTGGCGTGTAATCAGCGATTACGCCAATCACATCGCCGCGCTTGATCGGAGTGTCCTTTACGACTGACAACGAGCGGTGAATATGCGCGTAGCGCGTCCATACCTTCGAGCCATCCTCAAGCGCGTGCTCGATCACAACCACGTCGCCCTGCCACTCTGGAACCTTGCCGACAAACACAATCACGCCGTCAGC